>ERZ778017.2210-NODE-2210-length-16391-cov-8.926787_pt1 | contig 16391 bp, 17 predicted proteins | sample MGYA00375747_ERZ778017 | MGnify/ENA primary metagenome ERZ778017 (study PRJEB29350, sample SAMN05509838) | bioreactor metagenome | biome: bioreactor; material: wastewater | place: South Africa: University of Cape Town | collected 2014-03-17 ...
CGCAGGCGCTCGTGCGCGACGGCGAGGGCGCGACGAAGTTCATCTCGGTGCACGTCGAAGGCGCGCGCGACGACGACGAGGCGGCGGCCGTCGCCTTCACCGTCGCGCATTCGCCGCTGGTGAAGACGGCGTTCTTCGCCTCCGACCCGAACCTCGGGCGGATCCTCGCCGCGGTCGGCCGCGCGGGCGTCGCCGATCTCGACGTCGATCGCGTCGACCTGTACCTCGACGACGTGCACGTGGCCACGCGCGGCGGCCGTCATCCCGGCTATCGCGAAGAGGACGGCCAGCGCGTGATGCGCAAGGCCGAGATCGACGTGCGCATCGTGCTCGGGCGCGGCAGCGCGTCGACCACGGTCTGGACCTGCGATCTCTCGCACGATTACGTCTCGATCAATGCCGACTACCGATCCTGATGCGCGCGGCGATGGCCACGCGACGGCCCGCGGCGAAGGCCACGCGACGGCGCGCGTGGCAGGCTCCCCGGCTCCGGCAGGCGCGGCCGACTCCCGGGCGCTTGCCGGCGTTCTCTCGCGCGCCGAGTCGCTGCTCGGCCGTCTCGAGCAACTGTTAGTCGCCGCTCCCGCTCCCGACTGGACGTCGGCGATCGCCTGGCGCTGGCGCCGCCGCACGACCGCCTTCGGCATGCAGGCCGCGCTGCAGCCGGTGCGGCACGTCTCGCCAATCCGGCTCGATGACCTGAAGCACATCGACGAGCAGAAGGCGGCGATCGAGCGCAACACGCGCCAGTTCGTGCAGCGCCGTCCGGCGAACAACGTGCTGCTCACCGGCTCGCGCGGCACCGGCAAGTCGTCGCTGATCAAGGCGCTGCTGAACGAATACGCGTCGCAGGGACTGCGGCTGATCGAGGTCGACAAGGACGATCTCGTCGACCTGCCCGAGATCGTCGAGCTGGTCGCCGGCCGGCCCGAGCGCTTCATCGTCTTCTGCGACGATCTCTCCTTCGAGGAAGGCGAGCCCGGCTACAAGGCGCTGAAGGTCGCGCTCGACGGCTCGGTCGCCGCACAGTCGGAGAACGTGCTGATCTACGCGACGTCGAATCGCCGGCACCTGATGCCCGAGTACATGCGCGAGAACCTCGAGGCGAAGCACCAGTCCGACGGGGAGATCCACCCCGGCGAGACCGTCGAGGAGAAGATCTCGCTGTCCGAGCGTTTCGGCCTCTGGGTGTCGTTCTATCCGTTTCGGCAGGACGACTACCTGGCGATCGTCGCGCACTGGCTGGCGAGCTTCGGCTGCGACGAAGGCGAAATCGAGGCGGCGCGCGCCGACGCGCTTCGCTTCGCGCTCGAGCGCGGGTCGCGTTCGGGGCGCGTCGCCTGGCAGTTCGCGAAGGACCATGCCGGGCGCGAGCCCGGCGAGCGCTCCTGAGCGGCTTCGCCGCTGGCGCACCGATGCTCGAAGTCGCCGTCGGCGTCCTGGTCCGCGGCGATGGCGCGGTGCTCTTCGGCCAGCGGCGGCCGGGCAAGCCGTACGCCGGCTGGTGGGAGTTCCCCGGCGGAAAACTCGAGGCCGGCGAGACGGTCGAGCAGGCGCTCGCGCGCGAGCTGCACGAGGAACTCGGCATCGACCTGCTGCGCTCGTGGCAGTGGATCGTGCGCGAGCACGTCTATCCGCACGCGCACGTGCGGCTGTCGTTTCGCCGCGTGGTCGAATGGAGCGGCACGCCGCGCTCGCGCGAGGGCCAGGCGCTCGCGTGGCGCCATCCTTCGGCGATCGATCTCGCGCCGCTGTTGCCGGCGACCATCCCGGTCATCGGCTGGCTGCGATTGCCTCCGCGGCTCGGCATCAGTTGCGCGCTGCAGGCCGGCGACCACGCGTTCCTCGCGGCGCTGCGCCGGGCGCTGGCCGCCGGACTGCGACTCGTGCAATTGCGCGAGCCCGGAATCGCGCCCGATCGTCTCGATCGTCTCTGGCGCGAGATGCGCGCGGCGTGCCGCGCGGCCGGCGCGCTGCTGGTCGTCAACGGCGCCCACTGCGCTTCGTACGCGGCGGCCTGCGACGGAGTGCATCTTCGCAGCGCGGATCTGCACGCGTGCGTCTCGCGTCCGTCCTTTCGCATCGTCGGCCCTTCGTGCCACGATGCGCGCGATCTCGCGCGCGCAGGCGAACTGGGCGTCGACTACGTGGTGCTCGGCCCGGTGAAGCCGACGCGGACGCACCCGGGAGCCCTGACGCTCGGATGGACGGGCTTCCGCAGCCTGGCCGCGGATGCCCGCGTGCCGGTCTTCGCGCTGGGCGGACTGGACGAGAGCGATGCCGAAGACGCGCTCGCCGCCGGCGCGCATGGGGTGGGGATGATGCGGGCGATGTGGGCCGAGGAGGGGAAGGGAGAAGGGGGAAGGGAGAAGGGGAAAAGCCCCGGCTGAGACGGGCTGCCCGGCTACCCGAGGCTTTCCCCCTTCTCCCTTCCCCCTTCTCCCTTCCCCTCCTCCGCGATCCGATAGCGCTCCGCTGCCCACGCCCCGAGATCGAGGCTCTTGCAGCGCTGCGAGCAGAACGGGCGCCAGCGGTTCGACGGATCGAACGGCGTCTTGCGGCCGCAGGCCGGGCAATCGACGACGACGACCTTCTTCATCGCGTCAGAGGTTGCACAGGCCGAGTTCGAAATCGATGTTCGAGTCGGCCGGGCGCGGGCGCTCGTCGCGGTCGCGCATGGTGAAGCGGATCCACAGCAGGTACTTGTTCGCGCTGATCTCGGGAATCGCGCCGAGCGAGGGATCGAGCCGCACCTGCACCATCTGGTAGGTCTTGCCCGCCAGCGGCTGCTGGTAACTGCCGCCCTGCGCGGTGAGCGCCGTGCGCTGCGCGCTCTCGCGCAGCAGTCGCAGCACGATCGTCAGGCTGTCGTACATCGGCTTGAACGGCGCAGCCCAGGCGGCGATGTCGCGCTGGCGCAGTTCCGCCGGCCGGTGCTGCCATGCGTGATACGAGGGCAGGTCGAACTCGCAGGCGCCGCCGGCGATGAACATCCGACTGCGGATGCTCATCAGCCATTCGTTGTCCCGCAGGTGCTGGCCACTCTTGCCGGTGGCGGCGCCCAGGCCGCCCAGCGCCTCGTCGATGTCGCCGAGAATGCGGTCGAGCGCGTCCTGCGAGACATCGGGCCTGGCGCGAAAGCCGAGCAGCGTCTGTCGCTGGCGCTCGAGTTCCTGCAGCAGATCGGATTTCAGGTCGGCGCGCCCGGCGACGTCGAGCACTTCGAACAGCGTGCCGAGCGCCACGTGATGGTCGAGCGGGTGTTCACGGCGCGCGAAGAACTCGAGCCGGTCGAACAGATCTTCGAGCCGCAGCAGCGTCCGGACGCGTTCGTTCAGCGGGTACTCGTACAAGATCAAGGCGTCGTCCTGTGGCGCGGGCGACGGCGTTCGCGCTGCGCACGCAGTGCCGCCGACATATGCGAGTCGCGCTCGGTCCGTGCAGACGCACGAATTCTGTAGCAAAGCGCTTTCGTTGACAAACCTCGCGCCGCGCGACGCGCGCCTGCCGGCGGTTCAGCGCGCCGCCGCATACCTGCGATGCAGCGCGTCGACCTGCGCGGCCAGCGCATCGGCATCGCCGCCGTTGTCGATGACGTCGTCGGCCGCGGTCAATCGCGCTTCGCGGCTGGCCTGCGCCGCCAGGATCGATTCGATGCGCGCCGGGCTCAGGCCGCTGCGACGCTGCACGCGCGCGATCTGCACCGGCACCGGACAGTCGACGACGAGCACGCGATCGAAGCGACCCGTGCGCCCGGCCGATTCGACGAGCAGCGGAACGACGTGCATCACATAGGGCCCGGTTGCCGCGGCGATGCGTCGTTCCGATTCGGCGCGGATCATCGGATGCAGGATCGCTTCGAGCGCTTCGCGGGCCGATGGATCGTCGAAGGCCCGCGCGCGCATCGCGTCGCGATCGAGCGCGCCGTCGGCGCGCAGCACGGACTCGCCGAAGCGGGCGCGGATCGCCTCCATCGCCGGGCCGCCGGCAGCGGTGAGCTCGTGCGCGATCGCGTCGGTGTCGACCACGGTGGCGCCGCGCGCGGCGAACAGGTCGGCGACGGTGCTCTTGCCGCTGCCGATGCCGCCGGTGAGCCCGACCACGAAGGGTCTGCGCGGCACCGTTCGCTCGTCGGCGGCTGCAGTCATGCCAACGAGTCTAACAGCGGCGAAGACGGGCCCTCGGCGCCGGCGAGGAGCGGAGCCGCCTCGCGCGGGTGGCGTTCGTCCTCAGCCCAGCCCGTAGAACGACGCGAGCGGATCGCGGAAGTACAGCGCGAGCAGTCCGGCTCCGGCGAGGTACGGCCCGAACGGGATCGGCACTTCGCGTCCGCGCCGCGCGACGAACATCAGCGTGAGACCGACGGCCGCGCCGACGACCGAGGCGAGCAGGATCACCGCCGGCAGCGCGGTCCAGCCGAACCAGGCGCCGAGCGCGGCGAACAGCTTGAAGTCGCCGTAGCCCATCCCTTCCTTGCCGGTGGCGAACCGGAACAGCCAGTACAGGCTCCACAGGCTGAGATACCCCGCGATGGCGCCGATGACCGCGGCGTGCAGCGGCGCGAACACTTCCCACAGGTTGAAGGCGAGCCCGATCCACAGCAGCGGCAGCGTCATGCTGTCGGGCAGCAGCTGCGTGTCGAGGTCGATGAAGGCGAGCGCGATCAGGAAGCAGGTGAGCATGACGGCGCCGAGCCCGGCGGCGCTCCAGCCGAAATGCGCGACGGCCAGCGCGCACAGCGCCGCGGTCGCGCCTTCGACGATCGGATAGCGAAGCGGAATCGCCGCGTGGCACGCCGTGCAGCGGCCGCGTTGCAGCAGCCAGCTGACGAGCGGGATGTTCTCGATGGCGCGGATCGAGTGTCCGCACGACGGGCACCGGGAGCGCGGCACGACCAGGTTGAAGGGCGTCGCGTCGGAGAGCGGCTCGCCGCGCAGCTCGGCCGCCTGCTGCGCCCACTCGCGCTCGAGCATCTTCGGCACGCGGTGGATGACGACGTTCAGGAAGCTGCCGACGAGCAGCCCGAATACCCCGGCGGTGGCGATCGCCAGGGCGGACGACTGCTGCAGCGCTTCGAGCATCGGCGGCGCCTCGAACATCGGGAATCGGCCTGCGCTGCGATCGCGACGACGGCCGCGCTCAGACCACCTGCCCGAGCTTGAAGATCGGAAGATACATCGCGATGACCAGCCCGCCGATCAGCGTGCCGAGCACGACCATGATCATCGGCTCGAGCAGGCTCGACAGGCTCTCGACCGCGTCGTCGACCTCGCGCTCGAAGATGTCGGCCGCCTTCGACAGCATCGAGTCGAGCGAGCCCGATTCCTCGCCGATCGACGCCATCTGCAGCACCATGTTCGGGAACACCTGCGAATTCTGCATCGCCACCGTCAGGCTGGTGCCGGTGGACACCTCCTGCTGGACGCGCTTGGTCGCCACCATGTAGACGTGGTTGCCGGAAGCGCCGCCTACCGAATCGAGCGCTTCGACCAGCGGCACCCCGGCAGCGAACATCGTCGACAGCGTGCGCAGCCAGCGCGCGATCGTCGCCTTCTCGACCACCGGGCCGAACACCGGCAGCTTCAGCAGCAGCCGGTCCATCGCCATCTGCACCCGCGGCGATCGCCGCCACGCCTGCAGCAGGAAATACAGCCCGCCGCCGATCGCGCCGAACACCAGGTACCAGTATTCGACGAAGAAGTCGGACAGGGCGATCACCATCAGCGTCGGGGCCGGCAGGTCGGCGCCGAAGCTCGAGAAGACATCCTTGAACGCCGGAACGACGAACAGCATGATCACCGCGACGACGATGAAGGCGACGATCAGCACGGCGATCGGGTAGAACAGCGCCGACTTGATCTTGCCCTTGATCGCCAGCATCTTTTCCTTGTAGGTGGCCAGGCGATCGAGCAGGTCGTCGAGAATGCCGGCCTGCTCGCCGGCGCCCACGAGGTTGCAGAACAGCGAGTCGAAGTACAGCGGATACTTGCGGAAGGCCTGCGACAGCGAGGTTCCCGTCTCGACGTCGCCGCGGATGTCGGTGAACAGTTTCGACACCGACGCGTTCGACGTGCCGCGGGCCACGATGTCGAACGCCTGCAGCAGCGGCACGCCGGCCTTCATCATCGTCGCCAGCTGGCGCGTGAACAGCGTGATGTCCTTCTCGCCGATGCGCTTGCCGCGCTTGTAGCGCCGCTTCGTCGCCTTCGTCATCGAGATGCCCTGGCGGCGCAGCGACGTCTGCACCGAGGCCGGACCGCTCGCCCGCATCTCGCCGCGCAGCATCTTGCCGGCGCGGTCGCGGCCTTCCCACGCGTAGACCTGCTCCTTGACCGCCGGGCGGCGCGCCGCCGCTGCGCGGGCGCCGCCTGTCGCGCGGGCGCCGGCAGTGCCGGCGGTCGTACCGATCGTGCTCATCGCGTCGCCCTCATTGCACCGTCCTCACTCGTTCGTCGCGCCGAGCACCTCTTCGATGCTCGTCATTCCCTGCATGACCTTCACCAGCCCCGAGCGGCGCAGGTCGCGCACGCCTTCGAGCTGCGCCTGCCGCGCGATCTGCAGCGCGTTGCCGTTGGACAGGATCAGCTTCTGCATTTCCTCGGTGATCGGCATCACCTGGTAGATCCCCACGCGCCCCTTGTAGCCCGAGCCGCCGCAGCGCTCGCAGCCCACCGGCCGGAACGGCGTCCACTTGCCGTCGAGGTCCGACTCGAGAAAGCCGGCCTTCAGCAGCGCGCTGCTGTCGGTCTCCAGCGGCTGCTTGCAGTTGCACAGGCGGCGCGCCAGTCGCTGGGCGGTGATCAGGATCACCGACGAGGCGATGTTGAAGGCCGGTACGCCCATGTTCGCCAGGCGCGTGAGCGTCGTCGGCGCGTCGTTGGTGTGCAGTGTCGACAGCACCATGTGCCCGGTCTGCGCCGCCTTGATCGCGATGTCGGCGGTTTCCAGGTCGCGGATCTCGCCGACCATGATCACGTCCGGGTCCTGGCGCAGGAAGGCGCGCAGCGCGGCGGCGAAGGTGAGCCCCGCTTTCTCGTTGACGTTCACCTGGTTGATGCCCGGCAGGTTGATCTCGGCCGGGTCCTCGGCCGTGGAGATGTTGATGCCGGGCTCGTTCAGGATGTTCAGGCAGGTGTACAGCGACACCGTCTTGCCCGAGCCGGTCGGCCCGGTGACGAGGATCATCCCGTACGGGCGGCGGATCGCCTCGAGCAGCAGCTCCTTCTGTTCGGGCTCGTAGCCGAGCGCGTCGATGCCCAGCTTCGCCGACGACGGATCGAGGATCCGCATCACGATCTTCTCGCCGAACAGCGTCGGCAGCGTGGAGACGCGGAAGTCGATCGCGCGCTGGCTCGACAGCACGATCTTCATGCGCCCGTCCTGCGGCACGCGCTTCTCGGAGATGTCCAGCCGCGAGATCACCTTGATGCGCGAGGCGAGCTTCTCCTTGATCGCCAGCGGCGGCGTGACCACCTCGCGCAGCTCGCCGTCCACGCGCAGCCGGATCCGGTAGTACTTCTCGTAGGGCTCGAAATGGATGTCGGAGGCGCCGGCCTGGATCGCGTCGACCAGCACCTTCTGCAGGAAGCGCACGACCGGCGCGTCGTCGACGTCGCTGGTGTCGGGCGCGGCGGTCTGCTCCTCGGTGGCGACGGCGATGTCGTCGAGCGAGCCGTCGACCAGGTCCTCGAGCTGCTCGGTCGTGCTCTGGCCGAGCCGGTCGACCAGGCGCACGAGCCGGTCGTGCTCGACGACGATCGGGTCGAGCGCGGCCTGCGCCGAGAAGCGGATCCGGTCGAGCAGCTTCGAGTCGGTCGGGTCCGACATCGCGATCGACAGGCGCCCGCCGCGCTTGCCGAGGGGGACCACGCGCAGCTCGGTGGCGAGCTTGCGGTCGAGCAGGTCGGTAGGCAGCGTCGCCGGATCGATGGCCGACAGGTCGAGCAGCGGATGTCCGCACAGCTCGGCGGCGAACTGGGCGAGCTGGCGCGCCGGCATGTGTCCGCCGCCGACCAGCTCGTCGACGAAGCTCTGCTTGCCCGCATCGGCCTTGCGCTGGATCGCGCTCGCCTGGTCCAGGCGCAGCAGCTGGTGCTGCACCAGCGCACGGCCGAGCCCCGACAGCGAAGTCGGTTCCTTCGTGCGGCCGGGGGCGGCGACGGTGGCCATTGCGTGTGACGGAGTCGATCGGATCGCAGGGAGCTCGCGGGCAATGATGCCCGCCGCAGCGGGCGCCGCGGGCGGCCCGGGCCCGCGGCCGCGACGAGCGCGTGCGCGGCCCGGACGAACGGTGCGCCGGACGAGTATTGGCCGCGACGCGACGCCGGGTACTGGCGCGCGACGCGACCCCGGCCGGAGGCGCGCGGCGATCTTCCCGCCCAATCCCATGTTGCTCGCTTACCCGGATTGCTGCTGCGCGAGCCTTTGGCCATAATCCGCGCTCGACGGCGGGCCGCGCGGCAGTGCGGCCACGACAGGCAGGCGCTCGATGGCAGAAGAAAACTACATCCTGGAGACCCGGCGCCTCGTCAAGGAATTCAAGGGTTTCGTCGCGGTGAACGACGTCCACCTGCGCGTGCGCCGGGGCCAGATCCATGCGTTGATCGGCCCCAACGGCGCCGGCAAGACGACGTTCTTCAACCTGCTGACGAAGTTCCTGATTCCCACGGCGGGGCAGATCCTCTTCAACGGGCACGACATCACGGCAGAGAAGCCTGCGCAGGTCGCGCGCCGCGGCGTCGTCCGGTCGTTCCAGATCTCGGCCACCTTCCCGAACCTGACGGTGCTCGAGAACGTGCGCGTAGCGCTGCAGCGCAAGCTGGGCACGTCGTTCCATTTCTGGAAGCCCGAGCGCTCGCTCGACGTGCTCGATGCGCGCGCGCTCGAGCTGCTCGACACGGTGGGGCTGCGCGAGTTCGCCGACCACGTCACCGTCGAGCTGCCGTACGGGCGCAAGCGCGCGCTGGAGATCGCCACCACGCTGGCCACCGACCCGGAGCTGATGCTGCTCGACGAACCCACCCAGGGCATGGGCCACGAGGACGTCGATCGCGTCACCCAGCTGATCAAGAAGGTGTCGGCGAACCGCACGGTGCTGATGGTCGAGCACAACATGAACGTGGTCGCCAACATCGCCGACACCATCAGCGTGCTGCAGCGCGGGCAGGTGATCGCCGAAGGCCCCTACGAGGTGGTCTCGAAGAATCCGCAGGTGCTCGAAGCGTACATGGGCAGCGCCACCGAAGAGCTCGGGAGCCCTCATGGCCACTGAACGCGGCGTCGAGTTCCTGCGCATCTCCGACCTGCACGCGTTCTACGGCGAATCGCACATCCTGCACGGCGTCGATCTCGTCGTGAACCGCGGCGAGGTCGTCACGCTGCTCGGCCGCAACGGTGCCGGGCGCACGACCACGCTGAAGTCGATCCTCGGGCTGGTCGGACGGCGCACCGGATCGATCATGATCAACGGCGTGGAGTCGGTGAACCTGCCGCCGCATGCGATCGCGCGGCTGGGGATCGGCTACTGCCCCGAGGAGCGCGGCATCTTCGCGAGCCTGTCGTGCGAGGAGAACCTGCTGCTGCCGCCGCAGATCGGCTCCGGCGGCATGGGCCTGGACGAGATCTACGAGATGTTCCCCAACCTCGCCGAGCGGCGCGCGAGCCAGGGCACGCGGCTGTCGGGCGGCGAGCAGCAGATGCTGGCCGTGGCGCGCATCCTGCGCACCGGTGCGAAGATGCTGCTGCTCGACGAGATCTCCGAGGGCCTGGCGCCGGTCATCGTCCAGAGCCTGGCACGGATGATCCGCATGCTGCGCGAAAAGGGGTTCACCATCGTCATGGTGGAGCAGAATTTCCGGTTCGCGGCGCCGCTCGCCGACCGGTTCTACGTCATGGAGCACGGCCGCATCGTCGAACGCGTCGAGGCGGCCGAGCTCGAACAGAAGATGGGCATGCTGCGCGAGTATCTCGGCGTCTGAGCGCGGTCGCCGGTCACTGGGTCCCACCACTCGAGGAGGATGGACGATGAAAACCAGGGTGAAGTTTTCGACGATGGTCGCGTCGCTGGCGCTGGCCTTCGGCGCGGCGACGGCGAACGCCGAAGTTTCCGGCGGCGTGGTCAAGATCGGCGTCATGAACGACATGTCGGGTCTGTACGCCGACATCGGCGGACCGGGCTCCGTCGTCGCGGCGAAGCTGGCGGTCGAGGATTTCCAGAAGCAGTTCAATCCGAAGTTCAAGATCGAGATCGTCTCGGCCGACCACCAGAACAAGCCCGACGTCGGCTCGAACGTCGCGCGCCAGTGGTACGACACCGACGGCGTCGATGCGATCGCCGACGTGCCCACCTCGTCGGTGGCGCTGGCCGTCAGCCAGGTCACCCGGGACAAGAACAAGGCCTTCCTCGCCACCGGGCCCGGCAGCTCGGACCTGACCGGCAAGGCGTGCTCGCCGAACACCGTGCACTTCCTGTACGACACCTGGATGCTCGCGCACGGCACCGGCACCGCGGTGACGAAGAACGGCGGCGACACCTGGTTCTTCCTGACCGCCGACTACGCGTTCGGACATGCACTCGAGCGCGACACGGCCGAAGCCGTCAAGCAGGCCGGCGGCAAGGTGCTCGGCGCCGTCCGCCATCCGCTCGGCACGCAGGACTTCTCCTCGTACCTGCTGCAGGCGCAGGCGTCGAAGGCCAAGGTGATCGGCCTGGCCAACGCCGGCGGCGACACGATCAACTCGATCAAACAGGCCGCCGAGTTCGGCATCGTCAAGGGCGGCCAGAGCCTGGCCGGCCTGCTGGTGTTCATCACCGACGTGCACGGCCTGGGCCTCGAGAAGGCGCAGGGGCTGCTGCTCACCGAGACCTTCTACTGGGATCACGACGACAAGACGCGCGAGTGGTCGAAGCGCTTCGCCGCGGCCAACAAGGGCATCTATCCGTCGTCGGACCACGCGGGCGTCTACGCGGTGATCCTCGACTACCTGAAGGCGGTCAAGGAGATCGACTCCGACGACGGAGCGAAGGCGGTCGCGCAGATGAAGTCGCGGCCCGCCGAGGATCCGCTGTTCGGCAAGAGCACGACGCGCATCGACGGGCGCACGCTGCACCCGGCCTACCTCTTCGAGGTGAAGAAGCCCAGCGAGTCGAAGGGCCCGTACGACTACTACAAGCTGCGCGCGACGATCCCGGCCAACGAGGCCTTCCGTCCGTTGAACGAAGGCGGCTGCCCGCTGGTGAAGTCCTGAGCAACGCGGGCGCACGACGCCCGCACCGCCGGGCGCGAGCCCGGGCACCCGCGGAGCCGGTTCGCCGGCTCCGCGGCTGATTCCGCATCCAGGTCGCAGACTCGATGGAAATCTTCGGCATACCGACCGTCGCGCTGTTCGGACAGCTGCTGATCGGCCTGATCAACGGTTCGTTCTACGCGCTGCTGTCGCTCGGCCTCGCAGTGATCTTCGGCCTGCTGAACATCATCAACTTCGCGCACGGCGCGCTCTACATGCTGGGCGCGTTCACCGCATACCTGCTGCTGGCGAAGCTGGGCATCGGCTACTGGTGGTCGCTGATCCTCGCGCCGATCGTCGTCGGCGCGATCGGCATGATCATCGAGCGCACCATGCTCGCGAAGCTGTACAAGCTCGATCATCTGTACGGGCTGCTGCTCACTTTCGGGCTGGCGCTGATCATCCAGGGGCTGTTCCGCAACTGGTTCGGCTCCTCCGGCGAGCCGTACCCGATTCCGTCCGCGCTCACCGGCTCGCAGAATCTGGGCTTCATGTTCCTGCCGAATTACCGCGCGTGGGTCATCGTGGCTTCGGTCGTCGTCTGCCTGGGCACCTGGTTCATGATCGAGCGCACGCGGCTGGGCGCGTACCTGCGCGCGGCCACCGAGAACCCGCAACTGGTGCAGGCTTTCGGCATCAACGTGCCGCGCATGATCACGCTCACCTACGGTTTCGGCGTGGCGCTCGCCGGCTTCGGCGGCGTGATGGCCGCGCCGATCTACCAGGTCAGTCCCCAGATGGGCGAGCACCTGATCATCGTCGTGTTCGCCGTCGTCGTCATCGGCGGCATGGGGTCGATCCTCGGGTCCATCGTCACCGGCTTCGGGCTCGGTCTGATCGAGGGACTCACCAAGGTCTTCTATCCGGAAGCGTCGAACACCGTGATCTTCGTGATCATGGCGATCGTCCTGTTGATCAAGCCGGCCGGCCTGTTCGGCACGCAGAAGTAGGTACGCGCCAATGGCCCATCAAAGCACCACGCTCGCGGCGCCGGTCGGCGCGAAAACGCATCTGCACGCGCAGGCCGACACCAGCTACCAGCGCTACGCGCTCGTGCTGATGGCGGCGGCCTTCGTGCTGCTGCCGCTGGCCGTCTATCCGGTGTTCCTGATGAAGGTGATGTGCTTCGCGCTGTTCGCGTGCGCATTCAATCTGCTCATCGGCTTCGGCGGGCTGCTGTCCTTCGGCCACGCGATGTTCCTCGGCACCGCCGGCTACGCGTCGGCGCACGCGGCGAAGGTGTGGGGCCTGACGCCCGAGCTGGCGATCGTCTTCGGCACCGGCTGCTCGGCGCTGCTCGGCTGGGTCACCGGGCTGCTCGCGATCCGGCGCCAGGGCATCTATTTCGCGATGATCACGCTGGCGCTGGCGCAGATGGTGTTCTTCTTCTATCTGCAGACGCCGTTCACGCACGGCGAGGACGGCATCCAGGGCGTGCCGCGCGGAAAGCTGTTCGGCGTCATCGACCTGAACGACCCGCTGGCGATGTACGCGCTCGTCTTCGTCGTCTTCTTCGGCGGCTTCCTGCTGATCTGGCGCATCGTGCATTCGCCTTTCGGGCAGGTGCTCAAGGCGATCCGCGAGAACGAGCCGCGCGCCACCTCGCTCGGCTACGACACCGACCGCTACAAGCTCGTCGCGTACATCCTGTCGGGCACGCTGGCGGGGCTGGCCGGCGCGACCAAGGCACTGGTCTTCCAGCTCGCCTCGCTCACCGACGTCTACTGGACGATGTCGGGCGAGGTGGTGCTGATGACGCTGGTCGGCGGCCTGGGCACGCTGTTCGGCCCGGTGGTCGGCGCGGCGGTGATCATCACGATGCAGAACTACCTCGCGCAGATCGGCGCCTGGGTCACCATCGTGCAGGGCGCGATCTTCGTCCTGTGCGTGCTGGCCTTTCGTCGCGGCATCGTCGGCGAGATCGCGCAGCTGCTGCGCAAGCCGCTGTAGGCAGCGTACTAGTACTGCAACACGTTAATTACGCAACGTAATGCCGGCCCAGCTTTCGATCGGCGTCCTGACGCGTGAACGTCCACCGGATGGTTCGGCGTTCGCGGTTGCGATCGAGCTGCCAAGCGTCGACTTCGGATGCGAGCGTATCGCGAGCGGTAATGCGACGATCGAGACACTGGCGAGCGAGCGCCCCGATCTCGATCTCGGCCATGTTCAGCCAACTGGCGTGCTTCGGGGTGTAGTGGAAGCGAACGCGGCGCAGCAGCTGCGCGGCGGCCTCCTTGCCCAGCACCTCCTCGAAGCATTTCCGGAAGTGGGTGTTCAAGTTGTCCAGCACCAGATGGATGCGTCTGGCCGAACCGTAGACGTTCTCGATCAGGTGACGTACGAAGGCAACGAAGTCCACCTTGCCCCGGTGCTCGGTGAGGCGCACCGTTCGGTGCCCGACTTTGGGCTCGACGGCGACGAACAGATTGCAGGTGCCGCGGCGCACGTATTCGTAGTCCTCGCGCGCGGGGCTGCCGCCTTTCATCGGCAGCGGCGCGCGGCTGTGCGCGAGCAACTGCGTGCTCTTCTCGTCGATGCACACTACCGGTTCGTTGCGTCGACGCGGCCGGGCGTACAGAGCCAGCAACTCGTACATGCGGGCGCGGTACTGCGCATCGAGCACGCCGACGCACCACATCAGGCGTCGCCAAGGTTTGATCCAGTTTTTTTTAGCAGCCGGCGGATCGTCTCCCGGCTGATGCCCTCCATACCCGGTTCGGCTCGGGCAGCCTTCTCCAGCCGCAGCACCGTCCAGCGCTTGGCCCCTTGCGGTGGCGCCGAGCAGGCCAACGCCGTCACCCGCGCCTCGGCATTGGCGTCGTACCGCTGCGGGCGCCCCGGGCGCGGTGCGTCGTACAAGGCTGCCTGCACGCCGCCGTCCAGGTACGCCGTGCGCGTGCGCCAGATCGCGGTGCGGTCGACTCCCAAGACCTCTTCGATCACCGTCTGCGGCATCCCGCGATCCAGCGCGGCCAGGATGTGTGCGCGATTGACTTCGCGGGCGTGGTGCATGCCCTTGGAGCGCACTTGCTCGATCAGTTCCCGGTCCTTGCTCGAGAGGCGAAATTGAACTCGACTCATGGCGACATCCACCCTGCAGGGATGAACATGTCGGCATTGTATTCATGTTGCGTTATTTACGTGTTCAAGTACTAGTCTGAACAAGTGGGCCGAGGAAGCCTTGAGCGCCGCGAGCCGTCGAAGTGCCGGTGCAAGAGCACAGCGGGCGAAACCTAACCCTTCGCCGAAGCGGACACGCTCCGGCCTTCGGCCTTCGCGCGCCGCTTAGCTCCGACGTTGGGCGTCATAGGAAACACATGCTCCTGCCCGAGTACCTTGCCGATGTTGCGCGCGAGATGCGGTTGAAGTCGGCCGCCATACGCCGCGATTTTGCAAGCCACCGTCCTTCGGCCGGTGACAACCGCGAGGACATCGTAGCCAAGTTCCTTGTCGACCATCTACCGCGGAAATTTGGTGTCAGTTCGGGCATGGTGATCTCGCACGACGGTGCGTTCTCGAGCCAGGCGGACCTCGTCGTGGTCGATGGATTGAATAATAGCCCGCTGTACGCCGCTATGCGCAATCAGCTCTGGCCTGCTGAAGCGATCTACGCGCTTGTCGAGGTCAAAACTGCATTGAATCCGTCGGAGATTAGTGACGCCATCGAGAAGTGCAGAAAGTTCAAGCGTCTTCCGCGACGCTTTTGCGAGGCAGGCCAAGGACAACGCATCGCCGACTCTCTCTTCGTCATCTGGGGCTTTGACTGCCCGACACCGACGACCCTTAAGCAGAACCTGCTTCGCGCGCTGTCTGGCGTTCCGCGACCAGAACAGCCCGACCTGATTGTCATTCCAGACCGACTTGTTGCTCGTGCCGGTACGTACTTGGAGCTCTCGAAGCTGGGCCAGCCCAACAGTCAGCATCGGGCTCAGCTTCACGCGCAACATGGCTCCAGCTTGAATCACCTACTCCCCCAAGCCGTAGAGGTCGACGACCTTGGCGAAAACGCACTGCTGGGCTGGTACGTTTGGTTCGACTCTTGGCTGCGTCAGGCGGGTAGCCGCCTCACAAATCTTGCCGCATACCTCCCACCGGATCGAGTCTTCGGCCGCACCGTATAACGCCCAACAGGTCGCTGCAGCGGACACTCGAACGGCTAGGGCCGTTTGGGCGCCGCTGAGCTTCGATGTTAGGCGCCTTCTAGCATGAGCCACGACAGTTCCACGCTTCAAGCCGCCATCATCCGTAACTATACGGAGTTGAACAATGCAATTCTGAAACTCACTGCGCACGACGAGCTTGTACGCCAGGACATCACTTACATCCGAATGAGCTTCTTCGTCGTAGCATCTCACGCGCTATACAACGACACCTTCTCTCACGCAATCAGAGTTCTAGATGAGCATAAGCAGGCGCTTTCGTTCTGGTACGTATTGCGATGCAATGAGTCGGTTGTTAAGCGAGCAGCCACGAGCTCAGGCCTAGATCTAGATGAACTCAAGAAACTGTCTACGAAACTTCGAATCGTTCGCGAAAAAACTCAGTTTCATATTGACCGCGTGTCGATCAAAGATCCCGAGTCCGTTTGGGGCGCTGCCGCGATTAACGGCAACGACTTTGGTCGCGCCTGACGGGAATGGCAAACACACTTGCTGTGTCCAAGCAAGAGCTCTTCGGTGGCGAGCTTGAAACCATCGCCAGGTATGATGCATCCGATATCGCCAAAATAGTCAAGGCGTATGAGACCGTGCATGGTCGCGTCCACGGCGCCTAACCTGTCGTTGTACCCGACGTGCTACAGGGTGCTCTGCACGCTTCCGCACGCGGTTGAACTCCAACGTTAGGTTGCACAATGCAGGAGTCCTGGCCGTACCGCGTTGATCTGCACGTGTTCGCGCGGTCATTTGAAGTCAGAAGCAAGAAGCAGCTATGGCGCGATGACAGCCTTTCCAAGGCAGAGAAAATGTTATTCGTCGGCTTCTTCTTTGTTCGAAAGCTGATCGAGTGCCAGCGAGTCACCGACCGATGTGCCAGGAGCAGTACAACCATCAGTCGGGCGGCGATTCAACGCAAGAGGGAGGTCTCGGCTTTCAAACGCGATGACT
>ERZ778017.2216-NODE-2216-length-16347-cov-5.296465_pt1 | contig 16347 bp, 13 predicted proteins | sample MGYA00375747_ERZ778017 | MGnify/ENA primary metagenome ERZ778017 (study PRJEB29350, sample SAMN05509838) | bioreactor metagenome | biome: bioreactor; material: wastewater | place: South Africa: University of Cape Town | collected 2014-03-17 ...
TCAAATTGGACCTTAGCCGATTGAAATCCATCTTTTTGTAGTATTAGTGTTTAATTGTAACAATTGTAATGTTGTTTCACCAGCAAAATAACCGCCAGTGTCTAATATAGCTATCTAATAGAGTTGTTTTGATTTGAGAAGATCTGAGCTTAATTGTTAGTGGCAATAGTAAGCCTATTTCCAGTGACGAAATTGAGCTGAAACTGAGCTGCCGGTAATCTAATTGCGAGAAGTAGCACGACAGCGTTGCACCGTGCTGCTGGGTCGGGTGGTGCTTGGAATCAAAGTGCTGAACAACTTGATGACTTAATTGTTGCACACAAGAAAGGTTTGACGGTGCCGCGCTGTGCGCAGGTCAAGATGGTGGAACCACTGGCGATATGGATGGTAGCGCGCGTGAAATATTGATAATGCTCGTGGGGTCGAGATGACATTAGGCGATGAGCATCGCATAATTTTTTCTGGAAAATAGAGTTTGAGAAAGCAAGGGAAGCAATGGAGGACGATCTCAGCAAATTGTCGAAGAAACAGCGTAAGGCGTTAGAATTTAAGCAGAAGAAATCCAAGGAAGAAAGAGAGGAAGAAAAAGCCAAGAAGGCAGCTGAGAAACTCGAGAAAGACCAAGCAGAGCAACAAGCAAAGAGAGTGGCAGAGGAAGATGGTGAAGCAGAGCAACCAAAGAAGAAAAGAAAGACTAGAAGAGGAAAGAAAGGTAAGGGAGTGAACCAGGGCAAAGGACCTCGGTTTATTTTGTTTGTTGGAAATCTACCTTACGACATTAAATTGCCCGAATTGGTCAGTCACTTTAAGAATTGTAATCCAGACAGATTCAGAATCAGACAGGAAAAAGGAATAGCATTTTTGGAATTTGACAACGACACTAAAGAGATCCAGACAAAAATGGAAACGGCGTTGAGAATGCACCATTCGGAGATCCGTGGCCGTAGAATCAATGTTGAGTTGACGGTTGGTGGTGGAGGTAATTCTGAAGCCAGGCGGATCAAGTTGAAGGAAAAGAACGAGAAGTTGGATGTAGAACGTAATGAGAAGGTGAAACAAACTATCAAGACTAGAAGTGAGAAAAAAGCGGAACCAGCTGCCGCTCCAGGGGTACATCCGTCCCGAGCTGCCCTCATCAAGTAATGAAGATACGATTTAACAGAATGCAACTGCGGTTTTGTACTTTTTGCTGGATCGACTACAGTAATGTGGTGATCCAGACGATTTTTCGACACATTTATCGAATATTCTGGTTTAATTTCCAGAACTGTGCCTACAGATTTCGGTACAGTCAGACTTAATATTAATAGTTAGAGAAATAAGTTACAATTAGAAGATCTAACGATCCAATATACAACAAATACACGGTGGTGTTTCTGTAGACTTGGCGTGCCACAAGCACGTGGTCCCGAGATAGCCTGAATTGTCATCTAGTATACATAGTTCCTGTGGCCAGACGGAGTTGGACACCGAACCAGGGAGAACTTAGTGGAGCGGAAGGGAGCGGAAGGAGCACACGATCACAGTGCGACCTTTTCGAAAGGCACGCGAGTGTACGGAAGTGGGAATGACGGTGGTGGTGGTGATGGTGGTGGTGGTGTGGTAGATGGCTGTTATACTACAAAATGGTACATTTCTTAGCCTTTCTAACTTTGGATTTCTTGCCGAAGGTGTTAGATTTTTGTACGGAACCGGTAGAGGATTCCGTCTGTTTTTGCGGCGACTCGACGTAATCGTTGTGGGATTGGTTTGGTGGGTTCAACACGGCTCTGATGGCAAAGTCAAAGATTTCTTTGACACCAACCTGAGTAGCGGCCGAGCACTCCAAGTAAGCCACGGCCCCCAAGTCCTTGGCCAATTTGGCACCCTGATCGTAAGTGATTGGTTTTGAGTTTTTCATCGCCAAGTCGTCTAACACATGCAAATCGTCTCTTAAATCGGTCTTGGTTCCGATGAGCAAGTACAAGATATCCTTAGGAGAATGGTGTAAAATTTCTGGAAGCCACTTAGCCTTGATGTTCTGGAACGAAGTGGGCGATACCACCGAGAAACAACACAAGAAGATCTCGGTTTGGGGGTACGACAACGGTCTTAATCTGTCGTATTCAGACTGGCCGGCAGTATCCCATAATCCCAACTTGATGGGTTCACCATCGATCATGACCGAGGCAGAGTAGTTATCAAAGACGGTAGGAATGTAGTCACTAGGAAACGTATTCGTGGTGTAGCTGATCAAGAGGCAGGTTTTACCTACACCTCCGTCACCAACAACCACAGACTTTATGGACCTCATGATAGACGTTAGTGGTAGCAGTAAAGAAACTAGTGAAAGACGGAAGAAAACTGTGCTAAAGACAAATGCGTCCACCAGATATGACTATGCAGACACACTACTAACTAATACTAATTAAGAAACACTGCTCTTAAAGGAAAACGCAGTGAACTAATTAAGAAATGGCTGAACAGCGTAAAATGTAGGAAAAATTTCCACAATCAGGCTACAGTGGGCAGAAAAAAAGAATCGGAAGTAAAGAAGACTGCGGGAGGACTTGTTGCCCCGCCGACAACTGTGAGGAACTTTGTGTTGCCACTGCGGTACAAAGTACCGCTGTGACCATTTGTAGGACACTGTAGTACAGTAGAGCATTTTGAGAGGGGAAGTGTGAACAACGGTGGTGGGGAGGGCTGTTGCCTGTGACGGTTTTATTGTCTGCGTTGAGAAGAGAGAGGAAATTTCAGGTTGGGCTATAAATAGCTTGATGACGTGAAACGACCTTGGTTACGACCGGTGGTGGTAGTTACAGGGTGGTGAACGGTTACAGTTGTGCCGGTGGTTGCCACTAGAGGATTTCATGTGAGCTAGGGGTGCTGGCTCGTGAAATCCTCGTGAAAAATATTTTGCAAGACAATCATGTAGACAATCATGTAGACAATAGAACTGGTGATTGTGCTTGATAGCGCATTGATACAAAAGGGTTTATGTACGGAAGAATGGCTGGGGTCCATTTCGGACGTATCTACGGCTACACAGTGTTGGTTTCCATAGCAGCTCGCAGGTCCGTCGCTAGTGGCAGTCTAGTTTGGGTATTTGTCAGAAGACGGGATGCACGACACTGGTCGTCAGCACATGTGTTGCTAACTTGTACTCTGCCTCACACTTGGAGCGGATACTGGCTTATTTGTGGGCAAGGTACATGGGTAACAATGTAGGGCGTTGGTGTATCTCTGGAGTGAGGTAAGGATTCTGCAGGAGACTTTTCTGGTTCTGGACTTCAAAAAGTGTTCCAGCGAACTGTTTACTTCGAAGGACCCCTCATGTCGCAAGGGTCCCTCGCTTCTGCGAGCGGAATGTGTATCCGAGAGCTGCTATAAATAGAGACCAGAAGTGGGACTTGGAAGAAGAGCGAATGAACATGGTGACTCGGCCGCCGAAGTGACGCAAACGTCATCATTGCAGCAGAGCAAGCTCTAGCGTAAGGGGAACGAATCGTGAACTGTAGTTGGTCGCCACTGTGCTGTGTCGCACGAGGTGGAGTCACACAATATCGTACTTACACTGTAGCTCCTGTAGTTGCAACGTTGCTGCATGGTTGATATGAGTGGACCATTATTTAATAACTCTACATTCTGTATCTCTAATATTCTCAAAGTACCAATTCCACAGTGCGATAGGTCTCTACTGAAACTTCATTGGTCATATGCCATTCTGCGCATCTAGAGCACGTACTACACTAATTACTTCGATCTAAAAGAACACATTGTACTTATACGGCGATGCTGTACCGTAACCGGGCGTTACTGTTTCCGTTGCTCAATACATCTCAACCCGCATCGGGTCGGTATGTCCGTTCCTACACCGATTAGTTCCTGGCTGTTAATCAGGTACGGCTGTTGCAAATAGTCCGGGGTCTTCTACAATCTCTTGGTGTCGTACCTCTTGACCACTTTATATCTTGGTAGCTCCTTGCTACCTTCTGTATCCCTGTGGTTCTCTGTCAACGTTGTTCGGTAACTTACGCTGGCATTTTCTTTTCGCTATATAATAGTTCTCTCATCAGACATTTTGCGGGAACGTTTTCCGGGGCGATCAACTAATTATTCCACACGGCAGTCAAAATATTCCACTGATTAACTATATATTGACGTGAATTGTCGTATTACGGCCCGGCGCTTATTGAATAACATTCGTGTATTGTATTGAATCGAGATACCTGTGTGTTAGTGTGTACTGGTGCTTCACTTTGAGCAACAACTACTGGCTATTTCTCAGTGTCTGTCTGTTTATTGTACCCAATTGGAGTTACTGTGGTCGTACCTTGTGACTCAAATTGTTCCATTTGTCGTTATTAACTGCTGATTGTCTGTTATTTCCGCTTTCAACTGCATCCCGTTAATTTGTTTAGCATATTTACTTAGTTCACGTCTTTCATGCTTAGATCATTCTCAACGTCAGCTATCCTTCGGAGTGATTTCTCCCACACCGTTGTCGGTGGTGGTATTGTCGGATTGGCTATTGCTGCCGAATTACTGAAGATCCCTTCTAATAATGTCTGTCTTATAGAAAAGAACCAATTTGTCGGGATGGAAACTTCATCGAGAAACTCGGAAGTCATCCATGCCGGTATCTACTACCCTCTCGACAGTTTGAAAGCATCCTTGTGTATCAAGGGAAAACAGAAAATCTACGGGGCCGGGTCTACGTCGTCATTTCCCGTGGCATTCAAGAAATGTGGTAAATTAATTGTGGGCCAGTCTGAACAAGACGAACAGTACTTGCACCAATTGTACGAAAATTCCAAACAATTGGAGGTGCCAATAGAATATGTTCCGAAAAAACACATTGCGGCTAACTGGCCGTTATTGAGCGGATCTACCTTTTTATCGTCGCCGTCCACGGGTATTATTTCCGCCCATGACTTTCTCTTATACTTTCAATCAATTCTAGAAAAAAACAACGGAACAGTAGGTATTTCAACTAAAGTGTCAAGTATTGATTTCGACAAATCGACACTGAGCTATACACTCTACTGTGACGATACTATTGACGATTCTTCGTTCGAAATTACTTCCGATAATGTTGTCAATGCTGCTGGTCTCTACGCTCCCAAAATCGCTAACATGATTCTTCCACCAGAAAGACACTTTAAGTCATACTTCGCTAAGGGGAACTACTTTAGCTACTCTCCACCAAGCACAATCTCTGTATCCAAAATCACCAACCAATTGGTTTACCCGGTTCCAAATAAAAATGCTGCTTCTTTAGGTACCCATTTGACATTTGATATGGCCGGTCAAATCAGATTTGGTCCTGATTTAGAATGGTTAGACGTTGATGATGCTGACAAAATCGATTACACACCAAACGACAATAATATCCAAGAAGCCTATGAGGCTATTAGGACATATTTCCCCAGTGTAACCCCAGATAGTTTGTCACCATCGTACTCGGGTGTAAGACCTAAATTAACATCCAAAGAGGACACTAAGAAGAAATTTTCTGACTTCTACATAAAGCACGAGGAAGGGTTTCCTGGTTTTGTCAACTTGGTTGGCATTGAAAGTCCCGGTTTGACTGCCAGTTGGGCTATTGCTGATTATGTAGTGGATATATACCACAAATAGAGTTATATAGAGATATTCATTAATGCTATTAACGTCATAAAGTGATCATCAGATACTATAATTGCTTATTGCAACTTTCTCTTCTTTGAGTCTGGCTCGTTTTCGGAATTTTCGTCTTTTTTCTTTGGCAAAAGCTCAGGCTCCGTTGGGATGGGAAACTCGACAAAAAACTCGTGGGTCAATGCTTGGGACAGATTGGCACGTTTGCTTGGATCCAACTCTGTCAACGAGATCAAGAGGTCTAAAGCTTTCTCTGTAGCAGCACTGAATCGATTCCGTAACTCTTGTCTTGATGGTGGTGGGTATATCTTTAATGAATCATACAATGGTAATTGCGACACGTTAGGCCAATTTTGCTCCGTGGGTGTTCCCAATGCTCGAAACGTCACATCCAACTGGTCAACGTCGTCCTTTCCTGGTAAATACGGTATTCGCAACATCAATTCTGCAAAAATGATCCCCACGGCCCATATGTCTACTGCTCCAGTATAATGCTTACCACCAAACAACAATTCCGGTGCTCTGTACCATCTAGTCACGACATTGGATGTCAAATCTTCATTAATATTGCCTAGCGACCGTGCTAGCCCAAAATCGGCAATCTTTAGCTGGCCATCTGGAGCCAAAAGTAAGTTATTTGGTTTCAAATCTCGATGTAAAATGAAGTTCCGGTGACAATGATGCACTCCTCGTAAAGTCATCAATAACCACGACTTGATATCCCCTGCTGTGAACACTACAGAACGATCTTTTATCAATACTTCCAAATCACACGGCAAAAACTCTAATACTAAGTTCAAGTTATTACTGGAGGAAAATACGTCCACCAACTCAATGACGTTTGGATGTTTTAACTCCTGCAAATATTTAACTTCACGTAATGCTGACATATCCAACCCATCTTTGAAAAGCCCGGTTTTTATCTCTTTGATGGCTATATCTCTGCCACTGTGGACCTGCTTTCCAAGATAAACCACGGCATAGGTCCCCTCCCCGACTTTTCGGTCTTTTGAGTACTTTGCTTGCACAGGCTTTATTGTGGTGGTTGTGACTGTTGTTGCCATCAAGTTGCAGTGGAAATGGTCTGGTCTATGAAAAGATAGTTGGTGATTAAGTTTACTAGTTTTAGATATAAAATGAAAAATAAGTGCGACATTGCTCGAAATGGCGTACGACATTTGTTGCAAACTACGACATATTTTGCAGCCATTATTAGTGAGTATGGATTGGTCTTATATAATGATGATTAAATAAAGCAAACAAATTATGGTAAAAAGCAATATGATGCAAGCCCATAAACCAATATGGAACTTGTCGGATGCAGTTAAAAAATTAAACAGAAAATGGACTAAAAGCAAAGTAAACAGCGTAAAAACGATGCAATTACTGATAATGACAACGGTGGCCCCAACTGTCTGTGATGTCTGGCCAAATATTATAGAAATGGCTCCTAGTAGTCATATTATGTACATTCCCATTGAGCAAACACGTACCAGCTGATACCAGTATCGCCAATGACTAAACCACGGTATAATCCTGGTTCTTGACACTTGATGTTGCTTTCGTAAGTACCATAGGGGAGAGTGGGATCAGACTTTTCCAACTTGTAGTACTTTCCTGATGGAGATTCAATGACAATTTTGAAGTCTTTGTTTCTGGTTGGCGAATTCAATCCTTCCGATGGGAATTGTTCTATGGCAAAATTATATGGGTGTCTGGCACTAAGTGACCGAATCTGTGGTTGTTTCACGTATAAATCGTTATTTTGACTTTGAACTGTTGGGAAACGAGGAACGAATTTTGCTGGCTTGCTTATACCACTGTGGTACAAGGGAATGACGATGGCCAATTCGTGAATGTTATCAAAGTATTTTTGGAGTCCCTTGGGGCCAGCAAATATTTGAAGAACTCCAATGGTTTCGTTTTCTGGTAAGATGGCTTTGATTTTACAAATCCTTTTATTATTATGCCATTTGATTTGGCATAAACTAAGTTCGTTCGTAGTTACTTTCGAAGTCTTGACTAAGGTAAAGAGTTCAACATCAACTGGAACTTCAAGCTCAAATTCAAATATTTCCAAATCTTTCAAGCGAGTTAATGCGTTATTAAAGTTTCTGAATCGTAAATTATTCTTGTGGAATCCAGAATATTCTCTTGGTAAATAAAATGCAACGCTGGGATCAATAGGTGGGCGAACATGTTGTAAATCAATTACAGATGGAATATGAGTGGAAACCACGTCCAATGGTTTTGCAAGGAAATAAAACTCATTATATCCTCCTTTATCATTTTTGATGTTGCATACGGAACCATTCTTGAAACAAAAGATGTCCATAATCAATAAATGGTTCTCCACTAATATCGATAACCAACAGTGGTTGATAACATACTGATCATTGTGGTAGAACTCGTTGGGTTTTTTCCAGAATCCTAACACAATTTCAGATGGGATTCTTAATGCGTCCAAAATCTTTTTGAAGATGTAGTTGATTTGATATACTGACGCTTCACCTTTTTGTAAAACATCGTTCAACTTTGGTTTGACTTGAACGATCTTGTTTGGTTCTTCAATTATTCTGAATTTACTCAAGTGTACTAAAATACATCTAATTTGATGTAATGGAGATTTATGAAATTTCAAGCTGACATCGGAAATCAACTCGTTGATTTCACTTGTGGTGGAGTAGTTCTCCATGAACTTATCAGCTTTACTGAAAGAAATGGACCGAACGTCTAATTCATCTTCGGGTGATACATCTCCCACAGTCTCGTTTGTATTGATCTCTGAAATGTAATCCAATGGTTTAATGACTAACGAACTTTCTTCGTTAACCACTCTCTTGGTTCTACGTTGTTTGTCCTGAGAAATTAACGAATTCATTCTGTTCAAATCTTGCTTCCAAGTTGCCCAGTCTGCCTCAGCATCAAGTTGAAGTTTTTGCTCAATCAAGTTATCTTCTTCTTTCCTTTTCTGAAGCAATTTCTTGAAAATATTAGGATGTCTCGATTTCTTGTCTTGAAAAATTGAATCCATAACCTCCTTGCTGTCCAATCTATTGTGGTCTTCAGCAATTGCTAAGTTGCGCATCTGTTCCTGTAACTGAAGCTCTTTTTCGTGTTTGTGTCTAAAGAAAGATCCAGCACTTGTAGCACTCAATTCAGATAAATTCAACACGTCACTTTGTAAAGATTTGATTGAGTTCTTCAATTCTTCTTGTTTTACAGATAATCTCAAAATCTCGTCTTCCGTGTAATTAGCTCCAGAAAACCTAAAATCATCTGCATCAAAAGGGACCCTTTGCATGGAACTTTTCATTGCTGGTTCCTGTTGTGTAATAGACTTCCTTGGTGAAAAATGTTTTGGAGGAGGAGGAGGACAGTTGTCTGAATCATAGCTGTCTTCGTCATCTTCGTCTGTGACATGCTTGCTAAGCTTTTTACTCAAATCGTCTCTAGAACAATTCTTCCTTGAAGATATCAAATCCTCACTTCCAGAATCTATGGATTCAATGTACGAGTAGTTGGCTTTGGACACTGGTGGTTTTATTTGAGACTTTTTCTGGATTTTTTCCAATGCTTTCAACTTAGCAAGTTCCATTTCTAACTGAGCTCTTTTCTGGCTGATTTGTTCAAAGTTGAGATATTCACTATAGTCAAAATTATGTTTGTTGGAACGATCAGGCGAATTATTTGCACTATTCAAAAAAGAGGAATCTGATACTTCCACGTAGGACTGAGACTTGAATTTAGAATACGAATCTGGGATCAGCGATCTGGATTTATTTGGAGAAGGGGACTCCCTGGTCAGCTGGTCCAAGTTGGACTTTTTTACATGGTAATTTTGCTGCAGTTGCAACCTTTTAAAGTTGGCGATTTCTCTTTCTCGGTCTCTATAATCATGCTGTTGAGGCATCTTAGGATGGTTTTTGGACGAAATAAGATTATTGGCAGACCTGACTTTTTTAGGATGGGCATACAAGTTTTTTGATCGTCTTTGGGACAACTCAATCTGGTCAAAAGTAGTGTTATAGTAGTCCTCATTATCTGCGTCGAACGATGCGTCTCTGGAGCTGTAGCCTACTTGGGGCAGTGGAGGTTTGGAGAACGAAGATTGGGTTTTTCTGAACATAGATTCGTAGTCCAATTGTTTAACAGGAGTTGACGGCAAAGAGTTCTGGTTGGATCTATCTTCAACTATTTCAACATAGTCCTTGGGGAAGATACCTTCTGCGTTGTTCCGTTTCAACTTCCCGCTCCACCAGCTCTCGTCAACAATGGAGTACACCTCCACAATTTCATTCTCGATGAATCCCAAATCGCCATCTTCCTCCCCTGGCCACGACACCGTGGTCTTGACCTTGAACGGAAGAGGTGGTATCGGCATCAATGTTGATGGTACAAATACTAACCACTAGAAACTATAAATCAACCAAACAAACACCACGGTGCGAACTAAACACGATGAGAATAAACACGATGTGGAGCTGCTCAATGCCGTGTGGCTACACCGTTCACTGGGGAATAAATGCCAAAAGAAGGTCTAGGACAAAAACTTTCTGTGGTACAAACGAAAGACTCACTTAGTCTGTCGCAAGAACCCTTTTGCTAGACAAATGAAGACAACGAACAGGTGGTGTACTGCTCGAGTAAATGAATGTATAAAATGTGCAGCAAAGACGTCGGGTCCACGATATCGGTAAAAACAACGAGATCAAACAGCACAGATCAGCAAAATTAACGTTTCGCACCCTGAATCCACTACCCATCACTAGAGGAATGTCCTACAAATAGCCTGCTGGTGTAAAGGTTGATTTGTGCCTAATTCAGGCAATATATAAACATTAATGTAGAATTACAAAATTTACGATGTTATACACCTGCCGTTTCATCTTATTCTGCGTGGTGCACATAATAGAAGGTTTTGTTCGGGAGTGGGTCGGGAGGGAAAGCCGTGTTTTTCGCGGTAGTTTAGGGCAGGTGGCGGTGGGGTTCGTGGTGGGAGATTTGTGGTGGTGTCTTGTTTCAGAATTTGGCTTTGCTGGTGCATATCGGCTGCATATCAGTGCCGCTTTCAGACACTTGTCGTTTGTGGTACCATCAGGTGATGCTGCCAGTGTCAGGGTACTCGATGTATACTGAGCGGCCATTGCTGTGTGGTCAATGGTGGCCCGGTGACTGAGTCACTACTGTGTGGAAAAGGTTGGCTTGGTTGGCTGAGTCACTGTTGCAGTGACACTATTCGTTTGCTATGCAACGTAGCCTTGTTGGTCTTTGTCGCAACATGCTGTCGCAGACTGTGTCACGCAGCCTCGCAGCGTACCCTTTTTGTCAGAACAGCCCTTGTCGCAGTTCTTTGTCGCATCCGCCCCCTTTTCTGTTTCGACCATTTCGGACTAACGTCCCTCCATGAATCAGACACTTACTCTCTCGGGCCAAGTTCCGCTTCTGAGCTGCGTAAGCGATTACTCGTAAATATAGTTATATTGTTCCAAACGCTCTTCTCCGAAGCTTATATTGCCTGACACGTTCATATCAGGTCCATCGGCATGCTTTCTACATCTCATTCCTTCTACAATACTTCTCCACTACCACTACTTTACCGCTTTGCTTCGTTATTATGTATCTATTACTTACTGTACGAACTCCATCATTGTTTACGAACTCCACTGACGATGTCATCGACTCTCAATAATAACGATGCACTTTCAATCGCAGTCTTGATCGACTGTTGCTTGATCACTTCTGGTTCCCAGATTCCGTAGTCAGACATATCAACAATAGTACCAACATCACCGTTGATACCATAAGTATGGTGACCTTCAGCGTGCTTGGCTCTCAATTGAGCAAGTACCTTGATAGGGTTCCCACCACAGTTTTGAATCAATGTTCTTGGGATTACTTCAAAAGCATCAGCAACAGCTTGGTATGGCCATTGTGCTACTCCTTCGATGGTTTTAGCTTTTTCACTCAACTTAACACTCACAGCCATTTCGGTGGCTCCTCCTCCTGGCGACAACGATGGCTCAAACATGACGTTTCTGGTCACGGCCATGGCATCGTGCAAGTTTCTTTCAATTTCGTTCAAAATATCCTTTGATCCTCCTCTCAACACCACAGAACATGCTTGCGGCTTGTTACATTTGACAAGATATGTAAAGTATTCGTCACCAATCAACTCGACATTGAACAAACCACACTGGGTACCCACGTCTGACTCTTTCAAATCTTCAATTCTATTCACAATGGTGGCACCAGTGGCTCTAGCAATTCTATTATTATCGGATTTCTTCACTCTTCTCAAACTACTCACTCCTCCCTTCAACAAGTAATGTTGGGCCAAATCACTGACTCCCTTCTCGGTGATGACCAAGTCTGGTTTGAACTCAAGCAATTGTTCGCACATCAACTTGACCTGTTCTTCTTCTATTTGCAATATTCTGTTCCAGTCTTCTTCCTTGGTGATCTCTATGTTAGTTTGTGATTCTCCCTTCTTGTACTCCAAAGGACAGTCCAACAAGATAATTCTTGGATTCTCGATATTTCTACGCATTTTAGGATGGGTCACGTCCTTGTTCAAGATAACACCATCTAACACTTCCGAATCAGCAACTTCTCCCCCAGGAATCTTCTCGATTCTGACATATCTCTTGATATCGATTTCCTTGTAATCACCTTCTTGCACCATAACGGTCTTAACTGCCTTCAACGACAACTCGCACATCTTGTCGGCCCATTGGTTGATGTACTTGGTACCAATCGACGCCTTTATCAACTTAATCATCGCCTGCTCGTTCTCAATGTCAACAGGAACTGAAACCTGGTGAATAATCTCCAACGCATCGGAAAGCGCCCGTTTCAAAGCCTGAATAATAATCACAGGATGAATCTTCTTCTCGATGTATGGAAAAGCTTGTGCTAAGATCTCCCCTGCCAAAATGATCACCGTGGTGGTCCCATCACCAACCTCTTCGTCCTGGGTTCTCGACAACTCAATCATCGATTTGGCCGCAGGATGCGACACATCAATCTCTCTCAAGATCGCATGGCCGTCGTTTGTCAAAACAATCCCTCCCATCGGGTCCAATAACATCTTCAACATCGCTTTGGGCCCCAAACACGTTCTAATAATGTCGGCCACCGCCTTGGCTGCGGTGATATTGGAAACTTGTGCCTGACGTCCCGACTGTCTCTCGGTAGACGCATTCATATATACCACGGGAGCTTGCATCTTCACTATAAAAACCCGTGCTGGCTACGAGAAAATCAAATGACGGTGGTGAAATTTTTTTTATACGTTTTGTTAGTGAGACAAAATCTACTGGTAAATTTCCTGCAGTAAATTCTGCCCTTCACCACTTCTTCGTTTGCTAGGGAATTGCTGGGGTTTTCACTATGTCGTCTTATATCAATGATTGTTTCAACGAGCTCTGCGACCTTCAAAGTATAGACCAGCGAATTTCCGACGTCAACACGTCACTTTTGGCCCTCAAATCGCTGGCTGATTCGAAAGTCAATTCCATGTCAGACTCTCGTCCATTACCGCCCAACCCCTTGCTCCAGCAGGCTGTCACTGACGTGGTGGCCAGCTTACACGGAGCTAAGTCCACTCCCCAAATTTTGTCACAGGTTGCCACGGAAATTTCTGGGAAATACGGTGCTGTTGGTGCCTTGAGCTCGCTCCAACAAGGGTTGGCACAAAGAGCTCAGCTAAACGATAATATCGCTTACCTCACAGAGGCAATTGCGTTGAAATCGCAATTTTCGAGTCAGGTCCCTGAAGATCCCCGGTCGCTTGCGTCCGGAGACGTCGATTCTGCCATCTCGTCGTTGGTATCAGTGTCGTCAAAATTGGCAGCTTTTGCTAAGGAAACAAACCCATTATCCGATCAGATAGTCATGGCTTTGGAGTCTGAATTGGATGCGAAAATCGCCAATTACAGAAAGTTCTTGGAACTGTCGCTCAACGACGTATTGACCGTGAATAAATGGCTCTCGAGTAAACAAACCAACGTGTCCAGCGAGTTGATGAAACAAATACGAAACCTTGCCACCCAGCTTGTAGACTTGCAGTCGATCAACAATGTTCCAAAATATCCCACTACTTGGTGGGTTTTGGACATTCTCTTGAACCCAATTATCAAAAGATTCGACTACCATTTCAACCAAAAGAGAGAAACAAACCAGATCTCAAAGCCAGAATGGGCTCTAGAGTTTGTTGAATCGTTTTTGGCTGATAATTTGACTATCTTGAACATGGTTGTAGGTGATATTATCAGAGCAAAGAATAGAATCGTCGAGTTTGAAATTATCACTACATTGCTACAACCAGTGAGAGAAAAGTTGTTCAAGATCGCGGCTGTTTTGAATAAAAATATCGAATCATACGCAGAAGACGCAATCAATCTTGAAAAGAGTGGTAGGCTTCTTTCCCATTTGATATTTGAAGTGTCTGGATTTGACCAAAGGTTAAGAAACACGTATAAATACAATCCTTATGTAACATCTTTTGACGAAGTCCCAGAACATGAGTGGGAAGGATTGACTGGTGATGTGTTGACACATGATGACTTAAACCTTGAGAACTGGTTAATTTTCGAAAGAAAGTTGTCCCATAAACGATTTCAAACGGAAATTCTACAAGCTAAAGATGCCTACGAGATTGACTACGACTACCGTAGTAATCAGGACAACAAACAAAGTACCAAGCCAACGTATTCTGCTTACAATTTAACAAAATTGTTCAATAACTTAACCAGCCACTTTTATTCCTTGACTACCCTGAACTTCCAAATCAAATACGTGAAAACCATTCAGCTAGAGTTAATTGATTTGTATTATGATGACTTGATGAGATCGTTCAAAGAGTTCAATACAAAATTCCAGCTGAAATCTGTCTTTTCGTTTTTGCCTGGGGGCACAAAAGAAACCACCGATTTGGATACAAATAGCGTTACCAACGGATTGAAAGCATTAGATCACTTGACAGGAATATATTGTTCTGCTATTTACATAAGCGAAGCATTGGAACAATGGTGTAACGAGCTCTCGTTCATTCAGATTAATAACCACGAACACAAGAACATTTTCGGTGGGGCCATTAGCAAATATGACGACTTAATAGAGAGTATCGTGAAGAAATATGGTGACTTTTTCGCCAAAGAGATCAAGTTCTCTCTTAAGAAATATGTCAATAGCACCAACTGGGACACCGACAAAACGTCCGAAGACGAGCTTGCTTCGCTTGAACTAGCATTATTGGTGAACACTGTGCCGGTATACTTGAACCAATTGTCAAGATCAATGTCTGAATTGCAGTATATACTCCTTAGTGACAAAGTGGTAACGATTATTTCTAATGTCTTCTACGAATATGTCGTGAACAACAACCAATTTACTGTTAACGGAGTATCACAATTGAGGCGTGACATTGAATTTGTGACGAACCAGCTTGCCCCAGTGCTCAATTTGCATTCTGATGACGAGCTCTCTAACAAATCCAATGCTAGTTTTGTCAAGTTGAGCCAAGCAGTGGATTTGCTTGGGAAATTCCCGAAAAAAGAAGCCGTACTTTTTAATAAAGGAACCAAACCAATGACGGAATTAAGATCATCCTTCGTCAACGAATTAGACCACCTCACCAACCACGATATCCTTAGTTTGTTGCCCAGATTGGTTTAGTTTATTTGATGAAGAAAATGTTATCACGTGGTACATCACGTGATTGAAATTTGATGATTTTCAAAGGTGATGAAGTTTGACAATGTTTACGTTTGCAAACCAGCAGGGAAATGTCACTTTCTCGGAAGGCAGTATGTACGGAATGGGAAACCAGTCGAATACTCGACTGCGTTATGTTTTTCAGCACCACTAACCGGTATAGACGTTCAATAATAGCTCAACTATAGTGGGAAAACGACTGGAGGTAGGATCGGATTTGATTGCCAAGTTGTTCAGCACAAAAACGGGATTGCAGCACATATCAATTCCGAGAAAAAATGGTCCAATTGTGATGGGACGAAGCAGTTCTTGCGATATCCGAATTGGTGGGTCCGATGTGTCTTCTCGACATTGTCAATTGACGATTTCGTTCACCGATGACCGCGAATATTTGCATTTAAAAGACACCAGTTCCAACGGAGTATACATAAATGACGAGAAATTAGGCAATGGATCGAAAGTATTGCTTCGAAGTGGTGATAAAATCGACTTTGCAAAGACAGGAGGTAGTTACATATTTCGATACATTTACGACATCAAGCAGTCACCCCGGGCAAATGGCGGAAGTTTCTTTGATGAGTACATTATGGGGAGCCAGTTAGGGTCTGGGCATTATGCGATTGTTAAAGAAGCAAGAAATAGAACTACAGGAGAGACTGTGGCGGTGAAAATTTTCCACCCCAACAAGAAAGGATCCAGTCAGAATGAAGATCGCAAGTTGAAGCAGGAAATGGACTTGTTGTTGTCGATAAATCACCCGAACATTGTCAAGTTTATTGCTCGATACGTAGAACCAATCAACGAGTTTGCTGTCAACACCTACTTGGTGTTGGAAAAGATGAATAGCGGAGAACTATTTCAGAGAATCATAAACAAATCAAAACTAAGACAAGATGAAACCAGAGCACTTTTTAAACAGATTTTGTCCGGGCTAATGTACTTGCACAACAACGATATTATTCATCGAGATATCAAGCCAGAAAACATTCTTTTAGATATTACGCCTAT
>ERZ778017.2219-NODE-2219-length-16325-cov-8.725384_pt1 | contig 16325 bp, 16 predicted proteins | sample MGYA00375747_ERZ778017 | MGnify/ENA primary metagenome ERZ778017 (study PRJEB29350, sample SAMN05509838) | bioreactor metagenome | biome: bioreactor; material: wastewater | place: South Africa: University of Cape Town | collected 2014-03-17 ...
CGGTCGCGCCTGCTTCGGGTGGCGTGGCAAGCAGGTGGACGTGGTTGTCCATCAGCACGTAGGCGTGCAGCCGGCAGCCGGTGGCGAGCAGGGCCTCGCGTAGAAGCTGGCGATAGCAGGCCCGGTCCGTGTCATCCAGGAAGCAGGGCAGGCGGTTGTTGCCGCGCTGCACGATGTGCTGCGGGATGCCGGGCAGGTCGAGTCGAGGTTGGCGGGCCATGGCGCCAGCATCGACTGGGCGCTGCAGCACCGAAATAAGCGACGCCGGCGCGGGGTGGTCGGACTTCGGCGCGTGCGGGCGTCGGAAGTGAACCCGACCCCGTTTCCTGGACCCCGTTTCCTGCCACCTCAGTCCTCGAACAGCACGCGCGCGGTCTCGGCCTTGCTGCGGACTTTGAACCATGCCTGCACGCGCTCGCGCTCGCTGGGCTCCAGCGTACCGGCGCCGGTCACGGTCAGCTGGCTTACCGGCAGGCGCTCGCCGTCGGCGTCGATGGCGACACCCTGGCTCAGGGTCACCTCGCCCAGCCCGGGATATTGCGCCCGCAATTCATCGGCCATGTCCTTGGCCTGCAGTGCAAAGCGCTGGGAGGCGCGCAGCGAGGCCTGCAGTTCCTCCAGTTGCCGGTCCTTGGCCGCCAGCGTCTCCTGGCTCTGCTTGTAGAGGTCGCTGAGCACCCCGGCGCGCAACTGGGTGACATCCACCTTTTCATACTCGCCGGACTGGTGCAGCTGCAGCCGCGATCCGTCCAGGCCTGCCACCGCCAGTTTGCCCTCGATCATTGCCAGCGTGCCCTTGCTGATCGGGTTGCCGATCAGCGAGACGTCGATCCTGCGCGTGGTGGGATCCACCCGGGTATCGACCACGTAGGCATCCTTGAACACGAACTCGCTGCGCACGAACTGGCTGGCGCGCGACTTGTACAGCTCGTCCTTCACCATCAGCGTCGCCAGGTACAGGCTGGGGATGGTGGTGGCAAGGGCAACGGTCCAGATCGCGCGGCGCATGCGGCGCTCGGTGCGCTCATCGACGAACGCGTGGTAGGGCAGCCGCAGCAGCCGGATGCCGATGAAGGTGGCCAGTGCGATGAACACCGCGTTGATCGAATACAGGTAGAAGGCGCCGCCGAAGTAGTTCCATTGCCCGGTGGCCAGGCCGTAGCCCGCGGTGCACAGCGGCGGCATCAGAGCGGTGGCGATGGCCACGCCCGGGATCACCGCGGACTTCTCTTCGCGGGTGACGCCGATGATCCCGGCCATGCCGCCGAACAGCGCGATGAGCACGTCCCAGATCGTCGGCGATGTGCGCGCCAGCAGCTCGGACTGCGCCTCCGACAACGGGGTCAGCATGAAGTACAGCGCCGACACCAACAGGCCGATCACGGTGGAGACCAGCAGGTTCTTCATCGCACGGCGGGCCAGCGCGAAGTCGTGCACGGCGATGCCGTGGCCAACGCCCATGATCGGGCCCATCAACGGCGAGATCAGCATCGCGCCGATGATCACGGCGATGGAATTGACGTTCAGGCCGATCGAAGCCACCAGGATCGCGAACATCAGCACCCACGGCGTTGCGCCATGCAACTCGACCACCTCGCGGATGCGCCGCTCGATGATGTCGTTCGGCGCCTTGTCGGCCAGGAGATTGAAGCGCTCGGCGAACGCGGCGCTAAGGCGGCTCCCGCGCCGCCGCGGCATGGACTGGTTCATCGTGGATCCCGGATGGCGTGCCTGCATTCAACCCGCAACGCGTGCCGCAGGCAATGCCGGCGCACGGCCAGGCTCAGGTGGGCGCGAATGCCCTGGTCGCCTTCTTGTCCTTCTTTTCGGCCTTCTTCTCCTTCATGGTCTTGGCCGGTTTCTTCTTCTGTTCCTTCTTCTGGTCCATGCCCTTGCTCATGCGTCCCTCGTGGCGGTCGTGCGGCTGCGGATGCAGCCGGCGGTCGGAGTATGCGCCGGTTCCGGCGCTGAACCGATGCCTGCCGTGCCCGCAACCGCGACGCCGCGTCCACCTGCCGGTTGCTATACGGGACACAGTCCCGAACGCAGGAGTTGGCCATGTCCGACAATCCCCTGACCGGCGAGGTCTCCAACAGCAAGCTGGCGGCGATCTTCCCGATGAGCGCTTCGGCGCGCAGTGCGGCGGCGGCACTGGTGGCGCAGCTCGGTTTCAAGCCTGCGCAGGTGAAGCTGATCACGCCCGACACCGCCGATACCGACATCAAGCTGGAGCCGGAGAGCGGCCGAAAACGGGGTCAGGTTCACTTATCCCGTTTCAATGATTGATTTGGCCTTGGCCGGTCGATGCGCGGGCGAACGCCGGCGAACCGTTGGGTTTTGGCTTCGACCATCGCGCGGAAGTCGTCGCGGCCATAGGCGCGTTGCTGTTGCAGGTAGAGGCGGAGGGCGGCGAGGTCTTCTTCGCTCAGGGCTTCGGCCAGCAGCGCCCGATAGCCGTCTGCGCCCAAGGTGCGTTGCACGGGATGCGGCGCCAGCAGCGGGTCGTCGCGCAGGCCGCACAGGCCGGCGCAGCTGGACCAGGCGAACGCGGTGGGCTCATCGGTCATGCGGGCGCGGACCGGGTTGAGGTCGATGTAGCGGGCGCAGCGCAGCAGGTAGTCGGTGGTGTCGACCAGGCAGGCCTTGTAGCGGCCTTCCCACAGCGTGCCGGTGCGGCTGTGGCGGGCGTTGAACTGGCCCACGTACTGGCGGCTCAGGCGCTGCATCAGCTGGCCGATGGCGCCGGCCCGAGGCGGCGTGACCAGCAGGTGCACGTGGTTGTCCATCAGCACGTAGGCGTGCAGCCGGCAGTCGCTGGCCAGCAGGGCTTCGCGCAACAGTTGGCGGTAGCGGGCGCGGTCCTCGTCGTCCAGGAAGCAGGGCAGGCGGTTGTTGCCGCGCTGCACGACGTGCTGCGGGATGCCGGGGAGGTCGATACGGGGTTGTCGGGCCATGGCGCCAGCATCAACGCCGTCTTGCACCATCGGAATAGGTGAACTGGCGTGGGGCAGTCGGGGGTCGGGTGGTACGCGCGTCGGAAGTGAACCTGACCCCGTTCCCTATACTGACGCCTTGCCTGCCGACTCCCAGGTTGCCCCGAATGCCCGTGCGGGATCCAGACGATCAGTACCTCCGCGTCGCCATGATGGTCATGCTCTCGCTGGCCTTGCTGGCGGGCGTTTGTGCGACGGCTATCCACTGGCTGGGCCCGGTCCATCGCCCGATGGATCGGGTGCTTCCTCCCGTGGCCAGCGCGCTGTTTGCTGGTCTGCTCTGCGCGCTGTGGCGGAGGCCCGCATGGGTGGGCGTCATCACGCGCATCGCCCTGTGCCTGGCGGCCCTCGCGCTGATGGCGCCGGCGTGGCTCTACACGGTGCAGGCAAGCCTGTCGCCGGAGCTGCGGCTGATCGACACGCTGCCGCCGATATCGTCGCTGTTCGCCGTGTTCATGGCGATGCTCATGATCTTCGTGCCGGGGCGGCGCGCCTATGTTGCCGCCGCGATTGGCTGGTTGCTGGTGGCGTCGCCGGTGCTGGTCTACCTGCTGACCCACCCCGACGAACTCGGGACGCCGCGCGGTGTGGACCTGGTCATGGCGTTCGGGCCCGCCAGCCTCATCCTGGTGGTGTTGCTGCCCGTGCAGCGCGGACTCACGGGGAAGATCCGGCGGCTGGCCTCCGAGCGCGACGGCATCGAGGTGCAGTTGCATCGCGACCCGCTCACCGGGGTGCACAGCCGCCTGTTCGGCGAGCGCGTGCTTCGCGACGTGTTGGCGCGCGGTGGCGCGGCCGGGCTGGTCATGCTCGACCTCGATCGCTTCAAGGCCATCAACGACACCTACGGCCATCCGGCCGGCGACGACGTGCTGCGCGCCGTGGCCGCGAGCTGCGAGCGCCTGCTGAGGCCGAGCGAGTGCATCGCGCGCTGGGGCGGCGAGGAGTTCCTGGTGATCCTGCCGGACGTCAATGCGGCGGCTCTGCACGGCATCGCCGATCGCCTGCGCGTGGCGATCACGGCCGTGCCGGTGGCGCCGGTCGCGCAGGTGACGGCCTCACTGGGCACGGCCGTGTTGCACCCCGCCGACACGCTTGACTCCGCGCTGCAGCGTGTCGATCAGGCGCTGTATCGCGCGAAGGAACTGGGCGGTGACCGCGTTTGCGCAAGTAATGTGAGCGAGGATGATCAGCTGCAGTCACTGGCTGCACGTGCGCGCGAAGGTTCACGGCTTCACATCGGTTCCCCCGGCGCTGTGTGACATGCATGGGAATGCCGGGGACTTCGATCCTGGCTCGATGTGGCAGCGTGCAGGCTTGAACGTGCTGCTTGCAGCCTTTGTCGCCGAACGGGTGGCCGACATCGGAGAGACCCAGATTCGCCGGTAGGGGGGGCGCTTGATTCCCCCAGTCCGGGTTTTCTCCCGCGTGTAGTATTTCCGGATTCTTTCCGCGGGCCGTTTGACCATGCATCGATATTCCCTCGCGCTGGCGTTGGCGGTGGCGACCGCCTTGAGCGCCTGTGGTGGCGATCGCAAGGAGGCCGCCAGTGTCGCCGGCGCGACCCCTGATGCCGCTGTCGCGGGCACGGATACCGCGGCTCCGGTCGGCGCCGCGGATGTGGTCGCGGAGCCCGCGGCCGCCCCCGTCGCCCTTCCCGAATGGTTCCCCAAGGACGTCTACCTGCCCGCGGACCATAGGGTTGTCGAGGTCAACGAAGAGGATGGCGCGCACGCGGTCGAACTGCGGGTCCGCGGCGAGGTGTTGAACCTTGCGGGGCAGGCACAGGCCGCGATGCTGGCCGCAGGTTGGACCGAGAACCACTATTCGCCGGTCGACACGCGCGGCGGCGCGAGCATGTACCACCGCAAAGGCGACCGCAGCGCGACCTTGGCAATGGCCTGGGCCGGCAACGGCCAGGTCCGGCTGCTGTACAACTTCGCCACCGTGCAGACGAAGGAGGACGGTGGGAATTAGACAACCTTGATTCCCCCGTCCCCTTTTTTGACGCCCTTTCTAGACGCGAGACGTCATTTGCGCACGTCCAGCAATTCCACCTCGAACACCAGTGAAGCGCCCGGCGGGATGACGTCGCCCGCACCGTCGCGGCCATAGCCGAGCGCGGCGGGGATGTGGAGCTCGCGCTTGCCGCCCACCCGCATGCCGGCAACGCCTTCGTCCCAGCCGCGGATGACCCGGCCCGCGCCCAGCATGAACACGAACGGCTGGCCGCGGTCGCGGGAGCTGTCGAATTTCTGCCCGCGCTTGTCGGCCGCGTTCTGGTCGTAGAGCCACCCGGTGTAGTGCACGCTGACTTCGTCGCCGGCCATGGCGACAGCGCCTTGGCCCGTCGCCACGTCGATGCGCTGCAGTTCGGCGACATCGCCACCGGTGTACGGCGGCGGCTGGCTGCAGGCGGTGAGCAGCAGGACGGACAGCGTTGCGGTCAGGCGAAGTGCGCGAGAGGCCATGGTCGATGGTGCGGTGGACGGGGGAGACAGCATACGTTGCAGCACAACAGGGGTGATCAGGAAATCGAACACCGGCTGGTGGTTCCCGCTGCTAGAGTGCGGCCAATCCCATCTCCCCATCCAGGCCCAAGCGCCGGTGACCACGCAGCTGAAGGGAAGCGCGAAACGGATTCCGGCCGGCGTGTGGGCGCTTGGCTTCGTCAGTCTGCTCATGGATGTCTCCTCGGAGATGATCCACAGCCTGCTGCCGCTTTTCATGGTCGGCGTGCTCGGGGCCAGCGCGCTGGCGGTCGGGATCATCGAGGGCATCGCCGAATCCATCGCGTTGATTGTGAAGGTTTTCTCCGGCGCGCTCAGCGACTATCTGGGCAAGCGCAAAGGGCTCGCCATCGCCGGCTATGCCCTGGGCGCGGTGAGCAAGCCGTTGTTCGCGATCGCGCCGAATATCTCCACGGTGTTGTGCGCGCGCTTCATCGATCGCATCGGCAAGGGCGTGCGCGGCGCGCCGCGCGATGCGCTGGTGGCGGACATCGCCCCGCCGGAAGTGCGCGGAGCGGCGTTCGGGCTGCGGCAGTCGCTGGATACCGTGGGTGCCTTTGTCGGCCCGCTTCTGGCGGTCGGACTGATGCTGCTGTGGGCCAATGACTTCCGGCGGGTGTTCTGGGTCGCGATGATTCCTGGGTTGCTGGCGGTGGCGTTGCTGGTGTTCGGAGTGCGCGAGCCGCCGCATCACGAGAGTCGGAAGCGGGTCAATCCGATCCAGAAGGAAAATTTGAGGCGGCTCGGTACGGCGTACTGGTGGGTGGTCGCGGTTGGCGCGGTGTTCACGCTCGCCCGCTTCAGTGAGGCCTTTCTGGTGCTGCGCGCCCAGCAGGGTGGGATCCCGGTGGCGCTGGTGCCCCTGGTGATGGTGGTCATGAACCTGGTCTACGCGGGGTCGGCTTATCCGTTCGGGCAGCTCTCGGACCGGGTGAGCCACAAGCATCTGCTGGCGTGGGGCCTGGTGGTGCTGATCGCCGCGGATCTGGTGCTTGCATTCGGGAACCACTGGTCGACGGTGCTGGCCGGGGTGGCGCTGTGGGGCGTGCACATGGGGATGACGCAGGGACTGCTTGCCACGATGGTCGCCGACACGGCGCAGCCGGAGCTTCGCGGGACCGCGTTCGGCTTCTTCAATCTGGTCAGCGGCGTGGCAATGCTGGTGGCCAGCGTGGTGGCCGGGTTGCTGTGGGATCGCCTCGGTGCGTCCTACACCTTCCATGCAGGTGCTGCCTTCGCGCTGCTTGCACTGGCCGGGTTGGTGGGAACTGCCAAACGCCTGAATCGTCCCTGACGCCAATTCCGCCGTCTTCACCATGTGCCAACGTTCTCCGGTGTCAGCTTCACGCGGGGCAGGAAGCCGGCAGGAGCGCCGCGCTGTCGTTGTTCCACCACCAACCAAAGGAGATTGGAGATGTCTCTGACCAAACGACACCTGGCGAATGCGCGTCTGCTCGGCGTGGCTCTCGCCGCCGCCGTGGGCCTTTCCGCCTGTGCCACGTACGATGACGACTTCGCGCGGGTCAACTCGCGTCTGGACCAGCTCGACACGCAGGTGCAGAGCGCGGCCCAGAGCGCAGAATCGGCCAACCAGGGCGCGCAGCAGGCCAACCGGCGCCTTGATTCGCTGGAGGGCCGCGTCCAGCAGCTTGAAACGGCGCCGCGCCGCACGCCGCGCGGCTGATCGCGCTTGCACGATCCGCGCCGCACGGCACTAGCCGGAACCCGATGGTCCCTGGCGCCCATCGGGTTCCGGCTTTCCACCGCTCTTCCGAGGAACCGTCCCATTCGTACTCGCACACATTCCGCGCGGGCGGCATTGCCCGGTGCGTTGCTATTGGCCTTGGCTTTCGCGACGGCCGGCGGTGCCCGCGCCGGCGAGAATGACGCTGCGCCATCCGTCGTCGCTTTGGACCAGCTTCCGCCGGACCAGAAGGTCTCCGACACGGTGATCGAGCTTGCGGGCTGGGTGGTCGCGTCCAGGGACAGTCATGGCTATCCGTTCGCGATCATCGACAAGGCCGCGGCGCAGGTGCTGGTCTTTGCTGGTGACGGCCGCGCGCGTGGCGCGGCGCCTGGCCTGTTCGGATCGGCGGTCGGCGACCATTCGGCCCCCGGCGTTGCCGGTCTTGCGCTGCGCGAGATCCCGGGCCGCGACCGCACCACGCCTGCCGGTCGCTTCATCGGCGGCTTCGGCCCATCCATCGACGCGGGTCGGGTCCTGTGGGTGGACTACGATTCCGCGGTCTCCCTGCACCCCACCGCGACCGGCGTTCCGGCCGAGCGGCGCGCCGAACGCCTGGCATCGCCGTCGCCGGACGACAATCGCGTCACCCACGGCTGCATCAACGTCTCGCCGGAATTCTACGAGCAGGTCATCCGTCCGGCCTTCGAGCGAGGAGGCGTGTTCTACATCCTGCCGGACAAGGCATCGATCGCGGAGACCTTCCCGGCATTCGCGCAAGCAAAAACCAACAAAAAGGTGTCAGGGACAATTTCCCACGCGCGTTTGCGCAAGGCGCTGATCGACTGATGTCCCTATGGCGGGAGGTTGTGGCTGCCGCGCCGCGATGTGGCCGGCATCCGCCAGCACCCGGTGGTGGAGCGGGGCAACAATCGGTTGCCCGGCGTGATCGACTGGTCGGCCGCTTTCGCCAACGCGCGGCTTCACCTTCCTGACCCGGCGTGATCGGGCGCACGCATTCGGCATTCGGGGCGCCGCGGCCTTCATCCGCCGGCCCGGCGGCCGTTACCGTGGGGGACCGGGTTGCTTCCCATGCGGGCCATTCGCCTATGACGACACACGCATCCCGCCCAGCGCCGCTGACCGTTCCGTTCGGCGACCCGCTGGCGCTTGGGGCGATGCTGGAAGCACTGCTGCAATCTCCTTCGCTGCCTGCGCTGGCGGTAGGGATTGCCCACGCGCTGGCCGAGGCCGGCGCGGTGCCGGCGACGGTGGCGTGGTGGATGGCGGATGGCACCAGCGGCACCGTGCCGGCCGGGCTGGCGGCGGCCGCGGATGCAGCGCTGCTGGCGATGCTGCAGGCCGGTGGCGACCCGGTTGCCGACGGCGCCGATGGCGGTCGGGGCGTGCGGTTGCTGGCGCGCGATGCCACCGGCGGCATCGCGCTCCTGCTGCCCGCCCATGCGGACGCGGCGTTGCTGGACCGCGCCTGCGCGCTGCTGGCGCCGGTGGCGGATGCGGTGCTGGAGCGCCGCCACCTCACCGGCTCGCTGCAGGCGCTGGCGCGATCCGAGCAGCTGCAGGCGGCGCTGTTCCAGATTGCCGACATGGCCAGCTCCGGCATGGACCTGAACGCGATGCTGCGAGAACTGCATGCCATCGTCGGGAGGTTCATGTATGCCGAGAACTTCTACATCGCCCTGTACGAAGAGAGCAGCGACGCGCTGCGCTTCATCTACCTCGTCGACACCGTCGACCCGATCATCCGCGACGCCAACGAGTTCATCTCGATGTCGGTGATGGAGCGCGGCCTGACCTGGTACTGCATCCGCGACCGTCGCCCGCTGATGGGCTCGCTGGACGAACTGCGCGCGCAGGTGTCCGGGCCCTTGCGCGACATCGGCGAGGTATGCCACGACTGGCTGGGCGTGCCGATCCTGGTCGGCGAGGCGGTGCGCGGCGTGCTGGTGGTGCAGAGCTACATCGAGCGGCCCCGTTACACCACCTCCGACCAGGCGCTGCTGTCCTACGTTGGCAGCCACATCCTCAATGCCGTGGACCGCAAGCTGCAGCAGGAGGAGTTGGAACGGCGGGTGGCCGAGCGTACCCAGGCGCTCACCCTGGAAGTGCAGGAGCGGCAGCGGTCGGAACGCATTCAGGAAGCGCTGTACCGCATCGCCGAGCTGTCGCACACCGCCACCGATCCCGACGGGTTCTACCAGGCGGTGCACGGGATCGTCGGGCAGTTCCTGGATGCGCGCAATTTCTACATCGCGCTGCTCTCGGACGATGGCGAATGGCTGCACTTCCCGTACTACGTGGATGAAACCGGCGGCACCGCGGAAAGCCGGCGGGTGGGGCACGGCATCAGCGAATACGTGATCCGCCGGGGCAAGCCGCTGCTGGTGGACATGGAGGATCCGGCGGTCCGGGCGCAGTTCGAGGCGCTGCAGGCGTCCGGCGAGCTGGACGTGGTCGGGCAGCAGTCGATGGCGTGGCTGGGCGTGCCGCTGGTGGCGGGCGAACGCGTGCTGGGCCTGCTGGCGGTGCAGAACTACACCAGCGGCCACTGCTACAGCGCCAGCGAACGCGATCTGCTCACCTTCATCAGCTACCAGATCGCCAGCGGCCTGGAACGCCAGCGCGCCGCCGCGGAGCTGAAGGACGCCAACGCCGAACTGGAGCAGCGGGTGGAGGCGCGCACCGCCGAGCTGTCGGAGCAGATCCGCGTGCGCGAGGACGTGGAGCGCCAGCTCAAGTACCAGGTGCTGCACGATTCGCTCACCGGCCTGCCCAACCGCGCCTACCTGCGCGACCAGCTCCAGCGCGCGCTGGCGCACGGGCAGCGCGAGCAGGGCTACGGCTTCGCGGTCCTGTTCATGGACCTGGACCGGTTCAAGGTCATCAACGATTCGGTGGGGCACCTGGTCGGCGACGCGCTGCTCCAGGAAGTGGCGGCGCGCTTTTCGCGCTGCGTGCGCAGCGGCCGCGACATGGTGGCGCGGTTGGGCGGCGACGAGTTCGCGATCCTGATGGAGGTGAACGGGCCCGACGCGGCGCTGCGCATGGGCCAACGCATCGTGAAGGCGATGGAGGCGCCGGTGCGGGTGCAGGGCAAGGAGCTGTACAGCAGCGTGAGCGTCGGCATCGCCCTGAGCGCGCCGCACTACACCCAGCCGGAAGAGCTGCTGCGCGATGCCGATATCGCGATGTACCGCGCCAAGGCGGGCGGACGCGACCGCATCGAAGTCTTCGACGAGGCGCTGCATGCGCGCGCGCTGCAGCTGCTGGAGGTGGAAAGCGACCTGCGGCGGGCGATGGAGCGCTGCGAACTGGTGCCGTGGTTCCAGCCCATCGTGCGGCTGTCCGACGGCGGGGTGGTGGGTTACGAGGCGCTGGCGCGCTGGCACCACCCGCAGCGCGGGGTGCTCGCGCCCGCGGCGTTCCTGCCGGTGGCGGAGGGCAACGGCAGCCTGGAGGCGCTGGACTGGGCGGTGTTCACGCGCACGCTGGAGCTGCTGCCTTCGCTGCTGCGGCCGGAGCAGTACGTGAACGTCAACTTCTCGCCGCGGCATTTCGGCGCGCCGGGCCTGGTGGCGCGGCTGATGGCCCTGCTGCGGGCGCACCGCATCGCACCTTCGCAGGTCCGCATCGAGGTGACCGAAGGCGCGCTGATGGAGAACGCGGAAAAGATCGGCGAGGTGTTCCGCCAGCTCGCCGACTGCGGGGTGATGGTGGCGCTGGACGATTTCGGCACCGGCTATTCCTCGCTGAGCTACCTGCACCGTTTCCGGATGCACACCCTCAAGATCGACCGTTCGTTCATCTGCGACCTGTCGCCCGACGACGAAAGCGGCAGCACCGCGGTGGTGCGGGCGATTCTGGCGCTGTCGCGGGCGCAGCGCATGGAAGTGGTGGCCGAGGGCATCGAGACGGAGGCCCAGCGCCAGGCGCTGCTGGCGTTGGGCTGCGAGCTGGGGCAGGGCTATCTGTTTGCGCGGCCGGCGCCGTTGGGGGCGGGACCGGCGGACCGATGACGCAAGGGGCGGGCCGCGCGCCTGTGACCGCAGCCGGCGACTACGAAGCAGCGCCGCGCCGTTTGCGCTTGTCCTGGTACATCGCCTGGTCCGCGCGGGCCAGCTCCGTTTCCGCATCGCCTTCGCCAGCGCGGATCACGCCGATGCTGGGGCCGCTGTAGGCGATGCTGGCGCTGCCCAGCTCGAACTGCCCGCTGCAGGCCGCGCGCAGCCGCGCTTCCAGGGCCTGTTGGCAGGTGTCCGAGGCCGAGCAGACCGTGCCGATCACCACGAATTCGTCGCCCGCCAGGCGCCCGCAGAAATCGTCGGCGCGCATGCAGCCGGCCAGGGCGTGGCCGATGGCCGCGAGGAAACGGTCGCCGGCGTCGTGGCCGTGCACGTCGTTGATCCGCTTGAAGCCGTCGAGATCGATGAAGGCGATCAGCACCTCGGTGCCGGTGCGCTTGCGCAGCTGCAGGCGCCGCTGCAACTCCTCCATCAGCGCGCGGCGGTTGGCGAGGCCGGTCACCAGGTCCGTCATCGCGTTCCGATGCAGCTGCGCGTTGGTGGCCTTGAGGAGGTTGAGCAGGGCCTCGCGCTCGACCTGCTGGCTGATCAGGTGGGCGAACAGGCGCATGACGCGTTCGGCACCGTCCTGGAGCGGTTGGCGCTGCCCGCTGGCAGCGCACAGGGTGCCGTAGAGGGCGCCTTCGGCGCCGTGGATGGGCACGCTGGCGTAGGTGGCGATGCCCAGCGCGCGCGCGGCATCGGAATCGCCCCAGCAACCTTCCACGTCGTCCGTGTAGTTGCGGCCCTCCTCGAGCGCGCGCTTGCACAGGGTGTCGTTCCAGGGCACCGACAGCCCTTCCGGAATCTGCAGGCGGTCCGAATTGCGGGCGAACAGGATGTGCTGGACGCCGGCCTGTTCGTCGATGGTGGTCATGTAGGTCGATTCCAGGCCGGTGGTCGCTTCCAGCAGTTCCAGCAGCGGCCTGACCAGCTCCTCCAGCGACCTGGCGTTCTCCAGCGACTCCGCAAGCGTTCCGATGAGGGTGCCTGACGACAGCGTCGGGATGCGATCCATGCGCCAATCCTTCTACAAAATGCGCCGCGGCGCCACCCGATGGCCGGACACGCGCTGCCGGCGCTCCCGACCCGGCGCGGATGCCTCTGGCAAAATCGTGCCGGTCGACGTTCGACTTTGGAGCCCCGATGTCCCCGCTTGCCCACCACGTCCCCGCGCGCGCACAGGCGCCCGCCGGCACCACGCTGACCATCGCGCGCCCCGACGACTGGCACCTGCACCTGCGCGACGGTGCGCTCATGGAGGCGGTGCTGCCGCACACGGCGGCGCAGTTCCGGCGCGCCATCGTGATGCCCAACCTGCGGCCGCCGGTGACCACCACCGCGCTGGCGGCGGCGTACCGGGAGCGGATCCTGGCGGCGCGGCCGGCGGGCTCGGACTTCGAGCCGCTGATGACGCTGTACCTCACAGACAACACGCCGGCGGACGAGATCCGCGCCGCCAGGGCCAGCGGCTTCGTGCACGCGGTGAAGCTGTACCCGGCGGGGGCGACCACCAATTCCGATTCCGGCGTCACCGACCTCAGGCACGCCCATGCGGCGCTGGAGGCCATGCAGGAAACGGGCATGGTGCTGGCCATCCACGGCGAGGTGACCGAACGCGACGTCGACATGTTCGACCGCGAGAAGGTGTTCATCGAAGACATCCTCATCCCCCTGCGCCGCGATTTCCCGGGCCTGCGCGTGGTGCTGGAGCACATCACCACCCGGGACGCGGTGGACTACGTGCGGGACGCCGGGGGCGAGATCGCCGCGACCATCACCGCGCACCACCTGCTGTACAACCGCAACGCGATCTTCGCCGGCGGCCTGCGCCCGCACTACTACTGCCTGCCGGTGCTGAAGCGCGAGGTCCACCGCCGGGCGCTGCTGGAGGCCGCCACCGGCGGCAACCCGCGCTTCTTCCTGGGCACGGACTCGGCGCCGCACGCGCGCGGCGACAAGGAAGCCGACTGCGGCTGCGCCGGCTGCTACACCGGCCTGCACGCGCTGGAGCTGTACGCCACCGCGTTCGAGGCCGCGGGCCGGCTGGACCGGCTGGAGGGCTTCGCCAGCCACTTCGGCGCGGACTTCTACCGGCTGCCGCGCAACCAAGGCACGGTGACGCTGCGCAAGCAGGAATGGGTCATCCCGGCCGAACTGCCCTACGGCGAGCGCACGCTGGTGCCGCTGGCGCAGGGCGAAACGCTGGGCTGGCGCCTGGTCGGATAAGGCGCTTGCCGCCGCCGCTGCCGCGCGGGCCGGCATGCGCGCATGCAGGTGGCCCGGCGGACGGCGCGACGGCATCGGCTGGCCGCGAACATCGCGGCGGGGTGCCGAGTGGGCTGGCAGGAATTCCCGGCTGCCTGTCGCGGGCGGGTGGGCTCCGCGGTCGTTCGGTTACCGCGCCAGCCAGAGCCGCAGGCGCAACCCGTACTCGCTGGTCCAACCGCTGGTGGCCAGCCGCATGCGACCGTCGGAGACGATCGCGATGGTCGGGGTGACGCTTGCACCCAGCATCTGGCTGATTTCCCCGGCGGGGTCATTGACCACCGGGAAGGTAAGCCCGTGCTTGCGCATGTAGGCGCGCACCTGCGCGTCGGTGCCGGATTGCATGGCCACCGATACCACCCGCTGGCCGCTGCGATGCAGCCGCTCGATGGCTGGTGAGGTATGGCGGCAGTACCCGCACCATTCCGCCCACACGTAGAGCACGGTAGGCTGGCGTTGCGCCTGGAAGTCCACCGGCTCCCCCTGCATGGTGGCCAGCCGCGTCACTGCCACCGCGCGCGCATCCGGAGCGCGATACCAGTCCAGCGCGGCGATCAGCGCCAGCAGCATGAGCAGATTGAGGGCGAGACGGCGCAGGCGCGCGGGCCAGCGGGCTTCGGAGCGGGGCAGGGAGTCCATGTGCCGCCAGTATCGGCGATCGCTGCCCCGCACGCCGCCAGACTTCCAGCAGGCAAAGAGGAATCAGGCGCCCCATGCATATGCGGTGCCTGCGCATCCACGCGGTTGCAGCAGGCAAGCCGCTCTATGGTGAAACCGCGCGCGGCGTCCACGGGTCCGGCTTTGCACCCATGCGGAGGATGTGCTTGCGGAACACCAGCACGCTGTCGGCCAGCGCGTCGGTGCGCACGAATGCGATGGGGAGCCCCGGCTCGGCGTCATGGACGGTGGCCGCCTGGAAGCCGCGGGCCTGCAGCTGCGCCGCGACCCGGCGCGCAGTCGCATCCGGGTCGTCGACCACGAACCCCAGCGCCGCGCCGTGCGGGCCCAGCACGGCGGACATGCGCGGGTCTGGCTGGTTGATGATGGTGCCGCTGGCGAAGATGGTGCGCTGCACGTTGGGGGAGTCGACACGGAAACGCGGTCGCTGACCGAGCGACTGCATCACTTCTTCCATCGCCACCAGCGCGTTGGCGGAGCTGGCGCTGAACACGTGGTAGTCGCGATCGGGGAACGGCAGCGGATTGCGGTCATGCACCAGCGCGAACGTCCACAGGCCAAGCAGCAGGGTTCCCAGCGGGAACAGGATGGCAAGCCACAGCGGTATTTGGACGCTGCGGCGCTTGTGCTGGGTATCGGCCATGTTGGTCTCCGTGAAAGGCAGAACAGGGCCATGTGGACCCCGGTCTATCCGGTTCACGCCATCGCCGGGGGAAACCGGCCAACACGGAAAAATGCGGCAATCCCCGCCGCGGCTGCCTCGTCGGCCTAGGGGCCAGCCAGGGCGAGGCGGTCGCGCCCGGCGTGCTTGGCTTCGTACAGCGCAGCGTCGGCGCGGCACAGCAGGGCTTCCACCGGCTCGCTCCCGCGATGCGCGGCGACGCCCGCGGAGAACGTGACGGGTCCGACTGCGCGCAGCCTGTCACGCACGGTTGCCTGCACTCGGAACAACACCTGCTGTGCCTGCGCCGGAGAAGCGCCGGCAGCGCCCAGCAGCAGTACCGTCCCTACGAAGCAACTCCATCCAAGCAATGCCGGGTAGCGCATCCAGCCCTGGTCCATCCCCACCACCAGCAGGACGGCGATGCCCACATACACGAGGCAGGCGATCAGCCAGTGGAGCAGGCGCAGTCGCCGCCGCGGAGAAGGACTGGCCAGCAGGTCAAGCCAGCGGTGGCGCGAAGCAGCCTGCAGCTGCCCGGCGGGATGAGGTGGTGCCATGTGTCCAGTATCCCCGATGCCCTCTGGAAAAGGGTCAAGAAGACGGGCGGGGAAGCGCCGCAGCGCGATGTGCCCGCCTTTGTGAAGAGCGCGCGGCCGTCTTCATGTGAAGGCGCCGGCGGCGGTTTTGAAACCTGACGCTGGTCGCGCTTTTGCGCTGGACTGCGCATTCGGGTTTCGGTGACCATGACCGCGTATGTCCGCCCATGCCACGCCGACCGGTCACCTGCTGCAGCTGCTGCCCGAGGCCGTGGTGCAGACGGATGCGCTGTGGAAAATCACCTATCTGAATCCCGCCTGGCACCGGCTCACCGGCCATCCGGTGGAGGCAGCGCTAGGCAGCTCCCTGCTGGACTTCGTGCATCCCGATGATGTGGGCACGTTCCGCGCGGGCATGCCGGTCTTCCGCCTGCGCTTCGCCGATGCGGACTATCGCTGGGCGCGTCTGCAGATGCACCCGGAGACGGATGCGGCGGGCCGCGTGCTCAGCCGCCAAGGCGTGCTGATCGAGGTCACCGAGGTGACCGAGCAGATTCTGGTGGAGGTGCGGCAGCGTTTCCTGCGCCTGCTGGAAACCATCGATGGCGTGGTCTGGGAAGCCGAGCGCGGCATCGGCAACACCTTCCTGAGCCCGCAGGTGGAGCGGCTGTTCGGCTACAGCGTGGAGGAATGGCGCGCCGATCCGGGGTTCTGGCGGGCGCACGTGCATCCCGACGATCTGGCGGAGGCATTGGCCATCGACGATGCCGCCTACAACGCGACCCACAGCTATGCCTACGAGATGAACTACCGGCTGATCGCCAAGTCCGGGAAGGTGGTGTGGGTGCGCGATCTGTGCCGCGCGGTGGTCGAACCGGGGCGGCCGAACCGCATGATCGGCCTGATGATC
>ERZ778017.2221-NODE-2221-length-16316-cov-7.518049_pt1 | contig 16316 bp, 13 predicted proteins | sample MGYA00375747_ERZ778017 | MGnify/ENA primary metagenome ERZ778017 (study PRJEB29350, sample SAMN05509838) | bioreactor metagenome | biome: bioreactor; material: wastewater | place: South Africa: University of Cape Town | collected 2014-03-17 ...
CGTCCTGCACCGTGCCGACGTTCTCGAACAGCGCCGACATCTCCCACATGATCCACTGCGACATGCCCCAAAGGCGCAGCACCAGGCCGATGACCACGGCGACCGCGCCGATCGAGACCAGGTCGCCCAGCCACAGCCAGATCGACAGCGCGGAAACCGCGAATAAGAGCAGCGAGTTGAGAAGATAGAGCAGGCCGTAGAGGCTGGTGACCAGCCGCATCGAGCGATAGACGGTATCCATGAAGATCGCCATGCTGTCGCGCGCATAGGTCGCCTCGCGCTTGGCATGCGAGAACAGCTTCACCGTCTGGATGTTGGCGTAGGAATCGACGATGCGGCCCGTCATCACCGAGCGCGCGTCCGCCTGCTCGGCCGAAACCCGGCCGAGCCGCGGAATGTAATACCACAACAAAAGCCCGTAGCAGGCGAGCCAGCCGAGCAGCGGCATCGCCAGCCGCCAGTCGGACGAGCCGACGATGAACAGCATGCCGAGGAAGTAGACGACGACGTAGTTGAGCACGTCGATGACCTTGACCACGCATTCGCGCACCGAAAGCGCCGTCTGCATCAGCTTGGTGGCGATGCGGCCCGCGAACTCGTCCTGGTAGAACGTCATCGACTGCTTGAGCAGGTAGCGATGCACGTCCCAGCGGATACGCATCGGGTAGTTGCCCATCAGCGTCTGGTCGTGCACCAGCGACTGCAACAGCGCCATGCCGGGCAACAGCACCACCACCACGAACGCCATCGCCGCCAACTTCCAGCCTTCGGTTTGCAGGAAGGTCTCGCGGTTTTGCGCCGACAGCCAGTCGACGATGTGGCCGAGGAAGCCGAACATCCACACTTCGGCGAGCGCGATCGCCGTGATCAGCAGACCGGTGGCGGCGATATAGGGCCATGCGCCGCGCGTATAGTGCATGCAAAACGCAACCAGCGTTTTCGGCGGCTCCACGGGCTCGGTCGCGGGAAACGGATCGAGCCTTTTTTCGAACCATTCAAACATCGTCGTTCTCGTTCAGAAAGGAAAGGAGGCCCGACGCCGGCGATCCGGGAAGGCGCTCAAACGGGTGAAATCGTGAGGAAAACATCAAAGGTCGCTTTCGAAAACCGGAACCGGGATTCGGCGGGACGCGTGCGACTTTGCCTGAAACCTAAAGGAAACGTCGAACCGGAACCGCCGGCGGACAGCTATGCCGCGCGAGGGGTGGATTGGTGTAGACGCGCATCATCCGCTTCCCCTCCTTCGGTTCGGGTTGACAATGGTTTCTCTTTAGACGCATTCGATCGCAATGACCAGCCACGGCCGGAAACCATGACCAAGCTTCCCGCCATAGTGGCCGATGCGCCACATCCGGGCGAGGCCTGACGTGCGGCGCCCCGGCATCGCGCTCTACCAGCCCGACATCGCCGGCAACACCGGCACCATCCTGCGGCTGGCGGCCTGCCTCGGGCTTAGCGTCCACATCATCGAGCCGGCCGGCTTCGACCTTTGCGACCGCAACCTGAGGCGCACCGGCATGGATTATCTCGAAATGGCGGCGCTGACGCGCCATCTCGACTGGCAAAGCTTCGAGGAATGGCGAAGGAGCGAAGGCCGGCGGCTGGCGCTTCTGACGACGAAGGCCGCCCTGCCCTATACGCGCTTTTCCTTCGCGCCGGACGACATCCTGCTTTTCGGCCGCGAATCGGCCGGCGTGCCCGGCCACGTGCACGAGGCGGCGGACGCCCGGCTCACCGTCCCCATGGTCCCGGGCGCGCGCAGCATCAATCTCGCGCTGTCGGTGGCGATGACGGCCGGCGAGGCGCTGCGCCAGCTCAATCCGCCACCGGCAGGCGGCGCATCGTGAACTCGATGACATCGCCGGGCCGCTCGAACCAGCTTTCGATCTCGGTCCAATAGGCCTGCTTGGGGAAGCGCTCGAACCATTCGCGCGCCTTGAGCCGCGCGTCGTCCCGGGAAAGCACGAAGGTTTCGCGTACGAAGCCGTCGCGCGGCCGGCCCGCGCGCTCGGCGCGGCTGCGGTCCAGTTGCTTCTTCAGCCCGTCCAACGGCGGCCGCGCGGGAGTACGCATGAAAGAACTCCTTGACCCGGATAAAAGACAAACTAGGGATCGCACCGTTAAAAGACGAGTCATTTGTCGGGCCGATCGGGTCCGCAAGCGGAGGCGCCAGTGCAGCGACCTGACATTCCGGCCGGGCTGCCGGCCGATATCGAGGCAAAGAAGGATACGGCGAGAGCCTGGTTCGAGGAACTGCGCGACCGCATCTGCACCGCCTTCGAGAACGTCGAGGACGAACTGGCGGGACCGCAGGCCTCCTGGGCGCCGGGCCGCTTCGAGCGCGCGCCGTGGCTGAAGGACGAGGGCGCGGGCGGCGGCGGCACCATGGCCATGATGCGCGGCCGCGTCTTCGAGAAGGTGGGCGTGCACACCTCGACGGTGTTCGGCGAGTTCTCGCCCGAGTTCCGCGGCCAGATCCCGGGCGCGGAGGAGGACCCACGCTACTGGGCAAGCGGCATTTCGCTGATCGCGCATCCATGGAACCCCAACGTGCCGGCCGTGCACATGAACACGCGCATGGTAGTGACCTCGCGGCAGTGGTTCGGCGGCGGCGCCGACCTGACGCCGGTGCTGGAGCGCCGCCGCACGCAGGACGACCCCGACACCGTCGCTTTCCATGAAGTGATGCGCCGCGCCTGCGAGCGCAACGCGGCCGTCGCCGACTACGACAGGTACAAGGCCTGGTGCGACGAGTATTTCTACCTTCCGCATCGCGGCGAGCCGCGCGGCATCGGCGGCATCTTCTTCGACTGGCTGCATTCGCAGGAGGACAAGGGCGGCTGGGACGCCGATTTCCAGTTCGTGCAGGAGGTCGGCCGCGCCTTCCTCGTCGTTTACCCGCATCTGGTGCGCGGGAACTTCAACGACAACTGGACCGACGGCGACCGCGAAGAACAACTGATCCGCCGCGGCCGCTACGTCGAGTTCAACCTGCTTTACGACCGCGGCACCATTTTCGGCCTGAAAACGGGCGGCAACGTCGCCTCGATCCTGTCGTCGATGCCGCCCGAGGTGAAATGGCCGTGAGGGAAGCCTCCCGGGCGCTCGGGCACTTCGACAGACCGAGTGCCTAAACATCGCTTTTTCATAGGCTTTTTTACCACTCGCAAACCCTTTCGACGGTTATTCGCCGCCCCGGGGCCGCGGCTTACCAATTCGCAACCGACCGCTGCTTTCATGCCCCCGCGCATATGCATCTTGCGCTTTTGGGGGTCTTGGCATGTTGAAACGCTTTCTGGGCGACCGGTCGGGCAACTACGCGATCCTGCTGGGGATCACGACGCTGCCGCTGCTCCTGGCGATCGGCTTTGGCGTCGACTACGTGCGCTACGTCTCGGCGAAGCAGCATTTGCAGGACCTGACGGACGCCGCGTCGCTTGCGGTGGCGGGTTCACCCGAGCGTGACGACGCCAAGCTGCGCGCGCTGGCCGCCAAGATGGTCGGCGGCAACGCGTCCGACAGCCGCATCGAGAACGTCACGGTCGCTTCGCTCGACATCGACAACGACCAGGTCGACCTTGCCCTCGACGGCGACATCCCGACCTATTTCATGGGCCTGGCCAACATCCACCGGCTGTACGTCGAGACCTCGGCGCTGGCGATGCGCGCCGTCACCGGCAGCGTGGAGGTGGCGCTGGTGCTCGACAACACCGCCTCAATGCTGAACAACGACAAGATCGGCACCCTGAAGACCGCCGCAGCGGCGCTCGTGACCGAGCTTTTCAAGAGCAAGGACGCAAACGTCAGGATCGGCCTCGTGCCCTATGCCGAATACATCAACATCGGCATGGCCAACCGCAACGCTGCATACCTTTCCGTTCCGGCCGACTACGACAATGTCGTCAAGGGCACATGCAAGACCATCACCGAGGAAAACGGCCAGTGCCTGGAAGTATCGCCGAAGACCACCTGCACGGGCTATCGCGACGGCGTTCCCTATACCTATTCCTGCGGCGGCGGATGCACAAAATACGAGAAGATCAAGGTCACCCCGTACGAGGTGTGCTCGGCCGACAAGGTACAGACCTTCAAATGGTACGGCTGCATCGGCTCGCGCGTTGACACGGGCACCCGCAAGCTCGTGCTTGACGACCAAAGCCCCTCGATCCTCTATCCGGGACGGATGAATGCCAACAAAGTCCAGGAGTGCGTGACCGAAATACTTCCGCTGACAAGCAGCGAATCGACCGTACAAAGCGCGATCACCGGCATGATCACCGGACGTAGCGGCTATGAACCCAACACGTATATTCCCGCCGGCATGATCTGGGGCGTGAACGTCCTGTCGCCTTCGGCACCGATGACCGAGGGAGCCGATTATGACGAGGAAAACACGAACCCCCGCAAGGTGATCGTCCTGATGACGGACGGGCTGAACTCCCGGTCCGTCCAGAAAACCGGCGCCAACGCAGGCTTTTACAACACCGCCAACACGCCCGAACAGCAGACGCCCGTCAACACGGACACCGAAACCGTCTGCACCTATGCGAAGTCGAAGAAGATCGAAGTCTTCTCGATCGCCTTCATGGTCGATGACGGCGCCGGCAAGACGATGCTCCAGAATTGCGCCACCGATGCGAACCACTATTACGACGCCTCGGATTCCAGCAAGCTGCTGGCGGCTTTCTCCGGAATTGCGCAATCGCTGAGCCAGGTTCGTCTGGCACGGTAGGACTACCGCCAAAAGCGGACGCGACATTTCCCGCCTTTCGCAACCTTGTCGGCCTGTTTCGTGTTATGCTTGTCTTCCGACAGGACGAGGAAAGGAGGAATCCCATGAAGGAATTTCATTGCGGGTCGCTTGTCCCCGGCTGCGAATGGCACACGCGTGCCGACGAAGAGGCCGAGGTCATGCGCCGGGCCGTCGAGCATATGCGCGAGACGCATGGCGAGACCGTGATCCGCGAGACGATGGTGGAGGCCATCCGCTCGCGTATCGAAAAGGTCCGCGACGCGGCCTGATCACGGTGCGATCTGACGCGCGGCGCGTTCGAGCAGATCGCCGCGCGTCAGCGTGAACCCCGACTCGATCCAGTCGTTTTCGAGCGCCTTGAGCGCGGCCCCGAGCTTCGGACCGGGCACGGCGCCGAGCGCCGACAAATCGGCTCCCTTGACGGGAAAGACCGGCTTTTGCCATTTTTCCGCGAAGGCAAGCTGGCGGGAATAGCCGCCGGCCGCCGTCAGCGCTTCGTCCTCTTCGGCGGCGCGCGCCCGCGCCGTCGCCAGCGCCAGCCGCAGCCGGTCGACGATGCCCTGGCGGCCGCCGCGATAGAGCCGGCCGGCCAGCCGCGCCTCGCTCGCGCCGGGTTCGGGCACGCCGGCGAGGCTCCATTCCCTGAGCCGCCCGGCCTCCCGCGCCGACAGCCTGAGCCGCCCGGCCAGCGCCTTCATGCGTTCGGCGTCCGGCGGAACCACCGCTTCCAGCCGCAAAAGCGGATCCGGCGGCCAGCCGAGATCCCGCTCGGCCTTGACCAAAGCGTGGATCGCGTCGATGCCCCATTTGTCGCTTTCGGGCAGAACCCGCGCCAGCACGCCGGACTGGCGCATCCACAACAGCGCGCGCGAAGGTTCCGGCGCGGAAAAAAACTTCTTCAGTTCCGCCCAGACGCGCTCGGCCGAAAGCCGGTCAAGGCCGTCCTTCAGCCGCGCACAGGCTTTCAGCCCCTCGCCATCGGGGCGGCCATCGCCATACCAGGCGAAAAAGCGGAAAAAGCGCAGGATGCGCAGGTAGTCCTCGCGGATGCGCTGCTCGGGGTCGCCGATGAAGCGCAGCCGCCGCGCCGCGACATCGGCGAGGCCGCCGACGAGATCGATCACGGTGCCGTCGGCCTCGGCGTAAAGCGCGTTGATGGTGAAATCGCGCCGCTCGGCATCCGCCTTCCAGTCGCGCCCGAACGAAACCCTGGCATGGCGGCCGTCGGTTTCGACGTCGGCGCGCAGCGTCGTCACCTCGAACGGCCGCCCGCCGGCAACGACGGTCACGGTGCCGTGCTCGAAGCCGGTCGGCACCGCCTTGAAGCCCGCCGCCTCGGCCCGGCGCACGGTTTCGGCCGGCAGGACCGTGGTGGCGATATCGACGTCGGCCACCTTCTCGCCGATCAGCGCGTTGCGCACCGCGCCGCCGGCGATGCGCGCCTCCTCGCCGTTCTCGTTGAGTACGGCAAGCAGGTGCTGCAAATGCTTGTCGCCAAGCCAGTCGGCCTTGCCGGCAAGGGTCACGCTCACGCGTAGAGCCTTTCGTAAAGGGTGCGGATGATGCCCGCCGTCACGCCCCACACCCGCTGCCCGTCATAGGGAGGCATCTCGTAGAAGAACCATTCGAGGTCGTTCCACATGCGGCTCGTGCGGTGATGGTTGGCCGGGTCCATCAGGAAGGAAAGCGGCACCTCGAACGCGGCATCGACCTCGTCGGGGTTGAGACGGAGCGAAAAGCCCGGCTGCACGATGCCGAGCACCGGCGCGATGCGGTAGCCGCTGCCGGAAACATAGTCGGGCATGCGCCCGATCACCTCGACATGGCTTTCCGGCAGGCCGACCTCCTCCCACGTCTCGCGCAGCGCCGCGGATTCGGGCGTCGGATCGCTCGCATCGATGCCGCCGCCCGGAAAGGCCACCTGCCCCGAATGGTTGCGCAGCTTCTCGGCGCGCCTGGTCAACAGCACGGTCGCCGTCCTTCCGTGGTCGACCACCGGCACCAGCACCGCCGCGTCGCGCAGCGTCCCGGCCGCCGCCAGACGCGCATGGCCGGGGTTGAAGCGATGGTCGCCGAAATCCTCTCCTGCCGTCACCTGCGGCTGGTGGGCGGCGCGCGCGCGGAAATCGGCGGCCGAAAAAGGCGGAAGCGCGCGCATGTCCATCACGCGCTCAACCGCCTCAGGCTTTCGGCCGGCATGATCGGATAGACCTCGCCGGCCGAGCGCACGGCGAAGGCAAGCGTGCCGTCGACCATGATTTCCTCGCCATGGCTGACCAGTTCGTACATCACCGGCCGCGCGACCAGCGCTTCCAGCCGCCCGCGCACCAGCACATAGGGTTTCAGCCCGCCTGTCCCGTCCTCGTCGACGAAGCGCAGCGGATGGCCCGGCCCGACCTCGACCACGTCGCCGACATTGGTGCGGAAGGTGATCACTTGCCCGGCGCCCTGCCCCGAGACATCGACCTCGACCGCCACGAAGGGCGCGTCCGCGACGCGGATGCCGACGCGCTCCACCGGCGTCACCAGATAGGTTCCGCCGTCCTCGTCCTTGCGCAGCACGGTGGAGAAAAGCCGCACCAGCGGCATGCGGCCGATCGGCGTGCCCATGTAGAACCAGGTGCCGTCCCGGGCGATTTCCATGTCGATATCGCCGCAGAAGGGCGGATTCCAGCGTTCCACCGGCGGCAACCCCTTGCCGGCGCGCGCGGCGCGTGAAATCAGGGCCTCGAGCCCGCTCGCATCCCGGGCGTCGGCAAGCGTGTCGTGTCTTTGGGAAACGGGATCGGCCATCGTCACGAAATAGTCACTGTTGTTGCGCTTGTCAGCCTATGGCTGTGATTTAAGTTTGTCCAAGGTGCAACACGAGCCACGAATCGCGGCTATGATCGTGCGGCTCGACATTCCCGGAAGCAAGGATCGATGCTGCATGAGTGTGATGGTCAAGGAAAGCCCCGCCGGTGAAAAGGAGACGATCGACCTGGCCGAAAAGGCGCTGGCCGACATCTCCCGTATCCGCGAAGGCGTCGGCCGCATCATCTTCGGCCAGGAAAGCGTGGTCGAACGCACGCTGGTGGCGCTTTTGGCCGGCGGCCACGCGCTCCTAGTCGGCGTGCCCGGCCTCGCCAAGACCAAGCTGGTGGAAACGCTGGGCGTGGTGCTCGGCCTCGACACCCGCCGCATCCAGTTCACGCCCGACCTGATGCCCTCCGATATCCTCGGTTCCGAGGTGATGGAGCAGGACGAGGGCGGCAGCCGCTCCTTCCGCTTCATCGCCGGGCCGATCTTCGCGCAGCTTCTGATGGCCGACGAGATCAACCGCGCCTCGCCGCGCACGCAATCGGCGTTGTTGCAGGCGATGCAGGAATACCATGTCACGATCGCCGGCGCCCGCTACGACCTGCCGGCACCGTTCCACGTGCTGGCGACCCAGAACCCGCTGGAGCAGGAAGGCACCTATCCGCTGCCGGAAGCGCAGCTCGACCGCTTCCTGATGCAGATCGACATCCTGTATCCCGAACTGGATGCCGAGCGGCGCATCCTCATCGAAACGACCGGCACCGAGGACGCGAGGGCGCAGAACGTGCTTTCGCCCGAGCGCCTGAAGGAGATCCAGACGCTCATCCGCCGCATGCCGGTGCCCGAAAGCGTGGTCGAGGCGATCCTGAAGCTGGTGCGCTCGGCCCGGCCCGGCCAGGGTCCCGGCGACGCTGGGATCGACAAGCTGGTCGCCTGGGGACCGGGACCGCGCGCCAGCCAGGCGTTGATGCTGTGCACCCGCGCCCGCGCCCTTTACGACGGCCGTCTCGCTCCCTCGGTCGACGACGTGCGCGCGCTGGCCGAGCCGGTGCTGCAACACCGCATGGCGCTGACCTTTGCCGCGCGCGCCGAAGGCACCAGCGTTCGTGACGTGATAGCAAGGCTCGTGAAAGACATCTGATGGCACGGATAGGCGAAGTCCAGTCGCCGGCACAGGCGCGCGATGCGCTCGCCCGCGGCCGGCTGCGCGCTTCGCTGATGCCGGACCTTCTCGTCGAGGCCCGCCGCATCGCCAACACGGTGATCTCCGGCTGGCACGGCCGCCGCAAGCGCGGCATCGGCGAGAATTTCTGGCAGTTCCGGCCTTATGTCGACGGCGACCCGGCCCGCATCGACTGGCGGCGCTCGGCCCGCGACGACCATATCTACGTGCGCGACAGCGAATGGGAAGCGGCCCATACCGTCTGGCTGTGGGCCGACCCCTCGCCCTCCATGCTCTACAAGTCGGCGGCGGCCGAGGTTTCCAAGCAGTCGCGCGCGCTGGTGCTGGCGCTTGCCCTGGCCGAGCTTCTGTCGCGCGGCGGCGAGCGCATCGCCTGGCCGGGGCTGGCCGACCCGTTCGCCGCCAGGAACGGCGCCGAGCGCATGGCCGCCCATCTCGCCGCCCGGCTGACGCAGGCCGACGACCTGCCGGCCCGGCCCGACCTTTCGGGCGTTCGCCGCTTTTGCGACGTGGTGCTGGTGAGCGACTTCCTCGATCCGGTCGAGGAAACGGCGGCATGGCTCGGCGACCTCGCCCGGCGCGGCATCCGCGCGCATCTGGTCGAGGTCGCCGACCCGGCCGAGGAAAGTTTTCCCTATACGGGCCGCACCGAATTCACCGATCCCGAGACCGGCGCGAAGCTGACGGCCGGCCGCGCCGAGATGCTGGGCGAGGCCTATCGCCGGCTTTACCTCGCCCGCCGCGAGGAACTCTCCGCATGGTGCCGGCGGCTCGGCTGGAGCTTCACCACCAACCATACCGACCGGCTCGCCTCCGAAGCGCTGGCACGCGTCCATCTGGCCATGAGCGACGGCGGCTTTGACGGGAGCGCGCGGGGATGAGTGCCAGAGCCGGAAAGGCCGACGTTGTGCTTCATACCCCCACCCCTGACCCCTCCCCTCAAGGGGGAGGGGAATTCAGAGAGATGTCCGCCAAGTCCCCCTCCCCCTTGAGGGGAGGGGTCAGGGGTGGGGGTAATGTAGCCCGCAAAGATAGCCGACGCTCTCCCGCGAGGCCGGCGCCATGAGCTGGCTGCCGCTTTCCTTCGGCGCGCCCATGGTGCTGTGGGGCCTCTTGGCGCTGCCGGTGATCTGGTGGCTTTTGAAGCTCACGCCGCCGCGGCCGCAGACGGAGGTCTTCCCGCCGCTGAAAATCCTCGCCCGCGTGCTGAGGCGGGAGGAAACGCCGCAGAACAGCCCGTGGTGGCTGACGCTTTTGCGCCTCATGCTGGCGGCGCTGGTGATCGCCGCCCTCGCCGAACCGGTGTTCAACCCGCGCGAGGCGCTGCCCTCGCAAGGCAGCGCCCTTGCGCTCGTCATCGACAACGGCTGGGCCGCCTCCCCCGACTGGCGCAAGCGCGTGGCCACCGCCGAGCGGCTGATCGCCGACGCCGGGCAAAAGGGCGAGCCGGTCGTCCTCGCCTTCACCGCGGAAAAGCCGAACGCCGAGATCGGCCCGTTCGACGCCGCCGCCGCCCTCGACCGGCTGCGCGCGGCAGTGCCCCGCCCGGTGCCGACCGACCGACCGGCGGTCTACCGGCGCGTCGCCGAAACGCTCGCCCGAACGCCCGGGGCCAGCGTCGCCGTGCTGACCGACGGGCTGGCCGCCGGCGGTGACGAACAGGCTTTCAGGACGCTTTTTTCTAATGCCGTCGCCAATGTCGTCTGGGTGGAGCCGGACCGGCTCGACGCCATCGGGCTTGCCGCGACCGAAAACGACGTGGACGGCTTTGCCCTGACCGCGATCCGTGCGGCCGGCGACCCTGCCCCGCGCCAGGTGACCGCAGGCGCCTTCGACGACAAGGGAAGGCGCATCGCCGATGCCACGCTCGCCTTCGGGCCGGGCGAGACGAAAGGCACCGGCACGATTGCGGTGCCGTTCGAACTGCGCAACGACTTCTCGGCGATCGCGCTCGACGGCGAACGGCATGCCGGCGCGGTGCGCGTGCTCGACGACAGTTCCCGGCGCCGCCGCGTCGGACTTGTCTCGCAGGCCGAGGCCGACCAGGCGCAGCCGCTGTTGTCGCCGCTCTACTACATCCGCCGCGCGCTTTCCCCGTTCGCCGACCTGGTCGAGCCCGAGAGCGCCGACCTCGCCGACGCCATCCCGCAGCTCCTCGAGCGCAAGCCGGCGATGATCGTCATGGCCGATGTCGGCACCGTGCCGGCGCAGGCGCGCCGACGGCTGGCCGAATGGGTCGAAAACGGCGGCACGCTGGTGCGCTTCGCCGGCCCGCGCCTTGCCGCCGCCGGCGGCGACGACGATCTTCTGCCGGTGCGCCTGCGCGCCGGCGAGCGCTCGCTGGGCGGCGCCCTGTCGTGGACGACGCCGCAGCCGGTGGCCGAGTTTCCCGCGACCGGCCCGTTTTCCGACCTGCCCGCTCCCGCCGAAGTGACGGTCAGCCGGCAGGTCCTGGCCGAACCCGGTCCGGACATCGCCGAGCGCAGCTGGGCGAGCCTCGCCGACGGCACGCCGCTGGTCACCGGCATGAAAAAAGGCAAGGGCACGCTGGTCCTGTTCCACACCACGCCGGAAGCGACATGGTCGAACCTGCCGATCTCCGGCAGCTTCGTCGAAATGCTGCGCCGCATCGTGCAGCTGGCGCGCAACCAGGGAACGGTCGCCGCCGGGCAGGACGCGCCGGGCGCGGCGCTTGCGCCCTATCGCATGATCGCCGCCGACGGCGCGCTGGTGCCGCCGACGCCGGAGGCGCGGCCGCTGACGCCCGCCCCGGACGCGCCGGTGACGCTGGAGAACCCGCCCGGCCTCTACGGCTCCGAGGCCGGCGTCGTCGCGCACAACCTTCTTGCCGCCGACGCCGCCCTGACGCCGCTTCAGCGCCCCGAGATCGAGGTGCCGGTCGTCGCCATGCGCTACGCCTTCGACGAATCGATCCGCCTCAAGGGCTCGCTGGTGGCCGCGGCACTGGCGCTGATGCTTCTCGACACGCTGGCGGTGTTGTGGATGGGCGGCCTGTTCTCGCGCCGCGGAGGCCGCCGCCGCGGAGCGGCGACCACGGCCGCCCTGCTGATCGCGGTCGCGACCCTGTCCATCCACGCCGACCCTTCCCGCGCCGACGATTCGAAGCCGGGCGATGCGGCGGCCATCGAGGCCATCGCCGGGACCCGCATCGCCTATGTGCTGACCGGCGAGCCGAACGTCGATGCCGTCAGCCGCGCCGGCATAGAGGGACTGAACCATTTCCTCGTCGATAAAACGGCGCTCGAGCCGGGCGAACCGGCCGGCGTCGACATAGCGCGCGACGAACTGTCCTTCTATCCGCTGATCTACTGGCCGGTCGACGCCGCCGCGCCGATGCCGAGCGAGGCGGCGATCGCGCGCGTCGACGCCTACATGAACCAGGGCGGCACGGTGCTGTTCGACACGCGCGACCAGCTCTCGTCCGGCATCGGCGCGGCCGGCGCCAGCCCCGCCACCCAGCGCCTGCGCGACATCCTCGCCAACCTCAACGTGCCGCCGCTGGAGCCGGTGCCGCCGGACCACGTGCTCACCAAGTCGTTCTACATCATGCCCGAATTCCCCGGCCGTTTCTCCGGCAGCCCGCTGTGGGTGCAAGCTTCGCTCGACACCGACAATGCCGACGAGCGCCCGGTGAAGGCCGGCGACGGGGTTTCGCCGATCATGATCACCGGCAACGATCTTGCCGGCGCATGGGCCGTCGACGCCGACGGCGCGCCGCTCCTGCCGACGGTGCCCAACGATCCGATGCAACGGCTCTATGCGCTGCGCGGCGGCGTCAACATCATGATGTACATGCTGACCGGCAACTACAAATCCGATCAGGTGCACGTGCCGATCCTGCTCGAAAGACTGGGGCAGTAGGAATGTCGATCGGCCTTCTAAGCACCCCCGCTCCGTCTTGCTTCGCAAGCCACCTCTCCCCCTGCCCGGGGGAGAGGAACCCAAACTGGAGAAGCGCTGGCGCTACGGCCATATTTCCTCTCCCCCGGGCAGGGGGAGAGGTGGTCCGAAGGACCGGAGTGGGGGTGGTTGACCCCTATGCCGAGGTCGCCCCATGAACTGGTCGCTCGCCTTCGAACCGCTGTTTTCATGGCCGGTGCTTGCGGCGATGCTCGCCCCGCTCGGCGCGCTTGCGCTGGTCGGCCTGTGGTTTGCCCGGCGCGGTGCATGGCTGCGCGCGCTGGCGTTGGCGGCGCTGGCGGCGGCACTTCTCAACCCGGTGTTCCTCGACGAAGACCGCGAGCCCTTGAAAAGCGTCGTCGCCGTGGTGGTCGACCGCAGCCAGAGCCAGGACATCGGCGAGCGCACGGCGCAGACCGACGCGGCGCTGGCCGGCGTCAGGGACAGGCTCGCCCGCCTCAAGCAGTTCGACGTGCGCGTGGTCGATGCGGGCCGGGCCGGCTCGGTCGGCGAGCGCACCGAAACGCGGCTGTTCTCCGCCCTGAACAGCGCCTTCCGCGACGTGCCGGCCTCGCGCATCGGCGGCGCGATCGTGATCACCGACGGCCAGGTGCACGACGTGCCCAAGGGCGCGCCCGAGATCGCCGCCCCGCTGCATGCGCTGATCACCGGCCACGAGGATGAAAAGGACCGCCGCGTCCGCTTCGAGCGCGCGCCGCGCTTCGGCCTCGTCGGCAAGCCGCTCGACATGACCTATCGCGTCATCGCCACCGGCAACCGCTCCGACCCCGTCGATGTGCGGGTTTCCGTCAACGGCGAGCAGGTGGCGGTGGAGCGGGCCTTCACCGGGCGGGAAATGGCGTTGCAGGTCACTATCCCCAATGCCGGCAAGAACATCGTCGAGCTTTCCATTCCCAAGGAGGACGGCGAACTGACGGAAACCAACAACCGCGCCATCGCGCTGGTCGACGGCATCCGCGAGAATTTGCGCGTGCTCCTGGTTTCCGGCGAGCCGCACGCGGGCGAGCGCACCTGGCGCAACCTGTTGAAGTCGGACGCCTCGGTCGATCTCGTCCACTTCACCATCCTGCGGCCGCCGGAAAAGCAGGACGGCACGCCGATCAACGAACTGTCGCTGATCGCCTTCCCGACGCGCGAACTGTTCGTGGAAAAGATCGACCAGTTCGACCTCATCATCTTCGACCGCTACCAGCACCGCGACGTGCTGCCGATCCTCTATTACGACTACATCGCCGAATATGTGGAAAAGGGCGGCGCGCTCCTGATCGCGGCCGGCCCCGAATACGCCGGCGACCACACCATCGCGCGCACGCCGCTGATGGCCGCATTGCCGGCGATGCCGAGCGGCGAGGTGCTGGACGAGGCGTTTTATCCGCGCCTGACCGAACTCGGCCAGCGCCACCCGGTGACGCGCGGCCTCGAAGGCTCGCAAGCCGAGCCGCCGCACTGGAGCCGCTGGTTCCGCACCATCGGCGTCGACCGGCCCGAGGGCGAGGTGGTGATGAAGGGGGCCGAGGAACGCCCGCTCCTGGTGCTCGACCGCAAGGGCGAAGGCCGCGTCGGCATGCTTTTATCGGACCAGGGCTGGCTGTGGGCGCGCGGCTACGAGGGCGGCGGCCCGCATGTCCAGCTTTACCGCCGCATCGCCCACTGGCTGATGAAGGAGCCGGAGCTGGAGGAGGAACGGCTGACCGCCGACGGCCGTGGCATGGTGCTCGAAATACGCCGCCAGACCATGAGCGACGATCCCGGCCAGGCCCAGGTCATAACGCCCTCCGGCAAGCCGTTGAGCGTGCGGCTGCAAAAATCCGAGCCGGGCGTCTTTACCGGCAGCGCCGAAGTCGCCGAGATCGGGCTTTACCAGGTCGGCAACGGCAACCTCACCACGCTCGCCCATGTCGGGCCGGTCAACGCGCCGGAATTCACCGACGTCGTCTCCACCGGGGAGAAGCTGAAGCCGGCGGCGGAAGCGACCGGCGGCAGCGTGCGCCGGCTGGCGGCGCGGGCGCAAGAGGGCGGCGTCGCCCTGCCCTCGATCGTGCCGGTGCGCGCATCCGGCGAAGCCTCGGGCGACGACTGGATCGGCCTCCGGGCGACCGACGACAGCGTGCTCCAGGCCGTCAGCCGCGTGCCGCTGTTCGGCGGCTTCCTCGGCCTCGGCCTGCTTTTGCTGGCGCTGGGCGCGATGTGGTATCGCGAAGGAAGGTGAAGACCTCCCGCGGAACCGAAGCACACGCTGCGAGTTACCAGCCGACTGGACCTCTATTCAAGGAGACTTTTCGGATGGCCGAGGACAACGACCCCGGGCGCGTGTGGGACATGATCGAGAAGATCAGGTTCTGCATGCTGGCGACCAACGACGGCAAGGACATCCGCTCGCGGCCGATGACCGCCCATGCCGAGCGCGGCGAGAACGCCGTGTACTTCCTGCTCGACCTCAAAGACCACAAGAACCCCGACGCCTTCGCCAATACCTGCATGGCCTTCGCGGATACCGGCGACATGGACTATGCGTCCGTGTCCGGCGCAGGCGAGGTATACGACGATCGCGCCAGGATCGAGGAACTGTGGTCGGCCGCCTACAAGGCATTCTGGGACGGTCCCGACGACCCCGACATTCGTGTTCTGAAGGTGACGCCGAAGGACGCCCAATACTGGGACGGCGCCGGCAAACTCGTCACCTTCGCGAAAATGCTGACGGCCGCCGTGAGCGACAGCAAGCCCGAACTCGGCGACCACGGCAAGGTCCGCATGTAGGCGCCGCTGGGGCCGGGTGGGAGATTCCTACCGCCGCAGCACCGCCGACAGCACGTCGCGGATGCCGATCGAGCCGACGAAGCGCGACTGGTCGTCGAACAGCGCCACCGGCGCCGTCTGCGAACGGTGCATGGCCAGCATCACCGTCTTCAGCGACGTGCCGGGGGTTGCCCAGAACACCTGGCTCGCCTCCTCCGGCTGGCCCTCGACGTCGGCGCACGAGACCCATATCGCCGGCTTGCCGTTGCGCTCGGCCGCCGCCACCAGCCCGTGCTCGTCGATCTTGAAGCGGGTGGTGGCGCGCCGGTCGAGCCACACCCAGCCGTCGCCCGCGTCCTCGAGCTCGCGCTTGTCGCGCATGACGTTCCAGGCCGTCAGCACCGACAGCGGGTTAACGTTGGCGATGAACTCGCGCACATAGTCGTTGGCGGGGTTGAGCACGATCTCCTCCGGCGTGCCGGTCTGCACGATGCGGCCGCCTTCCATGATCGAGATGTGGGTGCCGATCTTCAGCGCCTCCTCCAGGTCGTGGGACACGAAGATGATGGTCTTCTTCAGCTCCGCCTGCAATTGCAGCAATTCGTCCTGCAATTTGCTGCGGATCAGCGGATCGAGCGCCGAGAACGGCTCGTCCATCAGCAGGATCGGCGCCTCGGTGGCGAAGGCGCGCGCCAGGCCGACACGCTGCTGCATGCCGCCGGAAAGCTCGTGAGCGTACTTCTTGGCCCATTGTTCGAGGCCGACCAGCTTCAGCTGCTTGTGGACCCGCTCCCTGCGCTCGGCCTCGGGCATGCCGGCGAGTTCCAGCCCCAGGCCGACGTTCTGCTCCACCGTGCGCCACGGCAAAAGGCCGAACTGCTGGAACACCATCGCCACCTGCTT
>ERZ778017.2224-NODE-2224-length-16297-cov-5.733777_pt1 | contig 16297 bp, 13 predicted proteins | sample MGYA00375747_ERZ778017 | MGnify/ENA primary metagenome ERZ778017 (study PRJEB29350, sample SAMN05509838) | bioreactor metagenome | biome: bioreactor; material: wastewater | place: South Africa: University of Cape Town | collected 2014-03-17 ...
CTGCGAAACCGCGTGCAACCGGCAGGGCTACGACGAGGCGATCTCGATCTGCAAGCTCGAGCGGCAGGTCGGCGATACGGGGCTGGCGCAACGGTGGTCGTATCCGATGCCCACGGTCGAGCGCAGCGAACGCATCGCCATCGTCGGCGGCGGGCCCTCGGGGCTGTCAGCCGCGTACCACCTGCGTCGCCGCGGTTATGCGGTGACGATCTTCGAGGCGCAGCCACGGCTCGGCGGCCTGATGCGCGACGGCATTCCCGCGTATCGGCTGCCGCGCGACGTGCTCGACGGCGAGATCGATCGCATCGTCGCGCTCGGCGTCGACGTGCGATGCGGGGTGGCGATCGATTCGGCGCACGACTTCGCGCAACTGCGCGAGCAGTTCGACGCGGTCTACGTCGCGGTCGGGGCGCGGCGTCCGAAGCGGCTGCCGCAACTCGACTACGCGCAGCCGTGGGTCGTCGACGGCGCCGGCTGGCTCGCGCAGGCGAACGTCGGGCAGGCGCCCCGGCTCGGCGGGCGCATCGTCATCATCGGCGGCGGCAGCGCGGCGATCGACGTCGCGCGCAGCGCGCGACGCGCGGGGCATGAAGTCACGATGCTCGCGCTCGAATCGCGCGCGCAGATGCCGGCGCAGCGCGCCGAGGTCGAGGAGGCGCTCGAGGAAGGCGTGCAACTCGTCGACGGAGCGTCGCTGGTGCGCGACGTCGCCGATGCGCAAGGCCGCGGCGTCACGCTCGAGTGCGTGCGCGTGAATTTCGTCGCCGGGGCCGAGCGCGGGCGCTTTCGCGTCGAGCCGATCGCCGGCAGCGAGTTCCGCCTCGAAGCGGACGCGATCGTGCCTTCGATCGGGCAGGATCCCGATCTGTCGCCTTTCGCGCAGGCGGTGCCCGCCGAGGGCGCGCTGTTGCGCGTCGATGCGGCGCAGGCCACCGATGCGCCGGACGTGTACGCGGGCGGCGACGTCGCCAGCATGGCGCGTTTCGTCACCGAGGCGATCGGCATGGGCAAGCGCGCGGCGATCGCGATCGATCGCGCGCTGTGCGAGAAAGGGCAGCGGCCCTTCGACGGCGACGGGTCGGACGCGGCGGATGGGAGCGTCCGCGCCACCGGCAACGGCGGCGGCAACGGCAACGGCGGCGGCAACGACAGCACGGCGCGCGTCGCGCGCGGCGTTCCCGCGCTGGCCGGCGAACGCCTGTCCGGATACGGCTTCGATGTGCAGCGGCTCGTTCCGCTCGATTCGATCGCCACCTTCTACTACCCGCAGGCGGCGCGCGCACCCGAAGCGAGGCTGCCTGCCGCCGATCGCATCGGCGACGCGGAAGTGCAGCTCGGCCTGGACGTCGAGCACGCGCTGGCAGAGGCTGCTCGCTGCTTCTCGTGCGGCACCTGCATCTCCTGCGACAACTGCTTCCAGTACTGCCCCGATCTCGCGATCCGACGCCTGCCCGGCGGCGGTTACGAAGTCGACGGCGACTACTGCAAGGGCTGCGGCATCTGCGTGCGCGAATGCCCGACCGGCTCGATGGAAATGATCGAGGAGGTGAAATGAACGACGTCGCGATGCGAACGCAGCCCGAGCGCAGCGGGAAGGCCGCGCCGCAGGCCCCCGGCGGGACGACGCGCGAGCAGACGATGCTGCTCACCGGCAACCACGCTGTCGCGTGGGCGGCGAAGCTCGCGCGCCCGAAGTTCGCGCCCGGCTATCCGATCACGCCGCAGACGCCGATCCTCGAGAAGCTCACCGAGTTCCAGGCGGCCGGCGAGTTCGACGCGGAGCTCATCACGCCCGAGTCCGAGCATTCGGTGATGGCGGCCTGCATCCCGGCTTCGCTCGCCGGCGTGCGCGTGTTCACGGCCACCGCCTCGCAGGGCCTGCTGCTGATGCACGAGGTGCTGCAGTACGCCAGCGGCGCGCGCGCGCCGATCGTCGTGGCCAACGTGAACCGCACGGTGGCGTCGCCCTGGGCGTTCTGGCCCGACCAGACCGACAGCCTCGCGCAGCGCGACACCGGGTGGATCCAGTTCTACAGCGAGAGCGCGCAGGAGTCGCTCGACAGCGTGATCCAGGCCTTCCGCATCGCCGAGTCCGTGCTCGTTCCGGCACTGGTGAGCCACGACGCGTTCTACGTCTCGCATGCGCTGGAGCCGGTGCGGGTACCGGCGCAGGAGCTGGTCGACGAGTTCCTGCCCGAGTACGCGCCGCCTCATCGCATCGATCCGGCGAAGGTCGAGTCATGGGGCAATGTCGTCACGCAGGAGATGTTCGCCAGGCACCGGCGCGAGCTGGCGGAGGCGATGGCGAAGGTTCCGCAGCTCGCTGTCGAGGTAGACCGCGACTGGGCGCGGCTCACCGGACGCAGCTGGGGCATCGTCGAGCGCTACCGCTGCGACGGTGCACACACGGTGCTGGTGACGATGGGCAGCATGTGCGGCACCGCGCGCGACGCAGTCGATGCGATGCGCGACGAGGGCATCGCGGTGGGGCTCGTCAAGGTGCGGCTGTTCCGGCCGTTCCCCGTCGCGGCGCTGCGTGCGGCGCTCGCGGGCGTCGCCGAGGTGATCGTGCTCGATCGCAACTACTCGCCGGGCTGCGGCGGCGTGCTGCACCAGGAATTGCGCTCGGCGCTGTACGGCATGGCGGACGCACCGACGATCCGCGGGCTGCTCGCCGGCGTCGGCGGCGTGAACGTGCCGCCCGAGCGGATCCGCGAGTTCGTGCGCAACGCGGCTTCGTACGACAGCGGACCCGAGTCGGTCTGGGTCAGCTGAAAGCGCGATTGCGAGTGGAGGAAACGATGAGAAAACTCGAAGTCGTCGAAGAGGCGATGTTCTGTTCGGGGCACGCGGCATGTCCGGGTTGCATCGAGGCGCTGTCGGTGCGTCACGTACTCGCCACGCTCGGGCCCGACACCGTCGCGGTCGTGCCGCCGTCGTGCATGGCGATCATCGCCGGGCCGCAGCCGTTCTCGTCGCTGCGCATTCCGGTGTACCAGCCGACGCTCGAATCGAGCGCCGCGGCCGCCTCGGGCATCCGCCGCGCGCTCGATGCGCAGGGCAAGCGCGACACGCAGGTCGTCGTCTTCGCCGGCGACGGCGGCACCTACGACATCGGCTTCCAGTGCCTGTCGTCGGCGGTCGAGCGCAACGAGAACTTCCTCTACGTGTGCCTCGACAACGAGGGCTACATGAACACCGGCGCGCAGAAGTCGTCGTCGACGCCGCGCTTCGCGTCGACCGGATCGACGCCGGCCGGCAAGCTCTCGCGCAAGAAGAACCTCACCGAGATCATGGCGGCGCACGAGATCCCGTACGCGGCCACTGCCACCGCCGGCTTCCTGCCCGATCTCGTTCGCAAGGTGCAGAAGGCGAAGACGATCCGCGGCACCCGGTTGCTCACGCTGCTGATCCCGTGCATCGACGGCTGGGGGCTCACCGACGACGGCGGCCTCGGCGTGGCGCGCCTGGCCGTCGAGAGCGGCGTGTTTCCGCTCTACGAGGTCGAGGACGGGCACCGCTACACGCTGAACCACGCGCGGCGTACGCGCAGGGTGGCCGAATACCTGGCGCCGCAGCGGCGCTATCGGCACCTGAAGCAGCCCGAGATCGACACGCTGCAGGCCGACGTCGACGCCGGGTGGGAGCGGTTGATGCAGCGGGTGGCGGCGAGCGAGGCGCAGGCGGGGATGACGCGGGCGGCGGTGGCGTAGGGGCGGTGTCAAGGCGGGTCGGTTGTCGTCCGCGGCGGATCGGTTGCCGCAGGCGCGCAGTCGCGCTCGACGAGCGAGAGGCCGAACATGGGAAGTCGCATCGCCGCGCTGATCTTCGACTTCGAAGGCACGCTGGTCGATTTCCAGTGGCGGCTCGCCGAGGCCGAGGCGCAGTTGCGCGAGGCCTTCGCTTCGCTCGGCTACGGCACGACGGGTAATTACGCGGAACTGTGGAATGCGGCGGTCGAGGCGGCGGCGCCGCAGGGGCGGCTGGCGGAACTGCGCCGCGATCTCGGCCCGATCTACGACCGTTGGGACGCCGATGCGCTCACGCGCTGGACACCCCGTCCCGGTGCCGCGGAACTGCTGCGCGAACTCTCCGGATGCGGACTGCGCACGGGAATGGTCTCGAACATCGGGCGCGCAGCGCTCGCCGATGCGCTCGCGCGCTTCGGTTTCGATCGTCGGCTCGCGCCGGTCGTGAGCCGAGACGACGTGGACTTCATGAAGCCGCGCGCCCAGGGCATCCGGCGCGTGCTGACCGAATGGAAGCTGGCGCCGCATGAGGCGCTCTTCGTCGGCGACAGTCGCGCAGACGTGCTGGCGGCCCGGGCGGCGGGGATGCCGGTGGCGATCGTTCGCAACGGCGAATGCGCGGAGTCGGAGTTCGAAGCGCTGCCGCCGGACCGCATGGTGTCGGGGCTGGAAGAGATTCTGGCGTGGTAGCCCTTGCTGTGCGAAACGTCTAAAATGGACAAATGAAGACCGTTTCCGCCACTGAGGCAAAGCAGGCTTTCGCTGCAGTTCTCGACGCCGCACTGCGTGAGCCGATCGTGATTCGGCGACAAAAGCGCGATGTTGCCGTTGTCCTGTCGATGGACGAGTACAAGCGCCTCACGACGTTGAATCTCGCGGAGTTCCAGAGATTCTGTGACCGCGTGGGCGAGCAGGCGGTAGCCCGGGGATTGGACGAGGCCAAGTTGCAGAAAGTCCTGGGCTCGTCGTGACATCGCGATGGTTCAGCGTCGCTGCGTCATCGACACCAACGTACTGATCAGTCGACTCCTGTTGCCGCACAGTGTGGCGGCGCGCGCGTTCGACCGCGTTTTGTCGCAGGCGCGTCCATTGATCTCCGACGCAACGCTCTACGAACTCGCCGACGTTCTCTCGAGGCCGAAAGTCGATGCCTACGTTTCGATCGGCGATCGAAAAGAGTTCGTCCGTCGCACGGCGGCGCTGTGCGAGCGAGTCGTCTGCCTGCGCCGCATCGAGGCCTGCCGCGATCCGAAGGACGACAAGTTCCTCGAAGTGGCCATGAATGGCGACGCGGATTTCATCGTGACGGGCGATCTCGATCTGCTCTCGCTCCATCCGTTCCTCGGGGTCGCGATACTGTCGCCGGGCGCCGCGCTCGACGTCGAGGCCTTGCCGCTTCGTACTCGATGACGGGGCAGGGCTTCGCTGCCCTCCTACGGCACCAGCACGTTCGGCAGCCAGGTCCCCATTCCCGGCCATGCCATCAGCAGCGCCAGCACGAACAACTCCAGCAGCAGGAACGGCATCGCCGCACGGTAGACGTCGCCCAGCGTGATGTGCGGCGGCGCCACGCCCTTCATCACGAACAGCAGCAACCCGAAGGGCGGCGTGAGGAAGCTGATCTCCATCGTCAGCAGATACAGCACGCCGAGCCACAGTAGGTCGATGTCGACCGCCTTCGCCAGTGGCACGAAGAAGGGCACGGTGATCATCAGCATGCTCACCTGGTCGACGAAGCAGCCGAGGAAGAGCAGCACCGCGACCATCGCCACGACGATCATGAATGGCGACAGGCCCGACTCGGAGACCAGTGCGACCAGGCCGTTGGTGGCGCCCGAGAACGCGAGGATCTGCGCGAAGGTGATGGACGCGACGATGATGAACAGGATCATCACGCTGATCTTCGCCGTCTCCACCAGCGAGATCTGCAGGTTGCGCGCGTCGAGCGCGCGGTAGCCGAGCGCGGCGATCGCCGACGCGACGCAGCCGAGCGCAGCCGATTCGGTGGGCGTGGCGATGCCGGCGACGAGACTGCCGACGACGGCGAGGAAGATCAGCGACAGCGGAACGACGTCGACGACGAACGGGCGGTAGCGCGCCCAGCCGCTGGCGTCCGACGCGTCCTCGCGCGGCGCGCGCGACGGGTCGCGCACGCAGACGAAGACGATGTAGCCGATGAAGAGCACCGCCATCAGCAGCGCCGGCAGCACGCCGGCGATCAGCAGCTTCGAGATCGACATGCCGGCGAGGCTGCCGAGCAGCACGGCGAGCGCCGACGGCGGGATCAGCATCGCGATGCCGCCGGTGGCCATGATCGGCCCCATCGCGATGCGCGGGTCGTAGCCGCGGCGAAGCATGTCGGGCAGCAGCGCGCTGCCCAGCATCGCCGTGTTCGCCATCGACGAGCCGGACAAGGCGGCGAAGACCGTTCCGCCGACGACGCTGACGATCGGCAGGCGCCCGGGCACGCGCGAGATCAGCTGCTCGATCGCGTTGATCGCGCGGAAGGCCACGCCGGTGTGCAGCAACAGTTCGCCCATCAGGATGAACAGCGGGATCGGCGCGAGCGAGTAGTTGGTGAGCGCGGTGACCGAATTGCGCACCATCTGCATCAGTCCCGCGTCGCCGCCGAGGAAGACGAGCGCGCCGACGATGTTCACCGCGAAGAACGCGAAGGCGACCGGCAGGCCGAGCAGCAGCAGCCCGACCAGCACGCCGAGAAGCAAGAACAGCGCTTCCTGCCAGGGCATCGTCGTTTCCTCGCCGTGCTCAGAGATCCAGCGTCTGGTGGGCCGTTTCGCGCTGGCCGAGCCGGATCGCGAACTCGATCGCCAGCAGCACCGACGCGAAGGGCATCACGGCGAAGATCCACCACTCGGGGAAGACGACCGCCTTGAGCACCATGCTGCCCTGCTGCCATGCGGCGATCGTCACCCGCGTCGAATAGATCAGCAGCACCAGCGAGATCGCCAGTCCGGTCGCATCGGCCGCGCGACCCACGCTTCGGCGCGCGCGCGCGGGCAACGCACCCACGGCGAAGTCCACCTGGACGTGTCCGCCCTTGCGCAGCACCCACGGGGCGGCTACGAAGGTGGTGACGAAGAGCGCGTACTCGACGACGTCGACGAGGCCGCGCACGCTCTCGCCGAAGACGTTGCGCACGAAGACGTCGTATGCGGTGGCGAGCGCGATCAGCGCGAAGCCGGCGCCTGCGGCCAGGCCGCAGAGGTCGAGCAGGCGTCGGTACAGGGTGGCGATCATCGTGGGAGGCGAGGGCGCCGGGCGGCACCGGCTCACGCGGCGCCCGGCACGAAGTGCTCGTGCGCTGCGTCGGGGAGCGGCGCCGGTGCTTTGCGGGATCGACAGGCCTGTGTCAGGGCGCGAGCAGCTTGCGCAGTTCGGCGGCGTGCTGCGGCGCGATCTCCTTCACGTAGGCCCAGCCCGCTTCCTGCGCGGCGGTGTTCCACTTCTCCAGTTCGGCGCCCTTCAACGTGATCGTCCGGATACCGGCTTCGGCCTGGCGCTTGCGCTCGGCCGCGTTGATGTCGGCGTTCAGCGCGTTGCGTTCCTCGACCCACTGCGCGGCCTTCGTCAGCACGTCGCGCTGTGCGTCGGTGAGCTTCTTCCAGCGGTCGAGGTTGACCAGGATGTTGACGTCGACCTGGTAGAAGCCGGGATCGACGCGGTATTTCGTCTTCTCCTGCCAGCCGAGATCGAAGATGCCCTGGATCGGCCAGCCGTAGCCATCGACGACGCCGCGCTCGAGCGCCGTGTAGACCTCGCCGGGCGCCGTCTGCACGAGATTCGCGCCGAGCGCCGCGAAGAACGCGCGGTAGATCGGCGTGACCCGGATCGTCAGGCCGTGGAGGTCGGCCTTCTCGATCGGCTTGTTCACGTACAGATGGAACGGCACGCCGTCGCCGGTGCGGGCGAGGTACCAGGCGTTCATCTTCTCGTTGTGCAGCTTGTTCAGGTACTCCCATGCGCCGTTCCTGCGCTGCTGCTGGATCGGCTGCGTGGCGAGCTTCAGTGCCTCGGCCTCGGGCATCAGGTTGGTGTAGAACGCGCTCGTCGCGTTGCCGAGATCGACGACGCCCGACTTCACCGCGTTGCCGACCTCGAACGGCGGCATTGCCTTCGGGCCGCCGATGTACTGGATCTGGATCACGCCCTTGCCGTCGGCGTTCACTTTCTGGATGAAGTCCTCGAAGGGCTTCGCGAAAGCCGTTCCTTCCTGGAACGCATTGACGCCGCGCAGCGTGACCTGCTGCGCCCATGCACCGGTGTTCGCGCACAGCGCAAGCGCGGCCGCGAGCGCGCCGGTCTTCCATCGAGCCACCATCGTTTCCTCCCGTTGCGAGCCTGGTCGGCGAGTGTATCCCGACTCGGCCGGTCTGCCGTGGGGCCGGCTGCCTGCTCCACGGCAGCCGGACCGCGCTGCGAAACGCGGCATTCTTGCGCGAGCAATGCGTTTCGCGAGCGGAGTTGCTGCTTTTGGCAGCGCAGGCGCCGCCTCGTGTCCGCGACCGAAGACCGGATAAACTGCTCGGTTCCACTCCGCCTGCGCATTCGATGATCCACGCGACTTTCCGGCCCGTGGCGCCGGGGCCGCAGCCGGTGCGAACGCCCCGCAGGTCGGCGCTCGCCGCACCGCTGCTCGCCTGCGCGGCAATCGTTCTCGCCGGTTGCGCCGTCATGCCCCCGCCGGCGCGTGCGCCCGAACTCCCCGCTGCCGAGTGGTCGGCGCCGCTGCCGCACGAAGGCAGCGCCCAGGCGCTGGCCGACTGGTGGTCGCGCTTCGACGATCCGTCGCTCGCGCAGCTGATCGATCTCGCGCAGCGCGAGAACCCGACGCTCGCGCAGGCGGGGCAGCGCATCGTCGAAGCGCGCGCGAACGTGCGCGTAGCGGGCGCGGCGCTCGCGCCGACCCTCCAGGCGAACGCGAGAACGACGCGTGGCAACACGCTGATGATCGGCGCGGGGCTTCCCGCGGCCACGACGATGAGCAGTGCGACGCTCGACGCGAGCTGGGAGCTGGACCTGTTCGGCGCGGCGCGCAACCGCGAGGCGGCCGCGCTCGCACGCGTCGAGGGCAGCCGCTGGCAATGGCACGACGCGCGCGTGAGCCTTGCCGCCGAAGTGGCCGACGCGTACGTGGGGCTTCGCATGTGTGAAGCGCTCGTCGACCTGTTCGACGCGCAGGCGCGGTCGCTGGCGACCACCGAATCGCTCACCGAGCGCAAGACCGACGCGGGTTTCGCCGCGCCCGCCGATCTCGCGCTCGCCCGCGCGAGCGCCGCCGAGGCGCGCTCGCGCGCGACCGCGCAACGTGCCGATTGCGAGGTTGCGCTCGGCCAGCTCGCGATGCTGACCGCGCAGCCGGCAGCGCCGTTGCGCGCGTCGCTTGCAGCGCGGCGCGCGCAGTTGCCCGAGCCGCGCGCCTTCGCCGTCGATGCCGTGCCGGCGCGGGTGCTCTCGCAGCGCCCCGACCTCGCCGCGGCCGAGCGCGCGGCGCTCGCCGCCGCCGCCGAGGTAGGGGCGGCGCAGGCCGACCGCTTCCCGCGGCTGGCGCTCACCGGGTCGATCGGCCGGTCGGCGCTGCATTTCGCCGGGCAGACGCTGACCGGCTCGACCTGGTCCTTCGCGCCTTCGCTCGCCGCGTCGTTGTTCGATGCCGGACGACGCGAGGCGAGCGTCGACGCCGCGCGAGCGAGGCTCGCGATCGCCGAGGCCGACTGGCGCGCCCGCGCCCTGGGTGCCGTGCGCGAAGTCGAGCAGGCGCTCGTGCGACTGGACGCCGCCGATCACAGGCTCGACGATGCGCGCCGCGCCGTCGACGGCTACCGTTCGTTCCTCGACGCGGCGAGCGCGCAATGGGAGGTCGGCGCCGGCAGCCTGCTCGATCTCGAGCAGGCGAGACGCAATGCGCAGAACGCCGACGTCGCGCTCGTGCAGACGCGGCGCGAGCGCGTCTCGGCCTGGCTCGCGCTATACAAGGCGGTAGGCGGCGGCTGGACGGTGACGCAGTAAGAAGAACGAGCGAATGACGAACAAAACGAAGACGATCCTCGGCGGCATCGCCGTCGCGATCGCCGTCCTCGCCGGTGTGCTGGCCTGGACTTCCTCGCCGGGCGACGATCGCGCGACCGAGGCCGCGCGCGGGCGCGACGACGCAGCGGACGCCGCGCGCGGGCGCGACGACGCAGCGGCGAGCGGCGTCGCGCGGGTCGCGTCGCCGACGGCGGGCAGTGCGTCGAGCGCGTCCGGCGCCGCGCGTCCCGCGCTCACCGTCACGACGGCGGCGCCGCGCGAGGAGTCGTGGCCGGTGACGGTGGCTGCCAACGGCAGCGTCGCCGCCTGGCAGGAGATCGTCGTCGGCAGCGAGGTGAGCGGCTTGCAACTCGCCGAGGTCCTGGTCAACGTCGGCGATCGCGTGCGACGCGGCCAGCTGCTCGCGCGCCTGTCGGCCGACACCGTGCAGGCCGAGCGCGCGCAGATCCGCGCGGCGCTCGCCGAAGCCGAGGCTACGCTCGCCGATGCGAACGCCAACGCCGAGCGCGCGCAACGGCTCGACCGGAGCGGCGCGATCAGCGCGCAGCAGATCGAGCAGTACCGCACCGCCGCGCAGACCGCGCGCGCCCGCGTCGAAGCGCAGCGCGCGCGCCTGCAGGCGCAGGAGCTGCGCCTGTCGAACACGCGCATCGTTGCGCCGGACGACGGCATCGTCTCGGCGCGCAACGCGACGATAGGAGCGATCGTGCAGCCGGGCGCGGAGCTTTTCCGGCTCATCCGCGGCGCACGCCTCGAGTGGCGCGCGGAAGTCCCCGGCGCGGAGCTGCCCCGCGTGAAGCCCGGTCTTCGAGCGGCGCTAACCAGCGCGGACGGCACGACGATCGAAGGGCGCGTGCGCGTCGTCGCGCCCACCGTCGATCCGCAGACGCGCATGGGCCTCGTCTACGTAGACCTGCCGCAGCCCGGCTCGGCGCGCGCCGGAATGTTCGCGCGCGGAACGATCGCGCTCGGCGAATCGCCGGCGCGCACGATTCCGCAGTCGGCGCTCGCGCTGCGCGACGGCTTCGCCTACGTGTTCCGCGTGGGCCCCGGCGACAAGGTCGAGCAGCGCAAGGTCTCGGTCGGCCGCCGCATCGGCGATCGGGTGGAGATCGTCGACGGCCTCGAGGGTCCTGGCGCCGATGCGCGCGTCGTCGACTCGGGCGTCGGCTTCCTCGTCGACGGCGACCTCGTTCGCATCGTCGATCGCGCACCGTCATGAACTGGAACGTCTCGGCGTGGTCGATCCGCAATCCCACGCCGTCGGTGCTGCTCTTCGTGCTGCTCACCTTCGCGGGGCTGCTGTCGTTCCACGCGATGAAGGTGCAGAACTTCCCGGACATCGACCTGCCCACGGTGACGGTGAGCGCGCTGCTGCCCGGCGCCGGCCCGGCGCAGCTCGAGACCGAGGTCGCTCGCAAGATCGAGAATTCCGTCGCGACGGTGCAGGGCGTCAAGCACATCTACACGCGGCTGCAGGACGGGGCCGCGACGATCACCGTCGAGTTCCACCTCGAGAAGCCGGTGCAGGAGGCGGTGGACGACGTGCGTGCGGCGGTCGCGCGCGTGCGCGCCGACCTGCCCGGCGACCTGCGCGATCCGGTGATCACGCGGATGGATCTCGCCGGGCTGCCGATCCTCACCTACACGATCGCCTCCGCGCGGATGGACGACGAGGCGCTGTCCTGGTTCGTCGACAACACGGTGAGCAAGGCGCTGCTCGCGGTGCCCGGCGTGGGTGCCGTGGCGCGCGTGGGCGGCGTGACGCGCGAGATCGCGATCGACCTCGATCCGCACCGGATGCTGGCGCTCGGGGCGACAGCGGCCGACGTTTCGCGGCAGTTGCGGCGCATCCAGCAGGACGCTCCGGGCGGGCGCACCGACATCGGCAGCGCCGAGCAGTCGGTACGGACGATCGCCACCGTCGCCTCCGCCGACGAACTCGCGCGCATGTCGATCCCGCTGTCCGACGGGCGCAGCATCCGGCTCGCCGACGTCGGCAGCGTGCGCGACACCGTGGCCGAACGCCGCTCCACGGCGCTGCTCGACGGCGCGCCCGTCGTCGGCTTCGAGGTCACGCGCAGCCGCGGCGCCGGAGAGGTCGAGGTCGCCGAAGGCGTGCGCGCGCGGCTCGCCGCGCTGCAGTCCGAGCGCCCGGACCTGCGCGTGGCCGAAGCGGTGAACTTCGTCGCGCCGGTCGAGGACAACTACGAGGGCTCGCTGCGCCTGCTCTACGAGGGCGCCGCGCTGGCGGTGATCGTCGTCTGGTTCTTCCTGCGCGACTGGCGCGCGACCTTCGTCGCGGCCACGGCGCTTCCGCTGTCGATCGTCCCGGCCTTCGCCGGCATGTACCTGTTCGGCTTCTCGATCAACGTCGTCACGCTGCTGTCGCTGTCGCTCGTCGTCGGCATCCTCGTCGACGACGCGATCGTCGAGATCGAGAACATCATGCGCCACCTGCGCAGCGGCAAGACGCCGTATCGGGCGGCGATGGAGGCGGCCGACGAGATCGGGCTCGCGGTGATCGCGACCACCTTCACGCTGATCGCGGTGTTCCTGCCGACGGCGTTCATGAGCGGCGTGGCCGGACGCTTCTTCGTGCAGTTCGGCTGGACCGCCTCGCTCGCGGTGTTCGCCTCGCTCGTCGTCGCGCGCATGCTCACGCCGATGATGGCGGCCTACGTGCTGAAGCCCGACGTTCCGCACGAGGACGGCCGCATCATGCGCGCCTACCTGCAGGCCGCGCGCTGGAGCCTGCGGCACCGCCCGGTCACGACGATCGCCGCGGCCGTGTTCTTCGCCGGGGCGCTGCTGCTCGTTCCGCTGCTGCCCACCGGCTTCATGCCGCCCGACGACCTGTCGCAGACGCAGGTGCACATCGAGCTGCCCCCGGGCAGCACTTTCGAGCAGACGCTGGCCGCCGCCGAGCAGGCGCGCGCGCTGGTGCGGCGCAACGCGCACGTCGAGCGCGTCTACACCGCGGTGGGCGGCGGTTCGGCCGGAGGCGACCCGTTCGTCCCGCAGGGCGTCGCCGAGGTCCGCAAGGCGACGCTGACGCTCGACCTCACGCCGCGCGAGGAACGCCGCGGCACCAGCAAGCAGGAAATCGAGGACGGGTTGCGCCGCGCGTTGACCGCCGTGCCCGGCGCGCGCATCGAGGTGGGCCTGAGCGGCTCGAGCGAGAAGTACGTGCTCGTGCTGGCCAGCGAGGACGGCGACGCGCTCGCGCGCCACGCGGCGCGGGTCGAACGCGAGCTGCGCACGCTGCCCGGCATCGGCAACGTCGTTTCGACCTCGAGTCTCGCGCGCCCGGAAGTGATCGTGCGTCCCGACTTCCAGCGAGCGGCCGATCTCGGCGTGACGTCGGCGGCCATCGCCGACACGCTGCGCATCGCCACCGCCGGCGACTACGACCAGGGACTGGCCAAGCTGAACCTCTCGCAGCGCCAGGTGCCGATCGTCGTGCGGCTCGATCCGGCTGCGCGCGAGGATCTCGCGCTGATCTCGCGCCTGGCGGTGCCCGGCGCGCGCGGACCGGTCGCGCTTGACAACGTCGCCGACGTCTCGATCGGCAGCGGCCCCGCGCAGATCGATCGCTACGATCGCCTGCGCAACATCAATTTCCGCATCGAGCTGAACGGCCAGCCGCTCGGCGACATCGAGAAGAAGGCGCTCGCGCTGCCCAGCCTGCACGAGCTGCCGCCGGGAATCCTGCAGCGCACAGTGGGCGACGCGGAGGCGATGGCCGAACTCGGGCGCAGCTTCGCGATCGCGATGCTCACCGGTGTGCTGTGCATCTACGTCGTGCTCGTGCTGCTGTTCCGCGACTTCGTGCAGCCCGTCACGATCCTCGTCGCGCTCGTGCTGTCGGTGCCCGGTGCCTTCCTCGCGCTGTGGATCGCCGGCCTGTCGATCTCGATGCCGTCGATGATCGGGCTGATCATGCTGATGGGAATCGCGACGAAGAACTCGATCCTGCTGGTCGAGTACGCGATCATGGCGCGGCGCGACCGCGGCCTGGCCCGGCTCGACGCGCTGCTCGACGCCTGCCACAAGCGCGCGCGTCCGATCGTGATGACGACGGTGGCGATGGGTGCGGGCATGACGCCGATCGCGATCGGATGGGGCGTCGATCCGAGCTTCCGCTCGCCGATGGCGATCGTCGTCATCGGCGGGCTGATCACGTCCACCTTCCTCAGCCTGCTCGTCGTGCCGGTGGTGTTCACCTACGTGGACGACGCGGTGCAGGCCCTTCGAGGGCGGGCGAGCCGGTAATCGGTGCGGGAGCGCGCTACGGTTCCGACGTGCCCATTCCCTGCAGCATCGAACCGAGGTCCTCGGCGTGTTCCTCTTCTTTCGCCAGGATCTCCTCCATCACCCGCCGCGAGGTCGGGTCCCGGTCGGCGAGCCACTGGACGATTTCGCGATAGCTGTCGATCGCGATCCGCTCGGCCACCAGGTCTTCGCGGATCATGTCGACCAGGTTCCTGCCCTCGACGTATTGCGAGTGGCTGCGCGCGCTCAGCGTCTGCGGATTCAGATCGGGCTCGCCGCCCAGTTGCACGATGCGCTCGCACAGTTGGTCGGCGTGCTGCTGTTCCTCGTTCGCGTGCTCGAGGAACTCCGTCTTGACCGATTCCGATGCGATCCCCTGCGCCATGAAGTAATGGCGCTTGTAGCGCAGCACGCAGACGATCTCGGTGGCCAGCGCCGCGTTGAGCACCTCGACCACCGCCTGGCGGTCGGCGCCGTAACTCTGGGTGATCGCTCCGCATTCCATGTTCTCGCGCGCGCGGCGGCGCAGCGCTTCGACGTCCTGGACGAAGGGCGACGAGCCCGACGACGCGGGCGGGGAACCGGTGGCAGACGAACTGCGGGCGGTGCTCTTGTGGGGCATGACAGCGCTTCTCCTCTCGATTCGCGGCGGCACGGGAACGACGCGGCGCGCGCCGCTGCCTGTCGCCAGCGTTCGACCCAGCATTCGGCGCGCCCGCCGACCGTTTCAGGCGTGGGACGTGCTGCGACGCTCGACCTGCGCCGACAGCCGGGCGATCCAGCCGGCCGCATTGGTCGATGCGCGTTCGACGACGACGATGGCGTCGTCCTGGGTGACGGGCAGCATGCGCTCGAGTTCCTCGGCGAGCGCCTCGAGCGGCTTCTGTGCGGCAACCAGCAGGTGCACCGGATCGTCCGAGGCCGCCGGAACCTCGTCGCCCGCGCCGGGCTGCCGTTCGGCGTCCGCCGACCCGACACCGCGATTCGCCGCGCGGAACGCGTCGAGAAGTTGCGCGCTTTCGGCGTCGCCGGCGGCACGCAGGCGATCGGCGAGCGAACGGTATTCGGACGCGATGGCCGCGAGACGCTGCTCGACGAAGCGGCGCAGCTCGTCGGCCGAGGCAGCGCGCGCCGGCGGCGCGGCAGGCACGGCCGGCGCGGCTGCTGCCGCGAGGCGGCGTCGCTCGCGGTGGTATGCCGCGCGCCGCCAGCGGCGAAACTGCGCCGCGTGTTCCAGTTCCTCGGCGGCCAGCCGCTCGGCTTCGACAGCGACGCTGCGTTCGGCGGCGTGCGCCACGAGATACGCATAGAACGAGAACGCGCGCTGTTCGTTCTCCACGGCGATCGCGAATGCCCGGTAGGGTGTGAGCAGCGCGCTGCCGGCGATTTCATCCCACGACGTCGCAAGCTCCGAAGGCAGCGCCGATCGGAACTCGTCGGCATCGGCAACCGCGACCTCGAGTTGCGCGGCCCAGCGCGCGACGGTTGCGGCGTGCTCGCGCTCCTGCTCGATCATCTTGCGGAAGGCGTCGGCGGTGTCGATCTCGCCGCGACGCCGCATCGTCCGTTCGAGTTGCTCGTAGCGGCGAATCGCCTCGTGCTCGATCGCCGTCGCGACGCCGATCAGCGTTTCGAGCGACACCGATTCGAGTCGTGGATCGTGGCGCAACAGCGATTTACGCATGGGGCTTCTCCGGGGCGGGCGTATACTGCCCTGCCGCCGCTTTCCATGATCGGGCCAGGGTTGTCGCCGCTATCTGTGTCGCGCAGGCGTTTCCTGTCGGTGGTCGGCGCGTCCGCTGCCTGCGCAGGCTTGCCCGTCGGCCGGGCCGACGCCGCCGGCGCGCCGGATCCCGTCGTCTGGAAGGGTACCGCGCTCGGCGCGGTGGCGTCGATGACGCTCGTGCACGAGGATCGCGCGCACGCGCTGCGTGTGCTCGGGCAGTGCATCGACGAGATCGAGCGGCTCGAGCGCATCTTCAGCCTGTACCGTCCCGATTCCGCATTGTCGCGCCTGAACGAGACGGCGCAACTCCTCGATCCGCCCGTCGAACTGGTCGAGCTGCTGTCGGCGTCGCTCGCCCTTGCGCGCGCGAGCGACGGAGCCTTCGATCCCACGGTCCAGCCGCTGTATCGCCTGTACGAAGCGCATTTCCGTTCGCCGGGAGCCGACCCTGCGGGCCCGGGCAGCGAGGCGATCGCGCGCGTGCTGCGCAGCGTCC
>ERZ778017.2225-NODE-2225-length-16292-cov-13.914085_pt1 | contig 16292 bp, 17 predicted proteins | sample MGYA00375747_ERZ778017 | MGnify/ENA primary metagenome ERZ778017 (study PRJEB29350, sample SAMN05509838) | bioreactor metagenome | biome: bioreactor; material: wastewater | place: South Africa: University of Cape Town | collected 2014-03-17 ...
TGCTGTGGGCGGTGGGCTTCATCTTCGTGTTCGTCATCGGCGGCTTCACCGGCGTCATCGTCGCGCTGGCCCCGCTCGACCTGCAGCTGCACGACACCTACTACGTGGTGGCGCACTTCCACTACGTGCTGGTGGCCGGGTCGCTGTTCGCGATGTTCGCCGGCGCCTACTACTGGCTGCCGAAATGGACCGGCCGCATGTACGACGAGAAGCTCGGCAAGTGGCATTTCTGGCTGTCGATGTTCTTCTTCAACCTCACGTTCTTCCCGATGCACTTCCTCGGGCTGGCCGGCATGCCGCGCCGCTATGCCGACTACCCGATGCAGTTCGCCGACTTCAACGCGATCATCACGGTGGGCGCGTTCGGCTTCGGCATCTCGCAGCTGATCCTTCCGTGGGTGGTGATCAAGTGCCTGCGCGGCCAGGGCGAGAAGGCGACGGACCGCGTCTGGGAGGGTTCGCACGGCCTCGAATGGACGGTGCCCAGCCCCGCGCCCTTCCACACCTTCGAGACCCCGCCGGCGCTGAAGTGACCGCGCGCGGCAACCTGCGCACGGCGTTGATCCTGGCGTCGATCGCGATCGCGTTGTTCGTCGGCGTGATCGTCGATCGCTGGCTGAACGGAGGCTGAGCTGAAGCAGCACGAGGAAGGCGGGCAGCCGCGGGAGGGCGATCAACCGCAGGGGCAAGCGCGTACCGGCGGCGGAACCCCGCCGTCGGCAGTGGGCCGCGCGAACCTGCGAATGGTGGGCAATCTCGCCATCGTCTGCGCCGTGATGTTCGCGTTCGGCTTCGCGCTGATTCCGCTGTACGACGCGTTCTGCGAAGTCACCGGAATCAACAACCTGGTGAAGGCCGACCGCGGTGCGGCATCGTTCGCGCGCAACACGCAGGTGGACCTCACGCGCAAGGTCGTCGTCGAGTTCGACGCCAACGGCCGCGGCGCCTGGCGCTTCAAGCCCGAGGTGAACGCGCTCGAGGTGCACCCGGGCGAACTGGTCACCGTCGTCTACGACCTCGTCAACACGCGCGACGTCGAGACGGTAGGGCAGGCCGTGCCCAGCTACGCGCCGCAGCAGTCGGCGCCGTATTTCCGCAAGCTCGAGTGCTTCTGCTTCGAGCAGCAGGCGCTCGGCGCGCACGAGCAGAAGAAGTTCCCGGTCGTCTTCGTCATCGACCCGAAGCTGCCGAAGGACGTGAACACGATCACGCTGTCGTACACGTTCTTCGAAGTGGCCGGCCGGGGCGGCAAGACGGCCGGCGTCCCGGCAGCGGGCGGTGGTCGTGACGGGTAGCGCGGGAGAGGGAGCGATTTCGCGGGACGGCCGGGAAGACGACGGGCAGCGCGCGGCAGGCGCGAGGGGCTTCGCCGATGCGCTGCGGGCAGTGGCCTGGGCCTTCTTCGGCGTGCGCAAGCGGCGTTCCTTCGAGCGCGACGTGCACCTGAACCCGGTGCACGTGGTGCTGGTCGGCCTGCTGCTCGCGGCCGTGTTCGTCGGGGTGCTGGTGATGCTCGCCCGCTTCGCCGCGGGCTGACGGATGGGAACAACGGATCTTCACGGGAGACAGGACATGGCTTCGGGTGCGCACACGCAGGCGCCTTACTACTTCATCCCCCATCCGTCGAAATGGCCCGCGGTGGGCGCGCTCGCGCTCATCTTCTTCGGCTTCGGGCTGGCGAGCTGGTTCAACGGCGCGTCCTTCGGCCCGTACCTGTTCTGGATCTTCGTGGCGATCATGATCTACATGCTCGTCGGCTGGTTCAGCACCGTGGCGCGCGAGTCCGAGCGCGGCCTGTACAGCGACCGCGTCGACGTGTCGTTCCGCTGGTCGATGAGCTGGTTCATCTTCTCCGAGGTGATGTTCTTCGGCGCCTTCTTCGGCGCGCTGTTCTACGCGCGGACGATCTCGATGCCCTGGCTGGGCGACCTCGACCACAAGATGGTGCTGTGGCCCGATTTCCAGGCGGTGTGGCCGAACGCGGGGCCCGCCGGCACGGTCGAACCCTTCCGCACGATCGGCCCATGGCCGATTCCGACGATCAACACCGCGCTGCTGCTCAGCTCGGGCGTGACGCTGACCATCGCGCACCACGCGCTGAAGGAGGCGCGCCGGGCGTCGACCATCTTCTGGCTGGCGGTCACGGTCCTGCTGGGCTTCACCTTCCTCGGCTTCCAGGTCTACGAGTACGCGCATGCGTACGAAGAGCTGAACCTGAAGCTCACTTCGGGCATCTTCGGCTCGACCTTCTTCATCCTGACGGGCTTCCACGGCTTTCACGTGTGCGTGGGGGCGATCGCATTGAGTGCGGTGCTGTTCCGCACGATCAAGGGGCATTTCACGCCGGAGCACCACTTCGCGTTCGAGGGGGCGGCGTGGTATTGGCACTTCGTGGACGTCGTCTGGCTCGGGCTCTACGTCGTCGTGTACTGGTTATAGCGGGGCTCTGTTCACGCCGGGTCGCCGGGTTTCGGGCCGCCGAGGGGCGCACGGGCTGCGGCCAAGGCGGCCGGGCCGAAGCGCCGGCGGGCGGCGATGTCGCGGCCCCCGCTTCGCGGGGGCTTCCCTCGCCTTCCTCGTCAGCGGCGGGAGGCCGGCAAACTCGCCCCCTTCGGGGGCTCAAACATGCCGGCCTCCTGATCGCCGCTTCCTTCGGAAGCGCTCGGCGCGCCAAAAGCCGCCCGCCGACGCTTCGGCCCGGCCGCCTTGGCCGCAGCCCGTGCGCCCCTCGGCGGCCCGAAACCCGGCGACCCTCAAGGTCGAGGTGTTCGGCCGCTACAACCAGCAGCCGACTCCTCCCGAATGCTTTTTATTCTTTGAACACGATCGGCGTCCCGCTCGACGCCGAGGCGCGGCGCACGAAGCGATTCGAACACCGCGACATCGAGGGGCGAGCGTGGGGGACGGCAGTGCGGGCGGCTTTGTCGCGCCGAGCGCTTCCGAAGGAAGCGGCGAAAAAGGAGGCCGGCATGTCTGAGGCCCCGCAGGGGCCGAGTTTGCCGGCCTCCCGCCGCTGACGAGGAAGGCGAGGGAAGCCCCGCGAAGCGGGGCCGCGACATCGCCGCCCGCACTGCCGTCCCCCACGCTCGCACCGGCGAACACAGAGACAGGCGCTTCGCGCGACGAAACCTCAGCGACCGACCGGCACGCCGGTCGGGTGGATCCACCCCATATACTGCGCGAACAGGATGAATGCGAACAGCGCCACCGAAAACCCCACGCGAAAGCCCAGCGCCCGCATCGTGTTGCGCGTGCGCCCGCGGTCACGCACGAGGAAGAACAGCGCGGACGCGAGGCTTCCGATGATCAGTGCGAAGGCGAAGGCGACGATCCATTTCACGGAAGAAGGCTCCGAGGGCCGACCTTCGATTTTAGTGCAGTGTTTCGCGCTGATCGCCACTTATGAGCCGCGCCTTCGCCCTCGTGGCGGCGTTGCAAATCCTCGCGATGCCCACCCGGCATCGCTGCGGTTTGCGCCTTGCCACAAGGACGAATCCGCTGGCTCATAAGCGGCGCTCAGCACGAAACACTGCACTGGTTCCGCCACCGGCTGCGGGTCTGCGCCGAGCGGGCCCGTGCTGACGAAGCGGGGTTCGACGCCGGCGTGACCAGCGGCCCGGGGAATTCGCGTGCCCGTTTTCGCGCGTGGGCGCCGACGCTCGCGGCGCTCGTCGTCGTCGTGCTCACCGTCTCGCTCGGCAACTGGCAGCTGCGGCGCGCCGACGAGAAGCGCGCGCTGCAGGCGCAGCGCGACGCTGCCGAGCGCGACGCGCCGGTCGACCTGAGCGCTTCGGGCAACGACGCCGACGCGCTCGACGGGCGCCGCGTTCGGGTTCGCGGGCGCTTCGTGTCAGAATTCGAGGTTTTCATCGACAATCGGACCCACCGGGGCGTCGCCGGCTTTCACGTGCTCTCGCCATTGCGCCTTGCCGGTTCCGATTCGCACGTGCTGGTGCTGCGCGGGTGGGTGGCTTCCGATCCGCGCGAGCGTTGGCGCGTTCCGCGGGTGCCGACTCCCGAGGGCGAGGTGCAGGTCGAGGGCATCGCGCAGCGCGAGCTGGCGCACACGCTGGAGCTGGGCCGCACGCCCGAGCCCGGGCCCGACGACCGCATCTGGCTCAATGTCGATCTCGATCGGTATCGTCGCTGGTCGGGGCTCGCGGTTCGGCAGCCGATCGTGCGCGAGCTGGCGCCGCCGCAAACCTCCGCCGGCGACTTCGACGACGGGCTCGTGCGCGACTGGCCGCAGCCGGGAGGCGACGTCGAGAAGCACGTCGCCTATGCGTTCCAGTGGTACTCGATGGCAGCGCTCGCCGCCGGGCTGTGGATCTGGTTCGTGGCGCTCGCGCGCTGGCGCAGGCGTTCACGCGACGGCGACGGGCACGGCGACAGGGACAGCGACAGGGACAGCGACGCGTTGCGCAGATGACGGGCAGGAACAGGCAGGTGACGGATTCGACGGTTTCACACGAACGCACGCAGGATCGAAACGCAGGCGAAGGGCGCACGGGCTACCGGCACGGGGATGCGCCGCGCGCAGGCGAAGGGCGCGGCCGCAGCCGGCTCAAGCTGCTCCTGCTGTTCCTCGTGCTCGCCTCGCCGATCGCCGCGTCGTACTACACCTACTACGTGCTGCGGCCGGACGGGCGCACGAATTACGGGACGCTCGTCGAGCAGCGGCCGGTCGACGCGCTCGGCGGAGCGCCGGTGGTCGGCGACGTGCGAACGCTCGGCGAGCTGCGCGGTCGCTGGGTGATGCTCGTCGTCGCGCCTTCGGACTGCGACGATGGCTGCCGCCGGCGCCTGTACCATGTGCGTCAGGTACGCTTGACCGCAGGCAAGGAACGCGACCGCGTCCTGCGCGTATGGTTGCTGCCGGATGCGGGAACGCCGGACCCGGGCCTGCTCGCCGAGCACGAAGGGCTGCTCGTCATCCGCGCGCCCGCGCAGGCGATCGCGACGAGCCTGCCGGCCACCGAGACGACCTCCGTTTCGGACCACATCTGGTTGATCGATCCGCTGGGGCACCTGATGATGCGCTTTCCGCGCGATGCCGATCCCAGCCGGATCAAGAAGGACCTCGCAAAAGTGTTGCGGGCCTCCGGGATCGGATGACGCGCCCGTTGTCGCGTCAGGAAGCAAGAGAGCAAGAGTCCAGAAGATGAGCGCAACGATCGAGAGTTCTTCCCTGCTGCGCGAACGCCCCCGCGGGCGCACGGCGTTGCGCTACCGGCGGCTGATCGGCTTCACGCTCGTGCTGACCTTCGCGCTGATCATGCTCGGCGCCTACGTGCGGCTGACCGACGCGGGGCTCGGCTGTCCCGACTGGCCCGGCTGCTACGGCACGCTCAGCCCCTTCCATGCGCAGGACGAGATCGCCAGGGCGGTCGCCGCGCAGGGCGGAGAGCAGGGGCCGGTGTCGATGGGCAAGGCCTGGCGCGAGATGATCCACCGCTACTTCGCCAAGCTGCTCGGGCTGCTCGTGATCGCCATCGCGGTCGTCGCGTGGCGCAAGCGCGAGGAGTTGCGCCAGTCGCCCGCGCTGCCGATCGCGCTGGTCGGCGTCGTCGTGCTGCAGGGCATCTTCGGCATGTGGACGGTCACGCTGCTGCTCAAGCCGGCGATCGTCACCGGCCACCTGATCGGCGGGCTGCTCACGCTGTCGCTGCTGCTGTGGCTGTGGCTGCGCCAGACCGAAGTTCCGCGCTACGTCGATGCTGAGCCGGTGGCGACGCTGTACGCGCCCGCGCTGCTCGGCGTCGCGCTGCTCGCCGCGCAGATCTTTCTCGGCGGCTGGACGAGCACGAACTACGCGGCGCTCGCCTGCACCGACCTGCCCACCTGCCGCGGCCAGTGGTGGCCCGAGATGGACTTCGCCAACGCCTTCCATTTCGTGCGCGAGTTGGGTCGCACCGGCGACGGCGCGCTGCTGTCGCAGCAGGCGCTCACCGCGATCCACGTGATGCATCGGCTCGGCGCGGTGATCGTGGCGCTGTACGTCGGCTGGCTCGCCTGGCGCGTTCGCGGCACCGACGGCGTGCGCGCGCTCGGCACCGCGGTGCTCGTCGTGCTCGTCGCGCAGTGGCTGCTCGGCCTGTCCAACGTGTATTTCAGCCTGCCGCTGCCGGTGGCGGTGATGCACAACGGCGGCGCGGCGCTGCTGCTCGGCCTGCTCGTCGCGCTGCTCTTCCGCGCGCGCCAGGCGCGCGCGAGCGTCTGAGGAAACGGGGCTCCGACGCGATGGACATGCCCGCTGTCAGGCCGTCGGGCTGGCGACTGGCCGTTTCGCAATACGTCACGGTGACGAAGCCGCGCATCGTGCTGCTGGCGGCCTTCTGCGCGCTGATCGGCATGCTGCTGGCGAGCCGCGAACAGGTGCACTGGCAGGTCCTGCTGTTCGGCACGCTGGGCATCTCGCTGCTCGCCGGCGCGGGCTTCGCGTTCAACTGCCTGATCGAGCGCCACATCGACGCGCGCATGGCGCGCACGCGCGGCCGGCCTTCGGCCAGCGGCGAGGTCGGCGTGCCGGGTCACACGCTGTTCGCCACCGTGCTGGCCGTGCTCGGCGCCTTCGTGCTGTACGTGTTCGTCAATCCGCTGACGATGTGGCTCACGCTGGCCACCTTCGTCGGCTACGCGGGCATCTACACCGTGCTGCTCAAGCCGTCCACGCCGCAGAACATCGTGATCGGCGGCGCCTCGGGCGCGATGCCGCCGGTGCTCGGCTGGGCAGCGGTGACCAACGAGGTGAGCGCCGCGCCGCTCGTGCTGTTCCTGATCATCTTCGTCTGGACGCCGCCGCATTTCTGGTCGCTCGCGCTCTACCGCATCGACGACTACCGCAAGTCCGGGCTGCCGATGCTGCCGGTCACGCACGGCCCGGAGTTCACCCGGCTGAACATCCTGCTCTATACGGTGCTGCTGGTCGTCGCGTCGGTGCTGCCGTTCCTGATCCAGATGAGCGGCCTGCTCTACCTCGCGTGCGCGCTCGTGCTCGACGCCATCTTCCTCGCCTACGCGTGGCGGATGTGGCGCAATTACTCCGACGAACTCGCGCGGCGCACCTTCGGCTATTCGATCTTCTATCTGTCCGCGCTGTTCGGCGCGCTGCTCGTCGACCACTTCATGAACTGATCGAGGAGGATCCGATCCCGATGACGACTCTCGACGCGCTCGCGCCGCTGTCCGGGCGCTGGACGCGCCGCGCCGCAATGGCCGCGATGCTCTCGGGCGCCCTCTGGCTGGCCGGCTGCCAGTCGAAGCCCGAGTTCCGCAACACCGACGTTACCGGCGCCGATTTCGCGCAGGACTTCCATCTCACCGGCCACGACGGCAAGCAGTACTCGCTCGCCGATTTCCGCGGCAAGGCGGTCGTGATCTTCTTCGGCTACACGCAGTGCCCCGACGTCTGCCCGACGACGATGTCGGAGCTGGCCGAGGTGATGAAGCTGCTCGGCCCGGACGCCGATCGCGTGCAGGTGCTGTTCGTCACCGTCGACCCCGAGCGCGACACGCCGCAACTGCTCGCCAGCTACGTGCCGGCCTTCGATCCGCGTTTCCTCGGCCTGTACGGCGACGAGCAGGCCACCGAACGCACGGCGAAGGCGTTCCGCGTCTTCTACCAGAAGGTGCCGGGCAAGACGCCGGGCAGCTACACGGTGGACCACACGGCCGGCAGCTACGTCTACGACCCGCAAGGCAGGCTGCGGCTGTTCGTCAAGCACGGCGCCGGGCCGGAGCCGATCGCGCAGGACCTGCGAACGCTGCTGGCGGGCTGAGCGGCCCGCTTAAGCGCTCCGCTCAAGCGCTCCGCTCAGGCGCTCCGCTCAGGCGCTCCGCTCAGGCGCTGCGCTCGCTGCCGGCGGCCACGCCCGCGCGCTGCGTCAGTGCGACCAGCACCGTCGCCGCGAGGATCATCGCGCCCCCGGCCAGCGTGCGCGCGCTCACCGTCTCGCCGCCGATCGCCACCGACGACAGCGCCGCGAACAGCACCTCGCTGAGCATCACGATCGCGGTCACGCCCGCCGGCACGCGCGCCACGCCGTACTGCAGCGCGAAGTTGCCGGCGAGGAGCGCCAGCGCCAGCGCGATCGTGCCCGCGATCCACAGCCAGTGCGGCGCGGGCGGAAAGGCCATCGTGCCGCCGAGCGACATCACCCAGGCCATCGTCACGGCGACGACGAAGCCGCCGACGAACATCGCGAGCGCGCGCACGTCGTCGGGCGCGTCGCGGTTGCGCCGGACGAGCACGTTGACGAAGGCGAAGCACAGGCCGCCGGCCAGGCCGAGCCAGTCGGCGAGCGACGAGGGCAGTGGAAAGCCCGCGCCGGGCTGCCACAGGACGATCGCGGCGCCGCCGAGCGCGAGCGCCATCCGCGCGAGCGCCGCGCCCGTGATCGCTTCGTCGAGCAGCCAGCGCGCGAGCAGCATCGACCACACCGGCATCAGGTAGAAGAGCAGGACGACGCGGACGACTTCGCCGATCATCACCCCCCAGTTGAAGGCGACGTTGGTCGCGCCGGCGGCGAGCACGAGCCACAGCAGCGCGGATCGCCGCAGCAGTCCGCGCCAGGCGAGCGGGCGCCAGATGCTGATGACGATGGTCGAGAAGAGGAAGGCGAAGCCGGTCGCCCAGACGCTGTGCAGGCCGAGCGCGTTCAGCTGCCGGAACGGCCACCACGAAACGCCCCATACGAAGGCGTTGAACAGCAGGCAGGCGAGGGCTGCGGCGGGCACGGAGCGCAGCCCGCCGCCTCAAACGTACTCGGCCAGCGCTCCTTTCATCTTCTGCAGCGCCTTCGCCTCGATCTGGCGGATGCGCTCGGCCGAGACGCCGAACTCGTCGGCGAGCTGGTGCAGCGTGAGCGTTCCGCCCTCGGACTCGTCCTTCAGCCAGCGCGTCTCGATGATGCGCCGGCTGCGCGCATCGAGCGCGGCCAGCGCACTGGCGATGCCCTCGCTCTGCAGCCGGTCGCGGTCGCGCGACTCGAGCACCTGCGTGGGCTCGGCCTGCGGCGCCGCGAGCCAGGCGATCGGCGAGTAGCTCTCCTCGCCGTCGTCGAGGGACGGATCGAGCGCGACGTCCTGGCCGCCCAGGCGCGTCTCCATTTCGACGACGTCCTTCTCGCGCACGTTCAGGTCGCGCGCGATCGCGTCGACCTCGGCAGCCGTGAGCGCCTGCGGGCCCGATTTGCGCGAGCGCAGATTGAAGAACAGCTTGCGCTGCGCTTTCGTGGTGGCGACCTTCACCGTGCGCCAGTTCTTCAGGATGTACTCGTGAATTTCGGCGCGGATCCAGTGCAGCGCGAACGAGACGAGACGCACGCCGCGATCGGGGTCGAAGCGCTTGACCGCCTTCATCAGGCCGATGTTGCCTTCCTGGATCAGGTCGCCCAGCTGCAGGCCGTAGCCGTTGTAGCCGCGGGCCACGTGCACGACGAAACGCAGGTGCGAATGCACCAGCTCGCGCGCGGCATCCAGGTCCTGCTCGTCGCGGAAGCGGCGCGCCAGTTCCTGTTCCTCATCGACCGAGAGCACCGGGATCTGGTGCACGGCACCGATGTAGGCATCCAGCGAACCCAGCGCACTGGGAATCGGAAGATTGTTCGCCACAAGGACAGTGGAGGTGTTCTGGCTCATAGGACTTCATCTTAGCAGTCGAACTATTGGACTGCCCGGTACAGAAAAAGTTCCAGCGTTCCATTTTTGTTGAAAAACAACCCTGGAAGCCCCCCTGAAACTCCCCGGATGGATCAACGGGGACATCAACCCAGCCTAGCAGGAAGCCGGTCACCGCCGCATGACAGGGCCCCGCGACGTTCAGCCGCCGGCGAGCTGGGCGTCCAGCGCCGCCCGGGGCGGCAGGCGCCAGTCGATCGGCGCCTGGCCACGACGCACCAGGTACTCGTTGGTCTGGGAGAAATGGCGGCAGCCGAGGAAGCCGCGGTGGGCCGACAGCGGCGAGGGATGCGGCGCCTTCAGCACGCGATGGCGGCGAGTGTCGATGACCTTGCCCTTGGCCTGCGCGTAGCTGCCCCAGAGCAGGAACACCAGGCCTTCGCGCTCGCGGTTGAGGACATCGACCACATGGTCGGTGAAACCCTCCCAGCCCTTGCCCTGGTGGGCACCGGCGCGGCCTTCCTCGACCGTCAGCACGGCGTTGAGCAGCAACACCCCCTGCCGCGTCCAGGGCAGCAGGCAACCGTGGTCCGGGCGCTGGAACGGCGGCGCGACGTTGCCGTCGCCTTCCAGCTCCTTGTAGATGTTCAGCAGCGACGGCGGCACCGGCACCCCCGGCATCACCGAAAAGCACAGGCCATGGGCCTGGCCGAGGCCGTGGTACGGGTCCTGGCCGAGCACCACCACCTTCACCTGCTCGAACGGGGTCGCGTCGAACGCGGCGAAGATCTGCGGCCCCGGCGGGAACACCCGCGCACCGGCGGCCTTGCGCTGGCGCAGGAAGGCCGACAGCTCGCGCATGTCCGGGCGCAGCAGCCAGTCGCCGATGCGTGCCTTCCAGCCCGGCTCGAGCTGGATGTTCGGTGCCGCGCTCACAGCACCGCGGCCGGCTGTGCCAGCCGGGTCAGGCGCAGCTGGAACAGCACCTTGGTCACCAGCAGGCGCTCCTCGATCGGCTTCTGTACCAGGTCGTTGGCACCGGCCTGCAGCAGCGCGGACTGGTTGTGCGGGTTGCTGTCGCCGGTCATCACCAGCACCGGCAGGCGGCGCTTGCCGTAGCCGAAGTCGATGCGCACGCGCTCGACCACGTCGCGGCCATTGAGCTCGCCCTTGAGGGTGACGTCGGTGAGCACCAGGTCGATGCGGCGCGTAGTGCGTCCCAGCGATTCTGCGGTCAGCAGCGAGAACGCATCCTCGGCGGTGAGCACGTGCACCACGTGCAGGTCGTGGCGCTCGAGCATGCGCTTGGTGGCCTCGGCCACCACCCGGCTGTCCTCGACATACAGCACGGTCGCGCCGGGCACCGGCTCGGGCTGCACGTAGCCGCGGATGAAGGTCGCCAGCGCCTCGTGGCCCAGCGCCTTGTCGAAATAATCGGTGACGAATTCGTTGAAGCGGCGCTGCTCCAGGTGGCGCTGGGCATCGCCGGACACCACGATCACCGGCACGTAGGCCTGCCCAGCCGCCTCGCGCACGCTGCGCGCCAGCGCCAGGCCATCGCCATCGGGCAGGGCCAGCGAAGTGGTGACCAGGTGCACCGGGCCGGTCGCCAGCGCCGCACGCGCTTCCTCGATGCCGGCACAGCCCACCACCTCCACGTCCGGCAGCTCGCGCTGCAACACGTCGGAGATCAGCTTGCGCACCAGTTTTGAACCATCGACCACCATCACCCGGGGGGCGTCGCTGATCAGATGCTTGAGTTCGTGGGTGGACATGCGCGTGTCAGGTATCGGTCGGGCGAGTCTGCCTGAGGAAGTGCCCGGTCACCAGCCACGCCCCCAACCAGCCCAGGATCACCGTACCCAGCACCACCAGCCCCGAATGCAGCGCATCGAGCCCATGCAGGGTGAACGCACTGCCGTAACTGCCGGTCAACGCCGCCAGCGGCGGGCGCAGGGCCAGGCCGCAGGCGCCGATCAGCGCCAATGCCAGCGCACCCGCAGCCAGGCCGTACCAGGCACCCAGGTAGATAAACGGACGGCGGATGAAGCCGTCGCTGGCGCCCAGCAGCTGCAGCACGCCGATTTCCTCGCGCCGCGCCTGGATGTCCAGCCGCACGGTATTGCCGACCACCAGCACCGCCCCCAGCCCCAGCAGCAGCGACAGCACCTGCACCAGCCGCGCGCCGAACCCGAGCCAGGCGTCCAGGCGCTGGCGCCACAGGGCATCGTGCTGGACCAGGTCGGCCTGCGGCAGGGCCTGCAGCGACCTGGCCAGGGCCATGTCCTGGTCCCCAACCGGGGTGACGATCAGCAGCGTCGGCAGCGGGTTCTCGCCGAGTGCGTCGATCGCCTCGCCCAGCCCGGCGCTCTGGCGCAGTTCGGCCAGGCCTTCGTCGGGCGTGCGCAGCACCACGCCGGCCACGTCGGCGCGCGACCGCAGGCTCGCGGCCACGTCCTGCGCGGCGGCGCCGTCGACTTCAGGCTTGAGGAACAGATTGATGTCGCGCGACTGCTGCACGCTGCCGGCGAACAGCTTGAGGTTGTCCAGCGCGATCGACAGGCCAAGCGGCAGCGCCAGGGCCAGCGCCATCACCGCCACGGTCAGCACCGTCGCCCATGGCTTGCGCAGCGCGCGGCCAAGGCTGAAGACCACGCTGTGCAGGTGGTGGGCGAACCACACGCGCAGCCGCGACGGCGCGGGCGCGGCATGGGCGGCGGGCTTGTTCGCGGCCTCGGCCTTGTTCGCGTCCCTGCTCATTCGGCCAGGTCCTGTGGCGAGATGTCGTCCACCAGGCGGCCATGGTCGAGGATCAGCACGCGCTTGCGCATGTGCTTGAGCAGCGCCAGGTCGTGGCTGACCACCAGCACGCTGGTGCCGCGGCCGGGCAGTTCGGCGAACAGGGCCATGATCTCCGCGGCGAGGGTCGGGTCGAGGTTGCCGGTCGGCTCGTCGGCCACCAGCAACCGGGGCTCGGCGATGATCGCGCGGGCGATGCCCACGCGCTGCTGCTCGCCGGCCGACAACTGCGTGGGCAGCGCCTTCTCGCGATGGCCCAGGCCCATCCGTTCGAGCACCGAGCGCACCCGTTTGCCGGTGTCGGCGCGCCGGTCGCCGCGCAGGATCAGCGGCAACGCCACGTTCTCGCCGACGCTGCGGTCGATCAGCAGGCGGTGGTCCTGGTGGACCGCGCCGACTTCACGGCGGTGCAGCGCCACCTTGCCGCCGCGCACCTTGAGCAGGTTGCGCTCGCCGAACAGCACGGCGCCGCGGGTCGGGCGCTCGCTGAGGTGGATCAGTTTCAGCAGGGTGCTCTTGCCGGCGCCGGAGTGGCCGGTGACGAACAGCATCTCGCCGGCCGCCACCTCGAAGCTGACGTCCACCAGCGCCTGGTGGCCGCCCGCATAGTGCTTGCTGACATTGTCGAAACGCAGGACGCTCATGCCCCGATTATGCCGGAGCCGAAGCGCGGCGTGCATCGCGATGCCGGGGCCGCGAACGACCCGGGCCGACGACAGCGCCGGCCATGGGCCGGCGCATCGATCAATCGCCCGACAGCATCCGCCGGATCTTGCGGCCCAGGCGGGTCAGGAACGAATCGCTGTCATTGCCGGACGCGCGCATCGGCGTGGCCGGCACCTGCACCGGCCCGTTGCCGGATGCAACCGCGGGTGCGGCGACGGCGGCTTCAGCGCCCTCGACCGGACGCCCATGGCGACGACGGCGGCGCTTGCGCGGCGCGCGCTCGCCTTCCACCGCGGCCTCCGGTGCGCCTTCGGCGCGCGGCGGACGCGGCGGGCGCGGGGCCGCGGCCGGTTCGGCGGCGGCAGCCACCTGCTCGCCCTCGACACGCGGCTTGCGCGGGCCACGCGGCTTGCGCTCGCCGTCGCGGCGTTCACCACGGCCAGCGCCGGAGCGCCCCCCGCTGCGGCCGCCACCGCGGCGCTCTTCCTCCGCGGCACGCGCTTCGCGCGCCTCGCGGAAGATCGCACCGACGCTCTCGTTCTCGTCGGCCTCGCCTTCGGCCGGCGCCGCGCGTTCCGGACGCGGCAGCGCGGTCATCAGCTCGGTGGTGACCGGCTCGACCGGGATCTTCTGCTGGATATAGGCCTCGATGTCCGGCAGGCCCATCGCGTAGCGTTCGCAGGCGAAGCTGATCGCGTCGCCTTCCTCGCCCAGCCGCGCGGTGCGGCCGATGCGGTGCACGTAATCCTCGGCGTCGAACGGCAGGTCGTAGTTGTAGACGTACTTGACCCCGTCGATGTGCAGGCCGCGCGCGGCCACGTCGGTGGCCACGAGGATTTCCAGCTGGCCCTTCTGGAAGCGGTTGAGCAGGCTCTCGCGCTTCTTCTGCGGTACGTCGCCGGACAGCACGCCGACGCGGTAGCCGGCCTTCTCCAGCGAACGCGCCACGCGCTCGACGAACATCTTGGTGTTGACGAACACCATGGTGCGGGCGCCTTCGCTGCGCGAGAGCAGACCCAGCAGCAGCGGCAGCTTCTCCTCGTCGGCCGGGAAGTAGATGCGCTGGCGCACGCGTTCGGCGGTGACGGTCTCGGTCTCCACCACCAGCTTCTGCGGCTCGTTCATGTGCTCGTAGGCCAGCTCCAGCACGCGATGGCTGAGGGTGGCCGAGAACAGCAGGGTCTGGCGGGTGGTGCGTTCGGGCATGCGCCGCAGCAGGAAGCGGATGTCCTTGATGAAGCCCAGGTCGAACATGCGGTCGGCTTCGTCCAGCACGCAGATCTCGCAGGCATGCAGCGAGACCACTTTGTGCTGCTTGACGTAGTCGATCAGGCGGCCCGGGGTGGCGATGATCACGTCCACGCCCTTCTGCAGCAGCTCGCGCTGCTTGTCGTAGTCGACGCCACCGTAGACCAGGGCGAAACGCAGGCCCGAGTCGGACGCGAACTTCATCGCGTCCTTGTGGATCTGGATGGCCAGCTCGCGGGTCGGCGCCAGGATCAGCGCGCGCGGGTCCTCCGGCTTGCGGTCGGCCAGCGCCGGCCGGATCAGCAGCCGGTTGATGACCGCCACCAGGAACGCCAGCGTCTTGCCGGTGCCGGTCTGCGCCTGGCCGGCGACGTCGCCGCCAGGCAGGGCCACCGGCAGGGTCAATGCCTGGATCGGGGTACAGCGGGTGAATCCGGCTCCTTCCAACCCGGCCAACAGCGCCGGGTGCAGCTCGAAGGAGGAAAAAGTCACATCAGTCAGCGGTTTGTCGCTCATTATTTGGTCTTGGTAGTGCCAGCCGGCCAGGTTGGCCGGGCGGCTTGCATCGTATCGGGCACCGTCGCACACTGCGGCCCCTGCGCCGGGTCGCGCGACGCAAGGCCAAGCCTTTAGGTCCGCGCAATGCCCCAGTTTAGCGCAATGCGACAGCCAACCCGGCATGGGCCGTCGCATTGCCCCAGGAGACTCCTCAAGTGAGCGATAAGGTTCTACACGTCGGCGATGCCGATTTCGACGCCGCCGTGCTGCAGTCCGACACCCCGGTGCTGGTGGACTTCTGGGCCGAATGGTGCGGCCCCTGCAAGATGATCTCGCCGGTGCTGGACGAACTGGCCGACGCCTATGACGGCAAGCTGAAGATCGCCAAGCTCAACGTCGACGACAACCGCGCCACCGCGGTCAAGTACCACGTGCGCTCGATCCCGATGCTGCTGCTGTTCAAGGATGGCCAGATCCAGGCCACCCAGATCGGCGCCGTCGGCAAGGGCCAGCTGAGCCAGATGATCGACAAGGCGCTGGCCTGATCCCTCCCGCCGGCGGCCATGGCCGCCGGCTCCGGGCCAGCCTTACCGCGGCCCAACGGGCGTTTCCCGCCACCTTGCACCGCCGTGCGCGGCGGTGTTAGTGTCGCCGCATCCGGCAGCTTTGGCCTGCCGCACCCTCCGGCCGGGTTCTCGTCCGGATCATTCCCAACCAGTTCGCCGCCCTGTCAGGCGCTCGCACGTCAGCGAGAGGAATCAAGCACTTGTCCGAGAACACTCCTTCCGAAACCGGGAGCGCCGACGCGCCCGTCGAGAAGCGCGTGCGCAAGCCGCGTGTCGCCAAGGCCGCCGAGGCCGCCGACAGCAGCAGCCCCGCTTCCGCCCCGGCCCAGTCCGCCCTGCCGCTGCCGGCCGGCGACGCTTCCCCCGCCCCGGCCGCTCCGGCCCCGGGCAACGAAGGCCAGGCGTCCGCGCCGGCCGGCAACCCGCACGGCGGCCAGGAAGGCGGCGAGCCGCGCGACGGCAACAACAACGCCCAGCGCCATGGCCAGCAGAACCCGCAGAATCAGCAGGGCCAGGGCCAGGGCCAGGGTCAGGGCAATCGCCGCGACCGCTTCCGCAACCGCCGCGAGCGCAACCGCGACCGCTTCCGCGACGACGGCCTGCCCGGCGACAACGGCAACGAGACCTTCGTGCCGCGCCCGCACCCGTCGGTGCCGGAGGGTTTCCCGGTCTATTCGCTGAGCGATCTGAAGAAGATGCCGGCGCACAAGCTGCTGGAGATCGCCGAGCAGCTGCAGATCACCGACGGCGTGGCCCGCGCCCGCAAGCAGGACGTGATCTTCGCCCTGCTCAAGGTGCTGACCCGCCATGGCGAGGGCGTGGCCGCCGACGGCGTGCTGGAAATCCTGCCCGACGGCTTCGGCTTCCTGCGCGCGGCCGAGGCCAGCTACCTGGCCG
>ERZ778017.2228-NODE-2228-length-16276-cov-5.118858_pt1 | contig 16276 bp, 13 predicted proteins | sample MGYA00375747_ERZ778017 | MGnify/ENA primary metagenome ERZ778017 (study PRJEB29350, sample SAMN05509838) | bioreactor metagenome | biome: bioreactor; material: wastewater | place: South Africa: University of Cape Town | collected 2014-03-17 ...
AGGGCATCGCCCGGCGGCAGTCGCTTTCCCAGACATCCATCGGCGGATAGCCGAGATCGATCCACTCTGCCATCACTTTGCCGATACCACCGGCCCCGCCGATGCCACGGCTGTTGAAACCGCAGGCGACAAAGAAGTTCTTCAGCAGCGGGGCTTCGCCCATCAGGTGCTGATTATCGGTCGTGAAGCTCTCCGGTCCGTTGAAGAAAGTGGGGATGCCGATGTTCTCCAGCGCCGGATAACGCATCATCGCCCGCTCGAGATATTTTTCGAAATGCTCGAGTTCGTAGGGCAACTCGCCAAAACTGAAATCGGCCGGCACCTTCGACATCGGCAGCGGATTGGCATTGTCCTCGAAGAAGCCGATCAGGAGCTTGCCGGCGTCTTCCTTGAAGTAGACGCCATGGTCCAGATCGCGCATGATCGGCAGGCTGGAGGGCAGGCCCGGGACAGGCTCGCTCACCACATAGTAATGCTCGCAGGCGAACAGCGGCAGCACCACGCCGACCTGCCTGGCGAGATCCCTCGACCACATGCCGCCGGTCAGCACGACTTTCCTTGCACGGATCGTGCCCTGACTGGTCTCGACCCCGGTGACCTTGTCACCGTCGGTCAGGATCTTCGTGACGGTCACTCCCTCCCGTACCGTCGCCCCGTTCATGCGGGCACCCTTGATGAGCGCCATGGTAGTGTCGATCGGATTCGTCTGCCCGTCCTTGGGGAGATGCAGACCGCCCACCAGATCGCTGGTGACGATGCCTGGGTAGAGTTCTCCCAGGGCCCGCGGGCCGACGACCTCGACCTCGACGCCGAAGACGCGCGCCATTTCCGCGGTACGGGTCAGTTCCTCCAGACGCGCTTCGGTCTGGGCAAGCGACACCGAGCCGTTGCGCTTGTATCCCGTTGCCTGGCCGGTCTCGGCTTCCAGCTCCTGATAGAGTTGATGCGAATAAGCGCCGAGCTGCGTCATGTTCTTGGTCGGCCACAGCGTACCGACCAGGCCGGCGGCATGCCATGTCGTGCCGCAAGTCAGCCTGTCGCGCTCCAGCAGCAGCACGTCGGACACGCCGCGTTTGGCGAGATGGTAGGCGATCGATGCGCCGCCTATGCCGCCACCGATGATAACGACCTGGGCTTCCGTTGGCAGGTTCGACATGTTGAGCCCTTTCCATGGGTACGATACGGCGTGGATCGCGATGCGGTTGGTTGTTCAGGCCGGCGTCGGGTCGCTTATTCCTGGCCTACCCGGGTCTTGAGGCGCTGGGCGCGTGCCTGCAGGGCGTTCGCCGTCAGCATGAGCACGGCGGCGAGCAGGATAAGCAGCGAGGCGACCGCCGTGATCGTCGGGCTGATCTGCTCGCGCAGTCCGCTCCACATCTGGCGCGGCAGCGTTCTCTGCTCCGATCCGGCCAGGAAGAGCGCGACCACGACCTCGTCGAACGAGGTGACGAAGGCGAATATCGCGCCGGCGACGACGCCCGGCATGATGAGCGGCAGCATGACCAGGCGGAACGCCGTGACCGGCGGCGCGCCGAGGCTTGCCGCCGCGCGCATCAGCCGCGTATCGAAGCCCGACAGCGTCGCCGCCACCGTGATGACGACGAAGGGCGCGCCGAGCGCCGTATGGGCTATGACCAGCCCGGCTAGATTCCCCACCAGCCCGAGATAGGAATAGAAATAAAAGATGCCGAGCGCGGCGACGACGATCGGAATGACGATCGGCGAAATGATGAGCGCGGCAAACAGACTGCGATAGGGACAGTCCGGCCGCGACAGGCCGACGGCCGCCAGCGTGCCGAGCACGGTGGCCAGCAGCGTCGACAGGATCGCGACGATGATGCTGTTGCGGGTTGCCAGTTGCCAGTTCGCCGAGTTGAAGAATTCCTCGTACCAGCGCAGGGAAAGACCTGGCAGCGGATAGGTGAAGAAGGGTTCCGAGTTGAAGGAAAGCGGGATGATCGCCAGGATCGGCGCCACCAGGAACACCAGCACGAGGCTGCAATAGACCCACAGGATCCAGCGTTTCGACCGGGGTCGGGCAATCGCGTTCGACATGGTCAGGCCCCCTGCGCCCGCCGGCCGCCAAACGCGATCGCCAATGCGATGTAGAGCAGGGCGACGACGGCCAGCAGGATCGTGGCCAGCGCTGCCGCCATGCTCCAGTTGGTCGACTGGTTGACGAAATAGGCGATGAAGGAGGACAGCATCTGGTCGCGCGGGCCGCCGACCAGCATCGGCGTGATATAGTAGCCGAGCGACAGGATGAAGACGAGCAGCGAGCCGGCTCCTACGCCGGGCAGCGTCAGCGGCAGATAGACGTGCAGGAAGCCGCGCCATGGGGCCGCCCCGAGGGAAGACGCCGCACGCATGTAGACGCCCGGTATTCCCTTCATGACGGCATGGACCGGCAGCACCACGAAGGGCAGCAGGATGTGGGTCATGGCGACAAAGACGCCGATCCGGTTATGGACCAGCTCTATCGGCGACGAAATCAGCCCGACCCATTGCAGCAGCGAGTTGATGACGCCGCTGCCCTGGAGCAGCACCAGCCATGCGGTGGTGCGCACGAGAAGCGAGGTCCAGAACGGCAGCAGCACGAACATCATCAGCAGGCGCGACGTCCGGTCGTCGACCGAGGCGAGCAGGTAGGCCAGCGGGTAGCCGAGGACCAGGCACAGCGCGGTGACGCCGAGGCTGATGGCGACGGTGCGGATCAGGATTTCGATGTAGATGGGCTCGGAGGTGACGGTCAGCGAACCTTGCTGGTCGCGGTCGAGGTCGAGCGCGCGCAGGATGTAATAGCCGGTAAAGGCGGGGGAGGCGGCCTTGAGCGTTTGCCAGATCCCCGGCTTGCCCCATTCCTTGTCGGCTTCCAGAAGCGCTTTGCGGGCGTCCTCGGGCGCGACGTCCTGGACCTGGCGCGCCGTCTTCATGATTTTCGAGCGAATGCCGGGATCGTAGAAATTCAGGCGGCGCGCAATATCGGCGGTCGTCGCGCCGGGAGCGGCGGCGAGGTCGGCCGCAAGCGCCTGATAGGCTTCGTCGGAAGGCATATCCTCGCCATTCCAGTCCGACAGAACGGCCGCGGTCTGCGGCAGTGCCGCGCTGATCTCGCGGTTGTCGACGGCACGCACCAGCAAGAGGGCGATCGGCAGGATGAACGTGACGACGAGAAACAGGAAAAGCGGTGCGATCAGGCCTAGCGCCTTGAGCCGGCCGATACGGGCTGCGAGCCTGAGGCGGGCGGCAAGGGCGCGACGGTCCACCGGACTGTCGTCGTCGATCACGGCATTGGCGGTGGCAACTCGGCTGGGCGACACGCGTTCGCTCGTCTATCTCGATGGTGGGTTTGGGGCGGGGGCGTAGCCCGCGATCCGGGGATCGCGGGCTACGCCGGCGGCGTGTTACTGAGCCAGCCAGCGGTTGAACCGCTCGGTCAGTTCCTCACCGTGGTCTGCCCAGAATTCGGGAGAAACGGTAAAGGCGGTCTTCATGTTTTCGTCCGAGGTGGGCAAGTTGGGAAGCATCTCCGGATCGACCAGCTTGGTCGCGGCGGTACGGCTCGGACCGTAGGAAATATACTTGGTTTGCACCGCCTGGTTTTCGGGCCGAAGCGCGAATTCCACGAACTTCTCGGCAAGATCGAGCTTCTTGGTGCCTTTCGGAATGACCCAGATGTCCCAATCCAGAGCGGCGCCGTCCCAGACGATTTTGAAGTCTTTGCCGCTTTCCTTCACGGCGTTGTAGATGCGCCCGTTATAGGCGGTCACCATGTCGACTTCGCCGTCGGCGAGAAGTTGTGGCGGCTGCGCGCCGGCCGACCACCAGACCTTCACGTGCGGCTTGATCTCGTCGAGCTTCTTGAACGCGCGGTCGACGCCTTCATCCGTCTCCAGCACGTCGTAGAGTTCGGCGGCGGGAACCCCGTCGGCGATCAGCGCCATTTCCAGCGTGGACCACGGCGTACGGCGCATCGAGCGTGCGCCCGGGAATTTCTCGACGTTCCAGAAATCGGCGACCGTCTGCGGGCCGCCGTTCGGGTACTTGGTCGCGTCGTAAGCGATCACCGTCGCATAGGCGGTGATGCCGACCCCGCAATCCAGCGCCGCACCCGGCTGGAAGCCGTCGCGGCCGCCCAGCTTGTCGTAGTCGATCTTTTCAAGCCAGCCCTCGGCGCAACCCTGCACCGCATGGCCGGTTTCGACGTTGACGACGTCCCACATGACGTTGCCGGTCTCGACCATGCCGCGAAGCTTGGCGGTCTCACCGCTCCACTCTTCTTCCAGGATCTTGACGCCGGTTTCCTTGCTGAAGGGCTCGAAATAAGCTTTGCGCTGGCTTTCCTGCGCTGCCCCACCGTAACCGGTGATGGTCATCGTCTCCTCGGCGGAGGCAACGGTCGCCACCGCCAGCAGGCTCGCCATCACCAGTCCGGCGACGCCTATTCCGTGTCTTGTATCTGTCATTGCAGTCCTCCCGTTTGTGATATGTGTGAACCAATCGCCGGATCGGGTTTGCCCGCCGCCTAGGTGGCCGGCGCGAAGGCCCGGCAGTCCTCCGATCGCCAGCCGATGGGAATGATGTTGCCGGGGCTGAATTCCGTCGGCAGCATGCTCCCGTTCGGAACCTTGATGATGATGTCGTCGGAGCCGAGCGCCTCGACCCGCAAGCGGATATGGTCGCCGAGATAGATGATCTGGCGGATCGTCGCGTCTGTACGGTTGGGCACGTCCGGCGAGGGCGCGACCACGAGGCGCTCCGGGCGAATGGACAAGGTGGCCAGTTCTCCGAGCTGGACCGATCCGGCCCGCACCGAGCCGAATGTCCCTGGCGCGGCGCCTTCGATGCTGATCCGGCAGTTCGCGTCGTCGATACCGACGATGCGCGCCGAGATCGCATTGTTGTCGCCGATAAACCGCGCGACGAACGGATTGGCGGGCAGGCTGTAGATTTCGTCGGGGGTTCCGAGCTGCTGGACGATGCCGTCGTTGAATACCGCGATACGGTCCGACATCGTCAGCGCTTCGCTCTGGTCGTGCGTGACATAGACCACGGTGATCCCGAGTTCGTCGTGCAGTTGCTTGATCTCCAACTGCATATGTTCGCGCAGTTGCTTGTCGAGCGCACCGAGCGGCTCGTCCATCAGCACCAGCTTGGGCTCGAACACCAGCGAGCGTGCGAGCGCGATGCGCTGCTGCTGGCCGCCGGAAAGCTGGCCGGGCTTGCGCCTGGAAAAGCCGTTCATCTGGACCATCGCCAGCGCACGATCCACACGCCGCCTCATCTCCTCGCGCGGCACGCCCCGCATCCGGAGCGGAAAGCCGACATTCTCCTCGATGGTCATGTGGGGAAACAGCGCGTAGTTCTGGAAGACCACGCCGATATCGCGCTGGTGCGGCGGCAGGCGCTCGATCGGCTTGCCGTCCAGATGGATGGTTCCGGCAGTCGGCATTTCGAAACCGGCCAGCATCATCAAGGTCGTGGTCTTGCCGGAACCGGAAGGCCCGAGCATGGTCAGGAATTCGCCGCGGCGAACCGACAGGCTGAGGCGTTTCACGACGATGGAGACGCCGTCGTAGGTATTCTCGACATCCGTGAAGCGCACGAAATCGTCGCTCTCGCGCGGGCTGGCCGGCTGGGGGTTCACAGGACCAACCATTACCGTGATCCCGGCTGCGGAACATCGGCCGCGGCCTTGCCCCGACAGGTTGCTGCCGCCCGGCCCACGGCCCAAGGCTCCTGACGCGGCATGCGTCCCGATAGAACGATCGCCCTGTCCGATACCACGAGAGTTTTGAAATCCTTCATTGCGCCTCGGTGTCCGATCCTCGCCATCGTTGAATTAGCATGGCTGGCTATTGTCGACAATAGCCCTTTCGCAAGCAATGTGTCATACTGTGGACGACATTGATATTCGGTTGATTTGCGGTATCCGTTTCAGGGCCCGGACGGCAGGAGAATTGGGAGGTTCCCGTGGAAATGACAGTAAAACGAACGTCGCTACCCCGGATCGTGAAGATCCCTGCGGAGGTGAGGGCGGCCGATGCCCTGCGGAGCCAAATCGTCGAAGGCCAATTTCCGCCCGGGTCGCGCATTACCGAAGTTCAGCTTGCCGAAGAGATGGGCCTCTCCCGCGCGACCATCAGGACGGCGCTTCACGAACTGGCCAACGAAGGACTTCTGACCCTCGTCCCCTACACGGGCTGGACGGTGATCGAGCTCAGCGTGGAGGACGTGTGGGAACTTTACACCCTTCGCGCCGCCGTGGAGAGAATGGCGGCGCAACTGGCGGCGAAATCGCAGGGGGAAGAGCAGCGTGCGCAGCTCCGCGCGGCCCTTGAGAGGCTGGCCCAGGCCTGTGAGGACGGCAATTCATCGCGGATAGCGGAAGCGGATTTCGGCTTTCACAAGGCGATCGTGGACGCAGCCTGCCATCGGAGATTGTCGGCGCAGTACGGACTGATCGAGCAGCAGATTCGTGTCTATATTCGTTCCAGCGATGCGCTGATTGCCAACCCGTCGGAGATCATCGCCCAGCACAGGCCCATGTGCGATGCCATTCTCGCCGGGAATGCCGATGAAGCGGGAAGGCTCGCCGAGGAGCACAACCTGACCGAGGGGGAAAAGCTGGGACAGTCTCTCGCCGCCGGGGGGTGATGAAGCGGCGAATCGGCCGGATCGCGCATACTCGCCGGTGGCCGCAATGCTTCCCTGCCTTCGCCTTCTGTCGACCCCACCGATCGCCATGACCGAAGCCTCCTGCCTTCGTTTCCGGGGCATGGCGTGATCTTCCGGATGCGCTTTGCAGGGCCTGGCCTTTGATTTCGTGCGCGTCTTCGTTCGGAACGGAATCGATTTCGGGTCACCTTCCTGAAGTATCACGGTTTTTGATATGGGCTATTGTCGACAATAGCCCATATAGGTATAGTCGCCTCGGCCTGGGCTGTGGGCGCCCGGTCAAGAACGATCCCCGGACGTTCATTCCGCGAACCCTGTCGAGTTCCGTGCATGAAGAAAATTCGAAACGCAGAAGAAATCCTCTCGCATGGGGACGTCGAGTCCAGGCGTATCGTGCTCGAAATCGCCGACCGGACGCTGGACCGCTTGGACAGCTATCGCCGCATACGCTCCATCATGCGCGTGGAAGGCGATGTGCTGCATATCGGCACGCGCTCATGGGATCTGTCGAAGAAGCGCAACGTCTACCTGTTCGGGGCAGGCAAGGCCTGCAACCACATGGCGATGGCGGTGGATCACGTGCTCGGCGACCGCCTGACGCGCGGCATCGCCATCGTGAAGATTCACGAGGAAACGGACCGGTTCAACAACACCGAGGTCTATATCGGCGGCCATCCGCTGCCCAACGAGGAAGGTTTCCGTGCCTCGAAGACGATCATCGAGATCGTCGACCGGGCCGGCCCGGAAGACCTGTTCATCGTCGTCATCAGCGGTGGCAGTTCCGCGCTGATGTCGTGTCCGATCGACGGCATTTCCCTTCAGGACGAGATCGACACCACCGATGTGCTGCTGAAATCCGGCGCCGGCATCTACGAGATCAACGCCGTGCGCCGGCACATATCGGCGCTGAACGGCGGCATGCTGGCCAAGCGCATCCAGGATGTCGGCGCGGAACTGATCGGCTTCGGCATATCCGACGCCGTCGGCTCACCCGCCACCGGCGACATTGCCGTGCCTTATGCGGCCTACAAGAGCACGCCGATCGGCCCCGATGCCACGACGCTGGACGACGCGCGCGCCACTATCGTCAATTACGACGTTGCCGAGCGCCTGCCGAAGAGCGTGGTGGACTACCTGATGAACGCCGGTCCGGACAAGGAAACGCCGAAGGCCTTCCCGGACAATACCTATTTCCTGCTCAACACGCTGCCGGATTCCTGCACCTACGCCAAGGAAGCCTGCGAAGAGATGGGCATCCCGGCCGTCATCGTCACGTCCTTCCTCGAAGGCGAGAGCCGCGACGCCGGCACGTTCTTCGCCGCCATGGCGCGCGAGATCCAGACCTACGGCAATCCGGTCAAGGCGCCCTGTGTGCTCTTGAGTTCCGGCGAGGTGACGACGCAGATCCTCGACAATGCCGTCATCAGGGGTCACGGCGGCCCCGGCCAGGAAATGACGGCAGGCTTTGCCATCGCCGCCGCCAAGACGAAGGGCGCATGCCTGCTCTCCATCGACAGCGAGGGCACGGACGGAACGGCCAGCGTCGCAGGCGGTATCACCGATTCCTCGAGCCTGAAGGCTGCGGCCGGCAAGGGCATCAGTCTTCATCAGGCGCTGCGCGAGCATAGCTGCTTCGAGGCGCTGTCGGCCATCGGTTGCACGGTCTTCACCGGCAACACCGGCACCAATCTTTGCGACCTCAACATTCTTTATGTCCCGGCGATCAAGGAAGACCAGTAGCCATGGAAGACAGGATCGCCTCCGTTCGGGCCCAGCAGATCATCGACTGCAAGTGCCGGCCTGCCGTGGAAGTCGAAATCCGCACCGAAAGCGGTGCGGTCGGCCGCGGTGCGGCCCCGACCGGCACCTCGGTTGGCATGCACGAAGCCTTCGTCCTGCGCGACGGCGACCCCTCCAGCTACAACGGCCTTGGCGTCCACAAGGCGGTCGACAAGGTGCTGAGTGCCATCGGGCCGGCGCTGATCGGCATGAACGTGTTCGACCAGCGCGCCATCGACGAAAAGATGATCGCGCTCGACGGCACGCCCGACAAGTGCAACCTTGGCGGCAACACCATTTACTCGGCCTCGATCGCGGCTTTTCGCGCGGCGGCCGATGCACACCGCATCCCGCTCTACAAGCATATTGCCGGTCGCGACATCCGCACCGTGCCCGTGCCCTGCTTCAACGTCGTCAACGGCGGCCGCTACGAGACGCTGACGCAAGGCTTCAACGAATTCCTGATCGTGCCCTACGGCACCGACAGCATCGACTTCGCCGTCGAAATGGCGGTGACGGTGTTCCAGAAGCTTGGCGATGTTCTAACCAAGCATCTCGGTCATAAGCCGCAAGTAGCCAGTTCCTACGGCTATGCCGCGCCTTCTGACGACCCGGAGGTGATCTTGTCGTTGATGCGGGAGGCGATCGACGCCTGCGGCTATGGCGGCCGCATCGCCTTCGCACTCGATTGCGCCTCCAGCGAAATGTACGACAGCAAGACGCGCACCTATCTGCTGAAGGGCAGCCAGGTCTCGACCGATGAACTGATCGCCTACGCCAAGGGCCTCAGCGAGAAATTCGATTTCGTTTTCATCGAGGATTTGCTCGATGAGAACGATTGGGATGGCTATGCCAAGGCGGTCCGGGAACTGACCCGCACCATCGTGCTCGGCGACGACCTCACCGTGACCAGCCCGGCCCTGCTGCAAAGGGCTCATGAAACGCACGCCGTCGACGGCTTCATCCTCAAGCCGAACCAGGTCGGTACGATCACCGAGGCGATGGACGCCCATCGCTTCGCCAGCGACCACGACATGATCTCGGTGCCCTCCGGCCGCTCCGGCGGCGTGGTCGACGATGTGGTGATGGATTTTTCCGTCGGCCTCGAGGTGCCCTTCCAGAAGAACGGCGCGCCGCGTTCGGGCGAGCGTATCGAAAAGCTGAACTTCCTGATGCGCGCCAATGCGGCCAGCCCCGGCTGCCGCCTCTACGACATCAAGCCCCTTCTCCGCTTCTAACCAGCAAAGGTTGCTTTCATGGATCCCAGGATCGATTTCCTCTACCTCTCCGAGCCCGACATGATCGCTGCCGGCGTTCTCGATGCAAAGCGCTGCGTAGAGGTCTGCGAAGAGACCTTCGGCCTGCTTGGCAAGGGCGATTACCTGATGGGCGGCGCCAACCACAACAATCATGGCTTGAACATCGTCTTTCCGAAGGAGACACGGTTTCCGAACATGCCGGTGGCCGGGCCGGACCGGCGCTTCGCGGCCATGCCCGGCTATCTCGGCGGCCGCTTCGACGTCTGCGGCAACAAATGGTACGGCTCCAACCACGCCAATATCGAAAAGGGCCTGCCGCGCTCGATCCTGACCATGATGCTCAACGACAAGGAGACCGGCGCGCCGCTGGCGCTGATGTCGGCCAACCTTTTGAGCGCGGCGCGCACAGGCGGCGTGCCGGGCGCTGCGGCGAGGCACCTCGTCAACAAGGGCGCGAAGGTCGTCTCGGTCGTCGGTTGCGGTCCGATCAACAAGGCGTGCTTCACCGCGATCATGACCCAGCTTGAAGGCGTCGAGAAGGTGGTGTGCTTCGACCTTTTCCTCGACAAGGCCAACGAATTCGCACAATGGGCGCAAGGCGAATATGGCGTCGAGGCCGTTGGCGTCGACGATACCGAGGCCGGGTTCCGGGATGCGGACGTGATTACCGTCGCCGCTTCGCGCCTCAAGCCGCTCTACTTCAAGGACGAATGGATCAAGGAAGGCGCGACCCTCCTCATCTCCGGCCCGTTCAATACGGACGAGTCCTTCCTGACCAGCGCCAGGATCGTCTATGACCACACCGCCTTGCAGGAGGCCTATGTCGAGGATGCGATCGCCTCAGGCAACAAGGAAGCCTACTACAGCGGCGTCATCGGCGGCCCCTTCTTCCGCCTCATCGATGCCGGCAAGCTGCCGGCGCTCAAGGATTCGACGGGCCTTGGCGATGTCGTCAACGGCGAGAAGGCAGGCCGCGAAAACGCGAAGCAACGCGTGATGTTCATCGCCTGCGGCATGGCTGTCTTCGACATAAGCTGGGGCTTCGAGTTGCTTCAGAGCGCCAAGGCCAAGGGCATCGGCCAGTCGCTCAACCTGTGGGAAAGGCCAAGCCAGGGCTGAGCAAAGGCAGGTTATACATTCTACATTCGGCTGATCTTGTTAGGCTCTTTATCTCTGATTGGGGTCGTAACAGGAATTGATCCCGCAGACACGCCAAGACCGAACGAAGCGCGAACGCGCGTGATTGATCTGTAGAGGAAGCCGCCGACCGCAGAACAAGCTGCGCCTCGCGGTTCAACTCCGCACAATGCGCCAAACGGGGCGGCTCTCGTGGGATAGCGAGCAGCCACCCGCGGGGCTGTAATCAATTGTCCTGCGGATCAGTTCGGCCTCGACGCCCACCTGGACAGGCTTTTGGAGGCCGCCATTCGTGCCAATTGTCCTGACGGCGGACACAGCGTATCGTTATATTTTCCTATAGCGAGCGGCACTCCTATGTGAAAATGGAGGAGAAAGCGAGCAAAAGCAGGAGCGCAGACTGGGGAGGAACCGATGCGTGCGCCCACAATGCCCGACCATGCCGACAGGATCCAGGCCGCCATCGAATCCGACAGCGCCGCAAAATCCGCACTGGTAGCGTCCTGGCGGCGTTCGGCGACGCTGCATCATCTCAGCCCCTCCGAGCGAAAGCCGCCGCACCGGCTGACGGATCTGGAACTGAAACACGCGCGCCAGCGTATTGAACCGCTCATTCGCACGGCCCAGGACAGCCTCGACCGCCTCTATCTGGCAGTAGGCGGCGTCGGTTGTTGCGTCCTGCTTGCAGACAGCGAAGGCGTTCCGGTCGACCGGCGGGGCGCGCCGGGGGATGACAGGACGTTCGAGAACTGGGGGCTGTGGACCGGCAATGTGTGGAGTGAAGACGCCGAGGGGACCAACGGCATCGGCACCTGCCTGGTCGAGCAGCGGCTCCTGACCGTCCATGCCGACCAGCATTTCTTCGACCGCAATACGGCTCTGTCTTGTACGACGGCGCCGATCTTCGACCATGAGGGAAAGCTCGCCGCCGCGCTCGACGTGTCGTCCTGCCGGGCCGACCTCACCGAGGGCTTCATCAGCCTGATCTCCATGGCCGTTGCCGACGCGGCGCGGCGCATCGAGGCCGACAACTTCCGGCAGGCTTTCTCCGACGCGCGCATCCTGCTGGCCCCGGCCCGCAGCCAGCACTCCGGTGGCCTGCTGGCGGTCGACCGCGACGACCTCGTTGTCGGAGCGACGCGCGCGGCACGTCTGTCGCTCGGCCTGACCGCCGAGCAACTGGCAAAGCCGTTGCCGGCCGGCGACCTGCTCGGCAAGGCGGAAGTGAGCGGAGAGCTACGCGACGCGGAACGCGCCGTGGTCCAGCGAGCGCTTGCCCGCGCCAGCGGCAATGTCGCCGCAGCGGCGCGGCTTCTCGGCGTCAGCCGCGCCACCCTGCACCGGAAGCTTAACCGGCTGGAAATGTCGCGCGACCGCTGAAGGGACTCGCAATAGGCGCGATGGTGCCGTGGTGTGTCGCACATCTGCGACACATCCGGGGATCCTTTTCTTCCCGTGCGCTGACAAGCGCCGGTCATGCGGCAAGACTTCCTTCAACGCTGCATGGTGCGGCGTCCGTCAGCCGGGAGGATGCGATGAACAAGGTGGAGTTCCACCGTTCGGCCAAGGTGCCGTTCGCCAAGAAATACGACAATTTCATCGGTGGCAAATACGCCGCCCCGAAATCCGGAAAATACTTCGAGAACACCTCGCCGGTGAACGGCCGCGTGCTGTGCGAGATCGCACGCTCCGAGGCGGCCGACGTCGACGCCGCGCTCGACGCCGCACACAAGGCGAAGGACGCCTGGGGCAGGACGAGTGCGGCCGAGCGCGCCCTTTTGCTCAACCGCATCGCCGACAGGATGGAGGAAAACCTCGCCACGCTGGCGCTGGCCGAGACCTGGGACAACGGCAAGCCGATCCGCGAAACGACGGCAGCCGACATACCGCTCGCCATTGATCATTTCCGCTATTTTGCCGGCGCCATCCGCGCTCAGGAAGGCGGCATTTCAGAAATCGACCACGATACGGTTGCCTATCACTTCCATGAACCGCTCGGTGTCGTCGGCCAGATCATCCCGTGGAACTTCCCCATCCTGATGGCGGTGTGGAAGCTGGCGCCGGCGCTTGCGGCAGGCAACTGCGTCGTCATCAAGCCGGCCGAGCAGACGCCGGCCTCCATCCATGTGCTGATGGAACTGATCGCCGACATCCTGCCGCCGGGCGTCGTCAACATCGTCAACGGCTTCGGCCTCGAGGCCGGCAAGCCGCTCGCCTCGTCGAACAGGATCGCCAAGATCGCCTTCACCGGCGAGACGACCACCGGCCGGCTGATCATGCAGTATGCCAGCCAGAACCTCATCCCGGTGACGCTTGAGCTCGGCGGCAAGTCGCCCAACATCTTCTTCCAGGACGTGACGGCGGAAGACGACGACTTCTTCGACAAGGCAATCGAAGGCTTTGTCATGTTCGCGCTCAACCAGGGCGAGGTCTGCACCTGCCCGAGCCGCGCGCTTGTCCATGAGAAGATCTACGACAAGTTCATGGACAGGGCGATCAAGCGCGTGGAAGCGATCGTCCAAGGCGATCCGCTCGATCCGGCAACCATGATCGGCGCGCAGGCTTCCTCCGAGCAGATGGAGAAAATTCTTTCCTATCTCGACATCGGCAGGCAGGAAGGTGCCAAGGTGCTGACCGGCGGCGAGCAGAACAAGCTGCCCGGCGATCTGGCCGGCGGCTATTACGTCAAGCCGACCGTGTTCCAGGGCACCAACAAGATGCGCGTTTTCCAGGAGGAAATCTTCGGCCCGGTGGTCTCGGTCGCCACCTTCAAGGACGACGCCGAAGCCCTGTCGATCGCCAACGACACACTCTACGGTCTCGGCGCCGGCGTGTGGACCCGCGACGGCACGCGCGCCTACCGCTTTGGCCGCGCCATCCAGGCGGGTCGCGTGTGGACCAACTGCTACCATGCCTATCCGGCCCATGCGGCCTTTGGCGGTTACAAGCAATCCGGCGTCGGACGCGAGAACCACAAGATGATGCTGGACCACTACCAGCAGACCAAGAACATGCTGGTCAGCTACAGCCCGAAGAAGCTCGGCTTCTTCTGATCGCCTCTCAAGGCGTTGCGACGTGGCGATCTTCGCCACGTCGCTCTATGGTTTGGAAGGGAGGGCTCCGATGATCGAGAAAGTTTCCCTGAACAAGGTTTCCGCAACCCCCGAAGCGGCCCAACTGCTGGACGAGATCATCGCCGATCACGGGCCGGTGCTTTTCCACCAGTCCGGCGGTTGCTGTGACGGTTCATCCCCTATGTGCTATCCGAGGGGCGATTTCATTGTTGGCGACCGCGATGTGCTGCTAGGCACGATCGGCGATACGCCGGTCTACATTTCGGAATCGCAGTTCGAAGTCTGGAAACACACCGATCTGATCCTCGATGTGGTGCCTGGCCGCGGTGGCATGTTCTCGCTCGACAATGGTCGCGAGAAACGATTCCTGACACGATCGACTGTTTGCGTCGTTCCCTAGCGTTAAAAGAGATTCTTAGATCAGACGGTGCTGGCGAAGGCGATAGCCTCACGATTTGTGATGTTGCACTCCTCGGCCGTTGCTTCTTGCGCCGTACCGCGCCTGGCTTCTGGAGCGGTTCGGCAGCGGCGAGCATGTCACCGCGCGGTCTCCAGGCCGAACTGGCCGCGCGCGGGCCGAAGGCGGACTACCGGACGGTGTGGAGCTTCGTGCCCGCCAAAACTTAAACACCTCATGCGGGCCGCTGCACAACCTACCATCGAAGCAACATGGAAAGCGGCAATGCTCGACCGCTTCCAGCCACACGAATGCAGAAACTGTCTCGTCAATGCCGGATATGCGCCAACCGAGATCATCAGCTCTCTGGTTCTGGAAAAAGACGACGCCAGTATTCTCCTCTCCCCTTTTGGGGAGGGGTTAGGGGTGGGGGCCTGAAGCCCCCGGCGCTGGCGACGACTCGTCCTACCCCGCCATTCCGGCCAACAGCGCCAGCGCGGTTGCAGGGGCGGCGGCGCTGGCCTCGTCGCGCGCGGCTTCTTCCACCGGGAACAGGGTCGCGAAGTCGAGATAGGGCCGCTCCATGCGCCGGGCGAGGCGCGCGATCTGCGGCCGCCCGATGCCTGCGCCGATCACCGGCGCGTCCGGTGCAAGCCCGGTCGCGACCAGCACCGCCGCGTCGTGCACCATGCGCAACTGCCGCTCGCTGAACCATTCAGCCACGGTGTGCCATTCGGCGTCCGTCAACTCGGCCGCGTCGCGGCCGACCATGCGCGCCAGCCGGGCGACGGAAGCCTCCATGGTCTTTTCCTTGCCGTCCGCCGTGACATGCTGGTCGATCCCGTCGGGAAGCATGCCGAGTATGCGATGCACATCACCCATGGCCGCGAAGAATTCGTTCATCAGCGGTGTCAGCCGCCCCTGCACAGGTGCGGTCGATGCCACCCCGAACGGCAAGGTGCGGGTGAAACCGGTATAGACCAGTTCGCTCGTGGAAAGCCGGCCGGCATCGGTCGCGGCCCGGTTGCGGACCGATCCGCCCGCCAGCGCCAGGATGTCGGTCGTGGTGGATCCCATATCCACGAACAGCGCTTCGCCCTTGAGGCGCGCCGCCAGCGAGGCGGTGGCATGCCAGTTGGCCGAGGCCACGGCATCCGGCATCTGCCGCGCGCGGTTCGGTCCGACGAGGCCGGCTTCCACTGTATAGATCAGCTTTTCCGTATCGGGAAAATGCCGCTCGATGCGGTCGATCAGCGCCGCCACCCCCTCCTCGCGGCAGGAAAAGATATCCACCAGTTCGCCGGTCATGGTGAAGGCCAGCCGTTCGGCGCCGCGATAAAGCGGCTCGGCCTCGGCGATCGCCGCGTCGAGGCATTCGAGCCCCTGCCACAGCGGCGTGGCGAAGATGTGCGCGGCAACGACGCGCCCCGCCTCGGCGCGGACGACCTTGAGATGGGCGCCGCCGATATCGAAACCGACGATGCCGGTCTTTCCTTTTTCCATGGTTCAGGCTTTCATTGTGTCACGTGTTTAGCGGAGCCCGACAGGTGCATATCATCCCCGTTCTCGATCTCAAAGGCGGTCGCGTGGTGCGGGCCGCGCGGGGCCGGCGCGACCTCTATCGGCCGATCGAGACACCGCTTGCCGCGAGTTCGGACATCGTCGCGGTGGCTGCCGGCCTGCGCACGCTGCACCCCTTTTCGGCCTTCTATGTCGCCGATCTGGACGCGATCGCGGGCGGCGCGCCCAACGAGGCGGCACTGGCGGCGCTGCGCGGCATGGACCGGCCGCCCAAGCTGTGGGTGGACGCTGGAACCGACGAAGCCGCTTTCCTCGCCGCCGCGCTGGAAAAGCCGTGGCTGAGGCCCATTCTCGGCTCGGAATCGCAACGGGACGAGGCGCTTTTGCGCCGCTTCGCTGACCATCCGCGGCTGGGCCTTTCGCTCGATTTT
>ERZ778017.2229-NODE-2229-length-16241-cov-117.760904_pt1 | contig 16241 bp, 14 predicted proteins | sample MGYA00375747_ERZ778017 | MGnify/ENA primary metagenome ERZ778017 (study PRJEB29350, sample SAMN05509838) | bioreactor metagenome | biome: bioreactor; material: wastewater | place: South Africa: University of Cape Town | collected 2014-03-17 ...
GCAGGCTCCGGCACCCGCGACGTGCTCGAGCAGGCGCTAGCGGGAGCGGGCATCAGGCCGGACGTGCGCCTTGAGCTAGGCGAGCCGGAGGCCATCAAACTCGCGGTGCGGGCGGGTATCGGAGCGGCCGTCCTCTCGCGGGTCGCCGTCGCCGAGGCGGCCTCGCGCGGCGAGCTGGTGGCCGTCTCGATAGACCACCCCGGCTTCAAGCGGCGCTTCACGCTCCTGCACCCGTCGGAGGAGTTGGCCAGCCACGCGGCCTGGGCGTTCAGGGCGCTCGCCGTCGCGCAAGACGAGATGGCCCGGGCCTAGGCCTCGTCGCCCAGCGCCTCGACCGCCAAGTCAGCCAAACGCGCGATCGTCTCCTGGTCGAACTTGAAGCCCACGCCCGCAGCCTCGTAGAGCTCGTTGAGCGGCCGCGTGCCGCCCAAGGCCAACGCGGACTTGTACAGCCGCAGTGCCTTCTGGGCGTCCTGGCGGGCGTTCTCCCACACCTGCAGCGCGCCGAGGTAGGCCATGGCGTACTCGATGTAATAGAAGGGGAAGAGGTAGACGTGAATGATCTGCCACCCCTTGGCGGCCGCATCCTCGAAGCCCGCGTAGTCGACGCCGACGTCGAAGCGCTCGAGCTGCTCCAGCCAGTGCGCGTCGATGTCGGCCGTGGTCACGCCGTCCACCGTGTAAACGAAGTGCTGGAGCGCGTCGATCTGCATGGCCCGCACGAGCAGTGTCAGGGCCCTCACGAGGAGCGCGGCTTGCGAGCGCTGCGCGTCCTCCTCCCCGTAGAAGCCACCACGTTCGCGCCTCAAGAACGGCAGCGTGAGGAGCTCCATGGCCTGCGACGCCAGTTCGTTCATCTCGGGCCGGTGCGAGAAGTGCCATTGCAGCGGCCAGCGGTCCTGCGTGAGTACCGAGTGGAAGGCGTGACCGGCCTCGTGACGCATGGTCAGCAGGTCGTCGTCCGTGCCGACGGCGCTCCAGTACACGTACGGGCGCCGCGAGCGGGGGAAGTAGTTCTGGTAACCCAACCCGGGGACCTTGGTTGGGCGCGGTTCGAGGTCCATCCAGCCGCCGCGCAGGAGTTCGTAACCCGCCGCCAGCTCGGGATCGAGGGCTTGGAACATGCGAGCCAGCCCCTCCTCTAGCTCGGCGACCGTCTCGAAAGGTCTCAGCGGCTCGCGGCCCCGCACGTCACAGTCGAGGTCCCACGGCCGCAGGCGCTCCAGCCCAAGGTAGTTGGCCCTACGCGCGTACACGCGGCGCAGGCGCGGCACGACCTCCCGCGCAACGGCCTCGTGCATGCGTAGGGTGTCTTCCGGCGTGTACTCGCGCCGCTTGGCGTTGCGCCATGCCAGAGCCCGGTAGTCTGGCAGGCCAGCATTCCGCGCCATCTCGCTGCGCAGCGGCACGAGGCGCGCGAACACCTCGTCGAGGTCGGCGTTCAGCGCCTGCCGCCCGGCAACGATGGCGCGGTACGCGCGCTCGCGCAGGTCGCGGTCGGGGCTCTCGAGCTTCGCCTGCGCTTGGCCGAGGGTGAGTACCTCGCCGTCGAGGTGAACGCGCAGGGCGCCCGTCACCTCGCCGTAACGTTGCCCAAGTGCTGCTTCCTCCGCAGCCAGCTCGAGGTTCTCCTCGCGGAACAACTCGACGGTGTCGCGCATGTCCGCCCACGCGCCCTTTAGGTCGGCGGGCGGCTCGTAGCCAGGCACGGCCAGCAGCTTGCGGTTGAGTTGGTCAGCGACGCGCTCCACTTCGGGCATCACGCGGCTAACGACGTCGAGGAAGGCGTTCTTGGCGCCCTCGTCCGCCGTGTCCTCGTCCTTGGCGCGCACGAGGCCGGCGATCAGCTCACCGAAGTCGACGGACACGGCGTCTACCTTGACGAGGAACGCCGGCATGTCTGCCGCCGTCACGTCCTCGTCAAGCAGCGCGCGCATGCGCGGAACGAACGAGTCAGGGTCGATGTCGGCAACCACGAACTTGCTTACAGTCGATGACATTCCAGAGGTTACCGCCTCACGCCGTCACGGCCCCTTGTTCACTCGCCTGCGGTTATCAGCTCGAGCGGTAGCGCCTCACCGACAGCGCCGCGGTAACCGACGACGGAGGTCGCTAGGCAGAGCGAGTCGTAGATGGCCTCCTCCGTCGCCTCGATGGCGGCAAGGAACAAGGGTGAGAGGTCGTCGTTGCCTACCTCGCGCCACGGCAGCCGCGGCGCCCTGCCTGCGCGGCGCCTCACGCCTTCCGCCGTCGAGAACGCCAGGGCGTAATCGCCAGAGCCGTTCGAGAACGCCGCTCCGGTTCGCGCCAAACCGGCCATGGCGCGCGCCGCGAGGCGCTTGAGGCTCGCTGAGCTGAGGGGAGCGTCCGTCGCGAGCAGCATCATGATCGAGCCGTCCGCCTCGTCTGGCGCCCCGCTACCGGCAGCCGTCAACTCCTCACGCAGGTAGTGCCGTCCTGCACGCAACCCGACGGGCCGACCAGCCACCTGAAGCACGCCGCCGAAGTTCGACTGCACGAGCGCACCAAGCGTCCAACCACCCAACTCCTCTGGCAGGCGCCGCGAGGCGGAACCGATGCCGCCCTTGAAGCCGAACGCCAGCGTGCCGGTGCCGGCCCCGACGCTGCCCTGCGCAACGGGCCCGGACGTGGCGCCCTCCAGCGCCGCCAGGACGTGCTCCGGTTGCACGCGCCGCGCGCGGATGTCGTTGAGGCGCCCGTCGTTGGTCTCCCCGACGAACGGGTTGACGCTGCCAACGCGCCCGTTGCCAGGCTGGGCGAGGGTCCAGTCGATGAGGGCGTCGGCCGCGCGCGTCACGCACAGCGTGTTCGTGAGGGCCACCGGGGTCTCCAGCTCCCCCAACTCCACCACCTGAGTTGCGCCCACGAGCTTGCCGTAGCCGTTGCCGACGCATAACCCGGCGGGCACGCGCCACGAGTAGGGATCGTCAGAGTGGGTGAGGAGCACGGTGGCGCCGGTGCGCACGTCGTCGCCCTCGATCAAGGTGTGGTGGCCAACACGGACTCCAGCTACGTCGGTGATGGCGTTGAGGGGGCCAGGCGGCAGCACCCCGACTGCCACGCCTAGCCCGCGGACCCGCGCGCGCGTCTCTCGCATGCTCGGAGCCTACTACCGCGAACGGCGCGCCAGCGCTTGTCCCTCGCACTTGCGTACGCAACGTCCTAACCTCATGATTATGGAGACTGACGGCAGCCAAGTGCGCTGCTGCCCCTGAGCGGATGAGCCAAGCCCGTCTCACTTGACGGGGCACATGAAAGGCGACGCCATGACAGATCAACAGCCAACCCCAACTGCCGCCGACCTCGCACGCGGCACGCCCCTCAAGTACCTCGACAAGGCGCTCGGGAGCCTGCGCAACCTCGGGCTCGTGCCTGAGAACACCGCTAGCCAGGAAGCGCCGATCGTCGCGCTCCTCGACCAGATCTCGGACCTGGACCACGACCGCGTGGTGGCCATCACGCGCACCCTCGCGCAGGCGTCGCTCTTCAACGACGTCGTGCGCAAGCAGGTCGAGGCCATGGAGATCGGCACGCGCTACGAGGACATCACCAAGTCGTTCAACAGCATCCGTGACGACGCCAAGTCCATGGTCGACCAGTTGGACGACGGCAAGCTGAGTACCTTCGAGCGCATCTCGAACGTGTGGATGAAGGTCTCGCGCGGCGACATCTCCAGCCGCTTCGACAAGATCAAGGGCACCTTCCTCGACGTAACGAAGGACGCGCAGGACCAGATCCAGCGCGAGCACATCATCCTCGAGGCGTACCGCGACTTCCGCGGCGCCCTCAAGGAGTCGGAGGTGTTGGCCTTCGAGGTGCTCAAGAAGGGCGAGGCCGAGCTGGCCGCCGCCAAGGAGAACGTCAACCACTCCATGTCCGCGGTGGACGCCTACACGGGCGACGACTTGGCCGAGCGCGCCCGCCTGGAACTCGCGCGCGACGAGCAGGTGCGCGCTCTGCAGCTCACCGAGAAGCGCTACCAGATAGCCAAGGACCTGTCTGACAACCTCACCATCTCGTACAACACGTCGGAGGTCGTCATGGCGCGCCTCATGCAGACGAACACGGCGAAGGAGCGCGTGCGCGCCCAAGCCGTGTCGTTCTTCAGCACCAACGAGACGGTGCTGACGGCCCTCACCGCCACCTTCACCGGGCTCTTCGGCCTCAACGAGTCGACGCGCGCCCTCGACGCCATGACCAAGGGCGTAAGCGACTCGCTCGACACCCTCTCCGACATCGGCGGCAAGGTCCAGGAAGCCGCCCTCAAAGCCGGTTACGGCCCTACCGTGCGAGCGGAGTCCGTCAAGCGCCTCGTCGAATCGGTCGTCAACTACCAGGAGCGCTCCGTCGAGATCATCGACGACATGCGCAAGCAAGCAACAGTGAACGCCGCCGAGATCCGCACTGCCGTAGAGGACGGCAAGCGTCGCCTGGCGCGGTTAGCGGAGCAGGGGGCGGCACTCACCAGCCTCGATGGCTGACGCCGCTACCGGCAACCCCGCGGCACCCAAGCCGGCAACGCCGCCGCTCGACGACATCATGCTCGCCATGGACGTCGTCGACACCCTGCGTCACCGCGAGCGCCTCGTCAGCGAGGAGCTGGCGTCTGAAGGGCGTGACGAGGCGATGTTCGAGAACCTGCGGAGCATCTACGCCTCGCAGGGCATCACCGTCACGGATGAGATCCTCCGCCAGGGCGTAACGGGTCTCCGCGAGGGACGCTTCGTCTACGTTGCGCCAGAGCGCCGCGCGGGTACGCGCTGGGCGTACTTCTACGTCAACCGCGCGAAGTGGGGGCGGCTGTTCCTAGCCCTCGCCGTCGTGGCTGCGCTGCTGTTCTTCGGTTACGACGCCGCCTTCAGGGCCCCGCACCGTGCGCTGGTCTCTGAACTCAACAGCGTGCACGCCACGTTCATCGAGAAGTCGCAAGACCCTGCAGCGACTGCGCGCGCAGACACGCTCTACGCCCTCGGCACCAGCGCCATCAGCCAAGGCAACGACCGCGAGGCGCGCGCGAACCTCGCCACCCTCACAGCGCTGGAGAGCCAACTCCTCGCGTCTTACACGCTGCGCATCTCGGCGGACACGACTGGCGTGTGGCGCGTGCCCGAACTCAACAGCCAGGCCGCCAACTACTACATCATCGTCGAGCCGATCGACCGCAACGGCAAGAACATCGCGGTGCCCGTAACGAACGAGGAGACAGGCCTAACCCAGTCCGTGCGCACCTTCGGGTTGCGCGTGTCCGACGCCACCTTCGAGGCCATCCGTCAAGACAAGCTCGATGACGGCATCATCCAGAAGAACGTCTTCGGCGAGAAGCAAGCCGGCTTCTTGCAACCCGAGTACTACTTCGACACCACCGGCGCCACCATCACGAGCTGGGACTGATGATCTCCGGAGCCGCTACCCTCGACAAACTACTCAAGGCCATCAACCAGGAACAGGCGCGCATGGGCGAGGTCGACTCGGCGCTCAACCGCAGCAACGACGAGATGATCAAGCTCAACACGGGCTGGGTAACCGAACTCAGGCGCCTCGCTCAACTGCGCCTCAGCTTCCTAGCCAGCAAGAGCGCCACGGTGGAGAACACGAACGACGAGCAGGTCGTCAAGTTCGTAGCGCAACGCGACGCCGCTTACGATCAGCTGCGGCAGCAGCAGGCGCAACAGGCGGCAGCAACGGCGAAGCTGGAGGACGCCCGCACGGCCGCCAGCGCCGAGCTCGAGGCCGCGATGCAGGCCGTCGACGCCGCAGAGGCGGCAACGCAGAAGCGCCTCGAGACGGACGCCGCCTACCAGCGGCAGTTGGCCGCTACCCACGAGGCCGACCGCATAGCAACCCAAGCGGACGCCAAGGCCACCCAGAGCGAAGCAGAGCAGGAGACGAAAGGTGAGGCGTACCGCGCCGACCCTCTCTTCTCCTACCTGTGGCGCCGCAAGTACGGCACCACCGAGTACCGCCCAGGCGGACTGATCTTCGCGCCGCTCCTGCGCTACCTCGACGGGCGCGTCGCGCACATCGTCGGGTACCAGGACGCGCGGGCGAACTACTCGCGGCTGCTTGAGATACCCGTGCGCCTCCGCGAACACGCCGAGCGGTCGAAGGAGGCCGCTACTGCCGCGCACGCCGAGCTGCAACGCGCCGACCTGAAGGCGCGAGCGGATGACGGCATCGGGGTGCTCGAGCAGAGCCGCGATGCCGCGGAGCAGAAGGTCAAGGGCATCGAGGAGCAGATCAAGGCTGCTGGCGCGGACGCGGCCAAGCTGCAGGAGGCACTGAGCCGATTCGCGAACGGCGAAGACCCTGACTACCTGAACGCCGTGGAGTTCCTCCGCAGCGAGTTCGACCGCGCCCCGCTCGACGTCCTGCGGGCAAGCGCGCTTGCCACCCCGACGCCAAAGGACGACCTCGTCGTGGCGCGCCTCGCGGAGATCGCCAAACAGCGCGAGTCCCTCGCCGCCGCCATCACCGAACTACGCACTGGCGCGGCCTCGAACAGGCAACGTTTGCAGGAGCTGACTGAGCTGCGCAACGATTTCGCGCAAGCGGGCATGTCGTCGCCCCAGTCAGCGTTCAAGGACGAACGGGCCATCGTGACCGGCATCTCACAGTACCTGGCGGGCATGATCACCCAACAGGCGCTCTGGCAACTGCTCAACCGCCAACGCACGGTCACCAATCGCGGCGTCGACCCTAACTTCGGCTCAGGCGGCTTCGGGCGCGGCACCGTTTGGGGCGGCGGTAGCGGCCCGACGGTCGACGCTGGCCAAGTGATCAACGTGGTCGGCTCCATCCTCGACGCCATCGGACGTTCGTCTGGCGGTCGCTCGTCCGGCGGCTTCGGCGGCGGCTTCGGTGGCGGGTCCGGTGGGGGCTTCGGTGGCAGTTCCGGCGGCGGTCGCTCGAGCGGCAGCTCGCGTCCAAGCGGCGGCTCGCGTCCAAGCGGCGGGAGCATGCCGAAGCGCGGCGGGTTCAAGACGGGGGGCAAGTTCTGAGCCGGAAGCGCAGCCGCGGCAAGGGCGCCACCAAGGGCGCCTCGCGCCCCATCAGCAAGGGCAGGCGCAGCAAACTCGGTGCGCTGCCTGGCACCGTCGTGTACACGGGGCCGGAGCGCACCTACGGCGCGCACCTCCAGCTCATCCGCTATCAGGAAGACGCGTACAACGAGCAGCAAGTCGACGACGTTACCCAACTCGCCAAGCTGTTGGCCGAGCCGGGGGTCCGCTGGCTGAACGTCGTCGGGGTTCACGACACGAAGCTCCTCGAAGATATCGGTCGCGCGCTAGAGCTGCACCCCCTCACCGTCGAGGACCTGGCCAGCCTCGGCCAGCGCCCCAAGGTCGAGGAGTACGACAGTTACTTGTTCATGGTCATGCGCATGCTCACGCGCCATGGTCAGCCGCTCCCGACGGACACTCCGGCGCCCGCGACCACAGACGGCACGCCTGCGGCCGCGGCCGTGAGCGCGCTGGCGGCTGGACCCCTCCACAGCGAACAGTTCTCGCTCGTGCTGCAAGACAACCTGCTGATAACGTTCCAAGAGCTCGAGACCGACCCGTTCGGTCCGCTGCGGGAGCGGCTGCGCACTGGCCGTGGCCGCCTGCGCAAGATGGGCGCCGACTACTTGGCGTACACGCTCATCGACTTGGTCATCGATCAGTACTTCGAGGTGCTCGAGGCGTACGGCGACGACCTGGAGTCCCTCGAGGAGGAGATCCTGCGCGGCCCGCAGCGGGACTCACTGCAGCGCGTCACGGACTTGCGCCGCGACCTGCTCGTCGTGCGCAGGGCCGTGTGGCCGCTGCGCGACGTGATGGGGTCGCTGCAGCGCAAGGACCTCGAGTACTTCTCCCCTGACGTGTCGAACTACCTGCGCGACGCGCACGACCATGCCGTACAGGTCATGGACGCGGTCGAGACGCAGCGTGAGCAGCTCACGAGCCTGCACGACATCTACCTGACGCTCCTCAGCGTCCGCATGAACGACGTCATGAAGGTCCTAACGGTCATCTCGACCATCTTCATCCCCCTGACGTTCCTGGCGGGGATCTATGGCATGAACTTCGAGAACATGCCCGAGTACCACTGGCGGTGGGCGTACCCGCTCCTGTGGGTCATCATGCTCAGCTTGGCTGGCGGCATGATCGTCTCGTTCAGGCGGCGCGGTTGGCTGTGAGCGCGGCGCGCCGCTCGCGCTAGAGTCAGCGTCCCGACAGTTCCCGCAACGCGCCGATCAGTGGCCGCAGCACGTCGGCTTTGAGCTTGAGGGCGGCGCGGTTGACGACGAGGCGCGCGCTCGACTCCACGATGACGTCGACCTCCGTCAACCCGTTGGCGCGCAACGTTGCGCCCGTCTGCACGACGTCTACGACGGCGTCCGCCAAGCCGGACAGGCACGCGAGTTCCACGTTGCCAGCTAGCTCGACGACCTCGGCGGGGCTAGCGAGGCGCTTGAGGTACTCGGCCGTGACGCGCGGGTACTTGCTCGCCACGCGCCTGATCGGGCCAGTCGCGCCTTCCTGCCTGATCAGCGAGAGCCGGCAGGCGGCGAACCCCAAGTCGACTGGCGCGTAGAGGCGGCTGCCGTGCTCGAGGAGCACGTCGCGACCGACGACGCCAGCATCTGCCACCCCCAGCTCGACGTAGGTCGGTACGTCGGCGTTGCGCATGACCAAGACGGTGGCGTGCTGGCCGGCATGGCGCAGCGCACGCTCGTCTTGGCTGAGGGTGAGGTCGAGGCCCGCGCTGCGCAGGACGCCGATGGCCTCGTCGAGGACCCGGCCTTTCGGCAGCGCGAGCACTAGTGGTGTGCTGCTCACGCTTCGTCACCCTGGGCTCCGCTGAGGATGGCCTGCAACTCTAGCCTGCGCGCCTCGCCAGCGGCGCCGCCCTCGCCCACGCTCCTGACGGCCCCGGCGACCAGGAGGAAAGGTATGCGTGCGGCCAGCGCCTCGCGCTCCGCCGCGCTCGGCTCGCTTGCCAGGGCGCGCGCCACCGCGATGCCGGCAGCGCGCAGGCGCCGTGCGGGCGGGTCGTCGAGGGTGAGGACTTGCGGCGTGATGCCCGCCTCGCCGGCCCCCTGCGGCACCGCCCCCATCAGCCTTTCGAGGCCGAGGGAGAAACCGGCCGCGTACGGCAGCAGCGCGCCGTCGTAGCGCCCACCGCCAAGGAGGGGCTGGCCGTAGTCGAGGGTGAACGCGCGGAACGTAACGCCCGTGTAGTAGCTGAGGCGCCGCGCCAGGCCCAGGTCGAGGAGGAGCTCGCTTGCGTCTTCGAACTCGGTGAGCACCCCTTCGAGGCGGTCGACGGCCGACTGCGCTGCAGCGTTCGGCGCGAGGCGCCGCGCCTCGTCTAGCACGCCTTCGTCGCCGTAAAGGTCCGGTGCTTGCAAGATGGCGTCCGCCACGCGCCCTCTGAGGCCGAGCGCGTCGATAAGGGCGAGCACGTCGGAGCGGTCCTTGCGGTCGATGGCGTCGGCCAGCGCGAGCTGATGCTCGTAAGGCACGTCGGCCGCGTCCAAGAGCGCCTTGACGTAAGCGGGGTTGCCGACTTCAATGCGCGGCGCCAACCCCACCGCGCGCACCGACTCGCGCGCTAGGTGGATGATCTCGGCGTCCGCTCTGGCGTTGCTCACGCCAACCAACTCGATGCCGACTTGCGTGAACTCTCGCGTGCCAGCCAACTCAGGGTGGTGGGCGTGCCACACGGTGCCCGCGTAGCGCAGGCGCAGCGCCTGGCGCTCGCCGCCAGCCACGCTCGGGTAGGTGGAGGCGACGAGGTGCGCAAGTGCCGGCGTGAAGTCAGAACGCAAGGCCAACACGTCGCTGCCCTTGTCCGTCAGCTTGAACGCCTGCGCTTCGCGTGGGTGACTGGCGTCGTGATGCTCGAGGGCAGGCACTTCGACGGGCAGGTAGCCCCAGGACGAGTAGAGCTCACGCAGTTGCGCGAGCGCCTTCTCGCGTGCCGCGGCTAGTTCGGGCGGCGCGAAGCGCGTGCCTTCTGGGAGGCCCGTCACCGCGCGCGCGGCTCCGCCGTTTGGCCGCGCCTCTTCGGGTCGAAGAGCGCGAGCAGGATGCCAGCCAGCGCCACTCCCTCGCTGACGACGAACAGGAGGTTCAGGAGAGTGAAGGCGCCGTCTATGAAGATCGATAGGAGCCGGCCAACGAGCACGGCGCCGACGAGTAGAGCGCTGGATCTCAAGTAGTAAACGGCGCCGGCGCGCTGCATGGTGCCGCGCATGATGAGCGCGGTGAGGGCTAAGTGCATGGCCCCGAAGGTGGCGCGCACTTGGCTGAGGCCGACCATGGCAACGACCTCGAGGCCGAGCATGCGCGCGGTGAACAGCGGGTTCACGAGCCCAAGCAAGCCGAGCGTGAAGGTGATGGCCGCCGCCACGTAAACGAGTTGAGACTTGACGTTCACGCCGCGGATGCTATCACCGGATGCTCTCACGCCGACGCGGGGCGCCTTGCGCTCCAGCGAGCGCGAGGTTGTCACGGTGGACGACTTCGTCGTAGTCCTTCTGCCCGAGCACCGCCGTGATCTCGCGGCTGTGCCTGCCCATGATGCGGCTGACGGCATCTGAACCGTAGTTCGTCAGGCCGACGCCGATGACGCTACCGTCGCTCTTCACGGCCACCGCGTCACCGAAAGTGAAGATGCCGGTCACGGCGGTTATGCCTCCCGGCAGCAGGCTCTTGCCCGACGCGAGGGCCTTGGCCGCGCCGGCGTCCACCTCAATGGTGCCGCGGACGGGTTGGTTGGCGATCCACGCCTTGCGTGCCGGTACGTGCGCCGCAGCCAGGAAGCGCGTGCCGCGCGCCTCGCCGCGCGCTAGCCCTTCGAGGCCGGCGCCGCCGCCGCCAAGCACGATGGTCTCGATGCCAGCGCCGGTGGCGATGCGGGCCGCACGGAGCTTCGTCGCCATGCCGCCAGTCCCGTGCGCCGAGCCGACGCCGCCTGCTACCGCCGCCACCTCGTCCAGATCGGTCACTTCCGTCAAACGCTTGGCCGCCGGGTTCTTACGCGGATCGGAGTCGTAGAGCCCGTCGACGTCCGTCAGGATGATCAGCACGTCGGCGTCCACCAGGTAACTCACCCAGGCGGAGAGGGTGTCGTTGTCGCCGAGCTTCAACTCGGCCGTTGCGATGCTGTCGTTCTCGTTGATGACGGGCACGACGCCTAATGCGAGGGTCGCTTCGAGGGCGCTCTTGGCGTTCACGTACCGTTCGCGCTCCTGCACGTCGCTTGCCGAGATCAGGAGCTGCGCGGTGGGTCGCGGGGCGAGTGCCCGCTCCCAATCGAGCATGAGGAGCGCCTGCCCTACCGCCGCCGCTGCCTGCTTCTCCGGCAGCGTGAGGGGGAGCTTGAGGCCAAGGCGTTGGCGCCCCGCCGCGCCCGCGCCAGACGAGACGATCACGAACTGCGCTGGGGACTTCTGGGCTGCCGCGAGGACTTGGGCACCGCGCGCCACGTCCCACATCTTGTGAGGCGCTATGCGGCCTGACTCGTCGACGAGGGAGCTGGTGCCGACCTTGATCACGATGCGCCGCCAACGGCCAGTTACGCTCGACATGCACGTAATGCTACTGCCTGACGGCAACGGGGCCGCGGTGCTAGACTCCGCCGCATGCGCGTCGCCATCATCGGAGCTACTGGGGCCGTCGGCCAGGAACTCCTCGGCCTCCTCGAGGAGCGCCGCTTCCCCCTGACAGAACTGAAGTTATTCGCCTCCCCCCGTTCGGCAGGCAAGTCCGTTACGTACGGTGGTCGCAGCTACGTCATCGAGGCGTTACCCGCAGACGGCAACCTCGGCGCCGACGTCATCTTCTCCTCTGCGGGCGGCAAGCTGTCAGCGGCGAACGCCTGGAAGTGGGCCGCTAACGGCGGCGTCGTCATCGACAATACGAGCGCCTGGCGCATGGACGAGCGCGTGCCGCTGGTCATCCCCGAGGTCAACGGCGCGGCTCTCGCCGGCCATCGGGGTGTCATCGCCAACCCGAACTGCTCGACGATCATCGCGCTCATGGCGCTTGCGCCCTTGCACAGGGCGTTCGGTTTGAAGCGCGCCACCGTCGCGACGTACCAGGCGGTATCCGGGGCGGGCGCCGCTGGCATCAGCGAGCTGCGCGAGCAGACCGCGGCCGTGCTGGCCGGTGGAGCGGGTCCTGGCGGCGAGCCTCTCGGCGCCGGGACCACCCCCGTCAAGTTCCGTCACCAGATCGCCTTCAACCTCTTCAGCCACGACTCTGACGTCGGCGAGGACGGTTACAACGAGGAGGAGCGCAAGCTAACGCTCGAGTCGCGCAAGATCCTCGGCGCCCCCGAGTTGGCCATCAGCGCGACCTGCGTGCGCGTCCCCGTCTTCCGGGCGCACAGCGAGGCCATCCACGCAGAGTTCGAGCGGCCGGTCACGGAAGCCGAGGCGCGCGCCGTGTTGGCGACCGCTCCTGGGGTGCGCATGGTCGACGACCGCGCCAACAACACCTTCCCCATGCCGCAGGCGGCGAGCGGGCAGGACGACACCCTCGTCGGGCGCCTCCGCGCGGACACGAGCTTGCCGGGCGGCTTGGCGCTGTTCGTAGCAGGCGACCAGATCCGCAAGGGCGCGGCGCTCAACGCCGTGCAGATCGCCGAGGCGCTGGCGGCCTCTTAACGGCCGCGCAGCAACGGCCGCACGCCGCTTGCCGCCTCACTCCGCCAGGCGGCCGCTGCGCTTGTAAACCTCGTATGCGCCCCACTCACGCACGACGCGGTCGAGGCCAGCAAGGCGCTTTCCGACCGCGAGGTCGAAGCGCCACGCGCTGCGCCAGGCGCTCGGCGGCAGCGAGCGGAAATCGACGGGGAACGGCGTGACCGTCCAGCCTTGCGCGCGGAACGTGGCGAGCGCCCGCGGCATGTGCAACGCGCTCGTCACTAACAGCCAGGTGGTGCCGGGGGCCGGCGCAACGCGCTGGCGCGCCAAGATGGCCTCCTCGTAAGTGCTGCGCGCTTCACCCAAGTAAGTGACCTCGTGACCCCGCAGTGTTCGTTGGAAGAGGAGTCCGGTGCCGTCGGCAGCGCGCCACTCTTGCCGCACCGCGTCCTCGAAGAGGCCCGTGAACACGACTCTCGCATCGGGGTATAGCTCGGCGAGGGCCAGGGCGGCGAGCATGCGCTCGCCCGCGTCGTCAAGCGTGAGTTGCCCGCGCGCTGCGCCGATGCGCCACTCGACTGCCCCGCCAAGCACGATCACGCCGTCGACGGTCGCCGGCAGGCTCTCAGGGGCGGCGACACGGCTCTCGAGCCCGTTGGCGAGGTACTCGTCCACGGGAGCGACCACCAGCACGAGCAGCGCCAACAGCGGGATGAAGAGCAGCCCGGCCGCGAGGCGGCCCGCGCGCAGGCGCCCCGCCACGAACGCGAGCAGGACGAACAGCACGAGCAAGGTACTCGGCGTGAGCAACCACCACACGGCTTCTAGCATGTGGCGCCATCATGACCCGACGGCAGCGCACCCGTATGAACCTAGCTGCGGCTCGTATATCCTTGCAGGCACACCAAGGAAGAACCCCCGTGCGCGCGCCCCCGGCCGCCGAGTTATGGAGCACATCATGAACCTCGCGATCATCACCGACTCGACTAGTGACCTGACGGCAGCTGAGCTGAAGCAGTTGCAGGTGGAGGCAGTGCCGCTTCACGTGCACTTCCAGGGAAAGACGTTCAAAGACTGGCTAGAGATCGACCCGGCGAAGATAATCGCGGGCGTCGCGGCTGGCGCGGAGATGCCATCGACCAGCCAGCCGAGCCCGGCCGAGTTCTCGGAGGCGTACGCGCGCGCCATAGCTGCCGGCGCTGACCAGATCCTCGTCATCTGCATCTCGTCAGGCATCTCGGGCACGGTGCAGTCGGCGACGATCGCCAAAGAAGGCTGCGCCGTGCCCGTCACGGTTTTCGACAGCCAAGCCGCCAGCCTTGGGCACGGCGAGATGGTGCGGGTTGCCGTGCGCCTGCGCAACGGCGGCGCCGACTTACCGACCATCGTCAAGGCGCTCGAGCGCATTCGCGACACGAACTTCATCATCTTCACCGTTGCCACCATGGATTACCTCCAGAAGAACGGGCGCATCGGCCGCGCGTCTGCGCTGGTCGGCAGCCTCTTGAACATCAAGCCTCTCCTCACCCTCGAGGACGGCAAGGTCGGACCGCTCAGCCGCGCACGTGGCCTTAAGAAGGCGCAGCAGGAGATGGTCGACCGCTTGAAGGTCTACGCGGACGCCGCTAAGGGGCCCATCGTCCTCAACTTCATCCACGTGCAGGACCTTTCCGCCGCCGAGGGCTTGCGCAACGCCGTTGACGCCGCTGGACTGAAGTACGAGTTCGGTGGATTCCACGAGATCGGCGCGGTGATCGCTTCTCACGTTGGACCGAACACTTTCGGGCTGTACGCCCACGAGGCGGTCTGACCTGAGCGAGTATCGGGCGAGCGCTGCGCTCGAGTTGAGGGGTTGCACGGTTAACGCCTAGCTGCTCTAGGCAGCAACCTATCTGCAGCACGCCACCTACTAGCGGCGGCGCTAACGTCGCAACACGATGTTCGCCGCCGCCACGTCAGCCACCATCTTCGGAGTAGAGGCCATCCTCGTTCGCGTCGAGGCCTTCGTGAGCGGCGGCCTGCCTAGCTTCACCCTCGTCGGCTTGCCTGGAGCCGCGGTTCAAGAGTCGCGGGAGCGCGTTCGGGCCAACCTCAAGCTCCTCGGGCTGCCGCTGCCGCCAAGCCGGATACTCGTCAACCTCGCCCCGGCAGACGTGCGCAAGGAGGGTCCTGCCCTCGACCTCGCCATAGCGCTCGCGCTCCTTGCCGCTGAGCGGCGCGTGCCAACAAGGGCGTTAGACGGTCTGGTCGTGTTCGGTGAGCTAGCGCTCGACGGGAGCTTGCGTCCCGCTCGCGGAGGCGTCGCCATCGCCCTCCTCGCGGCTGGCCTAAGCGCCAAGCGCGGCGCGCCATACGCGGTGCTAGCGCCGCCAGCCAACGCACGCGAGGTAGCGCTCGTGCCCGGCGTTGCAGTCTTCGCGCCGCGCAACCTCGCGGAGGCCGTCGGGCACCTTACTGGCCGCGCCACGCTCCCCCGCTACCTAGCACCGGAGCAGGCCGACCACGGCCCGCGCAACGTGGCGTCAGCGCCGACTCCGGACCTACTTGACGTGCGCGGCCAGGCACTCGCGCGCCGGGCATTAGAGGTGGCCGCCGCCGGCCGCCACAACATCCTCCTCACCGGCCCGCCCGGTGCAGGCAAGAGCATGCTCGCGCGGCGCCTTCCCGGCATCCTCCCACCGCTCCTCGATCACGAGGCCATCGAGGTGACGCGCGTGCACTCGAGCGCGGGCCTCCTACGCGGTGGGGGCTTGATCCGCGCGCCGGCGTTCAGGCAACCCCACCACTCAGGTTCGGAGGCAGGAGTGATCGGCGGCGGCAACGTTGCCCGCCCCGGCGAGGCGAGCCTCGCTCACTTGGGCGTGCTCTTCCTTGACGAGTTACCAGAGTTCTCGCGGCCGGTGCTCGAGGCGCTACGTCAGCCACTGGAGGACGGGGTCATCACCATCTCGCGCGCCAGCGGCAGCGTGCAACTCCCTGCCCGGTTTCAATTGGTGGCGGCCAGTAACCCGTGCCCATGCGGTTATCACGGGTCCACGGACGACTCGCATCAATGCACCTGTCCACCCGCCGCGGTGCTGCGCTACCAGCGCCGGCTCTCCGGGCCGCTCCTAGACCGCCTCGACCTGCGCGTCCACGTCGCACGGCTAACCGAGGAAGAACTCCTCGCCGCCGCCCCTGGCGAGTCAAGCGCCGCCGTTGCCGCGCGCGTGGTCAGCGCTCGCAACCTCGCGCTCGAACGCCAAGGCGTGCCCAACGCCTACCTGTCGGGGAGGGAGCTGACCGCCAACACCGCGGTGGCCGGTGCCAGCCAGGCTGTTCTCGGGCGCATCGTGCGCAGCCTCAGGCCGAGCGCACGCGGTCTCGACCGGTTGCTGCGTGTGGCCCGCACGGCCGCCGACTTGAACAACTCCACAGTGGTTGGGGCAGAACACCTGCTCGAGGCGTCTGGTTACCGTGGCGGCTGACCGCCCCTACATGAGCGTCAGATTAGGTGAGCGTGAGTGACATTCGGCACACCCGCTCCCAGAGCCCGCTGGCGCCGGTTCGTTTCTACTTACTCCTAGCCATTCCGCTTCTCAGG
>ERZ778017.2230-NODE-2230-length-16237-cov-8.543258_pt1 | contig 16237 bp, 12 predicted proteins | sample MGYA00375747_ERZ778017 | MGnify/ENA primary metagenome ERZ778017 (study PRJEB29350, sample SAMN05509838) | bioreactor metagenome | biome: bioreactor; material: wastewater | place: South Africa: University of Cape Town | collected 2014-03-17 ...
GGATCCATCGCGCAATTACTGGTTGACGGAGGAGTCCATATACGAATTGTTAGGCGCGCAGCCTAGTAGCAGCCGTACTCATTACAAGTGCTGCTAAATGACTCGCCTTCGCTGTTCGTTCCATGTTGGAATGTGGTGTCGCCAATCCTTTGCGTTGTTGAGTTCCAAGTATTTCCGTCAGCATCGGTGCCAGTCGTAAAAGACGTGTCACCGATGCGTTGCGTAGATTGGCTCCACGAGGAGCCGGTACGTGAGTTGTATCCGTCCGTGTAACTCAAATCACCAATCCGTTGGGTCGTGTAACTGTTACCGCTTGCATCAGTGCAGGTCCTTAGCGACGAACTGCCAACACAGTTGCTCGATAACCTGTCAGACGGCATTGAATTCGTGTGGTCATAAGAATCATCGCTGTATACGTCGTCTGCGCCATATCCCGTGGCGGCGATGGCGCTGTCATTTGCTGCATTAGCGGCAAAGACAGCCGCATCACCGGCGGCAGCAGCCGCTTCAGCCGCAGCAATGGCCGCTTCAGCCGCGGCAGCGGCCGCAGAATCTGGTGCAGCAGCCGAGTCAGCTGAGTCAGAATTCCCGTCGATTGCAGTCAAGGAGGAGTATCCCCGCTCGGAACTGCAGCCTGTCGATATGAGCACAGCTAGAACTACCAAATAACTCCGAATCAAGCGATATCGCATGAATTTCTCTCCCCCAAGATTGCTTGAAAATTGTAACGAGCGCCTAACTAATAACTAGTTTCCGATTTCGAAGCATAGCAACCTAAAACCGCCTAATTTCGCAGCCTATTCCAACCTCCACCCCAACCCCGACACCCTTCCCCCATGCCTTCCCAGCGCCGCGGCAATCACCTCCGCGCTCCCTGCAAGATGCAACGCAGTCCGCGCGCGGGTCAGGCCGGTGTAGAGCAGTTCGCGGCTGAGCACGCGGGCATCGGCGCGGGGCAGCTGCAGCCAGACTTCGTCGAATTCGCTGCCCTGTGCCTTGTGCACGGTCATGGCGAAGGCGGATTCGTGCGCGGGCAGTGCGGCGGGGTGGAAGGCGCGGACGCCTTCGCTGCCGCCGGGGAACCAGGCCAGCAGCGCGCCGCTGGCGTCCGGCAGGCAGACGCCCACATCGCCGTTGAACAGGCCGTGGCGGTAGCTGTTTTCGGTGATGAGCAGCAGGCGGCCGGGGAACCATGCGGGCGGGCTGCCGATGCGGCGGCCGGAGAGCTGGGCTTCGATGCGGGCGTTGAGGCCACGTGCGCCCTGCGGGCCGTCGCGCAGGGCGGTGAGCAGGCGCAGGCGGTTGGCGCTGGCCAGCGCGGTGGCGGGATCGGCCGCGTTGGTCAGGCTGCGGAAATGCGCCAGCAGGTCGAAGCTGCGCGCGGCCAGCGGGTCGTCGGTGCCGTCGTGGAAATGGACGTTGGCAAGGCTCCCGCCACGCAGCAGTGCGAGCGTGTCGTCGGCATCGCCGCGGCGCACGGCATCGGCCAGCGGCGCGAGCGTCAGGCTGTCGCTCTGGCGCCAGCCGCGGGTGAGGTGGATGCGGTGGCCGTGCAGGGCGGATGGCGCCGACGTTGAGGAAGGGAACAGCGGCAGCGTTGCCTGCGGTTCTGCAGCTTCTACCGCGGGCGGGATGTTGTCGGCCGCCGAGGCCACGGCGGCCGCACCGAGCAGCGGCGCCAGCGCGGCGGCATCGTCCGCGCCCAGCGCATCGCCGGCGCCCGCGGCGCGCAGGATGCCGGCCAGCACGTCGCCGGCTTCCACCGAGGGCAGCTGGTCCGGGTCGCCCAACAGGATCAGCTGGGTAGGTGCCTGCTGCGCACCATCCGCCACCGCCTCGGCGAGTTTGCACATCAGCGGCAGGTCCACCATCGAGGCCTCGTCCACCACCACGATGTCGAACGGCAGCGGGTTGTCCGCGTGATGGCGGAAGCGCGGCGCATCGGGGATCACGCCGAGCAGGCGGTGCAGGGTGCTGGCCTCGCCCGGCAGCGCGGCCAGGGCGTCATCGATGCCGTAGGTTTCCATCTGCCGCACGGCGCGGCGCAGGCTTTCGGCCATGCGGTCGGCGGCGCGGCCGGTGGGCGCGGCCAGGGCGATGCGCGGCGGCGGGTGGCCGGCCTGCAGCGCCTGCGCGATGCGCAGCGCCAGCAGGCGGGCAATGGTGGTGGTCTTGCCGGTGCCGGGGCCGCCGGTGACCAGCAGCAGGTTGCGACGCAGCGCCAGCGCGGCGGCGCGGGCCTGGGCGTCGCCGCTGGCGGCGTCGGGGAAGAGCTGCGCGAACAGCGGCGCCAACGGTTCGATGCCTGTCTCCGGCACCGTAGCGGCGGCAATCGCACGCAGGCGCAGCGCCAGCCGGCGTTCGTATTCGCGGTAGCGGCGCAGGTAGAGCAGGCCGTGTTCGAACACCAGCGGCGCGGCGGCGGCCTGCGCATCGGCCGCCTCGGGCGTGGCCACGAACGGCGACGCCGCCAAGACCTGCGCCCAAGCGTCTGCATCCGGCCACGCCAGGTCGGCATCCACCAGCAGGCGCGGCTGCGCGGGGTCGAAGCCGGCATGGCCCTGTGCCACCGCCAGCGAGGCGAGTGCCGCGGCGGCCAGCACGCTGTCCGGGGTGTCCGCATCGAGCCGGCGCAGGGTATTCGCCAGTGCATCGTCCAGCGGGCGCAGCGCACCGATGCGGTTGAGTTCGCGCAGCAGGCTCATGCGGCCACTCCTTCGGCGTGGCCGAACAGTGCATCCAGCGCGTGCACCAGTTCGGGCGGGAAGCGCTGCGCGTGGATGCCGGGGGACGCGGCGCTGCCGGCATCGAGGCCGCGACAGAACAGGTAGCGGATGCCGCCGAAGTCGCGCGCGTAGTCGTAGCCCCCGCCCAGCCGGAAGCGCAGCCAGCGGTGCAGCGCCAGCGTGTAGATCAGCGCCTGCAGGTCGTATTCGCTGTGCGCCATCGCGTGCTGCAGCCCCGCGTCGTCGTAGCCGGGCAGGCGGTTGGACTTGTAGTCCAGCACGTACCACTTGCCGCCGTGCCGGTAGGTCAGGTCGATCAGGCCGGTCATCAGGCCTTCCAGCCGCTGCCGCGCGCCGAAGCGGTCGCGCTCGCGGACGATACCGTGCGCGTGCAGCAGCGCCAGCAGCGCTTCCACCTGCACGGGTTGCAGGGCGAACTGGAACTCGATCTCGGGCCGGCGCTCGCTGGTGGGCACGTCGCACAGGCGGGTGCCTTCCGGCAGCGCCACGGTGAGCGTGTGGCCGATGAGCTGGGTGGTCAGTGCGATGCCGTCGTCCAGCGCGTCCTCGCCGTAGCCTTCGCCGCGCAGCGCGGTGGCGATGACGTGGGCTTCGTCTGCTGGTGCGGGCCCGCCCGGATGCCAGTCACGCCAGGTGGCGAAGTCGGTGTGTTCCAGCGCCGCGTGCAGGGCCACGCCGTAGCGGTTGCCGGCGAAGCGCGGGTCGAAGGCTTCGACAGGTGCGGTGTCGTCGGCGCTGTCCGGTTCGTCGTGGCCGCCGGGTGCCGGCAGGGTGGCGGCGCTGGCGGTGTCGCCGCCGGCTTCGGCGCGGGCCAGCTGGCTGAAGCTGTACACCCACCAGTCGTTGTGCAGCGCGCGCGTTGCCTCGCGCGCGGGCGGCACCGCGGCATCGGACGCCGGCGGCAGACGCGGCAGATCGGTGGCCAGCGGTGCGGCATCGAACACGATGCCGGCCTGCTGCAGCGCATCCGCATCGCCCAGCAGCTTTGCCAGCGCGGTCTTGTCGGCGGCGAAGAAATCGCCGCTGGCGATCCACAGCGCGTGCTCGGCGCGGGTCAGGCCGACGTAGAGCAGGCGTGCGTCCTCGGCGCGCTGCTCGGCCTTCCATGCGGTGCTGGCGGTGTCCCAATTGGCTTCGGGCAGCGCCTCGAACTTCCAGTGCAGGCGGCGCGCGCCTTGCAGATGTACGCTGCAATGGCGGTTCGGCGATTTTTCGTTGCTGCCGATGCCGACGAAGGGCAGGAATACCAGCGGGTATTCCAGTCCCTTGCTCTTGTGCAGGGTGACGATCTGCACGCGGCGCGCGTCGGATTCCAGCCGCAGCAGCTGTGCTTCGTCATTCGCATCGGCGCCGGCGATGGCGCGGCCCAGCCAGTCCACCAGCCCGTGCAGGCCCAACGCCTGCCGCTGCGCTTCCTGCAGCAGTTCGGCCAGCTGCAGGTAGTTGCTGATCCGGCGTTCGCCGTCGACCAGCGCCAGCAGGCGCTCGCCGTGCGCCGCGCACAGGTCGCCCACCAGCGCCAGCGGGCCGCCGCCGCGCAGGCGTTCGCGCCAGCGCTGGGCCTCCAACTGCCAGCGGCGGTGGGCGTCGCCGTCGCGTTCCAGCGCGTCGATGGCCAGCGCATCCAGTCCCAGCAGCACCGTCCCCAGCGCCGCGCGCAGGCGGCCGTCGTCGGCACCGTGCAGCAGCGCCAGCAGCAGCGCGTGCAGCTCGCGCGCCTCACCGGTGGCGAACAGGCTCTGCTTGCCGGCAGCCACCGCGGGGATGCCCAGCAGCGCCAAGGCCTGCTGGATCATCGTCGCCTCTTTGTGCGAACGCACCAGCACGGCGATGTCGCCGGGCTGCACCGGCCTGCCCTCGATCAGCGCGCGCCCGGCGCGGGCGTCGGTGAGCACGCCGTGGATGGCGGCGGTGCAGGCGCGGGTGGCAAGCGCACGCGCTTCGCCGGCGTTCCAGCGGGTCTTTGGCTTGCCCTTGGCGTCCAGCCCGGTCGGCGGCGCTGCCTGCCAGACGGTCAACGCGGGGGCGGGTTGGCCATCGCGCAGGAAGTCCGCGTCGGCGCGCTTGCCGCCGGCTTCGACTTCGAAGAAGCGGATGCGCGGATCGACGAATGCATCTTCGCCCGCCTGTTGGTACAGCGCGGCAATCGCGGTGAGCAGCGCTGGCCGCGAGCGGAAGTTGTGCGCCAGCGCGGGCGCGTGGTCGGCAACGGCGGCGGCCTCCAGATAGGTATGCACGTCGCCGCCGCGGAAGCCGTAGATCGCCTGCTTGGGATCGCCGATCAGGAACAGCGCGGGCTCGCTGCTGCCGCTGCCGAACACGCGCTCGAAGATCCGCCACTGGCGCGTGTCGGTGTCCTGGAACTCGTCCACCAGCGCCACCGCGTACTGCGTACGCAGGCGTGCGGCGAGGGCGTCGCCGTGCGGGCCTTCCAGTGCGTCGGCGACGCCGTCGATCAGGTCGTCGTAGCCCTGCACGCGGCGCTCGCGCTTGCGCGCGGCCATGCGGGTGCGGGCGTCCTCGCGCAGGCGATGCAGCAGGGCGGCGCGACGCAGCGCGCGGTATTCGACCTGCGCATGCAGGGCGTTCAGGTACGGCGTGATCAGCCCGCACAGCGGCGAGGCCGGCACCTGCGCGTCCTTGCCCTTGTTGGCTTTGCCGCGCAGCGTCTCCGGCGCGAAGCGCTCGATGCGCACATCCGGCGGCATGGAGAAGTCGCCGCCATCGCACCAGTTCCGCCACGCCGGCCACAGCGCTTCGATCCAATCCAGCTTGTAGCTCTGGCCGTTGAGCACCTTGTTCGACAGCGCAGCGCGCAGCGTATCGAGGAAGTCGTCGCCGTGCGCCCGGAACCCGTCTGCCAATGCCTGCCCGCTGGCCTGCACGCGCGGTTGCGGGTCCGCCGGCAGCGGCGCATCGGGCGGCAGCAGCACCTGCCCGCCCAGCAGCGCCGGCAGATCCTTCGCCAGCTCCTCGTAGCCGCCCTTCCACAGTGCGGCCAGATCGTCCGCGCCCTCGGGCGTCTGCGCGTGCTGGCGCCACAGGTCGGCGGCGATCTCCTTGCGCAGCTCGGCATCGCTGGCCAGCAGCTCCGGCGCATCGAAGCCCTGGCCGGCTTCCAGCGCGTGTTCGCGCAGCACCCGCGCGCAGAAGCCGTGGATGGTGAAGATCGCGGCCAGGTCGATTTCCACCGCGGCCTGGCGCAGGCGCCGGCGCAGCGCGGCGTCGCTTTCGCCGCTGGCGGCGCGATGGCGTTGCAGCAGTGCGCGGGTGAGTGCGGCTTCCGCGCTTTCCTCTTCGGCCGGCGCCGCGTCCACCAGTGCCAGCGCCAGCTGCAGGCGTTCGCGGATGCGCTTGCGCAGCTCCTGCGTGGCCGCTTCGGTGAAGGTGACGGCGAGCACCTGGCCGATGCGCAGGCCGCGCTCCACCACCAGCCGGGTCACCAGCGTGGCCAGCGTGTAGGTCTTGCCGGTGCCGGCGCTGGCCTCGACCAGGCGCACGCCGTCCAGCGGCAGGTCCAGGTACGGATCGGGCGCGGGCTGGCTCATGCCGCGTCCTCCGCGTCGTCGTCCGGCAGCGCCACGTCGTCGATGTCGATGGACGCGGGCAGGCCGCAGGTGGCGGCGCCGAACACGATCCCGGTCACCCGCGCGAAGTCGCGCAGCGCCGCGGCACTGTCGAACGGATCGCGTCCGCGCAGCGCCAGCCGCAGCGCCTCGGCGCTGCCTTCGGCCCAGCCGCCGTTGCCGTTGCCGCGCCATTTCTTTGCGGCGTTGCCGATGCCGGCGCTGATGGTCTTCGCGGAGAACAGTTCCCAGCCGCTGTACGGCGCGAATGGCAGCGGCTGCTGCAGGCCCTCGCGACGCAGCGCCAGCAGCGCGCCCAGCGCCTCGATCGCGTCGTCGCGTGACAGCGCATTGCGGGTGTACGGGCCGATGTCGCCCTCGATGTCGTGGAACTCCACGAACGGCAGCTCGACGCCGGCCGCACGTGCCAGCAGCCAGTCCAGGCCGTTGCGCAGCATCGACGGGCCGTTCGGCGCGCCGAAGCGCAGCCGGGCGATGCCCTGCGGCCAGGCGTCGGCAATGCGGCCATGCAGGCGCAGCCCGTCGATCTCCACCTCCAGCGGCAGCGTGTCTGCCGCCGTCGCGCCGCGCCACTGCGCGTACGGCGCCACGTAGGGCGTGACCTCGCCGGCGATCTCCGCCAGCGCGCGCCGGCCCGGCGGTCCGGATGGCAGCAGCCCGCGCGCGCGCAGCGGCGCCTGCATCGCATCCAGATCGTCGCCGGCCAGCAGGCGTGCGAACACCGCGCGCTGCAGCAGGCTGCGGGTCAGTCCGCGACCAGGCGCCTGCAAGGGTTCGATGTCCTCGCCGCCGTCTTCCGCTTCCGGCAGGAGCAACTGCAGGCGCTGGCGCAGGAACTGTTCCGCCGGCGCCAGCAGGAAGCGGCGCAATGCGTCGAGCGACAGTTCGTTCTCGTCGGGCAGCGGTGCCAGCGCCGCATCAATCCGCATCCACGGCGCCAGCGCAGTGCGCGCGCCGGACAGGCGGCCGGCGGCCGGGTGCCAGTGGCGGCGATAGCTGAAGCGGCGCGGGTCCTGCGCGCCGCCGTCATCGGCAGCGCCGAACGCGGCCGGCGAGAACGGCTGCAGCGGGTGCCGCAGCACCAGCTGTTTCGCGGCGGCAGCGGCATCGACATGCTGCGCCGCGGCCGCGGCCAGCAGTTCGGTCACCAGCACCGACGGTTCGCGCGCGCTGCCGTCGCGCGCATCCGCGCCCAGCCAGCTGAGATAGAACACGTCCTGCGCCGAGGCGAACAGTTGCAGGAACAGGAAGCGGTCGTCCTCGCGGGTAGAGCGGTCGCCGTGGCGGCGGCGTTCGCTGCCGAGCTCGGCGGTGAGGCGGTTGAGCCCGGCGGCGGGGTCGCGGCGCGGGAAGTCGCCGTCGTTCATCCCCAGCAGGCAGATCACCCGGAACGGCAGCAGCCGCATCGGCACCATCCGCGCGAAACTGACCCCACCGGTGAGCAGCGGCGCGCGGGTGTCGGCCTCGCCCAGCACGGCGGCGAAATGCGCGCGCACCGGTTCGGCCGGCACCGGCGCGTCGAAGCCGGCCTGTCCGGCCTGCGTGGCGAAGGCATCGATGAGCTTGCGCAGCCGCTCCAGCGCGCGCTGCGCGCCGCTGTCCGCCGGCGGCTTGGGCAGCAGTGCATCCAGCAGCTTCAGCAGGCGCTCGCGCCACTGTGCCGGCGGCACGGCCTCGTCCAGCGCGCGCGCATGCCGCGCCAGCACGCGCAGCAGCCGCAGCAGCCGGTCCAGCGCCTCCAGCGCACTGCCCTCCAGTTCGCTCCACGGCGCGACCCCGGCGATGTCGTCGTCGGCGCCGCTGGCATGGCCCAGCAGCAGCCGGTCCAGCGCGAACTGCCACGTGTAGGCATCGTCGGCCGGTGCGCCCTGGCGCGCGCGGTGGGCGGCATCGATGCCCCAGCGCGCGCCGGCCTCGCGCAGCCAGCCGCGCAGGCACTCGAAGTCGTCGGCGTCCAGGCCGTTGGCCTCGGCCAGTACAGGGATTGCCAGCAGGTCGAGGATTTCCTCCAGCCCGAAGCGCGACACAGGCAGCGCCAGCAGGCGCAGGAACAGGTCGGCCAGCGGCTCGTCGGCCAGCGGGCTGGCGTCGGCCAAGGCATAAGGGATCGCGTCGCGCTGGCCATGGCCGCCGAACACCGCATCGAGGTAAGGTACGTACGGATCGATGTCCGGCGCCAGCACCGCGATGTCGCGCGGCTGCAGCGGCGGGTCGAAGCGTGGGTCTTCCAGCAGGCCGCGCAGGCGGTCGTGCAGCACCTGCAGTTCGCGCAGGCGGGTGTGGCTGGCGTGGCACTGCAGGCTGGGATCGTCGAGGTCCACCCGTGCACGCAGCGGCGCCCCCGGGGTGGCGCGGCGGTGGAACAGATCGGCCTGCAGGCGCTGAAGCAGGCCGGCGTTGGCGCTTTCGGCCGGGTCGGCATAGGCGGCGATCTCGCCGCTGGGATGCACCACCTCGTAGCTGCCCAGCAGCGCCATGAAATCGCGGCCGGCCGCGCCCCAGTCGCGCAGCAGTGGGTTGTCGGCGGCATCGCCGGCGAACGGCTCCTCGCCCGCCCGCAGGCGTGCGCCCAGCGTCTGCAGGTCGCCCCAATAGGCGCGACTGGGCGTGGGCAGGTAGAAGTGCAGGGTGCCGACGCGGGCCTGCGTGGCCAGCATCCGCAGCACGTCCGGCGAGATGTTGAGGGTGGCGAAGGCGAACAGCCGCGACGGCAGGCCAGCGGGTTTGGCGTCGCCGTCGGCGAAACGGGCGAGGTAGTCCTGGATGCGCCGCGCGCGGTGGCCGCGGCCGCCCGCCACCGCGCGCCACAGGATCGCCTGCGGGTCGTCGCGGTCGGCGCCATCGTCCCAGCGCAGCAGCCAGTCGCGGCGCCAGGCCTGGTATTTCTCGAACACCCCAGCCAGCTCCCCGGCCAGCGACCACGGCTTCAGCGGATCGGCATCGCCCAGCCAGCCCGCGATCTGCGCCAAGGCCGGCTTCGCCAGCAGCGATGGATCGGTCAGCGCGGCGTACAGCCGCCAGTGCAGGCCGGCGGCGTCGAGGTCGTCGGCGGCCTTGCCGAGGTTGGCGTCCAGCGCGCGGGTGACGAATTCGCCGGGGGTGAGGAATTCGAGGTTGGCGGCGACCCCGTGCCGCTGCGCCAGGGTGGCCTGCAGCCAGCGCCGCATCGCCACCTGCGGGATCAGCACGGTGTCCGGCGCCAGCAGCGGCTGGCCGGCGGCAGGCGAGCGCAGTTCATCGGCCAGCAGCGCGGCCAGCACGTCCAGTGCGTTGGAGTGGTAGAGGCGGAAGTCGGAGGCGGTGCCGGACATGCAGCCATGATGCCGGAGCCCCATCTCATGCAGTGAGCCGCACGCGCCGGGACCGCGTCCGGCAGGACGCAGCATTCCAGCCCGGCAGCCGGATGGCGGTACACCGCGGTGTCGGGATGCGCGATAATTCCTGTACCCGCTGGTTCAGTCGCTTCGGCCCTGTTCAGCCATATCGCGGCAACCTGTGCGGCCTCGCGCTCGCGCGCGAAGCCATTCCGGCGTCTCCCATTCGGTTCCCCGCAGTCCATGTCCGACCCGTCCGCCATTGCCGTGCGCCTGTCGTCCGTTCGCCTTGATCGCGGCGGGCGCAGCATCCTGCACGGGCTGGACCTGGCCATCCCGCAGGGCAGCATGACCGCGGTGCTGGGCCCGTCCGGCACCGGCAAGTCCACCCTGCTGGCGGCGATCACCGGCGAACTGGTGCCGGCGGCCGGCCGCGTCGAGGTGTTCGGCAAGGAAGTCCCGCGCCAGCCGCGCGCGCTGCTGGAAATGCGCAAGGGCCTGGGCGTGCTGCTGCAGGGCAACGGCCTGCTCACCGACCTGACCGTAGCCGAGAACGTGGCGCTGCCGCTGCGTACCCATGCCCGCCTGCCGGAACCGGTGCTGCGCCGGCTGGTGGAGATGAAGCTGGACGCGGTGGGCCTGCGCGCCGCCGCCAACCTGTTCCCGCGCGAGCTGTCCGGCGGCATGGCCCGCCGTGCAGCGCTGGCGCGCGCGCTGGCGCTGGACCCGCCGCTGCTGCTCTGCGACGAACCGCTGACCGGGCTGGACCCGATCGCCAGCGGCGTGATCATGAGCCTGCTGCGGCGGCTCAACCAGACCCTGGGCCTGACCTGCATCGTGGTCAGCCACCACGTGCGCGAAACCCTGCCGGTCTGCGACCAGGCGGTGGTCATCGCCAATGGCACCATCATGTTCGACGGCGCCCCGGATGCACTGCAGGCCAGCACCGATCCGCTGCTGCGGCAGTTCCTGGACGGCGCGCCCGACGGCCCGATCGCGTTCGAAAGCGCGCCGCGGCAGGAGGCTGCCTGATGCCCGTGGTCGCCTCGATGCGTGCGCTCGGCCGTGCCGGGCTGTTCTCGCTTTCCGTGCTGCGCGCCTCGCGCCCGAGCGCAGATTTCTTGGCCGAGCTGGTCAAGGAGATCTACAAGGTCGGCGCGCGCTCGTTGCCGATCATCGCGGTGGGCGGCGCCTTCGTCGGCCTGGTGCTGACCCTGCAGGGCTACCGCACACTGCAGACCTTTGGCGCCTCGGACGCGCTGTCCACCCTGCTGGGGCTGTCGCTGTACCGCGAACTCGGCCCCGTGCTGACCGCGCTGCTGTTCATCGGCCGCGCCGGGAGCTCGATCTCGGCCGAGCTGGGGCTGATGCGCGCCACCGACCAGATCAAGGCGCTGGAGCTGATGGCGATCGATCCGCTGGCCAAGGCGGTGGCGCCGCGCTTCTGGGCGGCGGTGCTGTGCGTGCCGCTGCTGACCGGTTTCTTCTGCTCGCTGGCCATCGCCGCCAGCTGGTTCGAGGCGGTGCGCATCCTCGGCCTCGACAACGGCACCTTCTGGTCGGCGCTGCAGAACAGCGTGGATGCGTGGGACGACTTCGGCGTGGCGCTGCTGAAGTCGGCCGTGTTCGGCGGCACCGCGGCGCTGGTGGCCTCGCATTCCGGCTTCCATGCCGAACCCACCATCGAGGGCACCTCGGTGGCCACCACCCGCGCGGTGGTCAACGCCTCGCTGCTGGTGCTGATGCTGAATTTCGTGATGTCCGCGCTGCTTTTCCAGTAATCCTTTCCCGCGCCCCCGCACCTCGCGCGGGGGTTCAACGCAACACCGGGGCGCTGCTGATGCCCCGCACGTTTGGACAGAGGTAGATCAATGGCAATCCGTGGCCCCAGGCTCGAATTCGCGGTCGGTGCGTTCCTGCTGCTGGCGCTGGCATCGCTGCTGGTGCTGGCCTTCGCCTCGACCAACCGCCAGTTCGGCGGCGGTGGCGACACCTACCCGCTGACCGCGCGCTTCTCCACCCTCGGCCAGCTGCGCCTGCAGGCGCCGGTGCGGATCGGCGGCGTGGCGGTGGGACGGGTGGCGAAGATCGACCTCGATCCCAAGCGTTTCGACGCGGTGGTGACGCTGGACATCGACCAGCGCTACCAGCTGCCCGCCGACACCTCCGCCGGCATCTTCACCAGCGGGCTGCTGGGCGAGAGCTACGTCGGCCTGCAGCCGGGCGGCGACCCGGAAAACCTCAAGTCCGGCGAGGAAATCGCCTATACGCAGCCGGCAGTGGATCTGATCCAGATGGTTGGCAAGTACATGTTCGGCGGCGGCAACGCATCCGCGCCGGCCGCTGCCAACGACAGCGCAACTCCCCCGTCCCCCACGGAAACCACCCCATGAAGTCCCTGATCCTGTCCCTGTCGATCGCCGTCGCGGCGCCCCTGATGGCGGTGACGCCGCTGGCCGCTCAGGCCCAGCAGGCTGCCGCCAGTCCCGGCCAGCAGGTGGTCGCCAACGGCGGCCGCATCCTCGCCACCCTGCAGCAGCGCCGCGCCGAATTCCGCAAGAACCCGGCGGCCCTGCGCAGCTTCATCGACACCGAGCTGCGCGGCAGCTTCGACAGCATGTACGCCGCCCGGCTGGTGCTGGGCGCGCACGGCCGCGGTGCGAGCGAGGCCGACGTCAAGCTGTTCGCCGACGCCATGGTGGACAACCTGATGCAGCGTTACGGCACCGCCCTGCTCGACTTCGAGGGCAAGCCGCGGCTGCGCCTGAAGGGTGAGACCGCCCTGCCGGGCGGGCGCGGCGTGAAAGTGTCCACCGAGCTGCTGCGCGACAACGGTGCGCCGGTGCCGGTGGACTACCTGGTCCGCAACAACGGCGGCTGGAAGATCTTCGACGTGATGATCGAAGGTGTGTCCTACGTGCAGACCTTCCGCGGCCAGTTCGACAGCCCGCTGCGGCAGAAGGGCATCGCTCAGGTCGCCGCCGACCTGCGCAACGGCAGCCTCAAGACCGCAACCGCCGGCAATGGCAGCCGCTGAGGCGACCGTCGAGCGCGTGGGCACGCTGCTGCGCCTGCGCGGCCGGCTGGACCGCGCCAGCGTCGCCGCCGTGTGGCCGCAGGCGCTGGCCGCGCTTGACGGCGTGCAGGGACTCGACCTGCACGCGGTCGAGGCGCTGGACAGTGCCGGCCTGGCGCTGCTGGCGGAGCTTGCCGACCGCCTGCCGCCGCAGGCACGGCGCATCGAAGGCCAGCCGCCCGGCCTGGCCGGCCTGTGCGCCGCCTACCGTATGAACGCGGACCTGATCCGCTCGGAAGGAACCGTATGAACCGCCTGCTTGCCGGCGCCACCCTCGGCCTGCTGCTGGCCACCGCCGGTTGCGCCACGCAGCCCGCGCCGCGCACCGCAGCGGAATCGCCGGCCGACACCATTGTCGAGGCGCCGGTCGCGGAGGCGCCAGGCGCCGAACCCGCGCCGCCGGCAGCCCCCGCTGCGACCACCGATCCGGCCGCGCCGCTGGCGGGCGATGCCGCGACGGCCGCCGTCGCCGCTGTCGAACCACCGGCCGAGGAGGGCGGCGACGAGGATTTCGCCGCCATCTACGGCGAGGATGCCAGCGGCGGTGCCAATGGCGACAGCTTCGCCGCGCTGGACCCGTGGGAGCCGATGAACCGCCGCGTGCACGCGTTCAACAGCGCCATCGACCAGGGCTTCATGCGCCCGCTGGCGCGCGGCTACGTGAGGGTCGTGCCTGCGCCGGTGCGCACCGGGGTCAGCAACTTCTTCGACAACCTCAGTGCCCCGCTGGCATTCGGCAACCTGCTGCTGCAGGGCCGCCCGCGCGAGTCGGTGGAAACGCTGGGGCGGTTCCTGGTGAATACCGTCGCTGGCCTCGGCGGGTTGTTCGACCCGGCCACCAAGGCGCTGAAAATGCACCGCCACGGCGCCGACTTCGGCCGCACGCTGGCGCGCTGGGGCTGGCGCGAGTCGCGCTACCTGGAGCTGCCCTTCCTCGGCCCGCGCACGTTGCGCGATGCGGTGGGTGCGTTCGGCGATACCTCGATGGCGCCGATGACCTATGTCGAGCACGACCGCACCCGGGTGTCGCTGGAGGCGCTGTGGCTGGTGGACGTGCGCTCCGCCCTGCTGTCGCTGGACGAACTGCGTGATGCCGCGCCGGATGAGTACGTGCTGACCCGCGATGCCTGGCTGGCGCGCCGCCGCTATCTGGTGGAGGCCGATCGCAGCGAGCGCGACGAAGGCAACGAATCGCTGCCCGCCTACCTGATGGAAGCCGAGCCCGCGCCGTCGCGTCCCTGAGCGGTGTGCGCCGTTACAGGTGGCGCAGCGTGTCGCGCAGCTGCGACAGGCAGCGCCGGCTGACCTCCAGCGGTGTCGCCACGTTGCGCAGCACGGCATGCACCTGGCCGTCTGGCGCGCGCTGCAACTCGACGATCTCGTCGCGGGCCACCAGGCAGTTGCGGTGGATGCGGATGAAGCGGGTGGGGAACTCCGCCTCCAGCGACTTCAGCGATTCCTCGATCAGGTCCTCGCCGCGGGCGTGGTGCACCACCACGTACTTCTCATCGGCCTGCAGGTAGCGGATGTCCTCGATCGCGATCAGCCGCAGGCTGCCGCGCAGGCGCGCGCACAGGTGACTGCGCGGCGGGCCCGCCGGTGCCCCGTCCTGCTGGCGCGAGCGCCCGGCGAGGAAGGTGCGCACCTTGTCCAGCGCCGCGGCCAGGCGTTCGCCGCGCACCGGCTTGACCAGGTAGTCCAGCGCCTGCGCTTCGAACGCCGACAGTGCATGCGCGTCGAACGCGGTACAGAACACGATGGCCGGCCGCGACTGCAGCGCACCCAGCCGGCGCGCGGTCTCCAACCCGTCGATACCGGGCATGGCGATGTCCAGCAACACCAGCTCCGGGGCCTCGGCGGCACAGGCCGCCAGCGCCGCCTCGCCATTGCCGGCCTCGCCGATCACCTGCACGCCCGGTTGCGCCTCCAGCAGCGCGCGCAGCCGCGCCCGTGCCAGCGGCTCGTCATCGACGATCAGCACGCGCAACGTGGTTGCGGTCATGGCGTGTCTCTCCCCGGCAGCGCCCGGCCCTGGCGGCGATGGTAGCCGCGGCGCGCGGCGCGCGTCACCTCAACCGGCGGCCAGGCGCGCGTCCATCCAGTCGGCCAGATCGGCGATCTCCTCGGCGCAGATCTGGTGCTGCATCGGATAACGATGCCACTGCGGTTCGAAGCCGAAGCCGCGCAGCGCCTGCATCCCGGCTTCGCCCGCGGCGACCGGCACCACCGGGTCGAAGCTGCCGTGGGCCATGAACAGCGGCTGCGCGGCGGCCTGCGGCTGCAGCCGCTGCTGCGCCAGCGCCAGCGGCATCGGCAGATAGGTGGACAGGGCGATCAGCCCGGCCAGCGGCTGTGCGCGCGCCAGTCCTGCCGCCAGGGTGATCGCGCCACCCTGCGAGAACCCGGCCAGCAGCAGCCGCTGCGGCGGAATGCCGCGTTGGGCTTCGCGCGCGATCAGCGCGTCCACCTGCGCTACTGATTCATCCACCCCTTGCAAGTCGGCGCGGTTGGCCAGGTCGAAGTCGCGGATGTCGTACCACGCACGCATCCGCGCGCCACCGTTGATGGTGACCGCGCGTACCGGCGCATGCGGGAACACGAAGCGCAGCGCCGGCCAGTCGCGGCGCACCAGCTCCGGCACGATCGGCGCGAAATCGTGGCCATCGGCGCCGAGGCCATGCAGCCACAGCACGCACCATCGCGGGTCCGGACCGGTTTCGTGTTCGACGGTGTCCAGCAGCATGCGCGGCTCCAGCAAAGGGGGGCCGCGCATTATGCCGGGGCTTCCTCAGTCGTCGGTCGCGGCCAGCAGCGACGCCGTGTCCAGCAAGCGCAGGCCGGGCGTGCGCGCCAGCGCCGCGCGCAGCCAGTAGCCGTGTTCGGCGCCAACCAGCACCACGATGCGCTTGCCCGGGTGCTCCCGCGCGGCGCGCGCGATGGTGGCCAGGAACTCGCCGTTCCAGGCCTCCCAACCCGCCTGCTCGCCTTCGCCGATCAAAGCCACCTGCAGCGCGTGCTTGGCCTGCATCTGCGCGTCGGTGACGGCGTCGTTCACCCGGGCGGGCGAGGTCCAGTACAGGCGCAGGGTGTCGTACAACGCGCTGGTCTGCGCCTGGAACGCCTTCGATGCGGCGGGCTGCTGCTCGGCGAACACACGGCTGGCGGCAAGGTAGGGCTGCAGGATCTCCGCGTCGCGCGGCGAGGCCGGTTCCATCGGGTACACCCGGTAGCCGCGCGCATCGATCAACGGGTAGACCACCGTCGGGTACTCGACCTTGTTGGCCTCCGGTCCGCGTGCGGCGTAGCGGACCGGGCTGACCTCGATGCACAGCACGTCCGGCGCCAGCCGCTCGATGCTGCGCTTCAGCGCCGCGTCGTCGTAGGCGGGCACCTGCGCGTGCATCCGGTGCAGGGTGGCCAGCACCGCGACCTCGGCGGGCGCAGGTTCGCCGGCGTGGGCCAGCGGCAGGCAGCAGGACAGCAGCAGGGCGAACAGATGGCGCATCGCGAAGA
>ERZ778017.2231-NODE-2231-length-16223-cov-7.190933_pt1 | contig 16223 bp, 14 predicted proteins | sample MGYA00375747_ERZ778017 | MGnify/ENA primary metagenome ERZ778017 (study PRJEB29350, sample SAMN05509838) | bioreactor metagenome | biome: bioreactor; material: wastewater | place: South Africa: University of Cape Town | collected 2014-03-17 ...
CGATGCCGTCGAGCGGCGACAGCGTGCCGCCGAGCACATGGTAGCGCACGTTCATCGCCGTTGCCCGCTCCAGCGCCCACAGGTCGGCGACGTCCTCGACCACGATCAGCATCGCCGCGTCGCGTCGCGGATCGGTGCAGATCATGCAGGGATCGCTCGTATCGACGTTGCCGCAGGTCGAGCACACGCGCACCTTGTCGACCGCCTCGCCCATGGCCGCCGCCAGCGGTTGCAGGAGCTGTTCCTTCTTCTTGATGAGATGCAGCGCCGCGCGCCGCGCCGAGCGCGGCCCGAGCCCCGGCACCTTGGCCAAAAGCTGGATCAGGCGTTCGATCTCGGGACCGGCGATTCGCTTGGACATGAGGGCCGGTATAAAGCCAATGCCGGGCGCCGAACAGACGGCACCCCCGTCAGTATCGCGCCAGGTTCAGTATTGCGACGGGCTCTCGCTCATGATCAGCGCCGCGACGGCGTTGGTGTCGTCCGGCGTGGCCTGGAATCCGAGCGTCGGCTGCCCTTCATCCACGGCGGCGGTCTGGAACGGCACCGACTTCGGTTGCGCCGTGTCGAAATCGGAAGCGCCAAAGCGGGCGGAATCGGGCTCCTGCATCGCCACCTGCGTTACCCGCGCCTGCTTGCCCGCCTTGTCCTGTGCAACGACGCGCTGCCCGGCATCCGCCGTTGCCGAAGCGGTGCGCGGCGAAGGCAGCGTCGCCGCCTCGGCAAGCTGTGTCGCCGCCGGGGCCTGATCGGGCGTGTTCACGCCCGGCAGCGGGCCGGCGGAAGCGGTCATCGTTCGGGAAAGGGCGGCGGAAGCCGACGGCGTCGGCCCGTTGAGCGCCACCATCCTTATGGTTTCGGAAGGCAGCGGCTCCCAGTTGCGGGTGCGCTTCTCGTAGAAGGCGTTGCCGCCGGCCACTTCGACGTAATGCATGTTCTTGTAGGGGAATTTCAGGCCGGCCGTGTGAAAGTGCATGGCGTTCTTCAGCTTCGGCGCCCGTTCGCCCTTGAGCACTGCCGCCGCTGCCTCCTGCACGTCGGGCATCGCCCTGGAATTCATGCTCCGGGTGAGGACGCCGGGCGCGAACTGCTTCGGCTCGCCGACGACCGCGCAAATGGTGTCGCCATGCTTTCCCGAACGCAGCCGGTTCATCACCACGGTGCCGACCGCGATCATGCCCTCGCGGCTAGAACGGTTGGATTCGAAGAACATTGCCCGCTCCAGGCACTCACGGTCCTTGTCGTTGTAGCCGTAGGTGCGCGAGGAGAGAAAGCCGGGCTTCAGGTTTTCCGTCAGGCTGGCGGTGGAGAGGCTGTCGGTGGTCGAACTGCATCCGGCGATCAGGACGGGGGAAAGCAGGATGCCCAGAAGCGCAGCGTATTTGCGTCGCAGGGCGACCGTCCTGTGGGAAATCGACAAACCGACCTCGTCTTTTGCTGCTGTCCCGCCCCCGAGCCATGGCAAGAATGAGACAGTTTCGGGCGAAAAGATGGCCAACGCCTTAACGAGGACGATTGAGGCCGGTTTGCAAAGGCTTGAACAGGATCAATATTCTGTATTGATCCGTTACATTGTGTGAACCGCCGTCTGGGGGAAATGCCCCGACGGAAGTTCAGAAGGGCAGCTTCATTCCCGGCGGAACGGGAAGGCCGGCCGTCAGCGCCTGCGTCTTTTCCTGCATGATATGCTCGATCCGGCCCTTGGCGTCGTTATGGGCGGCAAGGATGAGGTCCTCGAGGATCTCGACCTGGTCTTCCTTGAACAGCGAGGGGTCGATCTTGAGCGCCTTCATGTCGAATTTCCCCGAAAGCGTCACCTGAACGAGGCCGCCGCCGGCCTGCCCGGAAGCCTCCACGTTGGCGATCTCTTCCTGCATGGCCTGGAACTTGGCCTGCATTTCCTTCGCCTTGCCCATCAGGCCGAGAAGATCTTTCATGGTTCGGTCCTTCTAAGTGTCGTCGTCTTCGTCCGCCGCCGTCGCGGCCGGCATGTCGATATCGGCGCCGTCGTCCGCTTCCGGCGCGTCGGGAATGCGCACGTCGATGATCTTCGCCCCGGGAAAGCGCGCCAGGACGGCGGCGACGGCCGGGTCGCTGCGCGCGTCCATGAACGCGGTCTCGCGCCTGGCGGTTTCCGCCTCGGCCAGCGTCTGGCCGCCCTCTTGCCTCGACAGCGACACCAGCCAGTTGCGCCCGGTCCAGTCGCGCAGCCGGGCGTTGAGGTCGTTGAGCAGGAGCTTCGGCGCATCCGCGGTCAGTCCGACCTCGATGCGGCCCGGCTCCAGGCTCACCAGCCGCACGCAGCGCTTCAACTGGACCTTGAAGGCCATGTCGCGGTGCGCTTCGGCCAGCGCCGCGATATCGGCCAGCGACCTGATCCGGACCGCCGGCGTCTCCGGCTCGGCCGGGGTCTCGAACCGCACCGCCTCCGGCTCGGGCGTTGCCGCGACCAGCCGCATCGTCTGCGTCGCGCCGCCGGCGGCCGGTAAGCGCGCCGAAGCGATCGCGCCGGCGCCACCGCCAAAGGAAGCAGGCCCGGAGGAAGCCGGGCCTGCGGAAGCCTGCCCGACGGGCGTGCCGCTGGCGCGCGCAGCGTCGCCGCCGCCTTCGACGGTTTTCAGCGCCTCGTCGAGCGTCGGCAGGTCGGCCGCATGCGCGAGCCGGATCAGAACCATTTCGGCGGCGCTGACGGGGCGGTTGGAACTCTGGACCTCGGGAATGCCCTTGAGCAGCATCTGCCAGGCGCGTGACAGGACCCTGACGGAGAGGGTTTGCGCCATGGCCGCGCCGCGCTCGCGCTCGTCCTGCGACAGCGAGGCGTCGTCGACGGCTTCCGGCACGAAGCGCAGGCGGGTGACCAGATGGTTGAATTCGGCGAGATCAGTCAGAACGGTGGCCGGGTCGGCGCCGGTGTCGTATTGGGAACGGAATTCGCCGAGGGCCGCCGCCACGTCGCCCTTCATGACGTGCTCGAACAGATCGACGATGCGCGCCCGGTCGGCAAGGCCCAGCATGGCGCGCACCTGCTCCGCCCCGACCGCTCCGCCGCCGCCCCCCGCTCCGCCGCTATGGGCGATCGCCTGATCGAGAATGGAGAGCGAATCGCGGGCCGAGCCTTCCGCCGCGCGCGCGATCATCGCCAGCGCTTCCTCGTCGATGGCGATGCCTTCCCGGGCCGAAATCGCGGCGAGGTGCCGGACCAGCGCGCCGGCGTCGATGCGGCGCAAGTCGAAGCGCTGGCAGCGCGACAGCACCGTAATCGGCACCTTGCGGATTTCCGTGGTGGCGAAGATGAATTTCACATGCGGCGGCGGCTCTTCCAGCGTCTTCAGCAGGCCGTTGAAGGCCTGGTTCGACAGCATGTGCACTTCGTCGATGATGTAGACCTTGTAGCGCGCCGAGACCGGCGCATAGCGCACCCGCTCGATGATGTCGCGGATGTCGTCGATGCCGGTATGGGAAGCGGCGTCCATCTCGATGACGTCGACGTGGCGCCCTTCCATGATCGCCTGGCAATGTTCGCCGGGCACGGCGAGATCGACGGTCGGCTGGTCGATCGCCGCGTTCTTGTAGTTGAGCGCGCGCGCCAGGATGCGCGCCGTGGTGGTCTTGCCGACGCCGCGCACGCCCGTCAGCATCCACGCCTGCGCGATGCGCCCGGAGGCGAACGCGTTGGTCAGCGTGCGCACCATCGGCTCCTGGCCGATCAGTTCGGAGAAATCGGAAGGCCGGTACTTGCGGGCCAGGACCCGATAGGCGGCTGTCCCCGCATCGTTCCGGCTTTTGTCGTTCTGTCCGGCTTCGCTCATCCGTCCGTTCCGCTCCCGGTCCTTCTTGCGCAGCCGACTGTCACGACACAGTTTCACCCGCGCGCGGGTACGCCGTCAATGTCGCGGGTGAGGAGAAAGCGGGAGGCTGGAACAATGACCCGTTCCTGGCTCGTTAGGGCTGCTTCCTTCCGGACCTGACCCGGTTGGCGAGTGGATCGTCCACCACCAACCTCCCGTCCTCCATATCGGAAATTCGGGGAAAGAATGCAAGAGCGAAGCGAAATCGTCCGTTGCCGGAGCGCGGCGGCCAATGAATCGCTTGCCGTGCCGCCAGCGGCGAAATAGCTTCGTCGAGTTTGGCGCTTCAACAGGATTACACGAGGCATGATCACAGGCCTGAAGGGCGGCTTTTCGCTCGACGCCCGGCTGGAAGCCGACAGCGAGCCGCTGATGTGGCTCGGCCTGTGCGAGCTGCGCGTGATGAACGATCGCCGATGGCCGTGGCTGATGCTGGTTCCGCAGCGTCCCGGCGTGGAGGAAATCCACGACATGACGCCGCTCGACCAGGCCATGCTGACCTTCGAGACCAACATGGTGGCGCAGACCCTGAAGCGGGTGAGCGGCTGCACCAAGGTCAACACCGGCGCGCTCGGCAACGTCGTGCGCCAGTTGCATGTCCATGTCGTCGCCCGCTCGGAAGGCGACCCCGGCTGGCCGGGACCGGTGTGGGGATACGGCCTGCGCGAGCCCTACAAGGCGGCCGAGCTTCGCACGTTTGCCGAAGCCGTCAGGGCGGCGCTATAATTGACCTTCCAGCCCGTGTGCGAGTCCCCCGGCCAGATGGTTTTTCGTTTATTCGACGCGCCCCCGCGCGAGCCGAGCGAGTTCCTCGGCTTTGCCGGAAACCGGATCGACCGGCAATCGGAAAACCGCCCGGACGATTGCGTGGAAAAGGCGCTTGCCGACACTGCCGCCCGCTTCATGCTGCTGGATGACGGCAAGCTTTTCCTGAAAGGGCGGCCGGGCGCCTTCGACTGCTGGTTCGGTCTTGCCGAATGCAGGGAGCATGGCGCGCGGCTGGACCAGGCGATCCTGCTCGGGTTTTCGCAAGGTCGCCCGGTGCTTGCCGTTCCGTCCGCCTTCGCGGGGGACGACCTGCCGGAAACGATGGCGGCCTTCGACTACCGGTCGGTCTGCTCGCAGGGGCTGGTCGACGCGGAGTCGGCGGGCGCGCTGGCGCAGGCCGCTTCCCTGCTGGCCTGGAACGCCAGCCACCGCTTTTGCGGCCGTTGCGGCGCCGAGACGCGGATGCGCGCCGGCGGCTACCGCCGCCATTGCGGCTCCTGCGGCACGGATCACTTCCCGCGCACCGATCCGGTTGCGATCATGCTGACGGTGACGCGCGAGAAATGCCTGCTCGGCCGCGGCCGGCATTTCGCGCCCGGCATGTATTCGGCGCTGGCCGGATTCGTCGAGCCGGGCGAGACGATCGAGGCCGCCGTGCGCCGCGAGACGCTGGAGGAGGCCGGCATCCGGCTGGGGCGCGTCGTCTACCATGCCAGCCAGCCGTGGCCGTTCCCCTATTCGCTGATGATCGGCTGTTTCGCCGAGCCGCTGGAAGAGGAGATCCGCGCCGATCTCGAGGAACTGGAGGATTGCCGCTGGTTCTTCCGCGACGAGGTCCGTTCGATGCTGGCGCGCAGCCATCCCGGCGGCCTCACCACCCCGCCGCCCTTCGCGATCGCCCACCACCTCATCCGCGCCTGGGCGGACAGCGAGGAATAGGGTGGTTCCCGGTCAGTATTGCGCGCCCTGCGCGGCGCGGTATTCGTTGGCCTCGTAGACGCCGAGGATGCGCACCTCGCGCGAGAAGAAGCGCAGTTCCTCCAGCGCGCGCGCCACATGGGCGTCGTCGGGGTGGCCTTCGATGTCGGCGTAGAACTGGGTGGCGGTGAAGCCGCCGTCGAGCTGGTAGCTCTCCAGCTTGGTCATGTTGACGCCGTTGGTGGCGAAGCCTCCCATCGCCTTGTAAAGCGCCGCCGGCACGTTGCGGACGCGGAACACGAAGGTGGTCATCATGCGCGCATCGTCGGCCCTGCGCTCGGCCCAGTGCCTGCTCTTCGACAGGACGACGAAGCGGGTGATGTTGTTTTCGGTGTCCTCGACGTTCTCCTCGATCACGTCGAGGTCGTAGAGTTCTGCCGCAAGCGCGGGGGCAAGGGCGGCCATGGTACGGTCCCTGACCTCGCTGACCAGCTTGGCGGCGCCCGCCGTGTCGCCGGCTACCATCGGCTTCCAGCCGTTCTTGCGGATGTATTTGCGGCACTGGCCGAGCGCATGGATATGGGTGTGCACGCTTCTGATTTCCGTGCGCTTGACGCCTCTGAGCACCATCAGCTGGAAATGGATCGGCAGGAAATATTCGCCGACGATGTAGAGCTTGGATTCGGGCAGGAGATGGTGGATGTCGGCGACGCGGCCGGCGATGGTGTTCTCGATCGGGATCATGGCGAGATCGGCCTTGCCGGTCTCGACCGCGTTGAAGGCGTCCTCGAAGCTCGGGCAGGGCAGCGGCTCCATCGCCGGATAGACGTTGCGGCACGCGGTGTCGGAATTGGCGCCCGGCTCTCCCTGAAAGGCTATTTTATTCGTCTTTTCTGGCATGGTACGGGGTCTTTTCACCGTTGGTTCGATAGAATCTGGCGGGCGCGTTCGAGATCGGCAGGGGTATCGACGCCGAGCGGCGCCGAGCGCACGATTTCGGCGTCGATGCGCATGCCGGCTTCGAGCGCGCGTAGCTGCTCCAGCCGCTCGCGCCGCTCCAGCGGCGACGGCTTCGCCGTCACGAAACGCTCCAGCGCGGCCCGGCGATAGGCGTAAAGGCCGATGTGATGGTAGAGCGGGCCTTCGCCCCAGGGGGCCGTTGCGCGCGTGAAGTAGAGCGCCCTGAGCCGCGCCGGCGACAGCGGCGAGCCGACGATCTTGACAACGTTGGGGTTGGTCCTGTCGTCATTGTCGCTGATTTCGACGCCGAGCGTGGCGATGTCGGTGGCCGGGTCGTCGAACGGCCTGAGCGCGGCGCCGATGACGGCCGGGTCGATGGTGGGCAGGTCTCCCTGCACGTTGACGATCGTTTCCGTCCTGCGGTCGGGGTCGAGCGTCGACAGCGCCTCGAAGATGCGGTCGGAGCCCGATTCGTGGTCGCCGCGCGTCATCACGGCCTCGAAGCCGTGGCCGGCGACAGCCTCGGCGACGTTTCGCGTGTCGGTGGCCACCACCACCCGGCCAAGGCCCGCCTCCGCCGCGCGGCGCGCGACATGCACGATCATCGGCTGGCCGGCGATGTCGGCCAGCGGCTTGCCGGGCAGGCGGGTCGAGGCCATGCGGGCCGGGATCAGGACGAGGATGGACATCGGCGGTGCGGATCTTTGGCGAGAAGGGAAGCGAAAGTGTCAAAAAGTCTCACTGGCAGCGCCCTTATAGGTGTTGCAACGCCAGAGCAAAAGACCTAGTTTCCGCCCGATTTGACCAGCTCCGAGGGGAGGGTCGACAGAGCGTACGGAAGGGCCGGCGGATCGGCCTTTTACGGAGCAGGAGCCGGGGTGCATGGACTCGTTTGAAGTAAACAAGATAATCGGCGGCCTGCTGGGCACCGTCTTCGTCCTCTTCTCGATCAGCATCGTCTCGGACGGGTTGTTCTCCTCCCATGCGCCGGAAAAGCCGGGCTTCGTCATCGAGGCGGCCGAGCCGACCGAGGGCGGCGCGGCGGCGCCCGCGCAGGAGGCCGTGCCGATCGCCGACCTGCTGGCCAAGGCCGATCCCGCCAAGGGCGAGGCCGTTTTCAAGAAATGCACCGCCTGTCATTCGGGTGAAAAGGGCGGTCCCAACAAGGTCGGCCCCGACCTGTGGGACGTCGTCGACCGCCCGGTGGCCGAGCACGAGGGCTTCTCCTATTCGGCCGGCATGAAGGACTTTTCCAAGGGCGGAGAGGAGAAGTGGACGTTCGACAACCTCAACCACTTCCTGACCTCGCCGAAGGGCTTCGTGAAGGGCACCGCCATGGGCTTCGCCGGCCTCAAGAAGGACGAGGAGCGCGCCGACCTGATCGCCTATCTGCACACGCTTTCGGATAACCCGGTGCCGCTGCCGCAGCCCGGCGCCGCCGATGCCGGAGAGGCCGCCCCTGCCGCGGACGGCGCGGCCGCCCCCGCCGAGGGCGCGGAGCCGGCTCCTGCCGAATAACGAAGCCGTTATCGCGGATATCCTTGAAAAAGCCGGGTTCGACCCGGCTTTTCTTTTGCGGCCGGGTTTGTCGCTTGCGCCATGGATAGGCTAGATTGCTGGTTCACGAACCACGAAAAGGGGTGGGCATGCGGGTTTGTCACACGATGATGGCGCTGAGGCCGCTGTTGGCGGCGGCCGTGCTCGCGGGAGCGCTCGGGACCGCCGGCGCCGACGAATGGCGCACCAGTTCCTTTCTGACCGGCGAAACCAAATACGGCGAGAACTTCCGGCACTACGACTATGTGAATCCCGACGCGCCGAAGGGCGGCACGCTGAATTCCACCGTCAACGGCACCTTCGACAGCTTCAATCCCTATATCGTGCAGGGCGCGCCGGCCGCCGGCTTCTCGCCGTTCGGCGGCGGCCTGCTCTACGATACCCTGATGGAGCAGGCGACCGACGAGAGCGGCATCAGCCATGCGCTCATTGCCGATGCCTACAAGTTCCCGGACGATTATTCTTCCGCCACCTACCGGCTGGACCCGGCCGCCCGCTGGCATGACGGTGAGCCGATCACCGTCGACGACGTGATCTGGTCGTTCGAGGCGCTGAAGAAGAACAGCCCGATGTACAACCGCTATTTTGAGAACGTGAGCGAGGCCGTCGCGGTTTCGGACCGCGAGGTCGAATTCAGGTTCGACCAGAAGGGCAACCGGGAACTGCCGAAGATCCTCGGTGACCTCGTCGTGCTGCCGAAGCACTGGTGGGAAGGCACCGACGCCAAGGGCAACAAGCGCGACATCGGCCGCCCGACGCTGGAGCCGCCGCTCGGTTCGGCCGCATACCGGATCAAGAGCTTCAAGCCGGGATCGGAGATCGTCTGGGAGCGGGTGCCCGACTATTGGGGGGCGAAGCTGCCGGTGAAGGTCGGCCGCGAGAATTTCGACCTGCGCCGCTATACCTATTTCCTCGACGAGAACGCCGCCTGGCTGGCCTTCGTCAAGGGCGGGCTGGAAGACATCAATCTCGAAAATAGCGGCCGCGCCTGGATGACGAAATACGACTTTCCGGCGCTCAAGGCCGGCGACGTCGTCAAGAAGGAATTCAAGGCGACCTCGCGCGCCACCATGCAGGGCTTCGCCATGAATACCCGCCGGCCCCTGTTCCAGGATCGCCGGGTGCGCGAGGCGCTTTCCTATCTCTACGACTTCGACGCCATCAACCGTACGCAGTCCTTCGGCCTCAACACGCGCATCACCAGCTATTTCATGGGCGGCGATCTTGCTTCCAGCGGCCTGCCGCAGGGAAAGGAGCTGGAAATCCTCGACAAGTATCGGGACAAGCTACCGCCCGAGCTTTTCACGCAGGAATGGAAGCTCCCCGCCTTCGAGACGCCGCAGGACGAGCGTAAGGTGCTGAAGAAGTCCGTCGAACTGCTTGCGTCGGCCGGCTGGACGATCAAGGGCGGCGTCATGACGAACGCCGAAACGGGAGCGCCGCTCCGCTTCGAGATCCTCGATTCGCGCCAGGGTGCGGAAGCGTCCCTGATGCCCTATATCACCATGTTGCAGAAGATCGGCATCAAGGCGACGCTGCGCTTCGTGGATCAGTCGCAGTATATCAACCGGGTCAACGATTTCGACTTCGACATGATCACCGCCGTGCTGCCGCAGTCGGATTCGCCCGGCAACGAACAGCGCGACTACTGGAGTTCCAGGGCTGCCGACACGCCCGGTTCGCGCAACTATTCCGGCATCAGGGACCCGGTGGTGGATGCCCTGGTGGAGCGGGTGATCTTCGCGACCGACAGGGACGATCTCGTGGCCGCCACGCGCGCGCTGGACCGCGTTCTGTTGTGGAATTTCTACGTCGTCCCGCAGTTCACGCGCCTCGACGTATGGCTCGCCTACTGGAACAAGTTCGGCATCCCCGACACGCAGCCCACCTATCTGGGACCCGACATCGATTCCTGGTGGATCGATCCGGAGAAGGAGAAAGCGCTGGCCGCCAAGTACAAGAGCGGCAATTGATGAGGCTCCCGCGGCGCGATTTCCTCGCTCTCGGCATCGCCGCTGGCGCGGCTGCCCTTGTGCCGGGCCGGGCGTTCGCCACCGTCCCGACGGGCGTTAAGCTGCATGGCCTTTCCGCCTTCGGCGACCTCAAATACGCATCTGATTTCCCCCACTTCGACTATGTGAATCCCGACGCGCCGAAGGGCGGCGCGATGCATTTCTCGCCGCCGAACTGGGCCTACAACCAAAGCCCGCTTACCTTCAACACGCTGAATTCCTTCGCCTTCAAGGGCGATGCGCCGCCGCGCATGGAACTGTGCTTCGATACGCTGATGGCGCTCGCGCTGGATGAGCCGGACGCCGCCTACGGGCTTCTCGCCGAAAGCGTTACCCTGTCGGAGGACCGCAACGGTTTCGATTTTTCGCTGCGGCCCCAGGCGCGCTGGCACGACGGCACGCCGCTTACCGCGCATGACGTCGCTTTTTCCTTCATGCTCTACAAGGAAAAAGGCCATCCCCAGCTTTTGCTGCCGCTCACGGAACTGACGGACGCCGTGGCGCTCGACGACCACAACGTCAGGCTTTCCTTCTCCGGCAGGCAGTCGGTGCAGGCGATCCTGACCGCCGTCGGCATGCCGATCGTCTCCAGGGCCTATTATGCGGAAAACGATTTCGAGGCTTCGACGATGAAGGCGGCCCTCGGTTCCGGACCCTACAAGGTCGGGCGCGTCTCGGCGGGCCAGTCGATCGAATACGAGCGCGTCGCCGACTATTGGGGGGCGGACCTGCCGGTCAATCGCGGCCAGAACAATTTCGACCGCATCCGCATCGATTTCTACCGCGACCGGCAGGCGGCCTTCGAGGCCTTCAAGAAGGGCGACACCACGTTCCGGCAGGAATTTACCGCCCGCGTCTGGGCCACCGGCTACGACTTTCCGGCGCTCAGGCAAGGCAAGGTGGTGAAGCGGGAATTTCCCGGCGAGAAATGGCCGGTCATGCAGGCGGTCGCCATCAACCAGCGCCGCGAGCGGTTCCGCGACGGGCGGGTGCGCCGGGCGCTCGACCTGTGCTTCGATTTCGAATGGACGAAGCGAACGCTGTTTTCCGGTTCCTACGAGCGTTCGCAATCGAATTTCGAGAGATCGGATTTCCGCGCCGAGGGCCTTCTGTCGCCGGCCGAGCTCGCGCTGCTGGAGCCCTTTCGTGCCGAGTTGCCGCCGGAAGTCTTCGGCGAGCCGGTGATGCAGCCGGTCTCCGACGGGTCCGGGCGCGACCGCAAGTTGCTCGGGCAGGCTTCCAGGCTGCTCGCCGAAGCCGGCTGGAAGCGCGACGGCGGCTTCGTTGTCAACGAAAAGGGCGACCGGCTGGCGGTCGAGGTGCTGGCCGAGGACGAGTCCATGGTGCGCATCATGTCGCCCTGGGTCGAGAACATGAAGGCGATCGGCATAGACGCCTCCGTCCGTCTGGTGGATTCCAGCCAGTACGAGGAGCGGCAGCGGAATTTCGATTTCGACCTCAACACGCTTGCCGTTTCCGTCGGCGCGACGCCGAGCGCCGATGCGCTCGAAACGCTGTACCACTCGCGCGCCGCCGACCGGCCGGGCACGCGCAACTATCCCGGCACCAAAAGCCCGGCGATCGACGCGCTGGTGGCCGCCGCCGGCCGCGCGCAAAGCCGCGACGAACTGGTCGTCGCGCTGAGGGCGCTCGACCGGGTCTTGCGCGCGCGGCTCGACTGGATTCCAACATACTATCTGGCGAATCACCGCGCCGCCTATTGGGACCTGTTCGGTTTCGTCGAGCAAAAGCCCGATTACGGGTTTCCGGTGGAGACGCTGTGGTGGTTCGATCATGACAAGGCGGCAAGGATTGGGAAAGCCTGACAGGCAAATGCGGGACGGGGGAGCGGTAGTCTGATGGGCGCCTATATCCTCCGGCGCGTCCTTTTGATGATCCCGACGCTGCTCGGCATCATGGCCATTTCCTTCGCCGTCGTGCAGTTCGCGCCGGGCGGCCCGGTCGAACAGGTGATCGCCAACCTGACCGGGGCCGGCGGCGGCGCCGGCGACCGGCTGGGTTCGGGCGGCGGCGATACGGCCGGCGGCAATTTCGAAGTGAGCGGCAGCGGCGCAGGCGGTTCCAAATATCGGGGCGCGCAGGGACTCGATCCCGAGTTCATCGCCCGGCTGGAACAGCAGTTCGGCTTCGACAAGCCGCCGCTCGAACGCTTCGGCAAGATGCTGTGGGACTATGCCCGCTTCGATTTCGGCGACAGCTATTTCCGCGACATCTCGGTGGTCGACCTGATCCTCGAGAAGATGCCGGTGTCGATCTCGCTCGGCCTGTGGATCACGCTGATCTCCTATCTGATCTCGATTCCGCTCGGCATCCGCAAGGCGGTCAAGGACGGCTCGGCCTTCGACGTATGGACGAGCGGCATCGTCATCGTCGCCTACGCCATTCCGGGATTCCTGTTCGCCATCCTGTTGATGGTGCTGTTCGCCGGCGGCTCCTTCTACGACTGGTTCCCGCTGCGCGGCCTCGTCTCCGACAACTGGCACGAGCTTTCCTGGCCGGCGCGCATCGTCGATTATTTCTGGCACCTGGCGCTGCCGCTGACGGCGATGTCGCTGTCGGCCTTCGCCACCACCACGCTGTTGACCAAGAATTCCTTCCTCGATGAAATCCGCAAGCAATATGTGGTGACGGCGCGCGCGAAAGGCCTGTCGGAGCGGCAGGTACTTTACGGCCACGTCTTCCGCAACGCCATGCTCATCGTCATCGCCGGCTTTCCCGGCGCCTTCATCTCCGCCTTCTTCACCGGCTCGCTGTTGATCGAGAACATCTTCTCGCTGGACGGGCTCGGCCTGCTCGGCTTCCGCTCCATCGTCGAGCGCGACTATCCGGTGGTGTTCGCCAACCTCTATATCTTCTCGCTGATCGGCCTCGCCGTCAGCCTGATCTCCGACCTCACCTACACCTGGATCGATCCGCGCATCGACTTCGAGCGGAGGGACGTGTGATGGGGGAGGCGGCATCCACGGCGACCCCTGCGGCCACCGCCAAGGCGCGGCGGCCGTTTCTTTCGCCGCTCAACCAGCGCCGCTGGCAGAACTTCAAGGCCAATCGCCGCGGCTACTGGTCGTTGTGGATATTCCTTCTCCTGTTCGTGCTGTCGCTGTTTTCCGAGTTCATCGCCAACGACAGGCCGATCATCGCCTTCTACAAGGGCGAGATCCTCGTTCCCGTGCTGGTCGACTATCCGGAGGAGAAATTCGGTGGCTTCTATGCGGTGGCCGACTATCGCGACCCGGTCATCCGCGACGAGATCGAAGCCAGCGGCTGGATGGTCTGGCCGCCGATCCGCTATTCCTACACCACCGTCAACAACGCCGTGCCGGAGGCAGCGCCCGCCCGTCCGTCATGGCAATTCGACGATAAAACCCGTTGCAGCCAGTATGCGCAAGGCGTGGACGATCCCGATTGCATCGTCGGCAACTGGAACTGGCTCGGCACCGACGACCAGGCCCGCGACGTCCTGGCGCGCGCCATCTACGGTTTCCGCGTATCGGTGCTGTTCGGGCTGATCCTCACCCTCGGCTCGGCGGTCATCGGCGTCTCGGCCGGCGCCGTGCAGGGCTATTTCGGCGGCTGGATCGACCTCCTGTTCCAGCGCTTCATCGAGATATGGTCGGCTATCCCCGTGCTTTACCTGCTCCTGATCGTCGCCGCCATCCTGCCGCCGGGCTTCTTCATCCTGCTCGGCATCATGCTCCTGTTTTCGTGGGTGGCCTTCGTCGGCGTGGTGCGGGCCGAGTTCCTGCGCGCCCGCAATTTCGAATATGTCAACGCCGCGCGCGCGCTCGGCGTGCCCAACCGCACCATCATGTTCCGCCACCTTCTGCCCAACGCCATGGTGGCGACGCTGACCTTCCTGCCCTTCATCCTCAACGGCTCGATCTCGACGCTGACCTCGCTCGATTTCCTCGGCTTCGGCCTGCCGCCGGGCTCGGCCTCGCTCGGTGAACTGTTGAAGCAGGGCCAGCGCAACCTCAACGCGCCGTGGCTCGGCATCACCGGCTTCGTCACGCTGTCAATCATGCTGTCGCTGTTGATCTTTATCGGCGAGGCCACCCGCGACGCCTTCGACCCGAGGAAGACGTTCCGATGACGAACGGATCATGGTATAATTGCTATAGTTTTCTACCATGGAGACTCTCATGGGCATGAATATCAAGAGCGAGGAGGCGCACAAGATCGCCAAGGAAATCGCCAGCCACACGGGCGAGACGGTGACGTCGGCGGTCGTGATCGCTCTCAGGGAACGGCTGGAGCGCTTGAAGCGGGAGGCGAATTTCGAGGAACGCAAGGCGCGGATAGACGAGATCATCCGCCGTTCGGGCCCGACGGCGCCCGGCGTGACCAGCGATCATTCCGATCTTTATGACGAGATCGGACTGCCGAAATGATCGTGGACGCTTCAGCGATCCTGGCCGTGCTTTTCGACGAGCCGGAAAAGGCCGGCTTCCGCGATCTTCTTCTGATGACGCCGGAACTCGTGATGTCGCCGGTCAACTATCTGGAGGCGTCGATTCGTGCTGACGACAGGCGGCATCCGGCCAAAGGGCCGCAATTGGACGCTCTGCTGACCGGGTTCGGGATTCAGATCGTTGCCGTTACCGAAGATCAGGCCAGGCACGCCCGCGAGGCCTACCGCCGCTATGGCAGGGGCAACCATCCGGCGAGGCTCAACCTCGGCGACTGCTTCGCCTATGCGCTCGCCAAGGCGCGCGGCGAGCCGCTTCTGTTCAAGGGCGGCGATTTTTCCCGGACCGACGTCGAGGCGGCGATTTGAGCGGCGATCCCCTGCTTTCGGTCCGCGACCTGTCTGTCGCCTTCACGCAAGGGGGGGCGACCTCGCTTGCCGTGGACCGCGTTTCCTTCGACATCGGCAAGGGCGAGACGGTGGCGCTGGTCGGCGAATCCGGCTCCGGCAAGTCGGTCTCGGCGCTGTCGGTGCTGAAGCTTCTGCCCTATCCCCCGGCCAGCCACCCGTCGGGAAAAATCCTGTTCGGGGGCGAGGATTTGCTGTCGCTCGGCGAAAGGGATCTCAGGCGCGTGCGCGGCAACAAGGTCACCATGATCTTCCAGGAGCCGATGACCTCGCTCAACCCGCTCCATACCATCGAGCAGCAGATCGTCGAGGTGCTGCGGCTGCATCAGGGCATGGGCGAAAAACAGGCGCGTGCGCGCGTGCTCGAACTGCTCAACGAGGTCGGCATCCGTGAGTCGGAAAAGCGGCTTTCCGCCTATCCGCACCAGCTTTCCGGCGGCCAGCGCCAGCGCGTCATGATCGCCATGGCGCTCGCCAACGAACCGGAACTTTTGATCGCCGACGAGCCGACGACGGCGCTCGACGTCACCGTCCAGGCGCAAATCCTCGAACTGCTCGCCCGCCTCAAGCGCGCCAAGGGCATGTCGATGCTGTTCATCACCCACGACCTCGGCATCGTGCGCAAGATCGCCGACCGCGTCTGCGTGATGACCAAGGGCCGGATCGTCGAGACCGGCCCGACGAAGGAAATCTTCGACCATGCGCAGCACGCCTATACGCGCCATCTTCTGGCCGCCGAGCCGAAGGGCCGCGCGCCGAAAGCCGATCCGCAGGCGAAGCCGGTGATGACGGGGCAGGACATCAAGGTCTGGTTCCCGATCAAGCAGGGCTTCTTCCGCAAGGTGGTGGACCATGTGAAGGCGGTGGACGGCATCGACGTCACCGTGCGGTCCGGCCAGACGGTCGGCGTCGTCGGTGAATCCGGTTCCGGCAAGACGACGCTCGGCCTGGCGCTGGCGCGCATGATCTCGTCGACCGGCGCGATCCGCTTCGAGGGCAAGGACATAAACGACCTTTCCTTCAACGACATGCGGCCGCTGCGGCACGCCTTGCAGATCGTTTTCCAGGACCCCTACGGTTCGCTGAGCCCGCGCATGTCGGTGTCGGAGATCATCGAGGAAGGCTTGAAAATCCATGAGCCGAAGCTCGACGCCGACCAGCGCGACCAACGCGTCGTCGACGTGCTGGAGGAGGTGGGCCTCGACCCGGCAACCCGCATCCGCTATCCGCACGAGTTTTCCGGCGGCCAGCGCCAGCGTATCGCCATTGCCCGCGCCATGGTGCTGAAGCCGCGCTTCGTCATGCTGGACGAGCCGACCTCGG
>ERZ778017.2232-NODE-2232-length-16217-cov-4.663965_pt1 | contig 16217 bp, 14 predicted proteins | sample MGYA00375747_ERZ778017 | MGnify/ENA primary metagenome ERZ778017 (study PRJEB29350, sample SAMN05509838) | bioreactor metagenome | biome: bioreactor; material: wastewater | place: South Africa: University of Cape Town | collected 2014-03-17 ...
TCGAAGTCGAAGGCTTCGATTTCATCGGTGCGCGCGTGGCGGACCGGAACGGTGCGGGCATTCGCTTCGAGCACGGCGCGCTCGTCGTTCGCGACTCGAGTTTTCTCGACAACGAGAACGGCATCCTCACCTCGAACGACGGCAGGTCCACCCTGCTGATCGAGCGATCGCTGTTCGCGCGAAACGGCCACGGCGACGGGTACAGCCACGGCGTGTATGCCGGGCGCATCGCAAGACTCGAGGTGCGCGCGAGCTACTTCCACAGCGGACGCGCCGGACACCTGCTGAAGTCGCGCGCGAGAGAGAACCGGATCGAATACAACCGGCTCACCGACGAGGACGGAGACTCGAGCTACGAGCTCGAATTTCCGAACGGAGGCCGCGCGCTCGTCATCGGGAACATCATCGAGCAGTCGGCGAAGACGCAGAACCCGGTGATCGTTTCGTACGGCGCCGAGGGATACAAGTGGCCGGTGAACGAGCTGGCGATGTCGCACAACACGGTGGTCGATTCCGGCGCGCGGGATGGGGTGTTCGTCCGGGTGTCTCCCGGAAATGCGACCGCATTTCTCTTCGACAATCTCTGGGTGGGCGGCGCGAAACTCGGCATTCCGTCGATTGCCGAGGAGTCGGGGAATCGGCAAGTCCCGCTCTCGGCGCTGCGCGATCCCGCGCACGGCGACTATCGGTTGTCGGCTTCGGCGCTTCTCCCTCCCAGGGAAGGTGCATCGGATGTGCCGGCCGCCTGGTTGCCCCGCTTCCAATATCGGCGCGACCGCGCGATGGAGCCGTTGACGCGAGGCGCGCCCTTGGCGGGAGCGCTGCAGCCTTGATCCGGCCGTGAGGGCAGCGGCGTGATCGGTCGAGTGAACGACCCGAGGATGTCGGCCGCGTTCGAGCGTTTCGACGGGCACCGCAGTGTCGTCCTCCGCTGGACCCCGCCCGACGCGATCCGTGCGCGGGTGCTTTTCGTTCCCGCCTTCGGCGACGAAATGAACCAGACGCGGCGCATGGTTCGCCTGAGCGCGGAGGCGCTTGCCGAGCGCTCGATCGCGTCCACGCTGTTCGATCCCCGCGGTACCGGCGACAGCAGCGCGGGATTCGAGGAGGCCAGCGTCGAACGCTGGCTCGACGATTTCGCGGCGATGCTCGAACGCATGGGGGCCGACTCCGAAGCCCCGCTGGTGCTCTGCGGCTGTCGCCTCGGCGTAGCGCTCGCGGCCGAACTGACGCATCGGGTACCGGGAACCGTAGACGCGCTGGTCGGCTGGGCGCCGGTGCTGCAGGGGCGCATGCAGCTGTCGGCCCTGCACAGGGCCGCGAAGATCGCCGGGGAGCGGCGTCCGGGCGCGGAGCGCGTCGACGCCAGGGCCGAATGGGCGACAGGGCGAATCGCGTTCCTCGGCGGCTATCCCGTCTCGCCGCTGCTGGCTGCGCAACTCGAGCGACTCGATGCCACCGTGGCTCCACGAGTGCCGGCGGCAACGCTGATCGACGTGCGGCCGCCCGTGGCCGAGGGTGTGGCTTTCCCCTCGGAGGCATTGCAAGGCCGGGCGCGAGCCTGGCGGGACGCGGGGGTCGAGGTCGATCTTCTCGCCGTGGAAGGTGCGCCGTTCTGGAACGTTCCCGATCTCGTCGACCTTCCGCTGCTCGTCGATGCGACAGCGAACGCAGTAGAGCGGCACGTGCGTGAGCGGTGCGGATGACCGAGACGCCTGTTTGCGTGGAACCCGACGAAACGCTGCTTTGCTTCGACGGCATGCTCGGCGTGCTCGCCATGCCGAAGTCGCCGCAGCCGACATCGGACGTCGGCCTCGTCATCGTCGTCGGCGGTCCGCAGACGCGCGTCGGTTCGCATCGCCAGTTCGTGACCATGTCGCGAGCGCTTGCACGTGCCGGTTACCCCTGCCTGCGCTTCGACTACACCGGCCTGGGCGACAGCGCGGGCCCGCTGCCCGACTTCGAACGGGTCGGGCCGGACATTGCGCATGCCTGTGACGTCCTGCAGCGCTCCGTGCCGCAATGCAGGCGCGTCGTGCTCTGGGGGCTGTGCGAAGGTGCAACGGCGGCACTCTTTCATGCGCTCGTCGACGCGCGCATCGCCGCGGTCGTTGCAGCCAATCCGTGGGCGCGCAGCGATGACACGCGTTCGGCCGCGATCGTCAAGCAGCATTACGGCTCGCGCCTGCGCTCGCGCGAGTTCTGGACGAGGCTGGCCACCGGAAAGGTCGATGTCGCCGGAAGCGTTCGCGAGGCGGCAGGTCATCTGTTCCGCTTCGTGGGTGCGCGTCGTCCGGTTGCGGCCGGCGAAGCATCGTCCGATCTCGCAGCGCGTGTCGCGCATGCGCTTGCCCGGGCCCGCTGCCCGATACGGCTGCAGCTGAGCGGCAATGACCTCACGGCGGCCGAATTCGAGGCCGCGCTCGGTCGTACCATGTCGAAGGAGCTGCCGCACGTGAGCCGGCTGCGGCTCGATCAGGCCGATCACACTTGCTCGGATCCGGCCGACTGGGAGGCCGTCGTCGCCGACACGATCCGTTTCCTCACGGCGCTCGGGCACGAAAGCGGGAGAAGCGGACGATGAAGCGACGCGCAGCGAATCGGATGCCGATCTTCCCGTCGATCGTGTTGCGCTCGATTGCGTCGATGCTGGTCGTCCAATGGGCCGGCGTCATGCCGGCAACCGCGCAGACGTCCGCCGACGGCGTTGCCGCCACCGCGCCGAAGCTCGCTGCCGGCCTCCTCGAACGCGCGCTGGCGCCGCTCGCCCAGGACGGGCCGGCCACGCCGGAACAGATCTCGCTCGTGATGCCGATCCTGGCGGAGCCGGGCGAGCGGCTCGGCACGACGGTGCGCTATGCGGCAGACGGCGAGGAGCAGTGGCGGGAAGCGCATCCGCTGTTTCGCGTGCATCCGGAATTCGCCGCGAAGGGCCACAGGGTCGACGAGGTCTTCGCCGGCGTCATCACCGGTCTCGAACCGGGCCGCGGGTATCGCGTCGAGGTGCGTGTGGAGGGCGCCGACGGGGAGGTCGTTCGCACGCTGCGCGCGCGCACCCGTTCCCTGCCCGATGCCGCCGGCAGGCCCACGAAGACGATCGCTCCCGGAACGACGAGCGCCCGCATCCAGGCCGTTCTCGACGAAGCGAACCCTGGCGACGTCATCCTGTTCCGCAACGGCACCTACGAGGTCGACGAACTCACGCTGAAGCGCAGCGGCACCGAGGCACGCCCGATCTTCGTGCGCGGCGAGAGCCGCGACGGCGTACGCATCGTCGACAGGACCGGACGCGTGCTGCATCTCGTGCGTGCATCGGACGTCGTCGTCGAGAACCTGACGATCGAAGGCTCGAACGCCGACAGCGGCACCGCGGCGAAGTCGGTCGGAATCCAGATGTGGTCGGGTTCGGTTCCCGAGCGCATCACGTTGCGCCATCTGAAGATTCTCGGCGTGGACCAGGGGATCATTTCCGCCGGAGACATGAAGAGCGTTCTCGTCTACGACAACACGTTGATCGGCAACGATCTCTTTGAACGAGCGGCGCTGGAGTCGAACGCCACCTGGAACGACGACGGCATCCGGGTGCCGGGCGCCGGCCACGCGGTCTTCAACAACACGCTGGCCGGGTTCGGCGACGCGATGGCGGTATCGCAGGGCGCCGCCAACACCGGCGTTCATTTCTATCGGAACCGCGTGCTCTTCACCGGTGACGACGCCTTCGAAGGCGACTACGGCGTTCGCAACGTCACGTTCTACGACAACCGCGTGCAGAATTCGATGACGCTCGCGTCGTTCGATCCGATGTACGGCGGGCCGGCCTTCGTCTTTCGCAACGTCGCGATCAACGTCGGTCGGCAGCCGTACAAGCTGAACAATACGAACACGGGTCTGCTCTTCTACAACAACACCGTCGTGCGGATGCCCGGCTACCGGGGCGGAGCGAAGTGGGGGTGGGCTCAGCCCGACCAGGGCGCGATCCGCGCCTGGGCGTACCGGAACAATCTCCTGTGGTTCTCCGGCGACGCGCTGCTGGCGTTCGAAGCGCGCGGCAACGACCCGATCGACTTCGACCACAACGCCTGGTATCCGGACAACAAGGTCTGGTGGACGAAGAGCGGCGGCTCGGCAGGCACGATCGAGGCAGCCCGCGCCCGGCTGCCGTCGACGACGCCGTTGTTCGGCGAGAGCACGAGGCGTCACGACCACGACGTCATCGCAGAGGCGAATCCGTTTCGAACGCAGATCCGGTTCGACGAAGCCTATTTCGTTCCGATCGTGCCGCTCTATGAACCGGTGCTGTCCGAGCGGAGCCGTCTGAAGCATGCAGGGATACCGATCGCCGGAATCACCGACGGCTTCATGGGGCGGCAACCCGACATCGGCGCCGTGATCGAAGGCCGGCCCGCGCCGGTCGTCGGCGATCGAACGCCGTGAGCTGCGCTCATCCCCGTGGCTCGCTCGCCGCCCCGGACGCGTTGCCGGCGTCGACGAATTGCGTGGCATCCACGTAGAGGTCCGCAGTCTCTCCGGGCCTCGCATAGGCGAGTAGCGGACGCATCGAGCCGAGCATCAGCTGATGCTCGAACGCGGTCACGAATACCGCCCATCCCAGCCGCCGGGCGCCGAGCCGCAGATGCGCGTGCTCCGAGCTGCGGTTCTCGAAGCGGATCCAGCTTACCGTCGCGTCGATGCCGCGCTCGCGCAGCGTGTCGAATGCGCGGTCCCACAAACGCGCGAACAGACGCCCGAGCCGATATTGGGGTTCGATGTGGAAGTCGAAGTCCCATGCGACGCGGTCGGCGGGAAGCGCGTGCAGGCGGCAACGCACGAGCCGCTCGCGAAGAACGTCCTGCTGCAGCCACATGAATCCGAGCAGCGCGTCGCCTTTCACCGCCGCGATGCAGACCGCGCCGTCGTCGAAGCGATCGCGGATCGCATCGGCCGGCCGTCCGAAATCCTCGGCGGTGAACGCCTGGCGCGTCACCGGCTCGACGCGGATCGAATCGGCTGCGCGTCGCGGAGGCAGCAGCCTGGTGCGCGCCACGGGCTGCACGTAGAAGCGCAGTGCGAGCACGCGCACGCGGCCGAAGCTCAGACGCGTAACGAGTGTGGAGGACGCGTGGACGAGCCAGCCGCCCGCTCCCATGCGGCGCAGATCGTCGCGCACCCGCGCGATGCGGCTCACGGTATGGGCGACGGGCTCGAGGGAATCAACCGCTCGCGTCGCGCCAGCGACCCGCCTGCTGCAGGCGCTCGCGCAATCCGCCGAAGCGAACGCCGGCCTTGTAGGCCTTGTGCGCGTACTGCAGCGACTTGTCGTAGTCCTTCAGGTCGGCGTAGCCGAGCCCGATGTTGTAGAGCACCTGCGGGTCCTGCGGATCGAGCTTCTCGGCCGCTTCGAACTGCTTTCGGGCTTCGTCCAGGCGCTTCCCCTTGACCAGGAAGAAGCCGTAGAGCGCGTGCACCTGCGCGTCGTCGGGTCGGAAGCGGATCGCACGTTCGAAATAGCATTCCACGGGAAAGTGTGCCCCGTGCGCCGTACTCGTGCCGGAACGCTCGCCGAGGCGCATCATCGCGTACAGGGCGCGGTGGTGGTTCGGGAACGCGCGCAGCGTGTAGTCGAGGTCGCCGCCGAGCGATCCCGACTTGCCGTGCTGCAGATTCTCGACCGACGGCGTGAAGTGGAAAGCTTCGACCACGCCGAGCTTGTTCTTGTCCGTACGGTAGTCGAAGGGACCGTAGGCGTTGCCCAGTTCTCCGCACAGTCCGACGGCGCGCGGCAGCGGAGTGCTCGGTGGTTCGTCGGCCGGTGCGCGGTCCTGCGCCGCAGCGGCAAACGCGGCGAGCGAAAGCGACCCCGCAAGAATCCAGCGCAGCGCGATCCGCATCGCCTCACGCGGCCTTGCACTGGCTCTCGACGAATTCACGCAGCGTTCCGAAGGTTGCAAATACATCGGCACTGACCTCGTCGTCGGGGATGGCCATCCCGGTGGTGTCCTCGATCGCGGCGAGAATGCCCACGACCGCCATCGAGTCGAGCTCGGGGATGCTGCCGAGCAGCGGCGTCGATTCCTCGAAGTGGGACGGCGGATACGCCGTCCCGAGCTGTGCGCTCAGGATGGCTCGAAGCGAGTCGCGGGACAACATCGATGGAAGTCCGTTCCGGGAATGGGGTCTCGCGGGCATTCTATCTTCCTTGCCAAAGCCGGTACGTGAGAAACCTGACGTCCGGCGCCGGGCGAAGTCGATACACTGCGGGCTCCCCGAGGAAGGCTCCATGTCAGAATTGTTTTCCGACCTGCTCGACCGGTCGGCCGACCGTCGTGCCGAATCGACCGCCCTGGTGGCCGGCAAGGCCGCGCTTTCGTATGCCGAACTGGCCGGCCAGGTGCGGCGTTTCGCCGCCGCGCTGCGTTCGCTCGACGTTGCGCGCGCCGCGCGCATCGGTATCTGGATCGAGAAGCGCGCCGAAACGATCGTCGCCACCTGGGGCACTGCGCGCGCTGGTGCGGTCTTCGTGCCGATCAACCCGCTGCTCAAGGCCGAGCAGGCCTCCTACATCGCGCGCGACTGCAATGTCGAGATCCTGGTGACGACCGCGCAGCGCGCCGCGAGCCTGCTCGCGCTCGACGAGCCGGGGCCGGATCTGCGCCACGTGGTCGTCGTCGGCGCCGGCGCCGACGACCTGCCCGCCGCGAACGAAGGTCGCGGCATCCGGGTCGCACGCTGGGAAGACGCGATGGCTGCCGCGTCCGACGACCGCTCGCCCGTGTCGCGCGTGCTCGACGTGGACATGGCGGCGATCCTCTACACGTCCGGCAGCACCGGCCGTCCGAAGGGCGTCGTGCTCTCGCACCGGAACGTCGTGGAGGGCGCGCACAGCGTCTCGACCTATCTCGGCAACACTGCCGAAGACCGCATCCTCGCGGTGCTGCCGCTGTCCTTCGACTACGGGATGTCGCAGTTGACGACCGCTTTCCTGGTGGGTGCGACCGCGGTGCTGCACAACTACCTGCTGCCGCAGGACGTGCTGCGTGCGCTGGTGCGTGAGCGCATCACGGGGCTCGCCGCCGTGCCGCCGCTGTGGATCCAGCTCGCGGCGCTCGACTGGCCGGCGTCGATCGACGCGCATCTTCGCTACTTCACGAACTCGGGCGGGGCGATGCCCACGGCCACGCTCGCCGAGCTGCGCAGGCGCGTGCCGGGCGCGAAGCCGTACCTGATGTACGGCCTCACCGAGGCCTTCCGATCGACCTACCTGCCGCCCGAGGAGGTCGATCGTCGGCCGACGTCGATCGGCAAGGCGATTCCGAACGCCGAGGTGCTCGTCGTGCGCGAGGACGGTACCGAATGCGCACCGGGCGAGCCGGGCGAGCTCGTGCACCGCGGAGCGCTGGTCTCGCTGGGCTACTGGAACGATCCGGAGAAGACCGCCGAGCGCTTCCGGCCGCTCCCCGGGCAGCGCAAGGAGCTCGTCCTCATGGAGATGGCGGTGTGGTCGGGAGACACCGTGAAGCGCGACGAGGAGGGCTTCCTCTATTTCGTCAGCCGGCGCGACGAGATGATCAAGACCTCGGGCTACCGCGTAAGCCCCACCGAGGTCGAGGAGGCGGTCTACGCCAGCGGGCAGGTGGCCGAGGTGGCGGCCTTCGGCGTCGAGCATCCGGCGCTGGGGCAGGCGATCGTGCTGGTCGCGGTGCCTGCCGAAGGCCGGACGGCCGATACCGACGGGCTGCTGAAGGAGTGCCGCGATCGGTTGCCGACGTACATGCTGCCGCAGCGAATCGACTGGATGGAGGGATCGCTGCCGCGCAACGCGAACGGCAAGATCGATCGCAAGCAGCTCGCCGCCGAACGCAGGGGACTGTTCTCGTGACGGAAATCCGTTTCGCCCAGCACGCGCCGATCCGGGCCTTCGATGTCTTCGGCACCGCGCTCGCGGTGGGCGGCGTTCCGATCGGCCGACTGGCCGAGCGCGTGGGGCGCACGCCGTTCTACGCCTACGATCGCGCGGCAATCGCCGCGCGCGTGCGTTCGCTGCGCGAGGCCCTGCCCTGCGGCCTGCACCTGCACTACGCGATCAAGGCGAACCCGATGCCGGCGCTCGTGCAGCACCTGGCGGCGCTCACCGACGGTCTGGACGTCGCCTCCGCGCAGGAGATGGCGGTTGCCCTCGATGCGGGCGTCGACCCCGCGCGGATCAGCTTCGCGGGACCCGGCAAGACGCATGCCGAGATCCGGCGAGCGGTAGCCGCGGGCATCACGATGACTGCCGAGTCGGTGGCGCAGCTCGACGCCGCGGTCGAGGCGGGCAACGCGCTCGGCGTGCCGCCGCGCGTGGCATTGCGAGTCAATCCGGCCTTCGAGCTGAAGGCATCGGGGATGAAGATGGGCGGCGGCCCGAAACCCTTCGGCATCGACGAGGCGAAGCTGCCCGAGGTGCTCGATGCGATGCGCGCGCGTGGCCTCGCGCTCGTCGGCCTGCACATCTTCGGTGGCTCGCAGAACCTGCGTGCCGACGCGATCGTCGACGCCCAGTCGAAGACCTACGAGCTCGGCCGCCGATTGCTCGCGCACTGGGGAGAGCCGGTGCAGTGGCTGAACCTGGGCGGCGGTTTCGGCGTGCCGTACTTCCCCGGAGAGCAGCCGCTCGATCTCGCGCCGATCGGCGAGAACCTGCAGACGCTGTGTTCGCGCGCAGCGGGCGAGATCGGTGCGCCGCTCGTGATCGAGCTGGGCCGCTATTTCGTCGCCGAAGCCGGGGTCTACGTCTGCCGCGTGCTCGAGAGAAAGGAGTCGTGCGGACAGGTCTTTCTCGTCACCGACGGCGGGCTGCATCATCATCTGTCCGCGTCGGGCAACTTCGGCCAGGTGCTGCGCAAGAATTATCCGGTCGCGGTGGCCAACCGCATCGGCGCGCCGCTCGATGAAGTGCAGTCGGTGGTCGGCCCGCTGTGCACGCCGCTCGACCTGCTCGCCGACCGGATGCCGCTCGCGCATGCCGAGCCCGGAGACCTGATCGCGGTGTTCCAGTCCGGGGCCTACGGCCTCACCGCAAGCCCGACCGCCTTTCTCGGTCATCCGGCGCCGGCGGAGGTTCTGGTTTGAAGCATTCACGCCTGCCGATTCCCTTTGGCGGCACGATCGATTCCGCGACCGGACGCGTCGATCTCGCACCCGATCCGGCGACGAATTCCGCGCCGGGCCGTTCGCTCGTGCAGCGCGCAGGCTCGGGTGCGCTCGTATTCGGGCGGCTGCGCTTCCTGGACTCGCCGCTCGGCGAGGTGCTGCGCGACCCGGCACAGGCGCTTCTCGATGCCTGGCAGCAGCGCGGCGATGAAGTGCTCGGGTCGATCGCCGGCGAGTTCCTGATCGCGCTGTGGGACGCCGAGCGCCGCCGAGCGCTGCTCGCCGTCGATCGTTTCTCGACCTTTCCGCTCTTCTTCTGCGAGCAGCCGGGGCGGATCGGCTTCGGCGCCCGCCCGGCGGATGCCGCCAATCGCGCCGACGTGGCCGCCGAGGTCGACTGGCAGGCGGCGTTCGACTACGCGTATTTCCACATGATCCCGGCGCCGTACAGCATCTGCCGCGGCGTGCGCCGGCTCGACCTCGGCGAGGCGCTTCGCATCGAGCGCGGCGCGGCGGAACGCGTCCGCTGGTGGCAACCGGTGTTCGACGAGCATCGAGCCTTCGATTTCGAGCGCGAGAAGGGCGAGTTCCTCGACGCGCTCGCGCGCGGCGTTGCCGAGTGCACCGCGGGGCACGCTCGCGAGCGCATCGGCTGCTTCCTGTCGGGCGGCACCGACAGCTCGACCATCGCCGGGCTCGTCACGAAGCAGTACGGCGCACCGGCGCGCACGTTCTCGATCGGCTTCGACGTCGGCGGCTACGACGAGTCGCACTACTCGCGCCTGGCCGCGAAGCATTTCGGCACCGACCACACCGAGTACTACCTGACGCCCGACGACGTATCCAACGGCGTCGAGGCGGTCGCCACGCAGTACGAGCAGCCTTTCGGCAACTCGTCGGCGGTGCCGACCTTCTTCTGCGCCAGCCTCGCGCGCGAGGCCGGCGTCGCGCGCATGCTCGGCGGCGACGGCGGCGACGAGCTGTACGGCGGCAACGAGCGCTATGCGAAGCAGGCGGTGTTCGCGCTGTACGACCGAGTACCCGGGCCAATGCGCGCGGCGCTCGTCGAGCCGCTGCTGTTCGGCGCGATGCGCGGCGTGGACGCGAAATACGTGGCGAAGGCGCGCAGCTACGTCGAGCAGGCGAAGGAGCCGCTGCCCGATCGGCTGCAGGCGCGCTACAACCTGCTGAACCGGCTCGGTGCAACGCGCGTGTTCACCGACCGGTTTCTCGCCGACGTGCGCGCGGACGAGCCGCTCGCCCTCGAGCGCGAGGTCTGGCAGCGCGCGCGTGCCGCCGAGGAGCCGATGTCGCAGATCGACAAGCTGCTCGCGTGGGACTTCAAGTTCACACTCGCCGACAGCGACCTGCCGAAGGTCACCCGCATGTGCCACGCGGCGGGCGTCGAGGTGTGCTTTCCGATGCTCACGCAGGCGCTGGTCGAGCATTCGCTGCGCCTGGCGCCCGAGCAGAAGCTCAAGGGGCGGCGCCTGCGGCATTTCTTCCGCGAATCGCTGCGCGGCTTCCTGCCCGACGAGATCATCGACAAGAAGAAGCAGGGCTTCGGAGTGCCTTTCGGCGACTGGCTGCTCACGCACGAGCGGCTGCGGACGACGGCCGACGACGCGCTGCGTTCGTTGTCCGCGCGCGGCGTGATCCGCGGCGAGTTCCTCGATGCGCTGCTGGCGCACCTGAAGGCCGGGCACGCCGGCTACTACGGGACGATGGTGTGGGTGCTGATGATTCTCGAGCTGTGGCTGCGCGCCTCGCCGATGGCCGACGAGCGGGTCCGGCATTGATCCGCTGGCTGACGGCGGCGGTGTCGCCCGCCGGCGAGCGCGCGCGCCTGGCTGCGTTCCTGTTCCATCGCGTGCCGGAACGGACCGACCCGATGTTCCCCGGGGAGCCGGATGCGCGCCGCTTCGATGCGATCGTGCGCTGGATCGCGTCGCAGTTCCACGTGCTCGATCCGATCGAGGCCTGCGAGCGCCTGGTCGCCGGCACGCTTCCCGCGCGCGCGGCCGTCCTCACCTTCGACGACGGCTACCGCGACAACGCGGAGATCGCGTTGCCGATCCTCGAGCGTCACGGCGTGCGGGCAGCGTTCTTCATCGCAACGGCTTATCTGCAGGGCGGGGCGATGTTCAACGACCGGATCTTCGAGGCGCTGCGACGTACCGAACGTACGACGATCGACGTCGGCGCGCTGCTCGATGGCGCCGCGGCCGGCCCGCCGAACGGAATGCCCGAGCCTGCCGATCCGGATGCGGCGCGTCTCTCGATCGGCGACGCGGCGTCGCGTCGCGCGGGCGCCGAACGCATCATCGCGCTGGTGAAGCACCGATCGCCGCACGAGCGCGAGCAGGCGGTCGAGCGGCTCGAAACGCAATGCGGCGTCCGTGCCCGCTTCGACCCGATGATGCGGCCCGAGCAGGTGCGCGAGCTGCGTCTGCGCGGGATGACGGTAGGCGGACACACCCGCACGCACCCGATCCTCGTCGCGCTCGAAGAGGATGCGGCGTGGGAGGAGATTCGCGGCGGACGCGACGATCTGCGCGCGCTGCTCGGCGAGGAGATCGACCTCTTCGCGTATCCGAACGGGCGTCTCGACCGCGATTTCGATCCGACGCACGCCGCGATGGCCCTGCGGGCCGGCTATCGTTTCGCGTTCACCACCGAACCGGGTGCCGCCGAGCGCGGCACCGATGTGTCGATGCTTCCGCGCTTCACTCCGTGGGACCGGACGCGGACGCGTTTCGGCCTGCGCGCACTGCGGAACCTCGCATCGCCGAAGCAGGCTGCGTGACCGCCTCGCCGGTCGTTGCCGCATCGAGCAGGCGGGCGAGCTCGCCGGTGAGTCGCCTGCGCGAAAACGCGGCCACGCGTTCCCCGGCGACGACGAAGCCAGCGCCACGTCGAATCGCATCGAGGAAACCCGCCAATGCCGACTCGATCGCCTGTGCATCCTCGAGGGCCGCCACGTGGGGCGAGCCGAGCGAGGCGACGAGCCGTCCGGTGTCGCCGGCAGGATCGGCAAGCGCGAGGATCGGCCGTTGCGCGCGCAGGTACTCGTAGAGCTTGGCCGGGATCTGGCCGTTGCAGTTCGCCGCCTGCAGCACGAGCAGCCCGTCGGCCTCGCGCATCTCGGCCAGGGCGTCGCGATAGCCGATCGGCGGCAGCAGCTCGATCAGGTCGCCCACCGCATGGCGAGCCGCCAGCTCCTGGAGCATCGCGTCGTGCGATGAAGCGCGGAAGCGGAGCCGCAGGGTCCGGTGCGACACGGCTCCACGCGCGCGCAGCGATGCGAGCGCGGCGAACAACTGCGTCGGATCCCGTTCGCTGGGATAGACGACGCCGCTGTGCAGCAGCACGAGCGGAGCGTCGTTCGACGGCGCGCGCGCGGGCGGCGGCGCGACTTCGATGCCGGCGAAGCTGCCCTCGTCATAGCCGTTCATCAACAGCGTGAAGCGCGCGTCGTCGAACGAGGCTCCGTAGCGGCGTGCGTAGAGATCGCGCGCACCGGGCGAGGTGAAGGTGAGGAAGGCGGCGCGGCGCGCCGCCTCGCGTTCGATACGCTCGAAGCTGCGCCACAGCAGCGGGTCGCTCGGGTAGTCGTCCTGCGCCATCGGATCGCGGAAATCGGCGATCCACGGTCGGCCCCGCAGCCGGTGCACCCAGTTGCCGATCCGGTGTGCGGAGGCGATCGGGTAGGTCGTCCACACGGCGTCGATCGCCTCGCGATCGATCAACCGGCAGGCGTCGCGTACGGCGAAGGGAATCCACGAGGCCCAGCGATCGGGGATCGCCAGGCGGCGCCAGTAGCGGCCTCCGATCGCGAGATGACGCGCCGCGTCCAGGGCGAACGAGCGGACGACGGTCACGCCGTCCGGAATGTCGTGCAGGGTCCGCGGATCGGTCTGCGGCATCGCTCCTGCCGACGCGGTCAACACGTAGGGCTTCCATCCGTATGCCGGGAGGTGCTCGGCGAAGCGCAGCATCCGCTGCACGCCGCTGGTGCCGACCAGCGGCGGAAACTGGAATCCGATCAGCAGCGCGCGTTTCATCGGCGCGAGTATCGCATCGGCCGGCGCGCGCTTCAGTGCGCTGCTTCGCGCCGGCGCGCGCTTCGGTACTCCCAGTACAGCTCGCGCAGGCGGCGGTCGATCCGGCGCGGAAGCGCCGTGCCGCGCCGGATGCGCTCGAACCATTCGCGCGCTTCCGGGGACCGGGCGCGCGGGGCGAGCAGCGCCGCGACCCGGCGCAGCGCCGCGTCGTTGGGCGTGCGCCCGAGCCAGTCGGCGCGCCGGTTGTGCCGGTACAGGTCGACGGCGTTCTCGTGCGAGCGGAACTCCTCGAAGCGCTCGCCGTGGGCGTCGGATGGCCGCCAGGCGACCGCCACGTTCTTGGAGAGCATCAGCAGCCGCAGTGCGATGTCGTCCTGCATCGGTGCGAGGCGCCGGAGTTCGTCCAGCGGATCCGATTCGTCGAAGTATCCGCGGCGGAATGCGATGCCGGCGCCGCTCGTCGGGAGCAGATCGAGTCGCGGCTCGGGCTCGGCGGGAACGACTCCGTCTCCGACGAAAGGCCATTTTTCGTAGGGACGCAGACACGCGCCGTCCCAGCTGAGTTGCCGGCATCGGTACGCGGGTGTCGCGGGCGTGTCGCGGACCTGCTCGACCAGTCGTTCTAGCCAGTGCGGCGCATACGGAATGTCGTCGTCGGCGGTGACGATGATGTCGTCGGGGTCGCGAACGCTCTCGAGCGCCGGGACGATCTTGCGATACGAACCGAGGTTTTCGACGAAGCGCACCCGGATCCGGTCGTCGTTGCGCACGACAGCGGTCGTGAAGCGCTCGAGGTCGGGTTCGTCGATTCCCTCGTCGAGGAGGAACGGCTCATGCGACACGTTCAGCAGGATCGCATCCGGCGATCGCGACTGGTGCAGCAGCGACGCGAGAATCTCGTCCAGGCGCTCGAGCCGGGATCGAATGGTGGTGAGCGAGACGAAGATCACGATCCGGTACTCCGTCGCGGTCGCACTCGAGTGCGACAGGGTAACGCGAGGGCGCCGGTCGCCACGCCGAATGAGCTTCGAGTGCGTCGTGGGCTTTCGCCGGGCACGCGTGGCATCGGCCAGAATCGATGCGGCATCCACGCTTCACCGCTCGCACCCGATGAAAGAGATACTCGGACGCATTCCGGTCGTCGGAGCCCTGGCGCGACGGCTGCACCGGACGCATGTGCCGAACGACCGGAGTGCGCCGCAACGCTTCCCCGGTTCCGAGGCGTACTGGGAACAGCGCTACGCGAGCGGCGGCAACTCCGGCGTCGGCTCGTACACCTTCTTCGCCGAGTTCAAGGCCGAGGTGCTGAACCGGTTCGTGCGGGAGCACGACGTGCAAAGCGTGATCGAGTTCGGTTGCGGCGACGGGAACCAGCTCGCGCTGGCGGATTATCCGGCGTATCTCGGGTTCGACGTCAGTTCCACCGCGGTGGCGCAGTGCCGCGCCCGGTTCGAATCGGATCCGACGAAGCGTTTCGCAACGATGGAGGAATACGCGGGAGAGAGCGCAGAACTCGCGCTGTCGCTGGACGTGATCTATCACCTGATCGAGGGCGACGTCTACGAGCGCTACATGCGCCTGCTCTTCGACGCGGCGAAGCGATACGCGATCGTCTATGCGAGCGACACCGACGACAACGCCGGCTACGAGGGAACGCACGTGAAGCATCGCAGGTTCACTCGATGGGTGCGAGAGCGTCGGCCCGAGTTCGCATTGGTCGAGCAACTGCCGAATCGGTATCCCTACTGGGGCGACTATCACACCGGCTCGTTCGCGGAGTTCTTCGTGTACCGGAGAAGCTGAGCGCCGATGCCCGTCATCGGCGCCGCGCGGCGAGCGTGAAGATCTCGAGCCCCGAGGCGTTCCATGTGCTCGCCGTGCGAAGGCGGCGGTACTGCAGCCAATGCGAACCGGCGCGAAGCGGATCGCGTATTGCCGCCTTCAGCAGATTGCGACGCGACGGCCCGGCGAAGCGGACGCTTCCGTTCCAGCCTGGTCGAAGCACCCGATCGGAGAGGACGAACTCGCGAAAGCCGAGTTCCTCGAGCAGCAGGCGCAGCGAGTCCGGAGAGAAGTACCAGCGATGGTCGAGCTGGTAGATCCAGTGGTCGATGCCGCCGGTCACCCGCGCGGCGCTCTTGTAGTTCCCCGTTTCGACGACGATCCAGCCGTCGTCGTCGAGCCTGCGGGTCGCGTCGGCAACGAGTTCGGCCGGCGAGGTCGCGTGCTCGATCACGTCCCACAATGTGATCACATCGAAACGCTCGTCGATTCGTATGTCGTCGAGCGTTCCGCGCAGCACCCGGAGTCGATCGCTGCGCGGCAGGCGGACTGCGTCGAGCGCCGGATCGATGGCGGTGACCGACCAGCCGCTATCGACCGCCTGCATGGCGAAGACACCCGAGCCGGCGCCGATGTCGAGCAGCGATCTTCCGGGGGTGGGCAAGCCGTTCACGAACTCGAGTTCCAACTGCGCGATCTCGCGTTTGCCCTCCGTGCTGAAGTAACCGGATTTCGTCGGATCGTTGCCTTCGTAAGCGGCGTCGAACCACGCGACCGATTCGTGCTCGGTGCGCCCGACGGGGTACTGCCAGGCGAAAGCGCACGAGCGACATTCGACGATTGCAACGGGGGCACGATCCCTCGTGTCGGAAGCGTGCGCCGAGAACCGGCGCAGGGCCGGTGATCCACAGATGCAGCAGGATCTCCGTTCGGGAACGAGAGTCGGCGTGGCGGCTGTGGGCGTGGACAACTTGCTTGCTTCACCGGAAATTCGTTCCGCCGGTATCGTACTGCGGTAGCGGGGACGACCCGAACCAGGAGGTCCAATGCACTTCGGAAGAGCCGTGCTGTCCGCGATTGCTGCGGTACTTGCGCTCTCGCCCGTCCCCGCGCTGCCGGAGAGCGGGGTGCGCAACACACTGCAGGTGCGCAGCAGCGAAGGGCGGGCGCTCGTCGACCAGCCGCTGCAGTTCGGACGGCCGTTTCGTTCCGCCGAGATCGCGCGCTGCCCGCAACTGCTGG
>ERZ778017.2236-NODE-2236-length-16186-cov-5.728535_pt1 | contig 16186 bp, 8 predicted proteins | sample MGYA00375747_ERZ778017 | MGnify/ENA primary metagenome ERZ778017 (study PRJEB29350, sample SAMN05509838) | bioreactor metagenome | biome: bioreactor; material: wastewater | place: South Africa: University of Cape Town | collected 2014-03-17 ...
GTCTTCCTTCAAGTATCTTGAGCTTATAAACAACAGCAGGTTTGTCAAGACGATAAAGGCAGTGGATAAGTCCAATGGCAATCTAGTTGTCATCAAACTATTCATTAAATCATCTGACGAGGGCTACGTGCTTTCGTTACAGCAAATTACCGAGCTTCTTGCCAAACAGTCGTTGTTGTTGTCGCATCTTCCTAATGTCTTGCCATGGCACAAACTCATAGAAACCGACAGAGCGGGTTACTTGATAAGACAGTTGGTTCGGACCAACTTGTACGATCGGTTATCATTAAGACCATTTCTACAGCCAATTGAGAAGTTGTTCATCTTGTTCCAATTGCTCAAGATAGTGCAACAATTGCACGATTTACACATCTGCCACGGTGATTTGAAACTCGAAAACTTGTTAATCACGTCAAGCAACTGGGTGTTCTTGTGTGATTTCTCTACTTACTTAAAACCAGTGTTCATTCCAGAAGACAACCCTAATCAATTTTCGTTCTTCTTTGATACCTCCGACAGAAGAGTGTGTTACATTGCCCCGGAAAGATTCTACAACTCAAAAACATCATCTCCGCCAAAGCAAACCATCAATGATGAAGGAGTATACAATGGAAAAGATAGACTTACTAGTGAAATGGACCTTTTCAGCTTGGGGTGTGTTATTGCAGAGCTCTACTCCGATGGTGTCCCAGCATTCACGTTGTCGCAATTGTTCAAATTCATGAAGGGAGAATATTCGTTAGACTTGTCACCAGTTCCAAATGAAAATATTAAACACATGATCTTGCAATTGGTTCAATTGCAGCCAACTAAACGAGTTTGCGCAAATACATTGCTAGAGCAGTCGAGAGACACGATTTTTCCTTCGTTTTTTTATGACTTTTTGTACGATTTCATGAGAGTCATGAATGATAATGACTCTTTCACTGTCGAGGATGACGATAACATTACAATCAACGATTTGAAGATTGACAAAATCTACTCGGAGTTCGACAAAATCGCCAAAGCATTTAAATTTCAGTATGACGTAAACGATGCAAAGGCAGAGCATTCAGATTCGTTTGTACCCTACAAGTTGAATTTGCCAGGAATACCGTGTAACTACAGAATTAAATCAACTATGGTGTCTGATGATGATAGGGACCATCCTGCCTTGATTATCCTCAGTTTAGTGTTCTCGATGGTAAGAACTGTCAGGCAAGTGAACTCTAAAATAAAAGCTTGTGAATTGATTTTAGCATTATCTGAGAAAGTGTCTGATGAAGCAAAACTAGATCGTTCTTTGCCCTATTTGTGTTCAATATTGGACGAATTTATAGAGGCTGCTGCGTCAGGCTCTCGAGAATCCAATTGTTCGACCAAAGCAGTTTGCACAGCAATAAGTTGTATCACAACTTTATTGATGTCATGTTCATATATTAAACCCACTAATGTTTTAATGTTTCCCGAATATTTATTACCAAAGCTATCGTATTTGATGGTTTCAAACATACCTACAATGGAAGCAATACTGATCAAAATAACACTAGCATCATGCTTACCTTACTTAGCAAGTGTTTCCAAACGATTCTGGGTGATGTCAAAGACTTTTAAACATGACACATTGAAAGCATATGAAAGTAGAATATTGGGATTCTCAGTAGCAAGTGGCACGAATGATGGTAGCACATTCAATGTTCCAAAGGACCAACTAGATGCTGAATTTGAAACATTGACTAATTCTTTATTGACGGATCCCACTGCACTGGTCAAAATCTGTTTGGTGAATAACATTCTTCCACTTTGTCAATTTTTTGGAGTTGATAAAACCAATGACATTATCTTGCCCCATTTAATTACGTATTTGAATGGGACAAATATTGAATTGAAGTTGGTATTTTTGAATTCTATTATCAAGTTGACCCCCTTCATAGGAATTTTGACTTTCGAACAATACTTTTTACCATTATTGATACAAACTTTACGCGACCCTGAACCGTTTATCATTTTGAAAGTCTTACAGATATTCAATGAAATTGTTAAGAAGAAGTTAATTAATCCAAGATTAGAATTCAATGCATTAGAAATCTACAAGGAGTTGTTAGACAATTCTGTGCTGTATTTGTTGCACCCTGTCGAATGGATACGACAGTCGGTACTAGTTTTGATTATATCAATTAGTGACAGTTTAACCGATGCTGATAAATATTGTTTCCTTTACCCATTAATCCGAAAGTTTTTAACCCATGATGTTTCCATTATTTCCTGGAACACTATTCACCCATATTTGGTGAAACCTATCTCATGGTTAATATTTGAAAAATCCATTGAATGGGCAACCAACTCTTCTGGAAAATCGTTATTTTGGCTGCAGGTTCAGTCGTCTTCACGTTCTTCTAGAAGTACAACAAATAACGTCCTTCCCTTGGCTAGTATGGGGAAATCGGTGTACCTTCCAAAGAATGAGCATGAAATTAAGAATTTAATAGCATCAGAAAAGAAATCAAATATTCCTTTGGCTCCTGAGGATAGACACTGGATTTTTAAATTAAGATCATATGGTTTTGATGAAAGTGACTTATGGAAATTGGGAGTTTTAAGAGACTATATCTACCATGTCAGTAGAACAAGAACAAACAGTGATTCAGTGGTTGAATACAAGTTTAACAATATCTCGAGTGAAATCAATCTCACTCCTCGAAACATCTTTTTTGACATAAACTATAAGTCGGAGCCTTTGAATACCAGCAGAACAACACAATCGAGTGTCGATGCAACAGTCAATAACGATGCTGTATCTTTTCAGGATTATGATGCCAAGACGTTTTTGTTGCCCAATTTCAGCAGAGTCAAAGCGTCACTACAAACTGTGGAGGCTAACGTGTTTGGAGAAATGGAATTGAGCCATGAATCGTCTGGTTCCCATCATTCGAAACGTTTGGCAGATAATACAAATGATCACAAATTCACGCAGGTTCTTTACAGTGTGAACAACTCCAAAATAATTACGTCGAACTCAAGTAATAGTTATAATGGGCACAATCCGTTCATTATCAATTATCTCAATTCATTGGAATTCGAACCTGATATCTCCAATTTTCCCGAATTTGGCACATATATAAAACCACCAACCACGACAGACTCCCAACAATTGGATCCAAAAAAGGTACACGTTGCTAGCATTAATACTAATGGTAATAGTGGTACCGTAGATGGTATTTCAAAAGTGATCTTGTCACCTTCAATGGAATTTTTTATTACAGCATCAGAAAGTGGAGTTATAAAGGTTTGGGATATCTCAAAAATAGATAAGATAGTTTCAGCAAGAAATGCAAGTTTGTCAATAGACTTGAAGTCTGGCATTACTTGTATCAAATTCATTCCAAATAGATTTGTATTTGCAGTGAGTACTACTGATGGACAGATTCGGTTGTTTAAAATTGACATATTTCGTGGAAAGAATAGACGAATCATCAAATACTCCAAATTGAGAGTAACACGGAAGTTTCAAATACAAAACGCCGATGATTTCCCAAATTACATTCTAGATTTCGATTTCATGATGAGCGATAAACAAAGCTTGTTGCTAGGAATCACATCAGGATCAAAGATTTTTGCTATTGATATAGTGAAAATGCAGTATATATTAGAGATTGAGAATCCTATGCTCTTTGGAATTCCACTTTCTTTCATATTCGGAGAGAATAGCTGGGTATTACTTGGTACCGACCAAGGATATTTATGTTTGTGGGACATCCGATTTGAAAGATTAATAAAAGCATGGAAAGTTCAGGATCAAAATAGAGAAGATAGTTTACGAATTTCTAAGTTGGTTCTTTTGCCTGATAGAAACGCTGAATCTGATAAGTTGTCGTTTCTCATGCTATGTGGATCTGATCTTACAATTTGGGAATTGCCATCTTTTGATTGCAAACAACTCTTAACGGCCAAAACAGACCAAGTTTCCGATAAGAGGTATAATTTAACTGAGTTTTCGATCAACATGGAATCCGCTAATATCGAAGAATTACTTGAAAACCTTGAAATGAAGAGCGAAGTAAGAGAAAGAGAGATGGTAGGGTCTACAATAACAAGTTTGAATCTCATTAATCATGGAAATGAGCTCTTGTTATGCAGTGCATCAGTCGATAAAACTATTAACCTATGGAACTTGACCAAATATGACAAGTCTACTTCGGTCAATTTGTCAAACTCTCAGTTTTTTCAAACGGTGTTTGGTTCGATGGTAATAAAAGAATACAAAAACACCAATGCTCCCCAATCACATTGCCATCTTGATGTTATTACGGATATTGCTGTTGTAACACAACCGTATCAGATGTTTATATTCGTCGATCGGAGTGGTTTTATCGAGATTTACCGATAAGCTACATCCTTGCTGCAGTACAACGGCATACTAGTGAAAAATTTACCTAGGTATAAAAGAAGAGGAAAATACTGCAGCATATATTGTAAAGACGATACAAATAAAGATGGCATTTGATGATCAAAAAGGACTTGCTCTTGCAATCGAAGAAGCAAAAAAAGGTACGTTCTTCTGGTAGACAAATAAGAGCGATGATTTCAACGAGGCTCATTTAAGACTAACTTGATAAGGGTATGCTGAAGGGGGAATTCCCATCGGAGCTGCATTGGTCAGCGAAGATGGTACAGTTTTGGGGACTGGTCACAATATGAGAATCCAGAAGGGTTCTTGTACTTTACACGGGGAAACAAGTGCCTTGGAAAATGCTGGTAGACTCAAGGGAAGTGTTTACAAGAAATGCACTATGTACACTACATTGTCACCTTGTAACATGTGTACTGGGGCCTGTTTGTTGTATGGAATTCCAAGAGTTGTCATGGGTGAAAACGAAACGTTTGTTGGAGCCGAAGATATCTTGAAATTGAAAGGAGTTGAATTGATCAACATGGACAATCAAGAATGTAAAGACTTGATGGAGAAGTTCATTGCCGAGCGTCCTCAAGATTGGAACGAAGACATTGGCGAAGAGTAGGTTCACCAATGTAATATCCTTGTTGGTATTGGTACCATATGTGACAAAGTCACGAGCAAAATTTACATTATCAATTCGAAAGTCTTAGTTCTATAGCTAATTGTTATTTAGTCGCACACGCCGCAATATAACACGAATCGTAAATCTGTACCGTTTAGTTTTTTATGTACTTCATCCTGTGCTGATATTTGTCTTCCAGGGTCGTTGTAATATTGAATTTTTATATAATTAGCTGCACCGTAATGTTACTATGAAAAGAGAGCATGAAGATGAAGAGGAGCACAGAGTACAGAGTTTTCAGAATATAGTTTGTAATCTACCTCCTTGTGACGTAAACCCTCGTTCGTTTGCAGATTATGGCACCTACGAACACCATATCATTACATACCATGACTACATCTGTAAAGAATGTCATCGGAGGTTTCCTTCCAAGATGTTTCTAGACATTCACATTGATGAAAATCATAACCCATTTATGGCGATTCGTCAACAAAACGGTGACAAGATCTTCAAATGTTTTGTTTTGGGCTGCTCCAAAGTTTGCTCATCACCCAAGAAGAGAAGACTACACATGATTGATAAACATAATTACCCCAGATCGTTCAATTGGCGCATCGTAAACGATGGTATTTAAGATGGATTATCGCGACTTGTTTAGCATCAGAAATGGCATTTTATAGAAACAGTGTTTATCAATAAATTCATAACAGTTGTGAAAAATCTAAAATAGATTAGATAGATTAAATAGATTAAATAGATTAAACATGTTTAAATTAGCAACGGCTAAATATCGTCTACAGCTTGTTTCCACCATGTTTCACTATTCTGTGAATGACCTTCATTATGCTAAACTCTATATATCATGCTTGGTTGGGTGTGTTGGTTTTACTTGGAGTCGAGCCATTTGCATTACCATTAGATGGTTTTGGTGTAGACTCACTGGACCCGTTTGCTAACTTTCTCTTCTTTTTTGAGGATACGACTGGTGGTCTTGTCAAATCTGCAATGATACGCTCGTCGAATTGCGATCCACATGCTGGACATTTGCGGTTCTTTGGTATTATGCTCATGATACAAAGGCAGACTGAACAAACATACCCAAGGTCAACAGATTTCCCAGTAATAAAACAACTTGCCCGATAATTAACGTTCGAGTTGGTAGGAAGAATGATATACGGTCTTATAGAAGGCTCGATGAAGTATGCTGTCGACAACACTTGGATCAATCCTCTGGGGTCTTCAATGTGCAAGTAGATTCCAGAAGTAGCATCGGATGCCTGTTGCAAATATGACGAGTCCTTTGTGCCCAACTTGGCAATGTCTATCGGCACTTTCATTTTCTGGGCCGCAAAGATCGAGTTCATAATCGGAATATACTTTATATCTTCTTCGTCATTAGGTGATACTATCAAAATTCTTGATTTCATAGATGTGATGCTGGTGGTGGAATGGGACGACGAACTGGAATTGGCGTTATTAACCGCAGCATATTTCGTGGTAGAGTTGATTGCTGATGCTGTAGTGGTAGAAATCGACTGGTCAACAGTCAACATCCTATTAGTATAGGTTAATGCAAGACTAACAGCACCTGCCAAACATGACTTTTTCGGAGTGTCGGTGCTAGCACATGATCGTAGCACCAGATTAAGCTCTTGTAGCACAGTTTCGTCGACTACTCGGAATTGTCGATACATTCTCTTGTTGATCAACGTGGGGGTATTGTCAGTATCGATGTCTAACGAACTGGTCTCGTCGTAATTCTTGTTGGGATCAGGGTACAAAAACCGCGATCCATCGAAGGAACTGGTGATGAACGCCACGAGATTCGAGTTGTTTAATGAAAGATGGGCATTCATAAATACTAAGAGCGATTTCGCTACCTCCTGGATAGTTATCTGATCTTTGATGGAGTACCAGCCCGTGGGAGAAATGTCCAAAATTACCGTGAGCAACGAGGGATCGTCGTTCACTACTTCAGCTGCCGTCGGCTCAGTGAATACTCTGTCCGAAATGGCATCCATGGTGCCGCTATTCCACTGTTTTACAACGACCAAAATTTTTCACGATTTCTTAGAACCATATTTTTGTATGTGTGGCGCTACCATATTCAGCGCCAGAGCAACTAAACAAGACTGAAAATTGGGCTGGCTTGTCAACGGTGAAGCGGTGGTGGAAGACGACCTTGCAGTGTTGACGTGACGCAGCAAATTGAGTTGTCTTCAATTGTTGTCCAAACCTACCAATACATATCTCTTCGAAAATGGTAGCGCTCTACAGGCTACCATTACCATAACCATCAGTCTTACAGGACAGATTGACAAGATGCGATGAGATACAGCTAGTTATGAACCTTCAAACCTACTTGGTATTAACTAATATACAATTGAAATACAAATAATATTATCTTATATAAATACATATGGCAAGACAAAATTAGTTGACTAAAGCAGAAGCAGTAGCGGATTCGTATTTCCAGTTTGGTGGTAAGACACCGACAGTTCTGTAGTATCTAGCCAATCTGTGGATTCTGGATTCGATCAAAATCAATCTGAACTTGGAGTCCTTATCTTTTCTGTTTCTTTCCAAGTGCTTTCTGACAGAGACAGCCTTCTTGATCAAGAAGTATAAGTCTTCTGGGATTTCTGGAGCTAAACCGTTGGACTTTAAGATTCTCAAGATCTTGTTACCAGTGACGACCTTAGCTTGGGAAACACCGTGAGCATCTCTCAAGATAACACCAATAGCAGATGGGGTTAAACCTTTTCTGGCATATTTGATGACTTGTTCAACAACGTCTTCAGAAGACAATTTGAACCAAGCTGGAGCGTTTCTTGAGTAAGGAGTAGCGGAGGAAGAGATACCTTTACCCTAATACTGTTAGTAATTGTTCGCGGTGCACACACAACAGTTCATCAGCCCACCGTAACGTCTTCCTCTTCATACCTAAGGTAATTAGAGAGACGGTCATGGTGGGAAAATTTTGTCATGAGTGATCTTGAAAGAGAAACAAATACAAAGTGTTTAAACCAGGAGAAGTTCAGCGTATAGTTCGAGGAAGCGAGAATGTGTATCAAGACAAAAGCGTTTTTGACAAGTGCATGGATTATGCCTCGTCTACTTTTGAAAAGACCAACCCTCTTTATTATCTTCCACGATACTGAAACAACCCATTGTGTTAAAGGCAATGCATGTTCTTATGATTATCCACATACAGATGAATGCATACGACCCATGATGACTGATTATTATTCTTTGAATGATATCTTTCGAAAACTTTAGGATGGTGAAATTTTTCAATATTTATATTGTAGTCGCACAGTGAAAAATTTTCATTTCCTGCAGTTGTCCGGTGTGCACATAGGTCAAGATGGCCAGGAATTTTTATCTGGTTAGTGAATTGTGATACATATTACGCCATTCGGACTGAAAATTACCACCATCATAGTCGGTGTGATTTGCATCAATTTTAGCACCAAAATGGTGGTGGACACCAACTTTGCATACTCCTGGTCTGTGTCAACATTTACAGTTGACCCACCAGCCAACAGGTTTCATGACAAGTAATGTATATTCAGAGCAATCTTGTTCTGCTGATGTCTGTAGTCTATTTGTTTCAGATTCCTGTGGAAAAGTACTCAACTTGGCCACAATGCTACTAAATACAAATATCCCTTATATAGTATAAAGCCACTACCAACCAAACCCTAGTCACCCAGTTAGTTCAACATCTCTTCAAAATCGTCAAATTGATCCTCTTCTTCTATCGTAATGAGCTGTGAAACTCCAGCTTTGCTGCGGAACAACTCAGTAGCTCCAGCATACAACATTCTCAAGTTCTGACCTGAAGTGTGTGGAATCCAATAAACCAAAACATAGGGTAACTTCATTCTTCCATCGCTCGTGGTCATGAGATACGATATAATGACGTATCTTGGAGAATTATCCGGTAACTCTTCCCTCAACTCATCCAAACTGTCGATTGGCTCGTCATTCTCTTGCTTGATTTCGTAACTGGTTTTATCAATAGTGTAGATATTGGCCTGTAACGTCAGACTACGAGAACTAGAAAATCTAAACTTGTTCAAACCGGACAATGTCTCCGGAGTAAATGTATACAACGAGGACTACGAGTTAGTACTGATCCCGTGCATGTACCCAAGGCTTTACATACCATCGATGATTACTGCCATTTCATTCTTTAATGTACTGGTGTCTACTTTTGGTAATGTTGGCGCTACCATTGCAGCCCACAAATGGTTAGAGTCACCAGCGACAGAGCCTAAATTGGAGTTCAAAATGATGGGAGACTGTTGTGTAAACACTGGCATAGACAATTGGCTACGTGTCTTTGTTTGCCGTACTGGGTAGTGGTTTCTTCGCTTCGATGCGTTGTTTGTAGTGCTGGACGGTGTGTCATCCTGCACACATTCAATTACGTACCGTGATAACAGTCACGTGGTTTTCTCTGATGTGTTTGTACCAAAAGGTAAATATTTACCATCATAATGAAATTTGATAACCAAACCTCTTTAATTGACCCTACGGCTACTTTCCAAAAATACATTATTGCACGGTTGCGATACGATGAAGGTGCCATTAATTGAGTTCTTGAAAGGTATGTGGTTGGTACCGAGTGGTGCGATAGCGTGTGAGCATTAGTGACGTCGTGGTACAAAGTATAAACACAAACTAGGTTTACAATCACGAAACCAACACTCACGGTCCATTTATGGTTCTACCATCTTAGTAATATGACTTTACTAACCTTTAGATCGTATATACCTCGGTGCATTTGACCATAGCCCTGTAGATACAAAAGACCTTGCCTACTTTACCGTTGAAGATGCTTTACCATACAACTCCTTTCATCTTGACTTTGGTCCATTACACATAGGGAACTTGTATCGGTTTGCAGTTGTATTGCACAATATTCTTAATGAAGATTCCAACCAGGGAAAAGCCGTTGTATTTTATTCATCTACATCACCAAAAGAACGGACAAATGCCGCATGTTTGTTGTGTTGTTATATGATTCTTGTACAATCGTGGTCTCCACATCAAGTTTTGCAACCAATAAGTCAGATTGATCCTCCATTCCAGTCATTCAGAGATGCAGGTTACTCGAATGCCGACTTTGAGATCACTATTCAGGATGTAGTCTATGCCATGTGGAGAGCTAAAGAACGAGGCATGATTGATTTGACCAGTTTCAACTTGGAAGAGTATGAACAATATGAGCGAGTAGACCAGGGTGATTTCAACGTAATTTCAAAAGATTTCATAGCATTTGCATCTCCGCAACAAAGTTCTCGCAAGTCAAGTTTGAATGAACCTTTCAGAAAAGTGTTGAACTATTTTATTGAGCATGACGTTCAGTTAGTGGTACGGTTAAATTCCCATTTGTATGATTCCAACGAGTTCACGAAGAGAAATATTCAGCACATTGATATGATTTTTGACGATGGTACTTGTCCCACTTTGGAGTACGTTCACAAATTTATTGGGGCAGCAGAAACGGTCATAAACAAAGGTGGTAAAATCGCAGTCCATTGTAAGGCTGGTTTGGGTAGAACCGGTTGCTTAATTGGTGCCCATCTTATCTACACCCATGGTTTCACTGCTAACGAATGCATTGCCTATATGAGAATGTTGAGGCCGGGAATGGTTGTTGGTCCACAGCAACATTGGCTCTATTTACACCAGAACGATTTCCGTGATTGGAGACATACCATGGTGTTGGACAACCGGGGAGATGATTTCATTGGGGGACTTTTCCCATTAGTTCCATATGAGGAGTTCAAAGCAAGAATGAAACAAGAAGCCAGACAGAGAAAATTACAAAGCCAACAGACACTTACATCACCCATAAGCCATCTTGATTCCTCTTTTGCAACGCCAATTAGAAGACGGAAAATCAGTGGTGCATTAGCAGCAAAGATCCAAACTGCCGTGCCAAATGAATCGCCTGGACAACCCAGAAAAGTCAAGGAGGACGAAATAGCAAGCTCGCCTAATCAGTACGAAGTTACCAATAATTCCGACGAAGAAATAACTGAGATAAATTCGCCTCGCAAGGAGATCCAAGGTAGTAGTACACCCCAAAGAGATGGAAGTGACTGGAAGGTGTTACGGTCCATCTCAGTCAACAGCCAGAACCAGCCAATGCACTTGACCAAAACAACCACCACCACAACTACAAGAACAATAAGCACTACATTATCGTCGTCGCCACTGGCCAGTCCCCACAGCACCAAGTTGCCCAGATCTAGATCGAGTTCTCGAGTCAACAGTGTTTTACAAACAAAAAATGGTAGCAGAGTGCAATCTGCCGGGATCAGGAAAGTCAGTGGTGGTAATGGGAAGAAATACTAGATGTAAATGATAACGCATGTATAACATTATAGCAATGAATTAATCTAAAGGTAAATCGTCGTCGTCCTCAAAGTCGGGTTCCACCGCAAAGAACCCGTTATCTTTATAGCCAATAGCAATTATATCAAAGTCCTTGAAGGTGATTTTCAGAAGTGCATCTTCGTCGACAATCTCGATCCAATTGTTTGCATAAGGATCCTGTTTGTCCTTGGGAATGGCCAATTTCAAGTCGTCAAGATCGAAGTCGGACACGACATCGACTCTTTTCAGAAAGTCGTATTTCCCTGTCTGCGGGTCCTTTTCGTACAAATCTAAACCCCCTGTAAGTCTAAGTGCGGATTTGGCTGATTCTTTTAAATAATTGAGACTGAGCTCACCTGGTTGCAAGTAGAACACCAAGGTGGTTTTCATCTGCTTAAACTTGACAATGGTCAATGGACCTTGTTTGGGGTTAGAAGATTTAGGGGGCTGCACTTGTTAGTTCTGCCATATTACCAGTGTCATTTTCACTATAGCCACAATACTCACCATGTTTGAATAAAGAGGTATTTAGTAAATGTATGGAAAATGTAGTTTTCGCACAAGTATCAATTCATGCGATTAAGGATATATTCATCCTCTAGATGATTTGTCACCAGGCACTACGCACCGATGGAATTCGTGGTTTGTACAGAGTGTTGTTGCGGCGAACAAATAAACTAGACGTTACCAAGCTTTCCGTGCCGGCATCGGCCCATGATAGTTTAGCACAAGAGTATGAAAAATTCACAATTGATCCCAACCAGTATGGGCAACAGCTAAAGTTTGAGTTGAAATATCATCTCAAGGAGGAATTTTCTCGGGTCTACACTAAACCCGAATCGCTATGGTTTGCGTACTCGAAGGGAGTGCTGCTAGTGGCAGCATTCGACCAGATCGATGCCCTTGTGCTGTGGGTAATTGAGTTCAGAAACGAGCAATTCAGGCGCCAACAATGGCGATATGAGTCGTTGCAGCGATCGTCAAAACCACGTCCAGAACAACAGGATTCGGTACCATTGACGTTGTCACAAAGGTCGAAAAGATATAAGAAATCGATGACAAGTGCCAGAAGTAACTACTTGAGTGTTGTGCATCGTCATATAAAAAAACTCCAGTTGAGAGGACAACTTCCCCTTCCCACGAAGCTACCATACACAGCAGACACGGTGAAATGCGACCCTGATTTGAGTACCAATGTTGATTTGGAGGTTTATCGTTCTACGTCATTTAACAAGATCAAATCTGCGTATGATGTCGAGTATCTAGATTCAATTGTACGATCAGATCTCGAGTTTGATATCAACAAACACCATTTTTTGAATAATTTGCGGTACATTGTCAATGAAAAGGGGCCCTTAGTGGTAAAAATAGGCGTCACCAACGGTGGCCCCATTGCTATACCGTTTATTAGGATGCCATATCCCAGACGTCGTCATCTCAAAGAAGTAGCTATGGATATCAAGAAATCATTGACATTATTTAGGCTCCGTAGTGCGTGGCTCTCGTTACCTCAGGCGGCAATGGAGAAACAAAACAAAGACGGAAGTGTCGTCATCAGAAACCAGCTAGTTCTTCCCCAGACATACTACGCTGAATTGGCAGAAGGTGAGGCATTTTGGGAGTTTTTGATGGAACTTGAAACAGGAAACCATTCAGCCAAGTCCAACGAAGAATTGAGTGCCATGTTGATAAGTTATGAGACTGAGTGGAAAGGGTTCATTAACGATACTACTCAAAGCCTAAATTCCCAGATTGCATTTTACGAAGAAAAATACAGAAACTTGAGAGGCGACAAGTCGAAACTACTCACCGAGCGTGAACACATTCAGCAACAGCAGAACCGGTACTATGACAAAATGATTCAAGTATACAAAAACACCATTCACAAGTTGCAAAAGTACCAAGTTCACAAGCATTCGGAAATAGTCAATTACGACAAAAATCGGAGCCTTTACTCCCACAAAGCTCTCTATCACGGAGAGCCTAACAAATCTGAGGGAGTGCGTCTACAAGAACGACTAGGTATGGGGAAAACCTTGGGTGATTATTTACGACAAGAAGGGTACAAGAGCTTTCAATCCGGAGAAAAGTTTTTTGATAGATTCAAGTTTTAGTATAGACATAGCATTTAAATATGAACCAATATCATATTTACACAACACGGATACCCGAGTGGAAGTATGACGATGAACAAGAGTTCACTATCGCTATTGCTGTTTGGAGTAGCTCAATTTCTACTAATATTGTAGTCACATAGAGGGTGGATCCAACTGCTTCTGGCAATTGTATTCGTTAGTCATTATATCTATTTGCATCACTATACAACGTAACCTCCGAAATGTTGATTGGTCGTAATATAGCCTTCGACATTGGAAGACATTGACTCCGGATCAATATCAGACGGAGGGTCTTCTGGTTCTTCTGGTGGCACAGTCTCGTTTTCCATGATCTCAAAGTCCTGGATCAACTTGATCAACTGGTTTGTACCACTACTTGGAGTCAGATCAAGAGAAAGACCATTCATCATGGTTATAACCTCTGATAACGATTTTCCTTTGTCCTTCAACTCGTTATGTTTTGATATGACATCTTCCAAGCTGGTGATACCATTTTCGTACCAATTAGATGGATAATCTTGTGGGAATGGGCTAGCTATCAAGATGCTTTTTCTTGTAAATAGTGCTTCATTTGATAATTGGTTTCTATAGAATAACGATGCCTGGTAATGTTCTTTGCAGCAGTACTGTGATAAGTACGTATTTGGGAGAATTATTGATGGTTTCCTATTAGAGATCTGGAATTTCGTCGACACATCGTAGTCATTGGTCCCGGAGGATAACTTTCGTACCTGGTGGCTAGGTGCCTGGTCACAGAGAACGTATCCGCAGTAATGTTCGATATTCCTTTCTTCGATGATGTCGTCGTAAACTTGCTGTAGCAAGAATCTGCTGAGGAATTTCAATAATGGCAATTCGACATAATGGTCTATCAAGAGCTCAGTTATTAATAGATGTAGCTTGGAACAATCACTGGGGCTGACAAAATCTTCGCTGGGAAATTGTCTTAAATGGTTTATAAACGCATCCAACAGTAACAACTCCATTGGGATTCGGGATGGTACTATTGGGTTTCACTGTCTTTATTACTTGGTGTAAATGGACTACTGTACAAACTTCTTTGGTAGTACTAGGAACACAAACTGGTCCAAAACTGCAGCAGGACTCGACGTAGAAGAAGAGTGCCACCGCGCCAGGTCCGCGAACTACCACGGGAATGGGGGCAACTGCAGCCAACCACCACCACACGGGAACTGAGTACTGTGCAGTACAATGTGTCATAATCTGCCTGGCGAATGACACTCGTGCAGCACGGTGGCCCCTATATTTGGTTTGGGCGTAACTCCGGGGCGGGTTGGCGGAGCTGCTGCCTGAATTGTGCTTTCAGCTTTTTTACGTTTACACAGAGGACTTATTTTACGCTACGAAGAATGATATAGATTCTACCGAGCCTGAGGTCTGTGAAAAAGAAGTATCTGCCTACAACCACAGCGGAGAAATAGACAAATCTCCCGTGTCGGTCCACCCGCATCTCTACGGCCCATCGTGTCCCTACTGCCCATCGTATCTCTACTTCTCGTGCCCTAGCTACAATTGAATCTAGGGGACAATACGGACAATGGTAGCGCCCAAAATGTAAGGTACCTACTAAGAATGGGCCCCTGGGTGGCACCAGATGGAAGTTTTAGCGGCACATGATGCAAGGAAATTAATGATTACGGTCTCGAGAATTGCACATGCACGCTTTATACCTTAGACCACCTGGCAGCCTTACAATAGTGTATTTTGTAGACGTGCACAAAATCTCGAGTTAGATTTGTAGTGAAACAATCCGACGCAGTACTTTATATAGTTCGCAAATCGACGCACTTTTGTGGGGGGGTGAAACACACTAGCGAGAGCAGAAGAAGGTTTGGGTTGACGTCCTGCGGCTAGTACATTTAGCCCACAAGCGGTGCTAACACTACCACCTGCTGCAACTTTTGTTGTTGTTAGCTACTCAATTGCCTACTGCAACATTACCGCATCCACTGGACTCCTGAGCTCCCTACATTGCCATCATCCACCCACGCTCGCTAAAATTGCTTCTAGTGGTGCTGCACAGCCTCCCAATTAGGCGCGGGGGTACAGGTGTACTGCAAATAGTGAATATTCTGGAGGACCTTAGGCGACTGCACCACTATTGTTACTGCGGGTCAAAACATGATTGGCCACGACAGGATTCTGTTCCCTGATGCATCACTGCTATTGTTCGCCAACTTGACAAGAATCACCAATACGATAGATAGTAGCATATTGCAAAACACTTTATGGGTTTGTGGAATGATGACCTCTCAGTAAGAATGTGCACCGTATTTCTGTAGTCATAGTTCATGTAGGGAGGGGCGTCGAATTGTATCTTGGTGCAGTACCCCACCGATAACGCCAGTGTTATCAATGAACCCAAAAGAGTCAATATCGGAAAAGAGGAACACGGTAGAGCATCATAACAGCACCACTACACAACACTACCCCACAGGGTAATTGTACATCTGTTCTACTTCTATTCTTCTCGCACTTCTGTACTACACCTGCTATGTTCATTCTCTCTTCGCCGTACTGTTTACTTCCCACTAGTACTGTATGTTACTTGACACATTTTCACAGATAATTGCATTCACCTGGCAAGTCGACCAGGGATTCGTAACATGAAGTACTGTCCACGAGTGGAGAGAACCGGAGGTCAAAGTTGTGGCGGTG
>ERZ778017.2239-NODE-2239-length-16150-cov-4.956632_pt1 | contig 16150 bp, 22 predicted proteins | sample MGYA00375747_ERZ778017 | MGnify/ENA primary metagenome ERZ778017 (study PRJEB29350, sample SAMN05509838) | bioreactor metagenome | biome: bioreactor; material: wastewater | place: South Africa: University of Cape Town | collected 2014-03-17 ...
GGCCTCCCGCCTCTTTCTGGAAGATGCCGCGCGCCGCGTGCGGGATCGCGGGGGACGCATCGTCAACGTCGATATTACCGTGCTCGCCGAGGTGCCGCGCATCGGCCCGCATCGGCCTGCAATGCAAGCTTTGATCGGCGAAGTGCTCGGCCTCACCGCCGACCGCATCGGCATCAAGGCGACGACCAACGAAGGCATGGGATTCGTTGGCCGCCGCGAAGGCATCGCCGCGATGGCATCCGCCAGCGTGCTTCTGCCGAGCGTCACCGCGTGAGCGACGACGAGGCACTGCCGGACATCGCCGGTAACGCTCCTCTCAAACGGGCGGTGCGCAACGTTGCCGCCCTGAACCTCGGTTACTTCGGAATCGAATTCACCGTTGCGCTCGCGATCGGTTCCGTGGCGCTCTTTGCCGACAGCGTCGACTTTCTTGAGGACGGTGCGGTCAACCTCTTGATCCTCGCCGGCCTCGGCTGGACGGCGGCGCGCCGCGCCAAGCTCGGAATGCTCTTGGCAGCCATCATCCTGCTCCCAGCCATCGCGACGCTCTGGACCGCCTGGCAGAACTTTTCGACCGGCCTCGTTCCCGCACCACTGGCTCTGACGATCACCGGCGCCGGCGCGTTCATCGTCAATTTCGTTGCCGCGCGCCTCTTGGCACCTTTCCGCACGACCGGCGGCAGCCTCACACGCGCCGCCTTCCTCTCCGCGCGCAACGACGTGATCGCCAACGTCGCCATCGTCATAGCCGGGCTACTGACCGCGGCCACGGCATCCCGCTGGCCAGACATGATCGTCGGATTGGGCATCGCCGCTCTCAACACCGGAGCCGCCCACGAGGTCTACGAGGCCGCGCGCGCCGAGCACATCGCCGCGAAGCCGTGACGGCTTCTCACGTTGTCAGCTCACCCGTCATCGCCCCGCGCTCGAACTGATGCATTATTCCCTCTCCCCATTTCTTCAATGGGGTGAGGGGCAGCCGCACGATTGGTGGACGCTGCTGTCCCTCACCCCGACCCTCTCCCCGCAAGCGGGCGAGGGAGTGCTCCCGGCCTCGCCGGGATGATGTTTCGAGGATTCCCTCTCGCTATCAAACACCGCCATTGGTTGTTGCGTCCCTCACGTCATGGCCGGATTTGACCCGTCGATCCAGGCGACAGCACATAAGAATTCGGACTCAAACAGAAACGTGGACCATGCCGACCAATGAGTTGTATGCCGCAACACACATTCACGATGCGCATTTGCAACGGCATTCGTCGTTGACCCGCCTGCCAGAATCGCGGCATCAAAGGGCTAAGTGGTTGTATTGCCACGAAGCACACTAAAGCGCTCATACGGGAGCCGATATGAATCTCATGCCCCACACGCTCGACCGCCCACCCGCCGATGCCGCGATTAGCACCATCGCCGAGATGACGGCTGAGATGTGCCTTGCTACCCGTGTGCGTCAGCTTTCACGTATCGTTACGCGGGTCTACGATGATGCCTTGCGCCCACTCGGCATCACGGCGAGCCAATATACGTTGCTCGCTCAGCTGGCCTCGCGTGACGGCATCACCGCCGTCGAGATCGGACACGAGCTCGACATCGAGAAGTCGACGCTTTCGCGCAACCTCAAGCGCCTCCTGGCGCTTGGCCATATCATCATGGATCCGCCCGCTGGCCGACGCGGCCGCGGCCTGCACCTTACGCCCAAAGGCCAGGCCGTACTCAAGGATGCCTATCCGATATGGCAGGCTGCGCAAAAGCGGACCGTCGGAGCCATGGGCTCCGACAGTCGAACCGTCCTGGACAGCCTGCTCGAACACGCCGAGGTGCTAGCGGCGGCCTGATCAGCTGGGCCGTTTGCACATTCCCGTCTCTCTAGATAGCCTTACCGGAGAGTGCTTCAGACGAAGCACTCTCCGCTTTCATTTCAGGACCACCCACAGACGGAGCCCTGAGTGTTTCCATCGGATATCCTGAAAACGGCGGAGCGTCTCGTCGGCATCCTGCGTGTGACAGGCCAGAAAATCTCCACGGCTGAAAGTTGCACCGGCGGCCTCATTGCCGGAGCCATCACAGCAATCCCCGGATCATCTGATGTTTTCGACTATGGCTTCGTCACCTATTCCAACTCCGCCAAAAGCAGCACCATCGGTGTCGATCCCGACCTCATCCGCCAGCACGGCGCCGTCAGCGCGGACGTCGCCCGCGCCATGGCCGAGGGCGCGTTGAAGGCCGCAGGTTCCGATCTTTCCGTTGCAGTCACCGGAATAGCCGGCCCCGGCGGCGGCACACCGGAAAAGCCCGTCGGACTGGTTTTCATTGGAATGGTTTCCCGAAATGGCGCCAACAGCGTGCAGCGCTTCGAATTTGGCGATATAGGTCGAGAGGCTGTTCGCTTGGCGACCGTTCGCGAAGCGCTGAATCTTCTCGATAAGGCGGTCGAATAATGAGCCGAAGCGTCCGGAAGCCCATCATCAAGATCCTTTGGCTTGCGGCGCTGGCCTATGCCGTCATCGAAATCGCTCCGGTATTCGCCGCCGATGCAACGGCACGCGACATCGCCAGCCTTTTGTTCAAGGCGGCGCCGGACAGCCACCCGGCGCTCGCGGACAGGGATCTGAGGCGGCTGGATCTTGCGGGTCTCGATTTCAAGCGCGCCAATCTCAGCAAATCCAATTTATTCGGCGCCGACCTCTCCGGAGCAAATTTGTCCGGCACGAACCTTTCAGGCGCGATGCTTGACCGCGTGACGCTGATCGGCGCGCATCTCGACGGAGCCAACCTCGATCACGCCAGCATGTTGCGGCCCTCGACCTTCACCCGCCTGACGCCGCTCCCCGGCGAAGCTCCGAGCCTCAAGGCCGCGTCGCTCAAAGGCGCAAAGTTTTTCGGCAGCTTCATGGGTTCGAATTTTTCCGGCGCCGATCTGACGGACTCCGATTGCGCGCCGACGCACACGACGGGCTTTATCGAATACATTTGGCGTACCGATCTGACCGGCGCTGATCTGACAGGCGCGACGCTGACGCGGGCGGACATGACGCAAACGAAGTTGAGCTTCGCCGTGCTGAAAAACGCGGTCATGCACGATACGATCCTGCGCGAAGCTGATCTCTCCGGCGCCAACCTCGCAGGCGCCGATTTGTCGGGAGCCGACCTCACCGGCGCCGATCTGAGCGACGCCGACGTTACCGGCGCCAATCTCGAAGGCGCCAAGCTCCACGACACCAAAGGCCTCGACACGCTCAAGGGTCTGGCCCTCGCGCGCAACTCCGAAAAGATCATCCGCTGAAAAATCCTCCGTCGATTGAAGGGGTGCATGCTCTCGACCCGACCTCTCATTCCCCTCCCCCTTGCGGGGAGGGGTTAGGGGTGGGGGTCGGTCACGGACGGCGGAGCACGAGCTCCCCCACCCGGCGCTGCGCGCCACCCTCCCCGCAAGGGGGAAGGGTGAAAGGCGGTGTCATTCCCGAGCAAGTAGAGCGTCGCGCTCCCTCGCCCCGCTTGCGGGGAGAAGGAACAATCCAAACCCAACGTCATCCCCGCGCAGGCGGGGATCCGTCCAAGCTTCGATGATGTCACTTATCGCAGGCCTGGACAGATCCCGGCCTTCGCCGGGATGACGGGAAAATGCGGATCTCGAAGGAGAACTCCCGGGCGCTTCACCGCTTCGGATTACGCCGACGGCCGCCCATAAACCTTGGCCGCGCGCTCTTCGAACGCCGTCGCGAAGCGGCGGAAAGCCTGATCGAACATGGTTCCGACAAGCGCCGCCAGCAGCATCGAACGAAACTCGTAGTCGATGAAAAAGTCGATCGTGGACCCGATGCCGCGCGCCCCCTCCCCGCCGAACGCGTCGTCACGAAAGGTCCAATGGTTCACCAGCCGCTTGAACGGCCCATCGAGATAACTGACGTCGATGCGCCGCTCGGCAGGCTTGGTCGTGACGCGCGTGGTGAAGCTTTCGCTGATCGCCTTGTAGCCGACATTCATTTTCGCGACGATCTCTTCCCCGTCCCCTTGCGGGCGCCGTGAAATCACCGAGAGGCCAGTGCAGAGCGGCAGAAATTCCGGATAACGCTCGATGTCCGCCACCAGACCGAACATCTGCGATGCGGTGAACGGAACATGGCGTTTGGTGCTGAACGAAGGCATGCGATGATATTGCCCGGGCTGGGTCGGTCTAGCGGCAAGGTAAACTGATACCCGCGCCCCGTCACGAACGTGTCGCCATAGAGCACATTTGCCTGAACGTGGATGAGACCGAGCGGCGCAAGACAAAACGAACCCGCTCGGGCCGAGTGCAATTCAATGCATCGTGCATGCAGCACGCGCCGGTCCAACCGCCGATCAGGCGATGAGGCGCGCCAGCAAGCGATGATGGTCGCTGCGGCTGCAGGTCACGACCTCAGTCTCTGTAATCGACTCCCAAGGTGCTGCAAAGCGGGGCCAAGTACATCGATGCCGGCGTCACCGCCGACAACCGACCTACACGTGGCAGCGGGCACCCAAGTACTGATTGAGCAGCAGATTGTACTTGTCGACGTTGGCACGCTGCGACGCCGAGAGACTGCCGCCGCTGCTCGCGCGTTCAACCTGGGCCGGCACGCCCTTCGAATCGAGGTGGTTGAGCTCGCTGCGAATTGAGTCGCACGTCTGACCGCTCGGCAACGGACGCGGGCCGGGATCGGTATAACCGCCGCCCGACGCACCGCCGCAACCCTGCATAAGCGCCGACAGAGCGGTCACCATTATAACCGCGATAAAACCCCGCATTCCGCTATCTCACTCGTTGGAGAACATGGCGCTGCCGAAATATACGCGCTGCAGTGCAAAGACCATACGGGTTATGCCTTCGCAACCCCTCGTGGCCTTGATGTGGCAATCATACAGCACCCGACAGGAAGATCGTCGGGAAAGGAGCCGTCACGAACTCCGATCCGCCCGGCACACGCGCTTTAGGTGCGCTCTTTGTTGCTACTGTTGTGAAGTCCCGGCGCTGGGTTGAGCGCTTGCGGTCGTCGCTCCGACGGATGCGGCAGGCTTCGCCTGAGCCGTGGTCGTTGAGGCCGGTGCACAACGCGTTTGGAATTCCGCATAGGCCTTGTTGAGTTCGGCCTGCTTCTGAAGAGCGGAGCGCTTGACCGAAACCTTGACGGTCTTGCCGTCGGCGGCCTTCTCAAGGCGCTCGATCGTACCATCGCCCTTGATCGTATTGATCTCGTTCGTGAGCGCGACGCAGGCCGGGTCGGTCTTTGCGGCGGTTTTTTCAGGGCTGAGTGACTGCGTCGTCAGACCTAAGTCCGCATTCGAACAGCCGCACATCAGCCCGGTCGCAAGCACGGCTATGCCGATCCTGATTGCTCCACCTTCCATCATCTTCGTCCCCCAAAGTGTTGCAACCTGCAACAGAACGCGCACACACATGCTGCATTAGAGATGCAGTGGCCGTGTGTGTGCAACGGGCGGGAAGATGTCGTCCCCAGTGAACACAGGCTCCAGACGCCGAATGTGTGGACATCTGCCAACTGGTGCCCGCGTACCACACCGGCACGAAAGCGGGATCAATGATGGTTTAAGAGGCTCCGCAGCGAGCGCGAAACCTAGTGCATCACCCGGCGGCGAACTTTTCCTGAAAGCGCCGGTTCGTTTACCGGCAGCATCGCGTCGAAGCCTTTGCGGATCTCAGCCAAGGAGCGGCTCTCGGTCATCCGGCCGTTGAGCGCGGTCGCCCGGGCAACGTGATGCCCGATCTGTGCGAGAAGCCGGCCCCAGTCACGGAGATGATCGCCGAATGCCTCGCCGTTCAGCGTCACCATGAGCGACCCGTCGGCAACCCACGCACGGATAAGCTCGACGGCCTGCTGAGCTTCGGGAACACCGTCGGGAATATCGAGTTCGAGTGGCCGTTCAGCCTCTTGTATATCACTCATGGCAACGGCCCCTCCCCTACGCAAAAGCTTGGAGGTGCATTTAATCGGCACAATGCTCCTGCCGCAAGACATTCGCGTCGAGCGTCCGATTGCACCGCCGGGCCAGTGAGAGAAACCGGCGCGATCCAACTCTCCCGCGGGGTATTGCCCGAAAGTCCGCTATTGCACAGTGATGATCTTATCGTCTTTGCGCACGTAGCCGAACACGTCGCGGGCGATTTCCTCGACCAGATCGGCATTCGGGACTTCCGGCGACAACAGCGCCACGTCGTGCCTCAACTTTGAGCGCACCGACTCCAGACCCTTGATCTCGAAATCGAGGAGCGCCGAACGTTCGATGAGTTCCTTGCGGACATCGAGGCCGTGGCGGCCGTAACGGGCGTGATAGACGAAATAGGCCGTCGACGTCAGGCAGGCAAGCAACACAAAAATCTGCCGTAACAGTTGTCGGGGCCTATTTCGCCTATTGAACCTAGTGGAACGCAGCACTGCGTCACTCTCCGAGGGAGGAGATCGAGGAGAGCTGTGGTTATGCCCGGCCCGGCTTAAGAGCGGGTAAACTTGCGCACCGCCGCGGGGAGAATTTGCTCGAAGGCGGAGAGGCTTGAAGCATGCGCGCTAAAATCAGGCCGAGCACAAGGAGGACGCCGGAGCTGAGTGCCCGCGTAGCGAAGCCGCTGCGAAGATCAATGGCGGAGACGTCTCAGAATCGATGCTTGACGCTGCCGTGGATCATGAGGTCCTGCTGATCGGCGTCGTTATTCTGCGGACCGGAATCAGGGGCGGGCTTGTTGCCGATCGTGTTGTCTTCGGCGGCGCCGTAAAGAAGCTCGAGGCCGAAGTCCATTTTCGGCAACGTGCCGAGCTTGCCGAGCCCCGGAATGCGAATTTCGGTCCCCTCGTCGCTTTTCGGCGACGACTGCTCCTGCACGTCGGCCTTCGGAGTTTCGGGGCCAGGCGCGGGGATGGCCATGCGTTGTTCATCGAGCGCGATGGCGCCGGTGGTCGCAGTGGTAGCCGCAGCCACCAGCATGACAATCACCAATCCAAATCGTCTCACATGTACCCCGCAAGGCCTCGGAAGCACGCACATTGGTTACTGATGCGCGGTCGCTCGCCGAAGTTCAATGGCCTTTTCCGATGCTTAATCCAGAGGGCTCCGTTTATCGTATGCCTGTTGTAGCATCGCCATGTTGCGGGGGCGACACAGAAGGCAAATGGCCGCCGTCAAGCCTCAAACTCGCCAAACCGCCGCCTGACTCGGGGCTTTTCGGCGAAAAAGGGGCCGCCCTCTGGGGGCGACCCCTATTCTGTCGCAGACGGGGAGAAGCGATCAGAATTTAATCAACGCGCCGCCGATGACCATGTCAAAGGCGTCGAGGTCCGCTGTAGCTCCCACCGAGTTCGTCAGGTCGCCATCTGCGTGACGGTACATAACATAGAGGTCCATCGCCGCCGGTTCAACGTTCTGAATGACGCCGGCGGCCCAGAACTTTAGATCACCGTCATGAACGTACCCTGCGTCGAATGTCGCATTCGTTCTCGAACCGACGTCGTCGTTGCGGTACTCCCCGAACACGGTCGTCTTGCCGAGCGGAATCCACCGCTGCTCGATACCGCCCTGAATGTACCACATGCTGCTCGTGTCTTGGGCGCCGGGATCAATGGCGTGAACATCATGATCGTTGGTCTGACCATAGCCGCCATAGACATATAGACCGGTCGGAGCGTGCATGATCGTTGCAGCACCTCCCCACCATTCGCAGTTCTCATTGGTAGCGCCCGTGGCGCTGAAGGGCGCACAGCCGGTCAAATGCTCGTCCGTGCTCTTCTCCCAGCCGCCTCTGGCAAGGACGAGGAAATCGCCCCACTGATTCTTGTAGGTCAGCGACACGCCGGCTTGATCCGACTCGCCCCACGACGCGGTCAGAACGAAGCCCGCGATTTCAGGTGAGTCGTAGCGAACGATGTTGCGACGGCCGTTCTGGCCTTCAGTGCCGTTATCGACGCCGCGCAGAATATCGCTCCAACGCAGCCCCGTGCCGAACGAGGTGCCGCCTACACCCGCGCCGCCGCTGCGCAGGAAAAACGCGCCCTGAGCCACGGCAGCCGCTTGAGCATCGGAAAAGTTACGCGTGTTGGCGAGATCGGCGTCGTCGAGCAGATGGTAGGTCGCCGTGCCTTCGAGCCCAACCGTGACCTTGCCGTAGTCCTTGCTCTTGATCCACCAGTTGCTCTTACGAACGATCATGGAATTCGGTGCACCGGTGCCCGTTCCGTTCGACGGTGACAATTGGTCGAACTTGTTCGAGGCGTTGCCTTGCGTACCGATTTCGAGCGTATAGCCAGCCGAGTAACCCGATGAGATCTGCGCTTCCCCGACGAACCGGAAGCGCGATTGTTCGAGCGAGTTGGTGCCGACGTATGCCTTGCGTTCGCTGCCGTCGTCCCACGCAAACACGCCTTCGTTGACCCAGCCCGATACCGACAGTAAAACCTTGCGGTTGCCTTTTCGCGCGGCCGTCGCTTCCAGTTCCGCGACGCGTTCTTCGAGATCGGCGCAGCAATCGCCGCCGAGATCGGCCGCCGACGCCGACGTGAAACTCAGCGAAAGGCCGAATGCCGCCAACAACAACGCCAGGCGGCTACAAGACAAATTGAATACCGATCGCATCGGCGCCCCTCTGTGTTTTTACAGACCCCAACCAGAACGGCACCCAATCCCCAGAGAGCACCGGACAATCCTGTCAATGCGCTGTAGAGAACTCGTCTCTTAAGCAGCGCCTTAAGCTCTGCTAAGCACGCCTATTTAACAGGTGCGTGACAGCCGGGCTCCCGGAGGGATGCAACACCGCAACACATGGCCATTTCGACGATATCTGTGCTTCACTCACCACAACTGAGGACGCCGAATTGGATCGCGGAAATACACAAAACACCTTCGATGTCGTCGTCATCGGCGCCGGTCCAGCAGGGCTGATTGCCGGTCACGCGTGCGCCGAGGTGGGACTGAGAACGGCCGTCGTCGGCCCCCTCGCCGACGCTCGCGACGGACGCACCGCAGCCCTTCTCGACGGTTCCGTCAACTTGCTAAAACGGTTGCACGTCTGGAAAGCAGTTGAAGCTGCGTCGGAACCTCTGAAAGCCATCCGCCTCGTCGATGCAATGGATACTCTGCTTCGCGCGCCTGAAGTAATGTTTAAGGCGTCGGAGATCGGGTTGCCCGCTTTCGGCTACAACGTCCCCAACGCAGCGCTGACGGCGGCTCTGGAGGCCAGCTCGCGCCTCAACTTCACACGAGTGATCGACAGCAAGGCGACCATTACCGATCTTGCTGGTGAACGCGCTGTGCTCACGACCAGTACAGGCCATATTCTTGAAGCTTACCTTATCGTGGCGGCCGACGGCCGTGATTCTCCAACCCGTACCGGGGCCGGCATCCCGGCAACAAGTTGGTCTTACACGCAGTCCGCCGTCGTCACGACCTTTACCCACACCCGGCCGCACGAGGGCATTTCGACGGAACTGCACCGGCGTCCTGGACCGCTGACGGTCGTCCCCGGCCCGGGGCAAACGTCGAGTCTCGTCTGGGTCGAAACGCACGACGAAGCCAAGCGCCTGGCTGCTCTCGACGACGAAGGCTTTACGCACGAACTCGCTTCGCACATCGGCGGGCTGCTCGGAACGCTGACAAACTTTGCGCCGAGGCGCACGTATCCGCTGTCCGGCCGCACGGCAAGTTCGCTCGGCAAGCATCGCGTCGCCCTGGTGGGCGAAGCCGCACACGTCATGCCGCCCATCGGCGCGCAAGGGCTCAATCTTGGGTTTCGCGATGCCGCCTGCATTGCTGAAATCGCGGGCGAAGCTCTGAGCGCCGGCGAAGACATCGGCAGCGAGGCTCTGCTCGAGCGCTACGACCGCGCGCGGCGCACCGACGTCGCATTCCGCGTGTTCGCGGTCGATCTTCTGAACCGGTCGTTGCTCTCGTCGATACCTGGAGCCAAACTGGCGCGCGGTCTGGGGCTTTTAGCACTCGCGAACAATAGGACTCTCCGCGCACGCATTATGCGCGAGGGTGTGGCGCCGAGTGCCGCAAGCCCTGCTCTCATGCGGCCAATGCCGGCAACCGGGGAAATCGTACCCTCCCGATCTTGACTGTCCGACCGCGCGGCGGCCATGACTTCCCACCGTTGAATGCCACATAAGGAACCCGAGTTCTGACCCCGGCCGTCGCCGCTCCGCCGCTCCGCGATCTGCAGTTCAGATGCGAATATCTGCTGCTACGCGCCATCGTTGGCATCGTGCGCGTCGTTCCACTCGACGTGGCGACGCATTTTTCCGCGTGGTGCTGGCGCCGCTTGGCGCCCATCGTCAATCCGAAGCGGCACAAGCGTGCGCTCGATAATCTGCGCATCGCGTTCCCTGAAAAATCTGAATCCGAACGCAAGAAGATCGCGCTTGCGCATTGGGAAAATCTCGGGCGCGTCATGGCCGAGACGATGCGCGTCGATCAGATCATCGCCGATCCATCGCGCCTCAAAATCCGCAATCCGAAAGTGTTCGAACGCTACGCGAGCAAGCTCGGGCCGATTGTCGGCGCGTCGCTGCACGTCGGCAACTGGGAACTCGCCATCTGGCCACTGACGGTCGCCGGCACCAATCCGGCATGCGTATATCGCTCGGTCAATAATCCATACATCGACAGCTATCTGCGCTATCAGCGCCGCGATCTTTATCCGGGCGGCATGTTCGGCCGCGGCAAGGTCGAAGGCGAGCACGACGAGTCGCAGAAGACGGCGCGCGTGATCATGGATTTCGTCCGCAGGGGTGGACGCCTCGGCGTCGTCTGTGATCTCTACGATCGCAGCGGCCTGCCGGTGCCCTTCTTTGGCAAGGACGCGCGCACCGTTGCCATCCCCGCGATGATCGCACGGCGGACTGGCGCACGGATCTGGATGTCGCGCTGCATGCGGATCGGCAAGGACAGCCGCTTCGAAATCGAGCTCAAGGAGCTCCGCATACCGCGCACCGCCAACCATAGCGAAGACGTCAAATGGGCGACGGCCGAGATGACTCGGCAGTTCGAGGAATGGGTCCGCGAGATCCCCGAGCAATGGATGTGGTCCAACCGCCGCTGGAGTTGATCTTCCGGCAGGTGCGCTCGTATGCGCTGCACCATCGCCGCGCAAACGGCTTGAGCCCGCAGCCGAACGGCATATTCTGGAACCGGAACGCATCGCGGGACGTTTCTTGTAGCTGATCTTGTGCGCATCGGTTCGGTATGAGCGACACACTCACCCCACTGCGTCTCGCCGTTGTTTCTCTCGGCATTCTTCTGCCCACGCTCGCCCTCATTCCACTCGGGAGCCTGTGGTTGTGGCAGCACGGCTATTTGATCCATTGGGCGGTCGCGACGCTTCTCTGCACGCTCATCGCCTACATGTTCGAGCGTATGACGCTAGGGCCGGAAAAGCGGATGCCTGAAGCGGAGTCGGAACTCCAGGTTACGACGCTCAGGATCGATGACGATCCGTTGCGGCGCATGGCAGAGTCAGCGGTCGAAAAACTCGCAACGCGGACCTCGCCGGAAGCGATCGCGTCATGGAACGATCTTTTGAACAGCGGACTCGAAACGGTCGAGACCGTCGCCAAGGTCTACCACCCCGATCGCGCCGATCCGATGCTGCGCTTCACCGTCCCCGAGGCCCTGACGTTGATCGAGCAGGTGAGCGGCCGGCTGCGGCCGATTTTCGAGGGCATCATACCGCTCGGCAGCCGCCTGACTGTCGCGCAGTTCGCGCAACTCTATCGCTGGCGCGGCATCTATGACGTTGCGGAACGCGCCTGGTCCGTCTGGCGCGTCGCCCGCGTCCTCAATCCTGCAACCGCTGTTACCTACGAGATGCGCGAAAGGCTGTCGAAATCTCTCTTGCAATGGGTCAAGGGATCGATCACCGGACGCCTGACGCGTGCCTACATTCGTGAGGTCGGCGCCGCCGCCGTCGACCTGTATAGCGGCCAACTCAGAGGCAGGAACAAGCTTCCACCTCCGGCCGATCAAATGAGCAAAAAAGAGTCGCCGACGGAAACATGACGCTGCAGCCCGATCATCTTGGTGATCGCGGCTGCAGCAAACCCATTCATGTTTTCGTCAAAAGGGGAAGGACGATCCGGTCGGATTACGACTTCCACAATGCGCCGATTACAAACCCGACCGCTGCCGCCACGAGCAATGTGGTAACAGGCTGATCCTTCACCGATCGATCGATGACTTCTTTGACGTTTCCGGCGACTTCTTCGACTTGCTGCCGGGCGTCTCCCGCCGCCTCGCTCGCAGAGTCGAGCGTTTGCCGTGCCTTGCTCCTGATATCTTCGGCGGTGCTGGACGAGCCCAACGAAGATGATGACGTCGATGCCATGCTCAAACTCCTTGCTGTGTCGCTGTGCAACGCGGAGAACATGAGGTTGGTTGCACGACCCGAAAACGCGGGCGAGATGCGCGCCGGCACAGCGCCCTGACCCGCGTTCAAAGCATCGGCAATGTAAGTTGATTACCGTTCTGCCGTTCTCGAAACGCCCCGGCGATGCGCCACTTCCGACGCAGAAACTTCGCCAGCCGCGACGAGAGCATTGACGCAACGTTTCGAAAGCCTTGTCCCGACCGCACGCATGCACGAGCGCACCTGCGGACTGTCGGAGCTATAGGCACTGCAATGCGCGTAATAATCCGTGGCGCAGGCAAGTTGGACGCTCAGGCTGACCGCGAATGCATCGCTGGTCGTGATAGCAGCCCCGGCCAGTGCCAGAGCCGAACTGAGCACGGTCTGCGCCGTTCTCCGCGTTCCGGTAAATTTCATCGTCGTTCTCCGATCTCTCAGCGACGGCCCGCGTTTCGGGCTCGTTCCAGGACATCGGTAAAGGACTGGAATTCCCGCCGCTGTTACGCCGGTGACGGGATGCGCTGATTGCACCGGTTTCGCGAACCGAACCGCACCCGTCTCTTCCGAGTTATTCCGGATCGACGATGCACGAGGTGCCGACAATGCCTGCCATCATTAATCTTGTTTCGGAGCGTCAGGAACGCGCCAGCCTGGATGCGACGCAATTGGAGCAGGAGCTTCTTGAGAAATGCCGGGACGCGTTCGACCGGCTCGAGGGCGTTGCGGGCTTTGCTCTGGTCGTCTGGGGCAAGAACGGTGATATGCGGACGGCCTATAACGCCGCACACGGACCGATTGGGCCGGCTCTCGTTCCGACGCTCGCAGCGGACGCCTTGAACAGGCATGTCGCCGTCGTCCTGGCGATGAATGAGAGCGGCGACGACAGCGACGCGAGTTGAAATCGATGACTGACAGCACACGAAAGAAAACCCGGAGCGTAGCGCCGGGCTTTACAGTGAGCGTGGCGAGGCGAGGTTGGGTTAGTGGAGGAAACCGAACAGATGCAGGCCGATAATCACAACCAGCGGCACACCTGCTATCCAGAGAATGAGATCGCGAACCATGATGATATCTCCTTACAATCGATTGTTTGCTGTTGGTGGCGACGCCGTCGACGTCGAAGTTGAAGACGGCTCTTCCGCCCGTGCTGCATCGGAAGGGCTTACGATTTTGAGCAACTCATCGAGATGATGGCGCGCCTGATGAAGATGGCTCCGCGCTTCCTCACCCTGAAGAATGACGCCATTCCGCGCGGCACCGCGCAACTCGTTCTCCAGATCCCAAAGGGCCTTCAGAACTTTCGGAACGGTTTCGTTGATGCCGCCGGTCATTTGAGGTTCTCGGGTTTATGCTTGTCTTCTGCTTCGTGACATCACAACGCGCTTCGCTCCTTTGAAGTTCCTGATATGCAGCGTGAAGCCGCAATTGGCTGCGCTCGGAACGACGGCAAGCAAATGCAGTCAAACAGGGATTACGAGTACGGTCATGCGCACTCGCGAAGCGCTCAACCTTTGCAAAATTGGAATTCACCACGCTGATTAAATTTTGCTGACGGTGCCAGCCTCTCGGCACGTGAACCGTGTAATGCGCCAATTGGGATGCGTTACGGTCCATTGCGCGAGTTGCACTTGTCCCTGAGTCATGCAGGCGAAGGTCGCAGTGCTATTCGCGTCGAAGACCAAGCTGACATCTCGGCAATGGCTGGGAGCGGAAATCATGCAGGCAGCCGCAGCAATCTCGATCATGTGATGCTCTCCGTCCGGCAGCTTCCAACTCCATTCGGGTTTTGCCGGCTCCAAAAATATCAACGCCAATATCAGCCGTTGTTTCCCTCACATTGTTTGTGGCGACGGTGTCGAGCTGAGATATAGAGTTGTCAAAGGAACCGGCTTTCGCGCTCTCGCAATTGCGACCGTGCGGTTGCGGAACCTGGAGCGGCCCCGCGCGTTTTGCGGACCGCGCAACGCCCGCCTCATCGGAAAGCCCGCGCATGATCCCGCCAAAAATTCTACCCATCGTCCTTCTGACGATGTCGAACGTCTTCATGACGACCGCTTGGTACGGCCATTTGAAATTCACCGACCGCCCCCTATGGCTCGTTATTCTGGTGAGCTGGGGAATTGCCTTTTTTGAATACTGCCTCGCGGTTCCGGCCAACCGCTTTGGCAGCACCGTCTACAATACGGCAGAATTGAAAACGATGCAGGAGGTGATCACCCTCACCGTTTTCGTGCTCTTCTCGATTTTCTATTTGAAAGAACCGCTCACCATCAATCACGCGGTCGGATTCGCGCTGATTGCAGGTGGCGCATTTTTTGTTTTCAAAGCGCCGCTCTAGTCGCGGCGCCTGTTTCAGTTGATGGGAACGCTCAGCTGAAACTTGCTGCTGACATTCCGGTCCGTATCGGTTTGACCAAGACCGCCGACATCGGTCGTCACACTCAGCGTGTAAGCGTCGGGGTTCGTGTAGGTGATCCCCGCTCCCGCCGAGCGTTCCGGATACGCCGACGCATCGAGTTCTCGTCCCGTCTCCGAAATATCGAACTCGTGCTGGTAGGTAACGAACGGCGAAAGCGTCTTGCCGTCGCCGACCGAGAACGAATGTTTGATCGTCGGCGCAATCACGATCGAACTTTTTTCAGCCGCGCCATTGGCCGCTGCAAATTCCGCGTTGCCGGACTGCCATTGCGTTCTGGCATCGAGGCTTAAGAGCGGCGTTGCCTGCAGCGTCACATAAGCCGAAGCCTTGGAATCGTCTTGCGCAGCGGCGTTTTCCGCACGCGCACTGTCGCGCTCGACGGAAACGCCGACCTTGGCCATCGGCGATAATTTATAGTCGGCGCCGAAACCGGCCCGCGTCGCCTGATCGTGCTCGCCGCCATAGCCGTCGAGGTCAAGGTTCGTCCAAACGTCAACCGGCAGCTTCGGAGTTGCCGTCTTGGGGAGCGCGACCTGGCCGGTCGCATCCGCATCGAGCGTGTAGCTGCGCGTATTATAGCTCCGCAGATCGTCGAGGCTGGTGCGCATGGAAACGCCCGTATCCGACGGATTAACGACCAGCGGGATAGCCTTGTCGCTCTGCGCGATCCACGGCGTTCCATCTGTTGCTTTCGAGCCTTGCGACTTGGTCTGCTCCGCCAGCACGGCGTCGAGGTTAATCTCCGGCAAGTTCATGGTGCATGGCACGAAATCCGGCGTGGCCGTGCTGGTGGTCGTGTCCAGACACTCGTCCGCCTCTGCGACAGGGGCCAGAACAACAAACGCCATGAGGCTCGCCAAACACAGATGCGCAAAGCGCACTTTTGTGACGGGAATTACGAAATGCTCAATCATGCCGCGCCAGTTAGCTTTGAACTTTGATGATCATGTGGCACCGCGATATTCTTAAATTTCGGGAGTGCACACCGCGCAACAAAACGTATGACCTGAACAGAAACGACGACCCGTTGAGCAGCATTTACGCGGCGACCGCACGACGGTATCATAGGAACGTCTTGCCCATTGAAAACCCATGGGCCTTATCCCCGCCATTTCATCGCCCTGCGGGATCGGCCAAGCATTTTCGCCAGCCACGGAACTGATCTTTAAATCAACTCCGCACTCTTAAAAAAGGGTAACACCATGTCGTTGACCGATGTTCTCAAGAACGCGTTTGGCAACGCCGCCGGACAAGCAGAGCAGGCCGCATTGCCGGAGATCATGAAAAACGTGCTCGGCACCGAGGGCGTACAGGCGATCCTCGCAAAGTTGAAGGATGCCGGCTTCGAATCCCAGGTCGCCTCGTGG
>ERZ778017.2240-NODE-2240-length-16142-cov-5.549201_pt1 | contig 16142 bp, 14 predicted proteins | sample MGYA00375747_ERZ778017 | MGnify/ENA primary metagenome ERZ778017 (study PRJEB29350, sample SAMN05509838) | bioreactor metagenome | biome: bioreactor; material: wastewater | place: South Africa: University of Cape Town | collected 2014-03-17 ...
CGTCGTGCGCGGGCACGCCCATGACGGCGCCGTCGCCGTAGCTCATCAGCACGTAGTTGCCGACCCAGACGGGAACCTGCGCGCCGGTCAGCGGATGCCGCACGAAGAGGCCGGTGGGCCGGCCGTCCTTTTCGCGCGTGGCGATGTCGGCTTCGGTAGCGGTGCCGTGGCGGCATTCGTCGACGAAGGCGGCCACCGCCGGGTCGCGCGCGGCAGCCACCGCCGCGAGCGGATGCTCGGGCGCCACCGCGACGAAGGTCACGCCCATGATCGTGTCGGCGCGCGTGGTGAAGACGTAGAGCCGGCCGTCACCGACGAGCGCGCCGCGGGCGTCGTGGATGTCGTGCGGGAACGCGAAACGCACGCCCACCGAGCGGCCGATCCAGTTCTCCTGCATCAGCTTCACGCGCTCGGGCCAGCCCAGGCCTTCGAGATCGGCGATCAGTTCGTCCGCGTAGCGCGTGATCGCCAGGTAGTACATCGGGATCTCGCGCTTCTCGACGAGCGCGCCCGAGCGCCAGCCGCGGCCGTCGATCACCTGCTCGTTGGCGAGCACGGTCTGGTCGGAGGGATCCCAGTTCACCGTTCCCGTCTTCAGGTACGCGATGCCCTGCTCGAGCATCTTCAGGAACAGCCACTGGTTCCACTTGTAGTAATCGGGCGCGCAGGTGGCGACTTCGCGATGCCAGTCGATGGCCAGGCCCATCGAGCGCATCTGCCCCTTCATGTGCGCGATGTTCTCCCACGTCCACTTCGCCGGCGCGACCTTGTTCTTCATCGCCGCGTTCTCGGCGGGCAGGCCGAAGGCGTCCCAGCCCATCGGCATCAGCACGTTGTAGCCGTTCATCCGCAGATGCCGGTACATCACGTCGTTGATCGTGTAGTTGCGCACGTGCCCCATGTGCAGCTTGCCCGACGGGTAGGGCAGCATCGAGCACGCGTAGAACTTGCCTTTCGGGAAGCGCGGGTCGTTCTCGACGGCGCGGTACGCGTCGATCGACTGCCAATGGGCCTGCGCGGCCTTCTCGACCTCGGAGGCGTCGTAACGTTCGTGCATGGGACGGCGGGCGGGGAAATCGCGGGAAACCTTCGAGTGTACACGGCAGTCTCACGCCGACTGCCGCTCCGGGAACTCCCCTTGCAAGGGAAAACGACCGCAATCGAGCGAGGTCCTGCCGTGGCGATGGCGAACCCTTCCACGCCGCCCGTAGTCGCGCGCGTCGAGCGCAACGGCGAGGCGGAGATCGGCCGGCGCATCCGCTTCGACACCGAGGCGCGTGGCGATGATCGGCCGGCAGGGGCCGCGGGCAGTCGCCGACCGGCTGCGCGCGCTCGAGCGCGAATGGGACGTCGAGCGTGCGCTCGCGGCGGGCGCTTCGACGCTGGCGCTGCTGGGCTCGGTGCTCGCCGTCACCGACAACCGCCGCTGGGCGGCCGTGCCCGCGCTCGCCGGCGCGTTCCAGTTGCAGCAGATCGTGCAGGGATGGTGTCCGGCGTGGCCGCTGCTGCGCCGGCTCGGCTTTCGCACCCGCGACGAGATCGACGACGAGCGGATGGCGCTGCGGGAGCTTCCCTTCGGCGACTCGCGTCAGGAGTCGGGGTCGACGCCCTGATGCGTGTCTGCGTGCGGCCGACGCGGCGCGTCGGCCTGCTTCCACGCGCGCACGGCCCACCTCAGCACGACCCCGAGCGCGATCACGTTGATCGCTATCCCTGCAATCCAGAAGCCGTTCATCGTCGCCTCTGCACTCGGACTCAGAACGTCGTCTGCGCCCGCACTCCAGCGTAGAAGTTGCGTTTCGGCGCCGGCTCGTAGAAGCGCCCGCCCGCCGCGTTGACGATCACCGAGCCGACGTAGCGGCGATCGAAGACGTTGTCGACCCGGACGAAGGGTTCGACGCGCCAGCCGGCGGCGCGCAGGCCGAAGCCGGCGCGCAGGTTCGCCACGGCGTACGCGTCGGCGTGCTCGGTGTTCGCGTCGTCGACGGCCACCTTGCCGCTCCACGAAGCCTCGACGCCGGCCACGAAGCCGCTGGTTGCGTGACGCCAGGTCGCCTCGGCGAAGAGCGAGGCTTTCGGCACGCCGGGCAGGCGGTTGCCCGACAGCACGCTGCCGTCGAGCGCGCGGTAGTCGCGAAACTCGGCCTGCATCCACGTCCACGCGAGCGATGCGGCGAAACCGCGACCGAGCATCGAGTCGACGCCGAGTTCGACGCCGCGGCGCGCGGTGCGCGCGGCGTTGCGGAAGGTGGTGCGGCCGCCGACGCTGGCGTCGGGGACGATGTCGTCGCGCGTGTCGGTGCGGAACAGCGCGAGCTTCGCGTGCGTGCCCGTTGCGGGGCGCCACTTCAGGCCGATCTCGTAATTCGTGCTGCGGCTGGCCTGCAGGTCGAAGTTCAGGCCCGGGCTGCCGTCCGGCCGGTAGGCCAGCTCGGCGAAGGTCGGCGTCTCGAAGCCGCGGCCCACCGACGCGTAGACGTTCGCCGAGTCGGACAGCGCGTAGAGCAGGCCGAGCACCGGGCTCGTTGCGGAATACTCGCGCGATCCCGAGTCGTCGGGATTCGTCGCATCGACGAAGGCGTCGCGTACCGTGAAGCGGACGTTGGAGCGGCGTGCGCCGCCGGCGAGCTTCCACTGCGGCGTGATCCACCATTCGGCGAGCGCGTACTGGTCGAAGTCGCGCACCGTGTCGGACTCGTTGCGCCGCAGCGCACCGACGACACCCCCGCCGTTGACGAAGCCCTTGCGCCGCTCGTTCATCCGGTCGTAGTCGACGCCGATCGTCGCGTCGATGCGCCCGTTCGCCGTGCGCACGCTCTTCGTCCACTGCAGGTTCAGCCCGCCGAAGCCGCGATCGAGATCGACGACTCCGCCCGACGAGCCGGATGCGGCGCCGCTGAAGGCGAGGAACTGGCGCAGCCCGCGCTCGCCGCCGTAGGCGCGTATCCGCAGCGTGGAGTCGTCGCCGATCCGGCGTTGCCAGTCGGCGCCGATCTGCCGGTGATCGACGCTCTTGCGCGTGTCGAAGGCGACGGCGCCGGCGCCGGCCTGCCGCGGATCGCGAGCGAGCTGCGCGCGCGTCAGGCCGAGCGGATCGAGCGTGTCGGGCTGGTCGAGCGCGGTGGCGCTGAGCGAGAAGCGGCTCGCGTCGCCGGACCAGACCAGTCGCGCGTTCGCCAGGTCGCGGCGCGTGCGGCTGTGATCGCGCCAGCCGTCGGTGCGAAAGCGCGAGGCGTCGACGCGCGCGCCGAGTGCACCGGTAGTGGCGCCGAGCTCGATGCCGAGCTTGCGCGCACCGAAGCTGCCTGCGCCGGCCTGCACGCCGAAGGCCGGCTGCTGCGGCGGATCCTCGGTGAACACGGTGACGAGCCCGCCGGCCGCGTTGCCGTACAGCGCGGCGAAGGGGCCGCGAAGCACTTCGATGCGCTCGGCGCCGTCGAGATCGAACAGGCCCGTCTGCCCCTGTCCGTCGGGCATCGTGAGCGGCACACCGTCCTGCGCGAGGCGCACCCCGCGCACGCCGAAGCTCGCGCGTGCGCCGAAGCCGCGCGAGGACACCTGCAGATCCTGCGCGAAGTTCTGCCGGTTCTGCACCCGGAGGCCGGGCACGCTGCCCAGGGCCTCCGACAGATTCACGCCCGGACGCTGCGCGCGGATCTCGTCCGCGCCGACGACGTCGACCGAGGCGGGGGCGTCGAAGGCGCGCTGGACGCTGCGCGTCGCGGTGACGGTCACCGGCTCGAGCGATTGTGCGCAGGCGGGTACGGCTGCCAGCGAGATGGCGGCGGCGACGAGTGCGGGGAGCACCACTTCACGCCGCTTCGTCGACCACGAACGGCGGCTCGAAGCCTCTGCGCGGATGCGTGCGATACGCCTGACGCACGACCTCGGCGCCGTAGCGGCGTTCGAGCGCGCGGATCGCGAAATGACCGCGGCTCATCGTCTGGTAGTGATCCATGAAGAGCAGGTTGATCGCCGCGCCGGCGGCCGCGCCCACGCCCGGAACCAGCATGCCTGCCGCCTTCTGCGTGAGCTGGATCTTGTAGCGCGTCGCCACCATCGCAATGAGCCGCACCATCGCCGGCGCGCCTTCCTGCGTGATGCCACGTTGCGCGACATGGCGCGAGGCTTCGCTCACCGCGCGGGCGAGCACCGCGCGCACCGCGTAATACCCCGATTCGGCCGCGTCGTCGCGCGGCGAGTCTCCGCCGAGCGCGAACACTTCGAGCGCCGCCATCCGCGTGCCGGGCGCGCCCGGGTCTTCGCCTTCGGCGCGCGCCACGTCGAGGATCGAGCGCATGATCAGCACGGTGGACAGCGGGATCTCGATCGACAGCCCCGCGATGCCGAGCGCGCCTCCGGCGCCGCCGCTCACCGAGCCGAGCAGCTTGTGCAGGCGCGGACTGGCCTGGCGGCGCCCCGGTTCCAGCGTGCGCGCTGCAGCGTCGACCGAACGCTGCAGCGCATGATGCGTGATGATGCCGAGCCGCTTGCGAACCGACGGCGGCAGCAGGTCGACGGTGCGTTCGATCGGGCCGCCGAGAAAGTCGCTCAGCCGTGCGGCAAGGCCCGGCCGCTCGAGCAGCTCGCGCGCCTCCTCGAGCTTGCGCAGGTCGGCGGCATCGAGCTTCATGATGCGCAACCGGCGCGGCGAAGCCCCGTCAGGGCACGCGCACGATCATCGGCACGTTGCCTTCGCGCAGCAGCCCGGCGGTGACGCTGCCGAGCACCGCCGCCTGCAGCGCGGACCGCCCGCGCGTGGCCATCACCACGAGGATGTCGCGCCGCTCGCCGATGAAACTGGCCATCGCCTCCACCGGATCGCCGTGCAGCACTTCCCAGTTCGCTTCGACCCCGTAGCGTCGGCCGAGATCGACCGCGTGCGAGCGAACGTAGGAGCTTTCGAGCGCGTCGTTCGCCGGCACGTTCGGGTCGGGGCGCGCCTCGGGCGAGATGACCTGCACGACGAGCAGGCGCGCCTTCAGCGCGCGCGCCCATTCGCCGGCCTGCTGCTCCATCCACTCGGAGTGCCCGCTGCCGTCGATCGGCAGCATCACGGTGTTGATCTGGATGGGTTCGTGCCCGCCTTGCTGGCGGCCGTGCGGACGGTAGACGAGCACCGGGTTGTGGCCGGTGCGAACGACGTCGTGCGCGACGCTGCCGAGGATGGCCTCGGCGAGCCCGCTGCGTCCGTGCGTGGTCATCGCCACCAGCGTGCCGCGCACGCGGGCCGCCTCCTCGAGGATGGCGGCGGACACGTTGCCTCGCCCCGGCACGGTACGCGCCTCGGCTTTCAGCGCATCGGCCAGCGCGTTCAATTGCCGTGTCGCCTCGTCGTCGGCGGAATCGCGTTCCTGAACCCGCATGAGCGCGAGCTTCGCGCCGGTGGCGCGAGCGATGCTCTGCGCATACGGCAGCACCTCCTCGGAGAACCGGGAGCCGTCGACCGGTACCAGGATTCGCTCGTACATTTTCGTCCTCTTCGTAGGGAAACGTCCGTCGTGTTTTCTGCATAATGGCGTGGCCATGAGAAATCCGCAAATCGTCTCGACGCTCGTCGAGCCGGCCGCCGGCGAGTCGCACAAGTCGGCCGAAGTTCCCGCCGGCTCGGCGATCCTGCGTGCGATCCGCGTCATGGAAACCATCGCCGAAAGCGAGGTTCCGCCGCACCTCGCCGACCTGTGCCGGGCGCTCGGGCTGCCCAAGCCCACGGTGTTCCGCATCCTGTCCACGCTCGAGTACGCCGGGCTCGTCTCGCGCGAGCCGGGCAGCAAGCGCTACCGCAGCGGCCGGCGGCTCACCAGGCTCTCGGGCGCGGTGCTGCTGAATTCGCCGTCGTGCGCCGCACGGCGGGCGATCCTCGAGGAGCTGGTCGAGCAGACCGGGGAGACCTGCAACCTGTCGGTTCCCGACGGTCATTCGGTGGTGTACCTCGACCGGGTCGAAGCCAACTGGCCGTTGCGCGTGTCGCTGTCGGCCGGGTCGTGCATTCCGCTGTGCGCTTCGGCCAGCGGCAAGCTCTTCCTCGGCGCGATGACGCGCCGCGCGCGCGAGCGGTTGATCCGCCAGTGCCCGCTGATCCGCCATACGCCGCAAACGCTCGACGACCCGGCGCGGCTCGAAGCCGAGATCGAGCGGGTGCAGCAGCAGGGCTACGCCATCGACGACGAGGAATACCTGCCCGGCGTGCGCTGCATCGCAGTGCCGGTGGTCGACGCCGACGGGCGCATCGTCGCGGCATTGTCGCTGCATGCGCCGGTGTCGCGGCTGGGCCTGGACGAGGCGCTGGAGTTCCTGCCGGCGATGCGCAGCGCCGCCGCCGACATGGCGCAGACCCTCGACTGGTGACGCGATGACGATCCTCGTGCTGAACAGCGGATCGTCGAGCATCAAGTTCGCTACCTACGACCGCGGCGAGCGCCGCGGCCAGGTCGTCGAGCGGCTGCGCGGACAGGTCTCGGGCCTGCCCGATTCGGCGGCCCTGTCGTGGCGCGCCGCCGGCGGCGCGCGCGAGGAACGCAAGCTGTCCGGAAACGTCGATTCGCGCGCCGCGCTCGAAGCGGTGCTCGCCCACGTCGGCGAAGCGGGCGCGCTCGGCGCGCTCGAGGCGGTCGGCCATCGCATCGCGCACGGCGGGCAGGCGCTGATCCGTCCGGTGCGGATCGACGACGAGGTGCTCGCGCTGATCGAATCGCTCACGCCGCTGGCGCCGATGCACCAGGGCTTCGGCATCGACGGCGTGCGTGCGATGCAGGCGCTTGCGCCGCACGCGCTGCAGGTCGCGTGCTTCGACACCGCGTTCCACGCCACGCAACCGGCGCTGCACACGACGATGCCCCTGCCCGCGTCGTGGCGCGAGCGCGGAGCGCGTCGCTACGGCTTCCACGGATTGTCCTTCGAATGGATCGCGCAGAAGCTGCCGCAACTGCTCGGCGCGGCGGCCGACGCCCGCGTCATCGTCGCGCACCTGGGCAGCGGCGCGAGCGTGTGCGGAATGCGCGAGCGCCGTTCGGTGCGCACGTCGATGGGGCTGAGCACGCTCGGTGGGCTGGTGATGAGCACGCGCCCGGGCGATCTCGATCCGGGCGTGCTGCTCTTCCTGCAGCAGCAGCTGCACGTCGACGTCGACGAGGTGAGCCGCGGCCTGCATCGCGAATCGGGACTGTTCGGACTGTCCGGCCTGTCAGGCGACATGCGCGCGCTCGAAGCGAGCGACGATCCCCGCGCGGGCTTCGCCATCGAGATGTTCTGCCAGCGCGCGGCGCAGGAGATCGCCGCCACCGCGGTGGCGATCGGCGGCTGCGATGCGCTCGTCTTCACCGGCGGCATCGGCGAGCACAGCGAGCGCACGCGGCGCGAGATTTCGGCGCTGCTCGGCTGGATGGGCGTGCGGCTCGACCCTGCGCTGAATCGCGCGAACGGCCCGCGCGTGCATGCTGCCGACTCGACGGTGGCCGTGTGCGTGGTGCCGACCGACGAGGAGCAGGTCATCGCCGCGCACGTGGCGGCGATGATGTCCCAGGTGCGGCAGCAGTATTCGCAGTCGTAGCGCCGGCGATTCCTGCGTCGTCAGCGGAACACGACCGTCTTGGCGCCGTTGAGCAGGATGCGCCGCTCGGCGTGCCACTTGACGGCGCGCGCGAGCACGACGTTCTCGATGTCGCGGCCGATCGCGGTGAGGGTGTCCACGCCCAGCGAGTGATCGACGCGCTCGACGTCCTGCTCGATGATCGGGCCTTCGTCGAGCGCGCTCGTGACGTAATGCGCGGTCGCGCCGATCAGCTTCACGCCGCGCTCGTGCGCCTGCCGGTACGGCCGCGCGCCCTTGAAGCTGGGCAGGAACGAATGGTGGATGTTGATCGCGCGTCCCTCCAGGCGCCTGCATACGTCCTCGGAGAGCACCTGCATGTAGCGCGCGAGCACGATCAGTTCGATTCCTTCGGCGTCGACCACCTCCATCAGGCGCGCCTCGGCGCGTTCCTTCGTGGCCGCCGTCACCGGGATGTGGTGGAACGGGATGTCGTACGAGGCGGCGAGCCGGTAGAAGTCGCGGTGGTTCGAGACCACCGCCCGGATGTCGATCGGCAGCAGACCCGAGCGGTGCCGGAACAACAGGTCGTTCAGGCAGTGCCCGAGCCGCGAGACGAGGATCAGCGTCGGCGGCGGGCGAGTGGCATCGAAGAAGCGCCAGCGCATCGCGAAGCGCTCGCCGATCGGCGCGAAGGATTGCGCCAGCGACTCGGCCGATTCGTTCGCGCCCGCCTCGAAATGCGTGCGCATGAAGAACAGGCCGGTGTCGCGGTCGTCGTATTGCGCGGCTTCGATGATGTTGCCGCCGTGCTCGAGCAGGAAACCGGAGACCGCGTGCACGATGCCCGGCCGATCGGGGCACGAGAGCGTGAGAATGAATCCGTCGGGCATGCGGTGGGCCGCTTGGCAGCTTCCATGGCGGGGCGAGGCGGCAGTATATCGGCGCGCGCTTCAGGGCCGGTGAACAGGCTCTAGCGCAGCGCCGCGGGCAAGGTGAGCAGCGGGCCGATCGCGTCCAGCGTGTTCTTGAGCACGAGCCCGTATTCGGTGTCGCCTTCCATCACCAGCGCGCGCTCGAAGAACAGGCGGTCGGCGTCTTCCTCGCCGCGCAGCAGCCGCAGATAGCCCGGCGCCTGCGCGGCGACGCGCAATGCGACCGCGCCGCGGTCGGGCGCCGCGCGAAAGCCGCGCGCGCCCAGCGAGACGCGGCAGCGGATCCCGAGGTCGAGCACTTCGATCTCGACCACGCGACCGGACAGCTGGACGACGTCGTCGGGCGACAGGCGCGGCAGCAGCAGGCGATCGAGCGCGAGCGCGAGCGCGATCGAGGGCGGCGCGATCGGCAGGCGTGCGACGAGCCGGCGCAGCGGCGCCGGCACGGGAAGGCCGCCGGCGCGCGGCAGGGCGGTGGTGTGCGGGTTCACGAGTCGATCCTCTGCAGGCCCGGGGCGTGGCGCGCGAAGCCGTCGACCAGTTCGCCCGGCAGCGGCAGCGCGCGCAACTGCGCAAGCCCCTCGCGCGGATCGGCCCCGCGGTTGTAGACCGCATCGAAGCAGTCGATGACTTCGTCGAAGTGCGCCGAGCACGGCGACAGCCGCAGGCGACCGACGCCGGATGCGCGCACCGCTTCGCGTTGCGCGATCAGGCAGTGCAGCGCGGCCGACTGCGTCTGGATGCCGTTGAGCGCGAGGAAGGCCTCGCCCTCGTCGGTGGCCAGCAGCAGGCCGTCGGGGTGCTCGATGCAACGGAACGCGCATTCGTCCTTGTTCAGGCGGTAGTGGCGCGCGGTGAAGCAGCGGGCCGAGAAGGCCAGCGGCAGGCGTCCGAAGGCGAAGACCTCGGTTTCGATCGGTTCGTTTCCGTCGGGGCCGCCGGCGACGCGCGCATCGGGCGGATCGATGCGGGCGATCGCCTCGAGATCGAGCTCTACCGGCGCGACCCAGCGCACGGCGCCCAGCGTCGCATACTCCTCGAGCGCCGGCCGGCTGTAGACGTTCACGTGCGGGCCGAGCACGAAGCGGTGGCCGGCGAGCGTGCGCAGCGCCGATGCGTCGCCCGCTTCGACCAGGAACTCGTGCTGCCCGGCGATCTCGCGCATCTCGCGCAACTCCGCCTCCGATTCGAGCAGCGCCTGGCTGGCGAGCACCACTTCCTTGCCGCAGGCGGCGAGGTCGCGCGCCAGCGCGAGCCAGTCGGCGAGCTTCAATTCGTGCCGGCGCGAGCAGACGACCTCGCCGAGCGTGATCGTGTCGGCAACCGAGTCGGCCAGGCGGGCGTAGAACTCGACGACCGCGGTGCGCGGCCAGTAGTAGAGCAGCGGCCCCACGCTGATGCGCGTTCGCTGCAGCGGCGCCTTCGTTGCATCCACCTTCGGCTCCCCGTTCAACGCCACGGCCGGTCGTAGGCGCCCAGCGTGTGCTGCTGGCCCTCGGACCAGCGGCCGAGCGCCGCGATCCACTGCGGCTGCACGCTGTAGCGCTCGCGCCTGGCCGCGCACTCGTCGATCGCCGATCGCCACACGCGCGTGACCTGCTCGACGTACGCCGGGCTGCGCTGGCGTCCTTCGATCTTGATCGCCGCCACGCCGATGTCGAACAGCTGCGGCAGGATCGCCAGCGTGTTCAGGCTCGTCGGTTCTTCCAGTGCGTAGTCGCGCTTGCCCTCGACGTCGAAGCGGCCCTTGCACAACGTGGGATAGCCGCGCGGCTCGTCGGGCGCGTAGCGGTCGATCAGCACGCCGTTCAGCCGCGCCTGCACGCCTTCGCGCGTGTCCTCCCAGCGTACCGCCGAAGGCGGCGAGCAGACGCCGGCGGTGTTCGGTGACTGCCCGGTGGCATACGACGACAGCGCGCAGCGGCCTTCGACCATCACGCACAGGCTGCCGAAGCCGAACACCTCGATCTCCGCGCCCGTGTGGCGTGCCAGGTGCGCGACCTGCGACAGCGTGAGCACGCGCGGCAGCACCGCGCGGCGGATTGCGTAGCGCTCGCGATAGAACTCGATCGCTTCGTAGGTGGTGGCCGAGGCCTGCACCGACAGATGCAGGCGAAGCTGCGGATGCGTGCGATGCGCATAGCCGAGCACCGCGATGTCGGCGCAGATCAGCGCGTCGGCGCCCAGCTCCGCCGCGGTGTCGACCGCGCGCCACCAGCGCGACGGCTCGCGCGCGTCGGCATAGGTGTTCAGCGCCATCAGCACCGAGCGGCCGCGCGCGTGCGCGTAGTCGATGCCGCTGCGCATCTGCGCGAGATCGAAGTTCAGGCCGGCGAAATTGCGCGCGTTCGTCGCGTCTTTCAGCCCCATGTACACGGCGTCGGCGCCGGCGTCGTCGGCGAGCGTGAGCGCGCGCAGCGATCCGGCCGGACAGACGAGCTCGGGCTTGCGCGCCGCTTCTCGGGAGGCGGTCATCGGCGGGGATCTCCTTGCAGGGAATGCGGAATCAGCGGGCGCGGGCTTCGGTGCGCGGGCGCCCGTACCAGCCGGCGTAGCGCAGCGACCAGACGAGCATCGCCGCGGTCCAGACGAGCGCGGCGGCCACCAGCGGCGCCGACTGCGCGGGCAGCGCTGCTGCGATCAGGCGCAGCACGACGGCCGCCTGCAGCGCGAGGAACAGCCACCAGACGATGGTCTCCGACGACAGCATGCGGCCGGCCTGTCCGCAGGTGACGCGGCTGACCATCGCCAGCATGGTCGACGCGAAGAAGCCCATGGCCAGCGCGTGCAGCGCGGCAAGCCGCAGGCCGGTCGCCGGGAACCCCGACGCGAGCGCGAAGGCATCGGCCGCCTGCAACGCGAAGGCGATGCCGAGCCAGGCGAGCGCGCCGAAGAGCATTGCCAGCAGCCGGATGCGCAGGTTCTGCTGCATGCGCCAGCGCAGCGCGATCCATGCGAGGAGCGCGGCCGCTGCCGCATCGACGACGAAGGCGATCGTGTGCAGCGCTCGGGCGATCGACGCGTCGCCGGTCGCGCCTGCGATCGCCTGCACGATCGGCTGAAGCAGGAATGCGCCGATCGGCAGCGCCAGCGGCGCGTTGCCGAAGCGCCGTTCGATCGTCTGCGAGGCGACGTGCACGAACGGCACCATCCGGTGCAGCGCCGCGACGAACACCGGCGCGAGGAAGCCGTGCAGCAGCACCGACTCGGCCAGCGCGAGCCGTGCGGGCGCCCCGGCAGCCAGCCCCCAGGCGGCGATCCAGAAGGCGAGCGCGCCGATCGCGCAGGCGCCGGCAATGACGAGCAGATGCAGCCGATCGGGTGCCCGCGAGGCGGCGATCATCCGAAGAAGGCGCACGACGAATGCGCTCCAGAACAAGGCGACGATCGCCAGCCCGGCAGCGGCGATGCGCGGATCGAGCTGCGCGCCGGCGACGAAGACCGGCCAGCCGACGAGCCATGCGCTCGCCAGCGGCAGCAGCGAGGTGCCGTTCACCGCCGGGAGCTGCAGCCAGCGCGGGCCGACCGTGCACAGGAACCCGGCGAAGAACATCGGCATGAACGAGCCGCCCATCGCCAGCGCGTGCGCGCTGCCGGCGGGCACGGCGAAAGGCGGCGGCGCATCGCCCAGCGCGCGCAGCACGACAACGGTGGTCCACCACAGCGACACGGCGGCGAGCAGCGCCATGGCGGTGAAGAAGGCCAGCGGGTGCGGCGCGCTGAGCAGCGTCGCGAAACGCCAGCGCTCGGCGCCGGAGCCGGTGCGATCGCCGTTGCGATCGACGGATGGGCGGGAACATCGATCGGCCGGTACGCGGGGCACGGAACTCGTCGGGATCAACCCGTCACTGTAGGACGCTGTGCGCGCCGGTTGCCTTGCGCGACATCAAGAGGAACGAGACCGGCCGGCAGGCGGGCCGGGCAGCAGCTCGATCATCCGCTCGATGAGGCGCGCGATCTGGTGCTGCGAGGCGAGCGCGAAGCGCGCGCCGCTCGGCCCCTGCGGCTCCACACGGACGGTGAGCCACCACGCCGGGGCGGCGGCGAACACGATCTCGTCGGTGACGTCGTCGCCGACGAAGGCGACGTGTTCGGCGCCCAGCTCGCGGGCCAGCTCGGCGAGCGCTTCGAGCTTCGTTCGCGCACCCGGCGGCAGGACGTTGACGACGAACTTGCCGCCGATCGTCTTCGCCGCCGGATCGAGCGCGGCGATCATCGCGTACAGCTCGCGCTCGGCCCGCGGCGGGTCGGCGGCGCGCCGGAAGTGGATGCTCAGCGTGGCCTGCTTGTCCTCGATCTCGACGCCGCCGCCGGCGCCGAAGCGCCGGTCGATTTCCTGCTGCAGGCTTTCGCGCCACGAGCGCATCGTGCGCCGCGCCTGCCGGGCGGGGGCGCTCTCGTCGAGCAGCGCGTCGTTGCCGTGGTTGCCGATCAGCCGGATCGAAGCGATGCCGGCGCGCTCGCGCAGATCGGCGATGCCGCGACCCGAGACGATCGCCACGTTCGTGCGTTCGGCGAGCGCGCGCAGCGGCGCGTCGACTTCCGGCTGCAGGCGCGCCAGCGGCGGCAGCTCGACGATCGGCGCCAGCGTTCCGTCGAAATCGAAGGCGACCAGCGCCGGCGCCGACAGCAGCGCGCGCAAGGCCGCGTCGCCGTCGCTGCCGAGGATCGGCGCAAGCGCGGCGCTCACGCCGACAGCTCCTGCGCGTCTTCGCCCAGCCGCGCGCGCAATCGCGCGCGCCGGCGCAGCCGCCCTGCATCGAGCAGCATGCGTCCGGCCCAGCGGAAGACGTTGAACTCGCGCACGAGCTGCCGCATGCTGCGCATCCGCGCCTGCTGCTCGCTCTCCGGCATCGTCAGCGCGCTGTGCAGCGACTCGGCCACCTGGTCGATGTGATACGGGTTCACGATCAGCGCTTCGTGCAGCTCGCGCGCGGCGCCGGCGAACTGGCTGAGGATCAGCACGCCGCGCTCGTCGTCGCGCGAGCCGATGAACTCCTTGGCGACCAGGTTCATGCCGTCGTGCAGGCTGGTCACCACGCAGACGTCGCAGGCGCGGTAGTGCTGGAACACCGATGCGCTGTCGTGGTGCTCGATCAGCAGGCGCACCGGCTCGGGCCCGCGCCCATCGAAGCGCGCGTCGATCTGCGCGGCGATCTCGCGCACCTGCGATTCGAAGCGCTGGTATTCCTCGAGCGACGAGCGCGAAGGAGCGGCGATCTGGATCAGCGTGAAGCGGCCGATCCATTCCGGATGCAGCTCGAGCAGCCGCTCGACGGCGCGCATCCGCTCGATGATGCCCTTCGTGTAGTCGAGCCGGTCGACGCCGACCGCCAGACGATGCGTCGGCGGCAGGCCGGCCTGCCCGAACACCTCGGCGCGCGCGGCCTGCACCGTTCCCGCCGGCGGCGCCTCGGGCCACGCGATCGAGATCGGGTAGGCCTCGACGCGCGTCGGCCTTCCGCCGACCGTGACGGTGGACGACTCGTATTCGATGCGCGCCTCGACGAAGCGGTCGACCGTCTCGAGGAAGTTCTTGCAGTGGTAGCGCGTGTGGAAGCCGAGGATGTCGCTGCCGAGCAGCCCCTCGAGCAGCTCGCGCTTCCACGGACAGATGCCGAAGGATTCGGGATTCGGCCACGGAATGTGCCAGAACATGATGATCGTCGCGCGCGGCAGCCGCTCGCGAACGTAGCGCGGCACGAGCGCGAAGTGATAGTCCTGCACGAGCACGACCGGGTCCTCGGTCTTCGCCTCGTTGATCACGGCGTCGGCGAAGCGCCGGTTCACCAGCTGGTAGTACTCCCAGTCGGAGCTGCGGAACACGGGCCGCACGTGCGCGATGTGGCACAGCGGCCAGATCCCTTCGTTGGCGAAGCCGTAGTAGTAGCCTTCCTCCTCCTCCTTCGTCAGCCAGACGCGGCGCAGCGTGTACGACGGATCGCTGGTCGGCACGCCGACGTGGTCGCGCGCATCGACGGTTTCGCGATCGGCCGAGCCGCTGCCGTGCGCGATCCACGTTCCCGAGCACGCGCGCATCACCGGTTCGACCGCGGTGACGAGCCCGCTGGCCGGCCGGCGCACCACGGGGCCGTTCGGCCCGGCCTCGTGGATGTACGGCTCGCGGTTCGAGACGACGATGATCTCGTCGCCGGAGAGCTGCTCGCGCAGCAGCTTGCGCAGCGTGTGCGGCGTCCAGTGCAGCGTCATGTCGTCGTGCAGGCGCTGCTCGCTCTCGATGTCGCGCAGCATCTCGCGCAGGTCGCCGACCAGCGGCGCGAGCTCGGGCGAGGCGGGGGCCGCCGGCGAGCGCAGCGTCTCGTCGCGCAGCATCTCGCGCACGCCGGCGACCCAGCCGCGCAGGCTGATCTGCGCGACCAGCACCGTGATGCCGGCGATGACGAGCCCGGCCATCACGAACAGTCCGATCACCCAGAAGCGCGTGTCCGCGCTGCGCCGCTGCATGAAGCTCATGTCGTGAACGATGAGCAGCCGCCCGAGTTCCTGGCCGTCGCGCGTGACCGGCCGCACCGTGACGTGCAGCGCCTCGTCGGACAGCATGCGCGCAGCGCGCGCGTCGGACACCCGATTGCAGCCGAGCGCCGGCGGCCACGGCTCGGTGTGCACGACGAGCTTTCCGTCGGGCAGGCACAGGCCGAGCCCGTACAGGCGTTCGTCGCTGATCGTGCGCTCGAAGCGCTGTTCGATCGCCGCGTAGTTGCCCGCGACCAGCGGCGTCGTGATCGAGTCGTCGATCGAGTTGCCCACCAGTTGCGCCCGGATCTCGACGTCGCGGACGAACCAGCGCGTGGTCAGCGTATCGATCCAGGGAACGACGAGGAGCGCCATCAGGAACAGCGCGATGGCCAGCGGCACGACGAAGCGCAGCGACAGTCTCAGCGTGCGGAACATATGCCGCACGAATATACGCCAGGGTCGAATGGCCCCGGATCGCGCTCTGCCCGGGCCTTTGGGGCTGCGTGCGCCGCTTCGGACGTATAGTTGGGCCATGCCCGATCCGAATCGCCAGCCCGTCGACGGCGCGGTCGGCGCTGCCGCGCCGGTGTCCGCGAACCGCACCGATTCCTGGGTGTTCGCCGACATCGGCGGCACCAACGCGCGCTTCGCGCGCTGGCAGTCCGACGCCGGCGTCGGCCCGATCGTCCGCTGGCCCGCCGACGACTTCGCTTCGCTGCCCGACGCCGTCGCCGCCTTCGAGCGAATGCAGCCCGGGCGCGCCGCGCGTGCCGCGATCGCGATCGCGCTGCAGATTCGCGGCGCGCGCCTGCGGATGACGAATCGTCCCTGGGCCTTCGACGTGCAGGAGCTGCGCCGCGCGCTCGGCCTGGATGAACTGCGGATCGTCAACGACTTCGTCGCCGCCGCGGCCGGCCTGCCCGCGTTGGACGGCGAAGCCTTCGAGGTGCTGCGCGAGGGCGTTTCCGCTTCGGGCCACTGGCTGCTGATCGGCCCGGGCACAGGCCTGGGCGCGGCCGCGCTGCTTGACACCGGCAGCGCGCTCGAACGCGTACTGGCCAGCGAGGCCGGGCACATGGGCTTCGCCGGGCACCGGCCCGAACTCGCGAGCCTGCGCGATCTCGCCCATGCGCGCTGGACCCGCGTCTCGTGGGAGAGGCTGCTGAGCGGCGAAGGCCTCGGACTGCTGCACGCCTGGCAGG
>ERZ778017.2241-NODE-2241-length-16138-cov-4.446558_pt1 | contig 16138 bp, 14 predicted proteins | sample MGYA00375747_ERZ778017 | MGnify/ENA primary metagenome ERZ778017 (study PRJEB29350, sample SAMN05509838) | bioreactor metagenome | biome: bioreactor; material: wastewater | place: South Africa: University of Cape Town | collected 2014-03-17 ...
CCACTCAATGTTGCCGTTGACCGGATCAGACCATACGGCCTCAAGCGTGCGACGCTGTTTGCTGTTCACTTCGCAATGATAGCACTTATACGACAAGTGCAATCATGGACACCAGCTGTGCACGAGCCGCGAGTGTTACTTGCGGAACCTAACGTCCAAGTTCAGCGGCGCTTGATGCGGCCGGGCGTCTGCGGCAGCGGACGACCGGACGGATCAAGCGTCCGTTGCAACGAAAAGTTAGGCATCACTTCTGCGGCACGAGCTTGACTTGCAGCTCGCAGCCAACTGCCTCGGCATACCGCCTGAGTGTGCCGAGCGACGGCGTATGTTTGCCGGCGGACTCCAAGCGAGAGATCGCGCTCTTGGTCGTGCCCATACGCTCGGCGACAGCGTCTTGAGTGAGACCTGCCTTTGTGCGCGCCTTGAGAAGCTGACTGACCACTTGGTATTCGAGCTCGAGCGCCTCATAAGCCTCAGCGAAGCCTTCACGAGCGCCCGCTTTCGCCAGGAAAGCCTTGTGATCATGCTTGACAGGGGTGAACTTGAAGTTAGCCATAACAACTCCTTGACGCGCTTGCGCGCGAGCTTCAAGTCCCGGTCCGGTGTCTGTGGAGACTTCTTGATGAAGGCGTGCACAACGACTATCCGTTTGCCCACAAGGAAGCAGTACATCGCCCGGCCAATACCCGAGCGGCCGTGAGGACGCAGCTCGAAGAGCCCGTCACTCATGCTGCGAGAGTGCGGCAGACGCAGATTTGGGCCGTGCTCGATCAAGAGTTCGACAAGGCGTGCGTATCGGCGACTACGTCGATCGGCCAAGACTCGATCTCGGACAGGACTCGAGGGTGAAAGTACTCGACCGTGTAGGCCACGAGGAAATGTTAGCACATTCGCTAACATGTGTACATGTACTGCCTAACGTGGAGTTGAGGCGCCTGCGCGGCTTTTCGCGCAGGTCGCCTCGAACGCAGGGTTAGGTCTCTGCGTTGAATGGCACAGCGTTTGCCTTGCAGTGTTTAGCACTTTGTTACGGCAGGTAGTACTGCTTGAACTCAGCACTTGGCTCGCGCTCCGAGTAGACGTAAAGAACAATGCCGTTTGGATCTTGAACCGCAAACCCGCGATCTCCCCACGGATGGTCGTCTAGTGGCATAACTGCTGCGAGGCCCGCAGCCGTAAGTTCCTGATACTCGGCATCGACGTCAGATACGGAAAAGTTGTATGTCAGGCCGCCTGGGTTGCAGGCTGGCTGGTTTGGCTGGGGGGCCATGAACTGTAGCGATGCACTCTCACTCAGTTCAAGATTGACGTACCAGCCACAATCAAACGTTACCTTTGCGCCGAAGTGCTTGACATAGAAGTCGCGTGACTCGGCGACCAGCGTGGTCGTTATGCAGGGTGAAAGGGCGAATGGCTTCATAGTGGACTCCGTTGAAGAGACCTAACGTCTGAATTTACCGGCCTGCGCGGCTTTTCGCGCAGGTCCCGTGGAATGATGGGTTAGGCCGGGTATGGGGAGAACTGATCTGCAACTGCCCACCACCTTTCGTCTTCTTTGGCGAAGAAGAACATGTCTCTCCCACCCATGTTGATTGTGTTGCCGCCCATATCGAAGGACATGTCGAAGTAGTACACGACAACGGCCGAATTTCCGTAGACGTGAATGACCGGATCAATTTCCTCCCAACGATGAATGCGGGCGGCACTACAAAAGCCCTTCCAGCCAGCGACACATGCCGCACCTCCGTCCAGGCGGTTACGATCAGTGGCGGTGATTGCGATCATGTCGCAGTGAAAGAACTTCGTGAGGTCGTCGGGGGTTGCCTTTTGTCCATGCATCGTTCATTGCGCGGACGGTGGCCCAGATTTCTTGTTTGAGTGGATCGGCGAAGGAAACCATTGGAACTCCTTTGGTCGGTGAGTGTGAGAACGGCCTAACGTGATTTGGTTCGGCATGAGCTCCAAGATAAACCCGTTCCGCCCGACGTAATCCATCCACGTTTGGGACCGTGACTACCTCTTCCCGCTAGTTTTTTCACTGTCAGCGCGCCTTTCCCGCAAGCGAAGCCGCATGGAACGTCGGATCGAGCCGTCCGGCGGCGCTAATGCCCATCGCTCGGATGGGCCCACCATCCTCGGCGCATCGAACGCGGCGTGCCCACCGGGTGCTCCCCAGTTGTGTCGCCCTCAGCCCGCGTCTTCGCGCGCTCCGGCCCCCGTACGCTAGGCATGCCCAATCCCCTCGGCGCGGTATTCTCGGCGCCCATGAGGGTGTTGCTCGTCGAGGACGACCGCATGATCGGGCAGGCCGTGCAGACCGCGCTGCGGCAGGACGGCTATGCGATCGACTGGGTGCGCGACGCCGAGGCTGCCGACACCGCGCTCGCCACTTCCGAGTTCGATCTGGTTCTCCTCGACCTGGGCCTGCCCGGGCGCGACGGCATCTCGCTGCTGCGCACCATGCGCTCGCGTGCCGACAAGACGCCGGTGCTGATCGTCACCGCACGCGACGAGGTGCAGGACCGCATCGGCGGGCTGGATGCCGGCGCCGACGACTACCTCGTCAAGCCCTTCGATCTCGAAGAGCTGGCCGCGCGCATGCGGGCGCTGCTGCGGCGCAGCGCCGGTCGCGCCGCCTCGGTGTTCGAGCACGGCGGCGTGCGCATCGATCCTTCCACGCGCGAGGTCACGCGCGACGGAGAGCCGGTGGCGCTGTCCTCGCGCGAATACGCGGTGCTCGAAGCGCTGATGATGCGCCCCGGGGCGATCCTGTCGCGCGCGCAACTCGAGGACCGCCTCTACGGCTGGGGCGAATCGGTCGAGAGCAACGCGGTGGAGGTCTACATCCACGGGCTGCGGCGCAAGCTCGGGCACGACTTCATCCAGAACGTGCGCGGCGTCGGCTACTTCGTTCCGCGGCCGGAGACGCAGGAAGGCGCATGACCGGTTCGTCGATCCGGACGCGACTGCTGCTGTCGCTGCTGCCGTTGTTCATCCTCGCCGAAGCGGTCATCGGGACGGTCACCTACCGCTACGTGCTGCGCGACAGCCACGAGCTGTTCGATTACCACCTGCGGCAGATGGCGCTGTCGCTGCGCGACCAGGGCGCGGTGCTGCCGCCGCCCGGTCCGCCGGAAGACCGCGAGCAGTTCGACTTCGTCGTGCAGATCTGGAGCGCCGACGGCTCGAAGATCTACCTGTCGCATACGCGCTCGCGCGCACGGCTGCCCGAGCGCGCCACGCTGGGCTTCTCCGACGTCGTCACCGGCGGCGAGCGCTGGCGCGTCTACAGCACTCTCGCACGCGGGCGCGTGATCCAGGTCGGGCAGCCCTTCGAGGTGCGCGAGCGGATCGCGGCGGCCGCGGCGCTGCGCAGTCTCACGCCGCTTCTGTTCTTCGCGCCGCTCGTGGCGCTGGCGATCTGGTGGCTGGTCGGCAAGTCGCTCGTGCCGGTCGAGCAGATCGCCACCGAGCTGCGGCGGCGCGACGCGAACCGCCTCGACCCGGTGCCCGAAGCGGACATCCCGATCGAGGTCGAGCCGATGGTGAGCTCGCTGAACGGCCTGCTCGGGCGCCTGCGCGCTTCCTTCGCCGCGCAGCGCGCCTTCGTCGCCGACGCCGCGCACGAGCTGCGCACGCCGATCGCCGCGCTGAAGCTGCAGGCCGGCCTGATGGCGCGCGCGCGCGACGATCGCGCGCGCGCCGAAGCGCTGTGCGAGCTGAATGCCGGCATCGACCGCTCGGCGCACCTGGTCGACCAACTGCTCACGCTCGCGCGCAGCGAGCCGCAGGCGCGCGCGGCGCCCGAGGAGCGCATCGACCTCGCGCGCGTGGCGCGGGCCGTGGTCGCCGAGATGACGCCGCTGGCCGTCGCGCGCGGCTCGAAGATCGAATTCGATGCTCCCGATGCGCTCGCGCTGCACGGCGACGCGAACGCGCTGCACAGCCTGCTGCGCAACCTGGTGGACAACGCGCTGCGGCACACGCCGGCGGGCAGCCGCGTCGCGGTACGCATCGATATCGAGGACGACCATGCCTGCGTGAGCGTGGACGACGACGGACCGGGCATCGCCGTCGAGGAACGCGAGCGCGTCTTCGACCGCTTCTACGGCCGGACCGCCGGCGGCGACGGCGGCAGCGGGCTGGGCCTCGCGATTGCGAAGGCGGTGATCGACCGGCACGCAGGACGCATCGAGCTCGATCGTTCGCCGCTCGGAGGTCTCCGCGTGCTCGTACTGCTGCCCCGCATACACGAGAACGCGGCCTTAAGCACTTCCTAAGGCGCCCATCGCAGCATCTCGTTGTCGGGGCCGCAAGGCCTGCAACCGAACGAGAGGCAACGATGAAGCCGAAACTCCTGGTCGCCGCGCTGGCGGCCGCGGGAATGATCAGCAGCGGAACGGCCTACGGGCTGTCGCTGAACCCCACCCACTGGTTCCACAGCGACCATGCCGCGCAAAGCGACAGCTCGCAGAAGCTCGCGCAGGCGGACCAGGCGAAAGCCGACGCGCAGTCCGGCAATGCGGGCGCGCAGCCGACCCGGACAGCGTCCGCCGCGTCGAGCGCCGACGCCGCGCAACCGGCCGGACGGATCGAGCCTCCCTCGACCACCGGCTCGGTCGTCATCGCGCCCACGACGGCGCCGAACTGGACCGAGATCGTGCAGAAGTTCGGGCCGGCGGTGGTGGGTGTCGAGGTCGAAGGCACGCGCGAGATCGGCAGCGAGGACGCGCCCGACATCCAGAGCGATCCGTTCTTCCGCTTCTATCGCGGCCTGCCGATTCCGCAGATGCCGCACGGCAAGGTGCCGGTGCGCGGACAGGGCTCGGGCTTCATCGTGGGGTCGGACGGAATCATCCTCACCAACGCGCACGTCGTGCGCGACGCCGACAGCGTGCGCGTAAAGCTTGCCGACCGGCGCGAGTATTCGGCCAAGGTGCTCGGCGTGGATCCGGCCACCGACGTCGCCGTGCTGAAGATCGACGCGAAGAACCTGCCTGTCGTGCAGCTGGGCGAATCCGAGCGCCTGCACGTCGGCGACTACGTACTCGCGATCGGCTCGCCTTTCGGCTTCGAGGAGAGCGCGACCTCCGGCATCGTCAGCGCGAAGGGCCGCTCGCTTCCCGGAGACTCCTACGTTCCGTTCATCCAGACCGACGTCGCGGTGAACCCGGGCAACTCGGGGGGGCCGCTGTTCGACGCGGGCGGGCGCGTGGTCGGCATCAACTCGCAGATCTACTCGCGCACCGGCGGCTACGAGGGCCTGTCGTTCGCGATCCCGATCGACGTCGCGCTGCGCGTGAAGGACCAGATTCTCGAGACGGGCGAAGTGCATCACGCGCAACTCGGCGTCACGATCCAGGAGCTGAACCAGTCGCTGGCCGATTCGTTCAAGCTGAAGAGCCCGAACGGCGCGCTGATCTCGAGCATCGCGCCGGACAGCGCCGCGCAGAAGGCAGGGCTGAAGCCGGGCGACGTGATCCTGTCGTTCAACGGCAAGCCGGTCGAGCAGTCGGGCGACCTCGCGGCGATGGTCGGCATGTCGAAGCCCGGCGAGAAGGTGTCGCTCGAAGTGATGCGCGACGGCAGGAAGCAGGAGGTCGACGCCATGCTTGGCGAGGCGAAGCCCGAGCAGGTCGCATCCGCCGAGTCGCAGACGCCGAGCGCCAACTCGGGTCGCCTCGGACTCGCCGTGCGCCCGCTCGATCGTGACGAGCGCAAGAGCGCGCACATCGACAACGGTGGTCTGCTCGTCGAAGATGCCACCGGCGCCGCGCGCCGCGCGGGCATCCGCCCCGGCGACGTGATCCTGTCGGTGAACGGCCAGGCGGTGGACAGCGTCGAATCGCTGCGCGAGAAGGTTAGCGGCGACAACGACAATCTCGCGCTGCTGGTGCAGCGGGGGAATATGAGGATATTCGTGCCTTTGAACCTCGGCTGAACCTGGGCTGGCGCCCAGGTTGTGAAGGGTGAAGGGTAAAGGGTGAAGGGGAGAAGCCCCGGCTGTCGAAGTCGAGGCTTTTCCCCTTCACCCTTTACCCTTCACCCTTCACTGCTCTTGAGCGTGACCCCCGCCTCCACCCCCCCTGCCACGTCGCGCACGAAGGCGTGGCCGCCGTGGAACTCACCGACCAGTCGCACGAGATACAGGCCCAGGCCCAGGTGCGTGGCAGCGGATGCGCGGTGCTCGCGCACCGAGACCATCGAGTCGAACAGGCTTTCGCGCATGGCCGCCGGCAGCGCGGGGCCGCGGTTGCGCACGGCGATCGAGAACATCGGCACGCCGGCCTCGGTGATCGCGCGCAGCGACAGCACGATCGCGCTGCCGGGCTCGGCGAAGTCGACGGCGTTCGACACGAGCTTGTCGAGCGCCTGCGCGATCGCCTCGGGGACGACCGGGCACGGCGCGCTTTCGATCGGGCAGTCCAGCTCGAAGGCGCGCGGCGCGTCGGCGTCGCGATAGCCCTCCACGCACGCGCGCAGCAGCGCGACGAGGTCCACGGTCTCCAGCTCGCTGTCGGCGAGCATCGACTCGAGGCTCGACGCCTCGCCCATGCTCGCGACGATCCGCTCCAGGCGCTGCGTGCCGTCGCGTGCGCGCGCGAGCCACGAATCGCGCTGCGCCGAGTCCGCGCGTGCCGCATCGGATTCGGCGGCGAGGTTCTCCAGCGAAGAACGAACGACCATGATCGGCGTGCGCAACTCGTGCACGAGCCTGCTGCGCAGATTGCCGACGTACTGCTGGTGCTGGCGCAGCCGCTCGAGCACGCTCGCGTAGCTCTGCGCGAGCGCGCCGATCTCGTCAGCGACCAGCGGCTCGCGCACGCTGTCGACGACGCGACCGTGCGAATCGATTGCCCGCTCCGCCTGCCCGCGCAGCCGGACGATGCGCGCCACCGTCACCGAACCCACGGCGAGCAGCGCGAGCGCGCTCGCCGCCATCGCCGCCGCGGTGAGCAGCGTGAGCCGCTCGATCGCGCGCGCGTGCGTGCCCAGCCGCGAACCGGTGTGCTCCTCGACGACGAGCGCGCCGACGACGCGATCGCCGGACCACACCGGCTGCGCGCTCGTCAGCAGCCATGCCGGCAATCCGCTTTCGGAGTCGGTGCGCTCGGCCTGCTGCGCGGCAAAGCCGGCGAGCGCGCGGCTGAGCGGAGACTGCCCGGTCGGGTCCGGGGACGAGGCGTCGGGCGCGAAGGCTTCGAAGCGCGCAGGGCGCAGCTGCACCGTCGCGGCGAGCAGGCGCCGCGCGAGACGACCCTGCCAGTCGTCGGGCGGCGGCGGTCCGCCGGCAATCGCTCCCGACTGCACCAGCAACGCGCCGCTGGAATCGAACACCGAAACGCGGCCGCTTGCGCGCGCGAGCCCTCGCACCGCGTCGGCCCACAGCGCCGAACGCGGGTCGCGCGCCTGCTCGCTGAGCGGCTGCACCGGCGTCAGCAGCCCGGAGTCCGCGCGGCCCTCGATGCGCCGCGAGCCGAGGTAATCGACGTCGACCACGTGCACGCGCAGGAAGCGCGGCTCCGCGTCGAACTCGATCTCGGCGATCCATCCGCCGGGCCGTTCGCTGGGCGTGACTTCGCGCACCAGCATCGCATCGGGCGCGTTGCCCGACTCGACGATCAGGCGGTCGCCGGCCAGCTCGACGCCGTCGACGTGCTGCGGCAGCACGAGCCGCTCGTCGTCGGCGTCGATCAGCAGGAAGAAGCGGCCCGGACGCTCCTGCGAGCGCGCCGCGGCCAGTCGCACGTGCATCGACTCGACGCCGGCGCCCGCCGCGCCCGATTGCGCGGATCGCAGCGGCAGCGCGCGTCCCGGCGTCTCGATCCATTCGCGCGCATCCTGGTCGACGACGACGTCGGCGAGCAGCTCGACCGGCAGCAGTTCGGCGCCTGCACGGCGGCGCAGCGTTGCCTGCTCGACGTCGAACAGCGCCTGGTGATCGTGCAGCGACGCGGCGAGGTTGCGCGCCGCCTGTCCCTGGTTCTCGAGCCGCTCGTTGCGCGCGAACTCGGCCATCACCTCGACGAAGCGCAATCCGATCGGCGGCAATGCGAGCAGCGGAACCATCGCCAGCGCGAGGCTGAAGCGCAGGCCGAGCGGGAGGCGCCAGCGGCGCGGGGTGGTCATGGTGGTTCGCGCTGTGCGTTCAGGATGGTTCGCGCCATGCGCTCATGATGGTTCGTGCCGTGCGCTCGGGATGGTTCGCGCCGCGCTCTCATGTGGCTCGCGCCGCGCGCTCAGCGATCGGCCGGACGCTCGACGAAGCGGTATCCGAGCCCGTAGACGGTTTCGATCGCGTCGAAGGCGGCGTCGACCGCCTCGAATTTGCGGCGGATGCGCTTGACGTACGACGTGACGGTCTGGTCGTCGACGACGAGATTCGCCTCGCGCATCAGCGCATCGCGGTTCTTCACGTGACCGGGATGGCGCGCGAGCGCGTGCAGCATCCAGAACTCGGTGACGGTGAGCTCCACCGGCAGGTCGCGCCAGGTGGCCTCGAAGCGCGCAGAGTCGAGTACCAGCGCGCCGCGCACCAGCCGCTCGCCGCTCTTCATCGGCTGCGCGAGCGCATCCACGCGACGCAGCAGCGCGGTGACGCGCGCGAGCAGGTGCGGGAAGCTCACGTTCTTCGTCACGTAGTCGTCGGCGCCCAGGCGTAGTCCGGAGACGATGTCGATCTCCGAGTCGCGCGCCGACAGCATCAGGATCGGCAGCGTGCGCGCGTGCTCGCGCAGCCAGCGGCACAACTCGAAGCCGCCGTCGGGCTCGTCGCCCAGGCCGACGTCGATGATCGCGAGATCGGGCAGACGAATGGTCAGCGCCTGCTGCGCCTGCGCGCGATCGGCATAGCCGACGGCGTCGAAACCGTGGCGGGCGAATGCGTCGCACAGGTTCGCGCGAATGGCGGGCTCGTCCTCGACGATGGCGATGCGGCGGGTCATCGAGGGAATGTAGCGCAAAGGGCGGGGCCGGCCGGAGCGGCGCGGCGGCGCCCGAAGTTTGCCCGAATCGTGCCCGCATGCATCCGGATCGAGCCCCGCCACCGTCCGGGCCATCGGCGTCCAATCGATGCAGGCCCGCAACGAAGCGAACGTGCATTGCGGGTCCCGCCTGCTTCCGGAAGGATCAAATGGCCCGCGAGTCCGCCCAAGAAACGCTTCCCGCCGCCTCCGACGCGCCGAACTTCGACTGGCGCGAGTGGCTGTCCTTCGTCGGCTCGGTGCTCGGCACCGCGCTCGTGGTCTCGGTGGTGCTCGGGGGGGTCGTTCTGCTGCTCGGCGCGGCGTCCTGATACCGGGCAGCCGGCAGGACGCTATCGGCGCGCCGGCACGCTGCTGGCAGGCTGCAAAGCGCGGCGTTTACGCACGCGCAACAGTTTACGGAGCAAAAAACGCTGCGTCATGCAGCGCGGGAAGCGCAGGGCCCTTCGTCGACTTGCCGGCGCAACGGTTGCGCCAGCCGACCGCCCACGCCGAGGGGCCGTCAACCAGCCCCGCAACAGTTCTTGTACTTCCGCCCGCTGCCGCACGGGCACGGCTCGTTGCGTCCGATCTTCGGTTTGGTACGGCGTACGGTTTCGACGTGCATCGCAGCAGGCGTCGTCCCCGCTTCGCGCCAGGGCCGGAAGTACTCGTGGATGTCGGCGACGTCGCCGATCATGCGATCGATCAGCGCGTCGCGTTCGGCGCGTGAGCCGGGCGCCGAGGGCACGCGCTCGTCGTCCTCCGCATCGCCGTCGTCCTCCGCATCCTCGTCGAGCGCCGCATCCTCGTCGAGCGCCGCGGCGAGCGACTGCATCGCGTCGAGCGCATCGTCGAAGTCCTTCTCGTCGAGCATCGCGTCCCAGCTGTCGGGATGCAGTTCGACGGCGCGCAGGAAACCTACCGCCCAGGCAACGCCGTCGGCGTTGCCTTCGTCGTCGTAGGAGAGCACGGGCCCGAATTCGCCGGCATCGAGCGCGGCGATCACGCGGGCCGCATGACGGCGCAGCAGCGCGGCGATCTCGGCCTGCGTCTCCGGAGGCACCGCTTCGGATGCGCCGCTCGCCGGCACGTCCTCGAAGGGCTCGGCGCCCAGCACCTGCGCAAGCAGCTCGTCCTCACCGATCGGATCGGGCGAGCACGCGAGCGCGGCGAGGAAGCCGTCGATCTCCTCGACCACCATCGCGTTCTCGTTGCCGGTCGCATCGAGCAGCGCGTCGAGTCGATGGAAATCATTCTCGTCGAGCGGACGAAGGTCGGCAGTCGAGGCGGGGGAGAGGGAAATCATTCCGCGATGGTACTGCGCCGCGCGAAGACGGCACGGCCGGCCGCCGAAGGTTTGACGCGACCATCTTCCCGGCGTAGTCTAACAATAATGAACGATACGTTCATAAATGTTAGAAGCTCGACAACGAGCCGAACGGGGGATGGTGGTGCGATGAGCCTGCAGAACGAGTACGCGGTCGTCGGCAGAACGACGGCAAAGAAGGAGGCGAAAGCCAAGGTCACCGGAGGGGCCCGCTTCGCAACCGACGTCTACCTGCGCGACATGCTGTGGGCCAGGGTGCTTCGCAGCCCGCTCGCGCATGCGCGGATCGTCTCGATCGACGTCGAGCGCGCGAGGAGGCTTCCCGGCGTCGAAGCCGTGCTCACGGCCGACGACGTGCCGGATGCACGGTACGGCGCGCTCGTCCTCGACATGGGCATCTTCGCCCGGGGCAAGGTCAGGTATATCGGCGAGGCGGTCGCCGCGGTGGCCGCAGTCGACGAGGAAACCGCGGCGAAAGCCGTGAGCCTGATCGACGTCGAGTACGAGCCGCTTCCGCCGGTCTTCGATCCCCTCGAAGCGATGCGCCCCGACGCGCCGCTCCTCCACGAGGACCTGCCGGCCTACAGGACGCTGTTCGAGCGAACTCCGCGCGCGATGACCGGCAACGTCAACTATCACGCCGAAATCCATTCGGGCAACGTCGACGACGGCTTCGCGCAGGCCGACCACGTGTTCGAGGACACCTACGAGATCCAGAAGCAGCATCCGTCGTACATGGAGCCGAACTCGACGGTGGCCCACGTCGACGAGGAAGGGCGCCTGATCATCCACAACACGACGCAGCGGCCGCACATCAACCAGGCGATCCTCTCCTCGCTGCTGGGCCTGCCGATCTCGAAGATCCGCGTCATTCCCTGTCACGTCGGCGGCGGTTTCGGCGGCAAGAACCGCACGCTCTCGGAACCGACGGCGGCCGCGCTCGCGTTGAAAACCCGCCGTCCGGTGCGCTACACGTTCTCGCACGAAGAGGAGTTCACCTCCGCCACCACCCGGCACGGCGGCGTGGTCCGCATGAAGACCGGCGTGAAGAACGACGGCACGCTGGTGGCGACGCAGGTCAGCCTGTATTACGACTGCGGCGCCTATGCGCCGACGCCGAACGCGGTATGGCTCGGCGCGATCTCCTCTTCGGGCCCGTACCGCATTCCCAACGCGAAGACCGAAGCCTTCTCGATCTACACCAACAAGATGATGAGCGGAGCCTTCCGGGGATACGGCGCTCCGCAGACGAACTTCGCGCGCGAATCGCAGATGGATCGCATCGCGAAGCATCTCGGCATCGACCCGATCGAGCTGCGGCTGAAGAACTGCCTGCTGCCCGGAGACTCGCTGCACACGGGGCAGCCGCTGCACAGCGTGCGGATCCGCGAAGCGCTGATCAAGGCGCGCGAGATGTCGAAGTGGAACGAGGCGCGGCCGGCGAACGGCCGGGCGCTCGGCATCGCCTGCGGCTACTTCGCCTGCGGCGGCTTCGCGACGTCGGCCGTCGTCAAGCTGCACATGGACGGGACCGCCTTCGTCGCCACCGGCGCGATGGACATGGGCCAGGGGCTGCGCACGGTCATGGCGCAGATCGCCGCCGAGGAGCTCGGCATGTCGGCCGACGATCTCACCGTCGCCATCGGCGACACCGACCTGACGCCCTTCGACGTGGGCATCTTCGGCGATCGCGGCACGCACACCACCGGCCTTGCCGTGCAGATGGCCGCCGACGACGCGCGCAACCAGCTGCTCGCCGCGGCGGCCGACGCGATGGGCACGAAGGCAGCCAACCTCGAGCTTCGCGACAGGACCGTCGTCGATCGCACCAGCGGCCGCTCGCTGGCATTCCGCGACGTGCTCGGCGGCGGCCAGTACAAGAAGGGCGGGCCGATCATCGGCAAGGCGTCGATCAACCTGTCGGAGACGCCCTTCGATCCCGCGATCGTCCAGGGGGCCGCATCGCGCATGTTCTCCACCTACACCTTCGCCGTGCACGTCGTCGAAGTCGACGTCGATCGCACCACCGGCGAGGTGACGGTGCCGAAGGTGTTTGCCGTGCACGACTGCGGAACCGTCATCAACCCCGACGGCCTGAAAGGACAGATCATCGGCGGCCTGACCACCGGGCTGGGTTACGCGCTGTACGAAGACGTCGTCGTCGATACCGACCAGGTGGCCGGCCAGGTCCGAACCACCAGCTTTCTCGATTGCAGGATGCCGACGTCGGTCGACATGCCGCAGATCGAATGGGCGGTCGTCGAGGAGTACGACCGCAAGGGGCCGTTCGGCGCGAAAGGCGTCGGCAACGTGTCGGTGATCAACATGGCGCCGGCCATCGCCAACGCCGTGCACTCCGCCGTCGGTGCGCGCGTGAAGTCGCTTCCGATCACCGCCGCGAAGGTCGTCGACCGGCTCACTCACCAGGAGCAATGAGATGCGGCTGCTGCACGACTTCGAATACGCCGAGCCGTCGTCGCTCGATCAGGCAGCCGAACTGCTCGGACGAGTCGGCCGGCAGGCGATGCCGATCGCCGGCGGCACCGACCTGATGCCGTCGATGCGGCAGGGACTGTTCGCGCCGAAGGTCGTCGTGTCGCTGAAGGCGATCGACGAGCTGCGCGATGTCGCCTGGGACGAGCGGAACGGGCTTTCGATCGGCGCGCTCGCAACGCTTCGCTCGCTGGAGACCGATCCGGGCATCCGTCGGCGTTTCCCGGTCGTGGCCCAGGCTGCGTCGACGGTGGCTTCGCCAACGATCCGCCGGACGGCCACGGTCGGCGGCAACCTCAGCCTCGACACCCGTTGCTACTACTACAACCAGTACGACGACTGGAGAAGCTGCACCACGCCGTGCCTGAAGATGGGCGGCGAGTTCTGCAAGGCTTCGCCCGGCGGAAAGGCGCGCAAGTGCTTTGCTGCCTTCTCGGCAGACCTCGCACCGGTTCTCGTCGCGCTCGACGCCAGCATCACGCTGCTGTCGGTGCGCGGCGAACGCACGCTCGCGCTGCGCGACTTCTATACCGGCGACGGCGCCAGGCCGAACGGCAAGGAAGACGGCGAGATCATCACGCGCGTCACGGTGCCGAAAGAGAAGGCCGCGTACCGCGGCGTGTACCTGAAGCACCGGCTGCGCGGGTCGATCGACTACCCGACCGCCGCGGTCGCGCTGACGCTGCGCCCGACGCCGGATCCGGCGGTGTTCGAGGACGTTCGCCTCGTCATCAGCGCCGTCGTCACGCAGCCGCTGGTGGTCAAGGGAGTTGCCGAGCTGCTCGACGGCAAGCCGCTGACCGAAGCGCTGATCGACGAAGCCGCATCGCTGGCGAAGAAGGCTGCAATTCCCGTCGCGAATACCGAAGGCGAGCGCAGGCATCGCAAGCAGCTCGTCTTCGAATTCACGCGCAAGGCGTTCGCCGACATCCTGGAAGGAGCCGTGAAATGAACGACACGGTCGCAATCGAGCGGGCTTCGAAGCAGCTGCTTCGGCTCACCGTCAACGGCCGGCGCCACGAGCTTCTCGTCGAGCCCCGCCGTACGCTGCTGCAACTGCTGCGCGAAGACCTGCAGCTGACGGGCGCCAAGGAGGTCTGCCTGCTCGGCGCCTGCGGCGCCTGCACGGTGCTCGTCGACGACGAACCCGCGCTGTCGTGCCTCACGCTGGCGCTCGCCTGTCGCGAAAAGAAGGTCACGACGATCGAAGGGCTCGCCGCGCAGGACGGGTCGCTGCATCCGCTGCAGCAGGCGTTCGTCGACAAGGGCGCCGTGCAATGCGGCTACTGCACGCCGGGCATGATCCTGACCGGCAAGGCGCTGCTCGACGAGACGCCGCAGCCCACGCCCGAGCAGGCGCGGCAGGCGATCGCCGGAAACCTGTGCCGATGCACCGGCTACGTGCAGATCGTCGAGGCGATCGTCGCCGCCGGGCGCCCGCAGGGTTCCTGTTGCGGCGGCGGCGAGCCGGCACCGAAGGGCGCGGGCGAATACCTGATGCCCGAGACCGGCGAGTAGGACGGCTCGCGCGCGGCACGACCTTCGGCAATCCGCAGTGATGCGATCCGGCGCCGATCCGGGCGATGTCGCCGCCGAGCGTCCGGATCTTCGCGTCTCGGTGCGGCAGACCTTCGGCATAGACAGCGATCTCGAAGTGTCCGCCTTCAGCCGGCGCACCGAGCACGTGCCGGATCTGGACGACTCGTACTGCTTCGATCGCGACGCGACGATAGCGATCCTCGCCGCGTTCACGCACAACCGCCGCCTGCTGATTCACGGACGTCACGGAACCGGCAAGTCCTCGCACCTCGAGCAGGTGGCGGCCCGGCTGAACTGGCCGATGCTGCGCGTCGCTCTCGACAGCCAGATCACGCGCAGCGACCTCGTCGGCAAGGACACGATCGTGTTGCGCGAAGGCAGGCAGGTCACCGAGTTCCAGGAGGGCGTGCTGCCGTGGTCGTTGCAGCGGCCGGTCGCGCTCGTCTTCGACGAATACGATGCCGGGCGCCCGGACCTGATGTTCGTCATCCAGCGCGTGCTCGAACACGAAGGGCGAATGACGCTGCTCGAGGCGAACCGGGTGATCCGCCCGCATCCCGCCTTCCGGCTCTTCGCCACCGCCAACACGATCGGCCTGGGCGACGCCACCGGGATGTATCACGGCACGCAGCCACTGAACCAGGCGCAGCTCGATCGCTGGAACCTCTTCGCATCGCTCGACTACCTGCCGCCCGACGACGAGATCCGGATCGTGCTCGCCAAGGCGCCGCACTGGCAGGACGCAGCGGGCCGCCGGACGGTGGCGTCGATGGTCGCGGTCGCGAATCTCACGCGCACCGGGTTCCTCGCCGGTGACGTATCGACCGTCATGTCCCCGCGGACGGTCATCGGCTGGGCGCAGAACGCCCGCCTGTTCGACGACGTTCGGATGGCATTCCGGCTGACGTACCTGAACCGTTGCGATGCGCTCGAGCGCGACATCGTCGCCGAGTACTACCAGCGCGTGTTCGGCGACGAAGCGGTGGTTCCGTAGCGGACCACCCATGCGCAGGCGCAAATCCGGCGACCGGTTCGACGCCGCAGCGCAGGACCTCCCGATGCTTCGACGGTGCGAAGGCACCGCGGCGGCGATGCGGGCGCTCTCGGGCTGCACCGAGCTTTCGCTGCGGCCCGGACGCGAGCGCCCGTCGCTGAGCGGCACGCAGGCGACGCTTCCCGCCGGGATGCTCGAGGAAAGCCACGGCGGAATCGCGGCGCTGCGCGGCGAAGCCGACTCGCTTGCGTTGCGGCATCGTCATCACGACCCGGCGCTGCATCGGCGGCTCGCCCCGCACGGCGGACAGGCACGCGAGATCTTCGATGCGCTCGAGCGCATCCGCATCGAAGCACTCGGTGCGCGCCGTTTTGCCGGCGTCGCGAAGAACCTGCACGGCGCTGCCCAGGCGCGATGGCGGGAAAGCAGCTTCGCGCGCATGCCCTACAACGGTGACCTGCCGCGGCCCGAGGCGCTGTCGTCGTTCGCTCGTCGGCGCATTCTCGGCGAGGAGTACCCGCGGGAGGCGTGCGCTCCCATGCATCGCTGGGAACGCGCACTCGGCGAGCAGGTCGATCCGTTCCTCGCCGCGCTCGCCGACGCGCTCGACGACCAGGGAACCTACGCACGGATCTGCTGCCGCATGCTCGCCGCGCCGGAGTTCGACGACGCCGCGCGCGAGGAGATCGAATCCTCCGGCGCAACCGCGTCGGACGCCGTGCGCGAGGACGATCGCGACGCCGGCGAGGATTCGATCGACGTCACGATCCGTGAAGCGGCCGGCGAAGTCGACGACGGCCTCGAAGCGCATACGGCGGG
>ERZ778017.2243-NODE-2243-length-16121-cov-5.158409_pt1 | contig 16121 bp, 6 predicted proteins | sample MGYA00375747_ERZ778017 | MGnify/ENA primary metagenome ERZ778017 (study PRJEB29350, sample SAMN05509838) | bioreactor metagenome | biome: bioreactor; material: wastewater | place: South Africa: University of Cape Town | collected 2014-03-17 ...
ATAAATTGTGTACTTTCCACTTTCAATGTCTTCCTTCGTCACTGCCTTGACTTTGAGTTCGGTGCTGACGGCGATATCTTCTTCGAAATCTTCTCCATCTTCATCTTTTGTTACTTCTGGAACAGAATCATCCTCAACCAAATCTCCTTCTTGTACTTCCAATCCAAATAACTCAAACCTTTTGGTGGCTACCAAATTCCAAATATATGACTGGTAGGCATGACTATACATGAGCCTCAAGTTTTTGGGAATTTGCATAATTGCTTTGAAGTATGAACTTTGGCTGTATTCACCTTCTTTGTCCAACTTTTCCTTCTCTAAGACTTTGAGAATAGAGTGCTCAGCACTGTATCTAAATGGCATCTTCTTGAGAGCCAAAGACGGATTGTGGGTCTCGGCCCAAATTCTTCTACTTTCTACTGAATCTGGTGGCACAGTTTCTTGTTCAGACAAAATCAACTCTGCTGTAGCTTTCCAGTCTTCTTGTAAAAGTTTGATCCCAATCTGATGAGTAGAAATCGAAAATGACCCAAATCTTTGCATCCCAAAATAGTTAATAAATCCTTTTTCTTGTAACGAATGGAAACACTTGTCAATAACTTCTTTAACATCTGCTCCCTCCTTCACAGCTTTCACATCACGAATAGTAATAAGAAACTCATTTCCCTTTAATTCACCTAATTTCAATGGATAATCTTCGTAACTGAATCCTCCCAATACAGTACCTTTGATAGCCTTATTCAACGAGTTTACTCGCACAACTTTTCCCTTGGAAATACTGAACCTTTGACAAGTAACTCCACGACGATCTTTGGTACCAGCAAAATTAATGGACTTGGATGGTATTCTCAAAAACTTGGAAATGGTCGATGCTACCTCCATGGTTTCTCTGTTTTCTTTATATAAAGTAAAGTGTAAATATGGTTTAAATTTTCCTAAGCCATAGTTCAAAACTCCATTCTCATCAACATGGTGCATGCTTTCTTGAGGATGACCTCTCTTTCTATTTGGAGTTTTGGCAATTGCGATTCTGAATGTGTTTTCTGGTGTTGTTACTGATTCTAATTTCCCTTGAAATGCTGCTCTAAGCAATTGATGTAACTGGCCCCTAACTTGTTTATCATCAAATTTTGTCGTGGTTTCCATGTTGTTACCGGTAGTGAACAACAGCTCAATTTCAGCCAATTCAGTTTCAGTAATTAATGTTAATAGTTTCTCACGGTCTGAATCCGATAAGACATATTTAGGTTGCTGAGCCAATTGTGCTTCTTTCTCCAATTTGATTGCGTCAATTTCCTCTTGCGTCTTTCCTTCAAATTCTGCTTTCTCTTGAAGTCTTTTTTCGGCTCTACGTTCTTTCTTGGAAGGTCCAGTGTTAATACCCTCATCCATTAAGTGAACGACATTTCCATTAGTATCAATTTCGTTGACCTGGAAATCGGAATAGAGTGACTTCAAAGTACCGTAAAATCCTCCGTCAGTTCTATTTTCTTCATTAATGTAAGCAGTGATACCTACTTGTGACTCTTGCACAACATTAGAGGCTCTATCAGTGTCAGGAAGTTTAAATTTCTTTGCAGGAGGAATGTCGGAATCATTCGACCTTTTGAGGGTTTCTAACGTCATAGTTAACCGCTGATATACTTTTAGTTTGCTGCGTAGAAATCTATGAGTTGTCTTGACTAGTTATTTCAGAATTCTCATTGAAGATCAAGTAGACAATTTGAAATCTCATCTCATCGCAGTTTTTTTCTGCGACAGTAGATACCAGAAACGATAGAAACAAAATAGTAATAAGAATAAATATTGAAGGCAATGTTTAAGTCTAAGCTGTGGATCCGTATTTTATTAAACCGTACAACTATTTCCATGTAAAAATTGTGTTTTTTCAACGGTTTATTAATTTTGTCACAAATACGATTTCAAATAATTTGCAGCCATTTTACTATTACAACATCAATCTCATATTTGCTAATCACTCACCATATTGCTAAGACACTGTAGCTAGTATGTCTCTAATGTTCAAGAGACAGTCGCATTATCTCGATGCTCTGTTGACTGAAAATTCTGTCCTCAATACTGATTCACCTGGACCCCAGAAAACAAACAATTCAGCGTTGGTCAACACCACTACCAGAGAATTGCTCGGGATAAGACGTATGGCTAGAGTTTGTTCAAAGTCATTGTGGCAATGGGGTGATTATTATAGTTTACGGACGCTGTTTCGAACTTCCCACCCTAGAGCAGAGGAAGCTAAACCTACCTGTTTTGATGTCTTGGATGAAAACTGTACTCAGAACTGTGTAACTTCAATCAGGGTGCCAAAAGGTGTCAATAAATTTTCAAAGTTGGACAAAAGAGCAGACTACAATGTTGTCCGTAAACTGGAAAAGACATTGAGAGTTCCTCTGTTGCAAAGGATTTTGGTAATCTCAAATGTTCCTGCCAATATCGGGGTTAATTGTATCATGTCTCAAATATATGGAGGACCATTGGAACGGCTTGTATATCATTCCAACTGGAAATCACCCTGGATGGAAGTGTCTTTTATAAATGCTAGTGACGCAAATGACTTTTACAATTTTGCAATTAAACGTCCCTTATCCGTGAATGGTCAGTGCATGAAAGTCGATTGGGCCAATACAACAAATACCGATTCCACTGGGGATTTTCATCCTCCAGTATCAAAACATTTGCTTCATGAAATTAACACCTATGGTTCCCGAAGATGCCTTGTTTTTGCAAAACACGTTCCTGGGAAAGCGACAAGTTCCAGACGACTTCATTACCCTGATCCAATTACACATTTGAGCAAAGATTTGGACATTCGCATCATCAAATCGAGCTTTGCTCAATTTGGGGAGATTGTTAGTATTAATCCAGTAATTTCCAAACTGCTTTCTTTTAGTGTGACTTTTGCCGATATCAAATCAGCAATTATTGTTAAGCGGGCATGTGAGATGAATGGTTCTAAAATGAACAAACTCTTTGGCAACTGGACGGTACAATACGGCAAAGATTGCGCTGACCGACCATGTATAGCTATATAGTGTGTTAAATCTATGTATACGAGAATTTTTAATTTGGGCCCCAAAAATGGCGTTGTGATGAAAAATATAGCTGGAGAGGTGCTATACAACATGGTGATATTGTAGTGATTCTTTATATCATGGAATTTGTCTTGTTGATGGCTAATCAACAGTGAGGGCCCTAATAAAAGTTAAAATTACATGCAAATCGTCGCAGCCCCAATCCTGTTCCAGAAAAGCGTATGAGGGGCATCAAAACAATATATCAGCCTTACTCTCCTATACAGCCCAACAGAAGAGCCACACGAGTAGAACTGTTGTCCCATTTCGGTTCCGCATTGTCATTAAAACTGTAAGGAACTTTTTTGCAGCCACGGTCAACATGCCTGCAGGTGTCAATTACTAAACTGGATTTGGAAGAAATGTAAACATGAATTTGAAGATAAAATAAACTACAGTTGAAAATCACATCAAAGCGTTTACATCGTTTACTTGAATAACGCTTGGTTTCATTCTTTTTATACCTTCCGTAATGACGTTTCAGCGAACCCCGTTGAGGACAAGATCATCAATTAGCAACTTGGGTGCTACTACACCAACTCAATCATCATCAGCTAAGAGACATGGTGACATCAGACGACCTCCCTCCAGACCATTAAGACCAGGAAGCAGTGCAGGTTCTGGAACAAGCAATGGAACCAGCTCCAGACCTGGTTCGGCAATGAGCATCATCTCGTCAAGATCGTCCACACCTTCATTCAAACCAGAACCATATACCGGGACCATCCTGGTATCAGTGAGGCCTAATCCTTACACTTGTGATCCATCACAGCCAGGACCCTGGATTATTCAACCCGATTTCAATTATATCGAAAATGCTAATGATGGGTCTTCGTATAATTTTGACAATGTCTTCAGTACCGATACATCATTGACTAATTACCATGTGTACCAGAAATCCTGTTCCTCAATCGTGGATAACTTTTTGAACAATGGTTATAATGGTACTATATTTGCTTACGGTATGACTGGATCGGGTAAAACATACTCGATGAAAGGGGACGATGTTGATCCTGGTTTTGTTAGATTAGCAATCGATGATATATTTGACAAGATGAACCAGGAAAGTATAAACAAACAGTACAATATCAATTTGTCCTATTTGGAAATTTATAATGAAAAAATCGTTGACCTTTTAAACCCTACCTATCCGGGAGAGTTAAAAATTCGAGATGATCCTCAATATGGAACAAAAATCATGGGGATTACATCTCCCATAATCTCAAGCAAAGAACAGTTATTAAGTTTGATCAACAAAGGTGATGCAAATAGAAAAACAAGTACCACCGATTTCAATGCCAGGTCATCGAGATCCCACTCAATTCTTCAAATTAGATTAAACACAATTGATTTGGTCAGTAATACCGAAAGAAGTTCAACTCTTTCACTTTGTGATTTGGCAGGATCAGAACGGGCAACCTCAAGTGCCGAGAGAAGAAAAGAGGGTTCTTATATTAACAAATCCTTGTTGGCATTATCAACGGTGATAAATAAGTTATCGTCATCATCACCAGGTATGAATGAACATATTCCTTATAGAGACTCCAAGTTAACAAGACTATTGCAACCGGCACTATCAGGATCATCATTGGTGCTGATTTTGTGTACGATTCATTTAGGGTCTGGTATAAGTAGTCTGTATGTTTCTGAAACATACAACACGTTAAGATTTGCAGCAAGAGCTAAAGATATTGTGATAAATGTGTCTCGAAACAAGTCCACGGCATTTGGCGACGGAGAAGCAGCAAAGCTAATTGAAGAGTTGAAAAGAACAATCGAAAACCAAAAGAATGAGTTGGCTTTGTACAAGCTATCGGGTCCACAGGCTGCACCAGCAACTCCATCGATGTCTACAATTCAAAATAATTCTAGATTAATCGAGTTGGAAGCAGAAAATACAATTCTAAATGAGAAACTACAACATTTCAACAGGCTCGTTGATTTACAGAGAACAGAAACAGTTATCTTAAAGAATGATGCATTGAACGATATACTTGGATCGGGGTCTGATACATCACAAATGATGATGGGAAACCTTGAAGATTTCTACAACAAAGTGACCTATGAAACTGCTGAGTACAAATCATACATCAGTCATCTAGAAAACCAATTGAAGCTTGCGCATCAGAAATCATTGATGACAGAACCCGTTTCCCAAGACGTCTCTACCAAAGAAATGCAGCAAATGTTGAAGGAGCAAGAAGAAGAAATTTACAACTTGAGAGAATCGTTGAAGGATAAAGACCACATTATCAAGAATCTTACAAAAACCACAAAGTTGCGTCGTCTTGTAGGATCGAATGCAGCAAACGCACAACAGGATACAATAATGACGACAACGGTAAGTGATAAAGAGAATGATTCGTACGATTTACGTCTGTTCAAAATAAGTCCAAAAAAACCACGGGTAAAAGACATGAATACCAAAGGAATAAGTTTTATCGTATGAATATATAAACAATACCATAGAATCATATGTGTCTAGATCTAGGAGACTCATTATGAAGAAATGGTGGGATGCGACTTTTAGGGGACTTTAATGTGGTACTGTTTAATGGTGCGAATAAGGAGTTGAATAGAGAACTTACGTAGTGTAATACAATGATGTTTAATTACACCACAAATGTAAATATACAATTGTAATTAAATTCCAATGGGGCTATATCGCGCAACAATGAATAAAATTACGTTAGGGGCAATGACGATGCAGGTGAAAAACTCCGTTAAATTAAATTGCCCTGGTAACTAGACATCCCACTTCTTATACATCAGATAATATCTCAGTTCGCATTGTATATTAGAAATTGATACAGACGTTATCTTAATTATTGCATTATCCCGCGGTTCGTTTGTTTTCGCTGTAGTTTCTAAAAGTTAGCATTTGGAATTTTATCGGTGACTTGAGCCATTAACTATGAAAAAGATATTTGGGGGTAGATTCGCCTCCAATTCGGCCGATGTAGCCTTACCGAATGTCGAGGGTTCTAACGGTGTACCCAGAAATGTTCCCCGGTTAGACTTTGAAATTCTACACCAAGGGAGCTGTCCCAATGTCACAGATCAAAACCATGTTGCCAATACTAGAGATTCTCCACGACACAGCTTCGATGAAACGGCATCCTATGAAGAATCAGTTGCTTTGTCAGATTCAGAGACATTGAACAATGATCCCCTGCGCAGATTAGATTTACAGGAAACATACAACGAGAACTTCACTGCCTATATTCCTTACATTCTACAACAAGCTAGACTAGAACAAAGACGCCTGTCAGGGCCTGAGCGTCCATGCACCCAGAACCGACTGCAAAATAATCCACGGACGAGCCCATTGGGTCTTCCCAGTAGTGATGACCTCCCGACGATAATCAATGAGGATATAGATTTGGACCCCCAGGTTGCTCACAATTTGATTTTGAATAAACCTACATCAAAGTTCAACTTGAAACGAGAGTTTCTTGTGATTAATGAATTCTTTAAATCAACGACGTATATATTTCTAGGAGCAGCATCTTTTGAATTGTTCAAGTTTTTGCGGTCCAACCAAAAGAAACTAAGGAAAAATCTGTTGATAGTGTTTGATTCCGATGGCACTATTAAGAAGCTTTCCAACGTCAACAAAAATGAAATCGATGGATCAAAATTGGAGTATACCATAGACAAACGAAGCCATATTATCCCAGTAGATTATAAATTGAAAGGCAAAGGGCTCCCGTTATTCAAAGTACATGTTCCCTACCTTTCTACATTTAGAAAAAACACCCCACTCATAATCTTTAAAAGATACCGAGAAATTCCATTGAAACCAAGTGATGTTGATGCCAAACATGATGAAGTAGAGAATGACAAGGAAGACTTTGAAACCTATACATTTTGTACCGTTCACTCGAAGCATTTTCATAGGGTACGACGGCTTACTTTTAATTTCAATGTTGATTCAAATAACTCATTCAAGGTGATTTTATTCATGAATAACTTTAGGCCGTTTTCTGATTTTACTTATAACAATACTCGTTTCAGAGTTGTAGGTACACCAGTTGCAAATGGGTTTGTCAATCTAAATATGGAATTGAAGCTACTAATCATTGATGATGGAAGACCGTCGCTATGTGATGATATAATCAATAAAAAGTCAACAGGACTTGTGAGCCTGATTACAAAACGAGGCACTCTGAATCAAATGGAAATGGAATATGATACCCAGAATGTTTCCACATATCCAAATCCATATCCAAATCCAAGTAATGAAATTTTGGACGAAGACTTGTATGTTGGACACTCGAACAACAGCAGGAACTATTTCTATAGTAGAAATCTACCACCATTTGGGAATTTCAAGTCCCTAGAGAACTGGGATCCAACTATTAAAATTCCCAAGAAGTATTCTGAAATAGCTAAGCTAGAAATTTACCAAGACAACCTGACGATTGAAACAGATATTGATAGTACATTATCTGCGGATCTAGACAGCCAAGTTATATGTTGCATAATGACAACCCTTCGTGAAGTTGTTGTTAGGAATGCCTACAAAGTTCCACAATCTAGATCGTCATTATTGGCAATCCCTGCGGTAATGGATCAAACAATTTTCGCTCCGGAACCAATATACCTTTGAGATACACACAAGATTTCTCCAATAACTGATACGTTTAAGAAGATACTTCGCTCAGAGTGTATTAGTATTAACGAATAATATTTTAAGCTTGCATTCTGTAAACAGAAACTATTTAATAGATTTATTTTATACACGGTTCAATATCTTTCTGGACTTCTTGATCTGTCTCTTCTCCTTGAAGGACTTCTGGATGGAGATCTAGAAATTTTACCACGCTCATAGTTATCACCACCTTCTGTTTTCGAAGGAGCACGTTCTCTGTCGTCTCTATCATCTCTAGATTCCCTCTGGTCTCTATCTTCTCTCAAGTCCCTGGAATCTCTTGAGTCTCTGGAATCTCTTGAGTCCCTGGAGTCCCTGGTATCCCTAGGATCCCTCGAGTCTCTCGAGTCTCTAGGACCCTCACGGTCATAATCTCCACCTTGGTGAGAGTAGTCACCAGAATCTTCGCCAAAGTCTCGACTTCTACTGTCGTAACCTGAATGTCTACCGCCTCTGCTATCCCCACGGTAGTCTCTTTCGTAGCTACCTCTACCACCACGATATGATCCATAACCACCTCTATAACCGTAACCACCTCTTCCACCTTCGTAGCCTCTACCGCCATCGTAACCTCTGCCACCATCATACGCATCTCTTCCACCATCGTAAGCATCTCTGCCACCATCGTAACCACCTCTTCCACCGTCGTAACCACCTCTTCCACCGTCGTAGCCACCTCTTGGTCCATAGCCACCTCTACCTTCATAGCCATAACCACCTCTTGGTCCATATCCTCCTCTAGGACCATAACCACCTCTTCCTTCATAGCCGTAGCCACCACGACCACCGTACCCGTAGCCACCTCGTGGGCCGTACCCGTAGCCTCTACCTCTTCCTCTGAAACCACCTCTCAGTCTGGCTGCATAAGGATCGGACCTAGCAATTTGAACAACTAAACCGTCTTTCAATGAATAAGGTAAATGTTTACCGTCCAATTCTAAAGCCTTTTCACAGCTTTCGGGATCTTTATATTCCACAAATGCATATTTTTCACCGTCATCAGTTCGTGGAGGAGGGATATCTAATCTGACTAATTCACCAAATCTAAATATTGTTAGTTAACTGAAATGGAATGGAATGAATAAATGACATCATGAATGATTATATTGATTTTGAATGCTGGGGTGAGGTTAAAAACTTTCATAAAAAATAGTATAGGAATGATTACAAGAACCGGTGACGGAGAGAACTGTGCATCTATGAATTCGGAGGGCAGATCGAATGAAAACGTGTGGGGGAGACGGGGAGAGTGATTCAAGATTAATCACCAGGAAGAAAGAGGTGGTGGATTTGGAAATAAATGATAAAAGGACATGGGAAATTGATTGGATGATGATTTGACTTTTGGGAGAAGGATTTGGAGAATTGAAATTGGAGAATTAAAGTTGGAGAATTGAAATTGGAGAATTAAAGTTGGAGAATTGAAATTGGAGAATTGAAATTGGAGAATTGAAATTGGAGAAATGAAGAAGGAGGATGCCACACAGAATTTGGATAGGAACTAGACGAGAAAGTCAAAAATTTTCAGGAAATGAAACATAGCAATGAGAAGGAAGGATAATAAACGAAGAAGAAAACGCAGCATAACGAATTCTTGTGTGCTATTGGAGGTAAACGCAACATAACAAATGTCGTATCATGCAATTCGAGCAGAATCCTCAGGTAAGTTGGTGATACCGTTGAATAATTGAAAACGTAACACACAATCACCTACTCCATGTGAATGAGCAACAAATTAATCAAGAAAATTTGTTCATGATAAAAACATAACATTTAACCATTAGTACACCCAGAAATTAAAATCAATTCAGGGTCTCGCGATTATTTCAATGATACATACTTTTCAAAATCAGGAGCCAAATCGGCTGCCTTTGATTCTTTTGTGAAACCTGTAACGTATAATGTGTTTTTTGGCATTGTTGTAAGAATAAAGAAAATGGGTTTAGCCTTGTATTCAAAAAAACCTATAGCGAAAAAACTTGATCCAAGTGCACGACAATTATAGTCAGTTCTAGCTCTTACAAAACATGAATGCAGAATAAACCAATAATACGGACGATTGCAAGGTGTAGCATGTAGTGTAACAGCACCAGAAGATGTGTCTCAATGTTAATGTTGTTCGGACCTGACAATTAAGAAATTTGTGTTCTCTAAATAGAAAAATGGACTGATTCCAGATTTTTCCTATAATGCGAAATATCTTCTCTGGACGATAGGGAATATATGTCGAAGGAAACTGAGCAGGGTGGTCAGTTAAAACATGGGCTTTTTTGATGTACCAATTATAGATACAACTTTGTTACCATCTGTAACCACTCTTGTACCAACCCAAATCCAAACGTGTCAAGTTTCCACATTACGCACATTTCATACCAAGGTCAAGTTGGAGCCAAATCAAAAAAAGTGTACATATATATCTTTATGATTCGTAGGTGCAGCTTCTGTTCTATGGTTCAGCTAAAATTGCCCAGAGTTGCTTTCTAACAAGTCCACTGGTAACAAAACAACCATGTCAACTCTATCAGTTAAAAGTACCATAACATTTAACCACATTTAGGAAGTTCTCAAATTTGCAGCCATAAATTATCTTGTAGAAATTAGACAACTTGAGAACGATTAAGATACTAGTCTATAAAACTGTAAAGATGTATTTTTCCTGATGTGAGCATGTCGGTGTACTACGATTGTCTACTTCCATATTACCATACAACTACTTCAAAAAACATGTAAACCGAAAACCGAAAAACCGAAAAACCGAAAAACTCATACTCGAAGTGGATCTTGGTCGCTACTTGTTGCCACAAGTGGAGTCCTATCAATTTCCTCGGTTATATTATTACGAGGTCATACCCATCGGTTCAAACTCGAGGCTACTTACTACACGTGATAAACAATATCGTTCTTCGCTACGTCATTCTTCTACGTCATTATGGAACCACACCGTGTGACTGGTTATGGATGGTAAGATTCCACCTCATTCTTAATACGACGTGTTCACTCAACACAGTGACTTCAACAATCACGTTACGAAAAAGTCGGTCACGTACTATCCAGTAGTATGTACTATGATATCTTTGTTCACCACCATAATTTACCGAGCAAATCAAACCGTTGTGCTCTAGCGATCTCCGTAATTGTCGGAGTACCGTAAATATGGGACAACCGGAATCTGGGGAACGTACCACCAGTTTCCTCGGAGGCCCTGTGTAATTTCCCATGAGTACCGGCGCGGTTTCGATCCTGCCTCCACCACCCTGTGTTTTTGTACCCCTATTTCTTTTTTACCCAACATTTTAAACTCCTCAGTAAAGAATTTTCTTTTTAAAAGTTTAGTGTGCCTACCATTTCCTTCAATTCTCTGCTATGTGGTGATTACAATAGAAGTCAAAATACGTTGCAAATATAGCCTTGTTTTATACGTATCATTTGGCCATTGATTGAGAGGACTTTTGATTGTATTAAATTGTTTACACCCAGTCGTTACTTGTCATAGGTCAAACACCTATTATTTCCCGATTTATTGACTTTTTATCCTCTCCAAACAATCGATTGGCTCCCTCTGGTACTAGCGGTAGAGTTTTTGATTTGTGTTCGTGATTCAACATGACTTCCTTGGATGACAACATTCTACCCCAGTTCAATTTAGAAGGGACTGCAGTCGACCATGATATCTTGGATGAGTTTTTAGATCAAAGAGTATACGATTCAATCACTAACAGCCCTGAAGGCTTGGACCTCGATTTTAATAACAACCACCATGGCGATATCCTTTCACATAACCAGAACGGCTCTCACTCGTTGATTAATACGAACTATGTTCATGACCACGATGCAGCCGGAAGATCTGTCGATGATTCTATTGCGCCGGATGAATTAACACACAATTTCGATTCTCTTAATTATGATAACTTCGATGAAAACCTTGATAATGAAAATAAGACATTCTCTAATGAAATGAAGTTTTCATCGTTCAGCAACCCAAATGAATATTCCTGTCTCGAGGACTATGAGTTTGTGAGAAACGAATTAACTAAATTGAAGTTTGGCAACCCCTACATGAATCCTTGTCCCGAAACGGTCGACGTGGTGGATCCATCATATCTAGATTTTTCAGAATCCACTATGAACAGCTTGCCATATAAGTTGGACTTGTTTAATTTACCAAATTACTCCCGGGTGGAAACTCAAATAAAATTAAAATTTTCATTGTCCCCACCTCCACCACATCAGTTATTACATATTCCTCAGGATTTGATCTCCAAAAACAAGTTTTGTTTGCAAGATAGCATTTCATCATTAGATCCAATAATTTTGAAAAATCTTTTGTATTTGGATGCCTATGTCTTGACTTCAAACGGAAAAAAGTCTTGTAATATTTGTTCAAGATGTATCAGAAGAGAGCAGAAAAGAGCATCAAGGAGAAAGGTTGAAAACGGGGATGCAACTACCAATTTCAATTCACCAGTCTCAAACCCACAAGGATCCTCGTCGAACGGTGGCGCAAAGCCTAATTTAAACAGTTGGGCTGATGAGAACATGATGAAGAAGGCCTTGATCTTCAATTGTAAAGAAATTGTAAGTTTCCCAAGTCCATCAGGCTTGAACGATTTAGCAAAAAGCTTAGAGTTATCAGCAAGAATTATCTGCTATTGTCGTCATCATAAAGAGTCATCAGGGTTTAAGTTATTATTTGTTGTCAAAGATTACGAAGGCAGAATTGTTGCCAAACAGTTATCATCTCCTATAATGATCATGGATAGAAAAAAAACCAGTTCAACTAATAACAACGCAGGTTCAACGAAATCGGAATTATCGATGCCTGAAAGTGCGATCGGATCGTTGGCAAGTTCGTCCACTAATTTACAAAAACTTGAAACAGACGTGTTACATAGACCATCTGTTAAAAGAGAAATGGAAGATGATTTTACTAACTTCAATTCAAGTTTAAAATTCGGTTCTTCTAACCAAATCCATGAAACAAACGATTCTAACAATATTTCTAATGATGTCAGCATGCAACCAATAAGCCCGAATAGTATAGATGAATCAGAATCCCAAACAAATACTGATAGCAACGATAACAACGGTCGATCATTGAAACGTAAGAAATTGTCGATCGATGATTCATTAAACACATCCACTAATCCTATGTTCAACGGATCTACAGGCTTTTCTCCAATCTCGAACTCAGATACAAACACTTCAGTAACGAATCCACTAACAATAAACCCAAAATCACAAGCAGTTCTGTCGCCAACGAATCAACAGATTTCGAATTTACCGTCTATTCAAAGAATTATTCCCGCACAAGGTCCAATTCGCGGTGGTATTGAAGTTACTCTTTTAGGATTCAATTTTACCCCTGGGTTGGCTGTCAAATTTGGTGCAAATCAAGCACTTGCAACACATTGTTGGTCGGAAACTACGATTGTTACATATTTACCCCCAGCTACGCAACCAGGACAAGTTTTAGTATCATTTGAAAATCATGAAAATTTGGTGACCGGACAACAACAAATATTCACATATACTGATGACACTGACAGACAATTAATTGAACTTGCCTTACAGATTGTTGGTTTGAAAATGAATGGTAAATTGGAAGATGCTCGTAATATTGCTAAACGAATTGTTGGTAGCGATAGTGCAAATGGTACTCCAAAGTCCCCACAGAATACCCCAGTTCCTTCAAATGTCAATATGAATGAACAACTGGAATGGCTTGATAATGCGCAAAGAGCAGTTGAAGAATTGACAAAATCTAATCTTGCAACAGAAGAAATTTTGATTAGCTTTTTAAGGTTGGTGGACTTACCTAATTGTCCAATTATTATTCCAAACTGGCAGTTGTGTAATGAACAAGGACAAACTTTGTTACATTTAGCAACGATCAAAAACTACACAAACTTAATCAAGTTTTTGATTACACATGGATGCAAAATTGATATTCAAGATAATCAAGGCTTAACGCCATTATTTTTTGCGTCCATATGTGGACACAGAAATTTGATGGATATTTTCATTGACTGTAAGTCGAACTGGAACTTGAAGTTGTCAAATGATAAATATTTAAGAGATTACTGTGATTTGAATGTCATGGATATTTTCAATAACTTATCAGAGCTTGAGTTAGATGTTTCACTGGAAGATTTTGGCGATTTAATTCAGTTAAATAAATCAGGAAGTCTAGATTCATTGAACTCGATGTTTGCCATGAATTATGGACAGCATGTTTCAAAAATGGTTGCAGGTGCACATACTCCTGCAAAAACCAATACTGTTGGTGAAACCTCTGTAGTGGAAGATACATTCGAAGAATTTGCAGATTCGGAATTTGAATCAGATGATGGGTATGACGCAGAATCAGTTGAATCAGAAGATGGATTTATTGCTGATGATGAAGATAATGAAGTAATATCTGTCACGTCTAATTCAACTATAATTCAATCGCCTAAACCATCGAGCAGCTCTAATCATGAAAATGAAGAAACCAGTATTTGGCAAAGAGTCAAGAATGTATTTGGTAATGATGAAGAAGATGCCGAATTACCATCGTACAATGATTTATTCCCAATAGGCCCATCATTCGGTTCCAAACCAAAAACTAGCATGGAACGCTCGCTTAATGATCAAGCGAATGGGAAAACACAAGTCGCTGAGGTTGTGGATGATGGAGGAGTTGCATCTGATAGCTCAGAAGACATGGTTGTATCATACATCAATCACCCTAGAAAAACAGTTGAAAATGATAAAATGTTGTTGTTTTTCTGGTTCCCAGTGTTGATCTTTATTGTCGGAATATTTTTCATGGGATCAATAGGATACAAGTTTGAAACAATCGAATCGGTTAAGACATTCGTCAGAAACACCATTGGAAATGTAATGGTAGGTAATGAAAGAATTGGGAGAGTTTTCAGAAATAACGCAGAAACCTTAGTTGATGCAATATAAAATTATAAAGGAATGAGATAGTTTCTTATTTAAGGATACGGAGATTTTGGTAATTTGATTTTATTTTAATTCGTTTAATTTATTTTAATTTTAATGAGTACATCAATATATATTTTAGAATTGTACTGGATTATGGTTTGAACTATTTTGTAGCCAAATTATATTATATACCGTCTATCAAAATGATGCGATAAAGAAAATCAACGGCTTTTTTCTTACATATCGAAAACCTGCTATTGGTTTTAGAAAAAAAAGTGGACTTTCATCAGGTGTTGGTTTAATACCCTTACAGTCAAGTGTCTGACTTTTATTTAGCCGTTTGAATATTTGTCCTAGAAAGTGAAACTATATTTGCTTCCGGTTTCCAAAATTTCAACATATTTTTTTTTGGTGGTGATTGGTGTGAAGTATGACTAACCATGTGTTGCTCTTGAAAAACCCTACAGTACCATTTGATCCATATAGATGTAGGTGTGAGTCACATGGGTTCATTCCAAGGTTTGTGCCGTTGTTAAATCATTGTCATTATGATCGTCAAGCAACCATCCAGTTTCTTACAGATGATCACTTCGTGAACAACGTACCAGTTTTTATTATTACCAGTCAAAGAGCTGTTGAAATGTTCTCTGACTGTTTAAATGAGATTGATGAAACTACAAGAAGTAAGATTTTTGCAAAAATTGCGTATACTGTGGGACCGGCTACATTTAAAGTATTACAACAGCTAGGTTTTACAAATGTGAGAGGTGGTGAAAACGCAGGAAATGGTTTGAAGTTGAGTGAAATAGTAAAGGATGAGGTAGATCCCAATGATCAAATTGTATTTTTCACTGGTGTTATTCGGAAAGATATCATTCCAAGACAACTTCGTGAGGCTAACTTCAATCTCGTGGAAAAAGTCATTTATAAAACTGAAGATAAACTGGACATAATAACTAATTTTATTGATCATTGGGAAATAATAAGAACATGTTCTCAATCTGATATTCAGTGGATCATATTCTTTAGTCCTCAAGGAACAGATTCAATTATTGCTCACTTGAAAAAAATGCGGTTGAATGACAATATCAAAATTGCATCTATTGGTCCTACAACTGAGACTTTTTTATTGGAAAACAACATAGTTCCCCATGTGGTAGCTGCAAAACCACATGCTGATTCTCTAGTAGAATCGATTTTGAAGTTTCAATCAAGTAACTTGTAAATAAATTCAGTAGATTACTATCATTTAAGGTCATTTAATATAATTTAATATAATTTATTACAATTTAATACAATATATAAGATATAAGATAATTCGATCTAACTAGAGATACCCGATGACTTAAAAGATAAGGTGATCGTTGTAAAAGTAATTAGAAATCAAAAAAGGAAAAAGAAAACCCACGCCGGGAGTCGAACCCGGAATCTTTTGATTAGAAGTCAAA
>ERZ778017.2251-NODE-2251-length-16075-cov-5.618539_pt1 | contig 16075 bp, 16 predicted proteins | sample MGYA00375747_ERZ778017 | MGnify/ENA primary metagenome ERZ778017 (study PRJEB29350, sample SAMN05509838) | bioreactor metagenome | biome: bioreactor; material: wastewater | place: South Africa: University of Cape Town | collected 2014-03-17 ...
GCCCGCACCTCGACGACGTCGCCGCTTCGCGCGATCTTCGCGGCCTCGGCAATCGTGCGTACGTCGCCGGAAGGGCCGACCGTAATCGTCCGCGTTCCACCGAGCGGCTGCGCGCATGCGGTTACCAGCGACGCCAGCGCGCCAACCAGTCCCCTGACGCACGCGGAGCGGCGCATTCTTCCTCTAAGAATCCCCGCCCTCATCGCACCGAATCGAGCTCGCCGGCAACCGGCAACGGTGTCCGATCGCCGAGCGCACGCTCGTAGACCCTGTCGTAGCGCCGCACCGAGGCATCCCATGTACGCTCGTTCTCGACGAACGCCCGCGCCTCGTCGAGGATTCCTCCGAAGCGATCCAGCCCGTCCAGCGCCTGCAGGAGCGAGCGGGCCAGCGCCGTCACGTCGTCGTGATGGAACAGAAAGCCCGTGCGGCCGTGATCGATCAGCTCGCGATGACCGCCGACGTCGGACGCCAGCACCAGGCGCCGCTGCGCCATCGCTTCGAGCGGCTTCAGCGGCGTGACCAGCTCGGTGAGCCGCATCGACTTGCGCGGAAACACGAAGGCATCGATCAGCGACGAATAGGCGGGCACCCTTCCCTGCGGCACGCGCCCGGTGAAGACCACGTGATCGGCCACGCCGAGCCGCGCGGCCTGCGCGCGCAGCGCCGATTCCTGCGGACCGCCGCCGACGAGCAGGACGCGAGTGTCGGGTCGCGCGCGCAGGACGGCAGGCAGCGCCTCGAGCAGCAGGTCGAGTCCCTCGTAGGCGTAGAACGATCCGATGAACCCGAGCACCCTGCGACCGCGCAGGTCGTATTCGGACTCGAGCGCGCGATCGCGTTCGCCCAGCGGCGGAAACCGCTCGAGGTCGACCGCGTTCGGGATCACCGTGACGCGCTCCGGATCGACGCCCCGTGCAACGATGTCGGAGCGCAACCCCTCGCAGATGCAGGTGACCTGATCGACCTGGCGCAGCACTCGCGTTTCCAGCGCGCGACTGAACCCGTATCGCAGCCCGCGCTCACGCGCTGTTCCGTGATCGACCGCGGCGTCTTCCCAGAAGGCCCGCACTTCGTAGACGACGGGAATATCGAGCTGCTCGCTCGCCTGCAGCGCCGCCAGCCCGTTCAGGCAGGGCGAATGCGCGTGCAGCAGGCCGGCGCCCTCCTGGCGGGCGACGGCCACGATGCGCTGCGCCAGAGTGCGCACCACGTCCCATTGGCGCAGCACCGGCAGCTTTGCGAGACTGCCCGGGAACGTACGATGGAAGACCAGTCCGTCGACCGTCTCCTGCGACAACGGACTGGCACCGCGCGCCGACACCGCGTGCTTCGACGAGGTGATGTGTGCGGTTCGCCAGCCCAGCGCACGCTGGGCGAGCACGATCGATCGCGAGCGGAACGTGTAGCCGCTGTGCAGCGGAATCGAATGATCGAAGACGTGAAGGATCTTTTCGTTCATGCGGCCGCTTCCGACGCGAGCACGCGGTCGACCCTCAGCAGGTTCGCGCGCCATCCAAACGATTCTGTCACATGCGTGCGGCCGTTAGTGTTTTCCCCGGCTGCCGCGAGCGCGACGACCGCCTCGGCGAAGGCTTTCCCGTCGTCGTGTACCCGAAAGCCGTTGTCCATCGGCAGATTCAGCCCGCTCGCCGCCGCAGACGTGCAGACCACGGGCTTGGCCATCGCGAGCGCCTCGAGCACCTTGTTCTGCGTGCCGCGTGCGATGCGCAGCGGGGCAACGGCGACGTCGGCGTGCGCGAGATACGGACGCACGTCGGGAACCCGTCCGGTCACCTGCACACCGTCGTGCGCCTCGAGCGCGCACACTGCGGGGGTCGGGTTGCTGCCGACGATGAAGAAGCGCGCACCGGGCCTGCAGGCGCGGACGTGCGGCCAGACCTGCTCGACGAACCATTCGACCGCGTCCACGTTCGCCCAGTAGTCCATCGCGCCCGTGAAGACGACGATCGGCGCGGAGCCGACGGCGGGCTGCGCAAGGCCCGTCGCATCCGCCTTCGAGTACGGAGACGCGAAGCCGATCTGCGGATCGAAGTACTCGGTGTCGACGCCGTTGTCGAAATGACCGATCCGGGGCGCCGACTCCGGTGCGAGCGAGCGAAAGAGGTCGGCCTCGGCCTGCGTCACGAAAAGCGTCGCGTCGAACTCCCGGGCGATCGCCCTTTCGAAAGCAAGGAGCCTGTTCGCCTCTCGGGCGTAGATCCAGCGCGCGGGGCCGCGATGCCCCTCGGCATATTGACGCCACTTGTCGGAGTCCACGTCGCACAGATCGGCGACGCGCCGCAACCCTGCGTAGCGACTGCCCTGCACGTACTGCGCCATCGTCGAAGAGAAGACGACGACGTGCGTGATCCGCTGCCGCAGGATCGTCTCGTCCACCCAGCGCTGCAGTTCGGGAACGCGGTAGTAAGGCAGCGACAGCGCCTCGCCCGTCGCGAATCCCCACAAGCTGCGAACGCGGCGGGCGAGAGGACGCAATGCGACGAGCTCGAGCGACGCGCACAAGCCCTGCAGCGCAGCCCTGTGTTCCCAGTCCTGGGGATCGTCGACGAAAGCGCCCAGGTGCACGGCGTGCTGCGCGGCGAGATGGCGCAGCAGGTGGTAGGAGCGGATCTTGTCGCCCTTGTTCGGCGGATAGGGGATCCGATGAACCAGCATGAGCAGGTTGCAGCGCATGGCGGCTTCAGTGCGCGAGCGCTACGGAAGCGCCCGATGCGGCGGCGCGAGTGAGTTGTGCAAACTGGGCGACCAGGCGCTCCACCCGAGCGTCCCATCCGTTCGACCGCGCGTACGCGACGATCGCGTCGCGGTCCCACTTTCGCGTCAAGGCGCGATGCACTGCCTCGGCGAATGCCGCTTCGTCCCACCAGTCGACGAGCGTCCCGCTCACCGGCTCGGCAACCACCTCGGCATTGCCGCCCACACGTGTCGTCACCACCGGAAGCCCGCAGGCCATCGCCTCGAGGAAGACGTTGGCCCAACCTTCGAATTCGGTGGCGAGCACGAATGCGTCGGCGGCGCCGTAGAACCAGCGAAGATCTTCCTGCTGCTGTCGGCCGCAGAACCGCACGGCGTCGGCGACGCCGCAGTCGCGCGCCTGCGCCTCCAGCGCAGCGCGCAGCTCTCCTCCGCCGACGATCAGATAGACGAGGTCCGGATGCTGCTCTCGCAGGCGCGGCAGCAGCTTGATCACCCGCTGGAATCCCTTGCTCGGGACCAGGTTTCCCACGCCGATCAGCACCGGCGCATCAGGTGCGAGACCGAGACGTCGCCGCGCCTGCGCGCGGTCGACCGGCGCAAAGCGCTCGGTGTCGACGCCGTTTCCGATCACCTCGACCTTCTCGCGCTCGACGCCGAGCGCATGCGCGACGTTCCGCGCCAGTGCCTGTGAGACCGCGAACAGCTTCGTGGCGCGCGCCATCGCCTCGCGCAACCCTCGCTCGCGCGAGGTGCCGATCAGCCACTCGTCCTTGCTGCCCCGGATCGTGACGACCGACGGCAGTCCGAGCCGACGCGCTATTCGCGTTGCGGCCCAGCCGTCGGGAAAAAGGAAATGAGCGTCGATGACCGTCGCGCGGAAGTCTCGATGGATGCGCCGCACGCAGCGCTCGGTGCCCAGCGCCATCAGCCAGCCGTCGAAGCGCTTTCCGATGCCGGGGAGCGACAGCCAGCGCGGGCGATGTACCTCGATTCCGTCCATCGTTTCGCGCAGCGGCGCCCGCGGGCGGAAGTCCCTGCGAAACATCCGAACCAGCGCGTCCAGCGGCGACCAAGCCTGCGGCGCGACGACGACGATGGGCATGTGCCTGGCGACCCGGAACATCCGCTCCCGGATGAAGATCCCGGCCGTCGGCGCGGCTTCGCTGGGGAAAAGGCTGGAATAGACGATCAGGCGGGGTTCGATCACGGGACGACGCACGGCGCCGGCTACGCCGGATGCAGCGAATGGTAGCGACTCTCCAGTCGAATGGGAGGCTTTGCCGCGTGAACTCCTGCACGATTTCCGCTCGAAGATCGACCCCACTGTCGAAATCGCGTCTGCAATGGGCGCCAGCACGGGGTGCTTAGACTTGATCCATGCCCTCCTCCTCCCGCGCCGACGCCTTCGTCTTCTTCGGCGCCACCGGCGATCTCGCCTACGGCAAGATCTTCCCGGCGCTCGCCGCGCTCGTGCGCGACCGGCAGCTCGACATGCCGATCGTCGGCGTCGCCCGCTCCCCGATGTCGATCGAGGAGTTCCGCAAGCGCGCGCGCTCCAGCCTGGAAGCGAAGGGGCCGGTCGACGAGCGCGCCTGGCAGGCGCTGTGCCGACTGCTGCGCTACCTCTCCGGCGATTACCGCGACCCGGACACCTTCCGGCGCCTGCGCAGGGAGCTGGGCGAAGCCTCGCACCCGCTGCACTATCTCGCGATTCCGCCTTCGATGTTCGAGACCGTGCTGCACGGTCTGGCGCAGGCCGGCTGCACCGAAGGCGCGAGCGTCATCGTCGAGAAGCCCTTCGGACGCGACCTCGAATCGGCGCAGGAGCTGAACCGCACGCTGCACGCGCACTTTCCCGAGTCGTCGGTGTTCCGCATCGACCACTATCTCGGCAAGGAGGCAGTGCAGAACCTGCTCTATTTCCGCTTCGCCAATTCCTTCGTCGAGCCGCTGTGGAACCGCACGCACATCGCGTCGGTGCAGATCACGATGGCCGAAGCCTTCGGCGTGAAAGACCGGGGCGCCTTCTATGACGGCGTCGGGGCGATCCGCGACGTCGTGCAGAACCACCTACTGCAGGTGGTGTCGCTGCTGGCGATGGATGCGCCGATCGGCAGCGACGCCGAGTCGATGCGCTCGGAAAAACTGCGCCTGTTTCGCGCGATGCGTCCGCTCGATCCGTCGCACGTGGTACGCGGGCAGTTCGACGGCTATCGCGACGTACACGGCGTCGCCCCGCACTCGGAGGTGGAGACCTTCGTCGCGCTGCGACTGCAGATCGAGACCTGGCGTTGGGCGGGCGTGCCCTTCTACATCCGCGCGGGCAAGTGCCTGCCGGTGACGGCCACCGAAGTCTTCGTCGACCTGAAGACGCCGCCGATGGCCGTCTTCGACCCGGTCTCGGGCGCGCGGTCGAACTACTTCCGCTTCCAGCTCGGTCCGGAGGTGATCGTCTCGATCGGCGCGCGCGCGAAGAAGCCGGGCGACGCGATGGTCGGCGAGGGCGTCGAACTGGTCGCCACCTGCTGTCCGGACAACGGCGGTCGCGGCGCCTACGACCGGCTGATCGGCGACGCGCTGCGCGGCGACTCGTCGCTGTTCACGCGCGACGACACGGTGGAGGCCGCCTGGCGCGTCGTCGACCCGGCGCTGCACGACGACCGGCCGGTGCTGCCGTATGAGCCCGGAAGCTGGGGGCCGTCGGCGGCCGCGAAGATCGTCGCCGACGGCGAGCCGTGGCACGACCCGCATCCGCGCGCGGGAGGCGCAACGAAATGAAGGGCCCGATGTTCACATCCTTCGCCGCACGGCGGCAACGTAGTCGACCAGGTCGACCAGACGGTTGCGCACGATGTCCTTCACGATTTCCAGCGCGACATCTTCGTATCCGTGCACAACGACATTGCGAAAGCCCGCGAGGTTACGCATGGACCGGCTCAGGTCCCGGTCGATCCATTGCGCGCGGTGCAGGAGATCGAAAAGCTCGGCGTTCGTGCGCGGCTCGCCCAGGCGCTCGTCCGAGACGATGTGAGAGGCTACGTCGATCGCCGCCTGGGCTGCGAGCTGAAGCGTATGGACAACGAACCGTTCTTCACGGATGTCATCGTCGATCGCATCGAGCCGCGCCAGCGAGCGCAGTTCGGCAATGCACGTCTCGATGAAAGCGAGCTTCTTGTAAACCAGGTCACGGTCGACCATGGGTACGCTCCGCAACTCGGCGATATCGGTCCAGATGCGGCTTCAGGTCGAAGAACTCGCTGCGCGCCTTGACCTCGAAACGCACACGCGCGTCGCGATCGCGCTCGAAGAGCAGCACGCCGTCACGCAGCACCCGGTGGATCAGGTCGACCGGCGCGCGGTTCAGGATCACCAGATCGACCGGGAGTCCGGTCATCGCCTCGATGTCCCCGCCCATCGCCGTTGCGGAGGCGTCGAGCGTTCCAGGGGGATCCCGCTCGCACAGAACCGCGATATCGACGTCGCTGTCGGGACGCGCGGTGCCGCGGGCGACGCTGCCGAAGAGCCATGCGCAGGCAACCCCGTCGGAATGCGTATCGAAGTACGCACGTAACGCGTCGACGACGGAGGCGGTATCCATGGCGGCAAGCCTACCATCCCTCGAGGGCACGACCTGCATCCGCGCGGGAGGCGCAACAAAATGAAGGGACATGGCCGAAAAGCGTTCGACGAGGTCGACGCGCGCTGCGTCGACACCTTGCGTTTCCTGTCGGTGGACATGGTGCAGAAGGCCGACAGCGGCCATCCGGGGCTGCCGCTCGACGCGGCGCCGATGGCCTGGGTACTGTGGAGCCGCTTCCTGCATCACGATCCCACCGATCCGCACTGGCCCGATCGCGACCGCTTCGTGCTGTCGGCCGGCCACGGCTCGGCGCTGCTCTACGCGCTGCTCTTTCTCACCGGCTACGAGCTGTCGCTCGACGACCTGAAGCAGTTCCGGCAATGGGGAAGCCGCACCGCGGGGCATCCCGAGCGCGGACACGCGCCGGGAGTCGAAGTGACCACCGGGCCGCTCGGCCAGGGGCTGTCGAACGCCGTGGGCATGGCAATCGCCGAGGCGCAGCTCGCCGCGCGCTACAACCGGCCCGAACACGAGTTGATCGACCATCGCACCTTCGTGCTGGCGAGCGACGGCGACCTGATGGAAGGCGTGGCGTCCGAGGCGGCTTCGCTCGCCGGGCACCTGAAGCTCGGCAAGCTCATCGTGCTCTACGACGACAACCACGTGACGCTCGCCGCCGGCACGCCGATCAGCTTCAGCGAGGATCGCGCCGCGCGCTTCACCGCCTACGGGTGGCACACGCAGACGGTGGACGACGGCAACGACCTCGACGCGCTCGACGCGGCGATCGCCGCCGCCTGCGACGAGCCGCAGCGCCCGTCGCTCGTGCTCGTGCGCACGCACATCGGCTACGGCTCGCCCGAGCAGGACAGCTACAAGGCGCACGGCTCGCCGCTGGGCGACGAAAACGTCGCAGCCACGAAGCGCAGGCTCGGCTGGCCCGAAGCGCCGGCCTTTCTCGTGCCCGATGAGGCGCGCGCCCGGGCGCACGAGGCGATCGAGCGCGGGCGGAAGTGGACGGACGAATGGCGTGCGAAGCTCGTCGCGTACGAGGCCGTGTACTCCTCCGAAGCGGCCGAGTTGCAGCGACGGCTGCGGGCGGAACTGCCCTCCGGCTGGGATGCGGAGATTCCGACCTTCCCGGCCGACGCGAAGGGCGTGGCCACGCGCGTCGCCGGCGGCAAGGTGCTGAACGCGATCGCCGCCCGGCTGCCGGCGCTTACCGGCGGTTCGGCCGACCTCGATCCGTCGACGCACACCGCGCTGAAAGGGATGGGCGAGTTCAACCCGGTGCCGGCGATGACGCCGAAACCGCAGGACAGGCCCAACGGCGACTGGAGCTACGCCGGCCGGAACATCCACTTCGGCGTGCGCGAGCACGCGATGGGCGCGATCCTCAACGGCCTCGCCGCGCATGGCGCGATGCTGCCCTTCGGCGCCACCTTCCTCACTTTCTCCGACTACATGCGACCGCCGATGCGCCTGGCCGCGCTGATGGGGCTGCAGGTGTTCTACGTGTTCACGCACGACAGCATCGCGCTCGGCGAGGACGGACCGACGCATCAGCCGGTGGAGCAGATCGCCGGCTTGCGCGCGGTGCCGAACCTGAACGTGATCCGTCCCTGCGATGCGAACGAGACGGCGGTGGCGTGGCGCGTGGCGATCGAGACGCGCGATCGGCCCACCGCGCTGATTCTCACGCGGCAGAACGTGCCGGTGCTGGATCGGGGGGTGTTCGCTTCGGCCGACGGGTTGCGGCGGGGGGCGTATGTGCTGAAGGACTTCGAGGGATCGGGCCAGGCGCCGCCCGCGTTGATCCTGATCGCGACCGGCAGCGAAGTCTCGCTCGCCCTGCAGGCGGCGGAGAAGCTTGCGGCCGATGGAGTTGCGGTGCGCGTCGTCTCGATGCCGTGCTGGGAGCTGTTCGAGGCGCAGGACGACGCGTATCGGGAGTCGGTGCTGCCTTGCGCCGTTCGCGCGCGCGTCGCGATCGAAGCGGCGTCGCCGATGGGGTGGGAGCGCTGGGTGGGCGATGCGGGAGATGTGATCGGCGTCGACCGGTTCGGCGCATCGGCGCCAGGCGAGGAAGTGATGCGGCGCTACGGGTTCGACGCGGCGAACGTCGTCGAGCGAGCGCGACGGCTCATGGGGTGACCCTCGTTCACATTCTTCGCCGCACGGCGGCGGCGAAGTCGAGCAGGTCGACCAGGCGATTGCGCAAGGGCCGCAGTGCCCTCAGACCCAGCCTACTGCGCAGCCAGCCCGAGCGCGACCGAGTCGGGCTTCCAGATGAAGCGTTTCCGCTCGTGGAATTGATTCCACGGCCGAAGCCGCTACGAACGGAAGCGCGAAAATTGCCTTCGCTCGACGCGTCACGTACCAGCGGCATCGTCCGCCGACCTCGACCGATTATCCTGAGCTATTTCAGTTGCGCGGCGCGCCGAGATGTTGTCTCGCAGCGTTCGCCAGCTTGCGATCGAACGTGGCAAGCGGCGCCTTCAGTTCCCCCGCGAGCCAGAGATACGCGGAGTCGTACGCCGTGAGGGCATAGCGGCGTGCCAGTTCGAAGCTGCCTTTGATATCGACGCGATGAAGGGTTACCTCGAGCGCGTCGAGCCCGTCGAGTACCGCGAGTACCTCGGCCTCGTCGGCCGTACTCGCCTTCTTCAGCGCAACGCTTGCAATCTCGTACTCCAGCAACTCGGGCGCATGAAGCTTGCATCGTCGCATCACTCCGCGCGCCTGCTCCTCGAGTGCCGGTTCCCGGAAGAGTGCTGCGACGAGAACGCTGCAGTCAACGACAAGCGGCGGAAGCACGCGATATGCAGCCGGCGGCTCTGCAACGTAAAGCTGAGTTGCGCCGCACCGCGCACCGTCACTCAACGTTCGTCCCTCGCTGCCCGAATGATGTCTACGCCGAGTGGAACGTCTGCCGGCGGATCCGGAAAACGGGCCCGAAGCGAATCCACGACTTCATCTATGGACTTGACCCCATCGCGGTTGGCACGGCGGCGTGACGTGCCCAAGGCCGGCGATGGCTCAGCCTCGGCCGTCGCCGCTTCGATGATCGCCATCAACTCGCGCTGCAGGGAGCGGTGGTTCCGAGCGGCACGCGCGCGCAGGCGCTCGGCGAGATCGACGGGAACTCCCTTGATGGACAGGTTTACGACGTGCTCGGACATCTGTACTCTCCGACGGATCCGTTCCGGATTTTACTTTGTTCTGGATCCGTTCCGGAACCGCTGCCTTCGACGTGATGGGTCCGAACGACAGCAGCAAGCGGGCGCGGCGTGCGTTTGGCAAGCAAGAGCGCGCCGCCGTCAGTACCGATCCTTTCGATCCCGATAACCGTCCTTGCGTGAACCGCGCGCAATTCCCGCGAGTTCGTCGGGCTCAGGCACCGGCGTCACGAGCTCGCCCTTCGCGCCCTTCCCCCCCGGCCCGAACGCCACGCCTTCGACGAGTACATCCACGCCGGCCTCGCATCGAACCGACGCTGCCGGAATTTTCTCTCCCCCGCGCCATCGCTGCACCGCATCGCGCTTGGACTCCCCCGCGACGAGAAACAGCACCTGGCGTGATCGCCCCAGCCGCGCGGCGCTCATCGACACCCGTTCGGGCGGCGGCTTCGGTGCGCCGAACACCGGCAGCGCATCCGGTGCATCGGCCCCTTCGCCGCGTTCGTGCGCTCCGGGAAAGAGGCTCGCGGTATGTCCGTCTTCGCCGAGACCGAGCAGAACCAGATCGAAGTCGTCGACACCGGCAAGCGTGCGCCGATAGGCTTCGGCGCCGGCTGCCGGCCCCTTCTCAGCCGGGATGACATGGATCGCCTCGCGAGGGATCGCGACACGATCGAGCCACGCGTCGAAGGCCATGCGGTCGTTGCGCTCGGCATCGCCTCGCGCGACGCAGCGCTCGTCGCCGAAGTACACCTCCCAGCGCGCCCATTCCGTATCGAGCGCGACGAGGTTCCGGTAGACGTTGCGCGGCGTCTCGCCGCCGGCGAGGACGATACGGAAACGACCTCCGTGCGCGAAGGCATTCCGCGCGGCGCTGGCTACGCGCCCGGACGCTTCCGCCTCGAGCGCGCTGCGTGTCGGAAGGACATGCCAGCGCGTGGGTCCAGCGACCGCGTCGGCGCCTTTCGGCTTCATATGCCCTGCTCGCTGCCACCGCCCGAAATTCACGCGGCCTGCAACATGAACTCCACCTTCACTGCGTCGTAGGGGAACACGATGCTGCCGCTTTCCGTGCGATCCAGCACGCCCGCGTCGAGAAGGGCTTTCACGTCGCCGTGCACGGCCTTCACGTCGCGATCTACCCGGCGCGCAGCCTCGCGAATGGACACCGTCCCGGCACCGCACAACGCCTTCAGAAGTTCCCAGCGCTTGGCGGTCAACACCTTCCAGAGCAGCTCCGGCGTTGCGAAGGAAATCCTCGCGCTGCTCGATCGCTTGCCGCTCTTCCAGGCGCGGACGAAATCGGCCAACGCTTCATTCGGGTCACGAACGTCGAGCGTCACGATCTTCACGATTCCACCTCTCGATATCGCGTCGAAAGTCTTCGATGAGCGCTTCCGGATCGCGGAAGTCGTATCGCCGCACGCTTCGACCCCAGTGCCGGTGATCGCCCTTTCCAGACTCATTGTCGTAGCGAAGGACGCACCTGCGGTCGACCACATAGGCGAACCGATACTTGAATGCGTGGGCCGAACCGGAAACCGGTTCCGGAACCACCCGCGCGCCCCTACCCCTCCTTCCTCATCGCATGTCCCCCGAACTGATTCCGCAGGGCCGACAGCAGCTTGTCCGAAAACGATTCGTCGTCGCGCGAGCGCAGCCGTTCGATCAGCGACTGCGTGATCACCTGCGCCGGAACATTCAGCTCGATCGCCTCGGCCACCGTCCAGCGGCCTTCGCCCGAATCCTCCACGTACGGCGCGATGCCTTCGAGTGTCGGGTTCTCCTCGAAGGCGCGCGCTGCGAGATCGAGCAGCCACGAACGCACGACGCTTCCGTGGCGCCAGATCTCGGCCACCTGGTGCAGGTCGATGTCGAAATCGGCCTTGTGCGAGAGCACCGAGAAGCCTTCGGCGTAGGCCTGCATCAGCCCGTACTCGATGCCGTTGTGCACCATCTTCGTGAAGTGCCCGGCGCCGCTGGTGCCGACGTGTCCCCAGCCGCGGTCGGGCGCCGGAGCCAGCGCCTCGAAGATCGGGCGCAACCGCTCGACGACCGCCTCGTCGCCGCCCACCATCAGGCTGTAGCCTTCGTCCAGGCCCCAGACGCCGCCGCTCGTTCCGGCGTCGACGTAGTCGATGCCGCGCTCGGCGCAGGCGCGCGCACGCCGCTGCGAATCCTTGTAGAACGAGTTGCCGCCGTCGATCAGCGCGTCGCCTCGTTCGAGCAGTCCGCGCAGCGACTCTACGGTGCGCTCGGTGATCGTGCCGGCAGGCACCATCGTCCACACCGCGCGCGGCTTCTCGAGCGCGGCGACGAGCGCTTCGAGCGACTCGACCGGTGCGCCGCCCCCCTTTGCGAGCGCCTCGCGCGCGTCGGGCTGCGGGTCGAAGCCGATCACCCTGTGCCCGGCGCGTACGAGACGCGCAGCCAGGTTCGCGCCCATACGGCCCAGGCCGATCATTCCGAGTTGCATGTCGATCTCCGTTGATCGTTCGTGACAGGCGGTACAGCGGCCGCGGTCGCCGGTGCAGCGGCCACGATCACCGGCGCGGCGCCGGACGCCCTCGAACCCGACGCGCCGTCGAGCCACCCTCCCTCGAAGCCCGCGCGTCGCAGCCCTTCGAGGAGCGGCGCGCAGCCGCGCATCAGCGCCCAGACCAGGCCGCTGCGGTGGTTCTCGATCATCAGCACGTTCGGCCCGAGATTCAGGCCGAAGTGGAACGGCGAGATCCACCCCGGCGATCCTCCCGCGCGCGCGAAGGTGGCGTTGTAGGTGGCGCGAAATCCGTAGCGATAGGAATCGTGCAGCTTCAGGTGCTCGATCCAGTGGTGGATCGTCGGCAGTACGATCTCCGGCGCGAAAGGCATCGAGGCGACGACCGCCCACGGTGCGAGCGTCCCGTCGTCGGGTCCGAAGGGCACGCCGCGGCCGATGTAGTCGTAGAAGCGTCGCTGGATGCCGTCGATGCGTTTGGCCGTCGGACCGGGCCCGTCGCTCGCGGTGATGCCCCATGCGTGCTCGCCGTATCCCTGGAAACGCTGCGGGTTCTCGCGCGCGTAGCGTTGCTGCACGAGCGTCGCGCGGCGGCTGTTCTCGAAATAGTCGATGCCCCTGCCGCGCATGTACGCATCGCGGATGCCGCGAAAGTCCACCCACACGTGCGAGAGCTGGTGCGTGAACAGCGGCCCGGCGTACAGGTAGTCGACGTCGTAGTAGCGGATCCACTCGTAGGAGGCGCACCACGCCGTCCACGATCCGGCCGGCACCGGGTGCGTCGGCGAGCCGAGCGCGAGCAGGTACAGCAGCATCGCCTCGTCGTAGCCTTCCCAGCGGTAGCGCAGGAATCCCGATTCCGCGCGCCAGCCGTGGCCGATCGTCCGCGCGTTTCCGTGTGGATTCGTGCGGCCCAGCGCCCATTTCCAGTCGACGCGTTCGTAGAGCACTTGCGCGAGTTCGCGCAGTTCGCGCTCGTCGGCTTCGTCGGAATCGAAGTACTGCGCGGCGCACAGCATTCCGGCGATCAGGAACGCGGTGTCGACCGTCGACAGTTCGCAGCGCCAGGCGCGCCGGCCGCTCTTCATGTCGAGGAAGTGGTAGTAGAAGCCGCGGTGTCCGCTGGCTGCGGGACTTCTACCCTGCTCGCTGTCGCGGAAAAAACGCAGCGTCGCAAGTACGCGCGCCTTCGCCTCGCCGCGCGAGACGAAGCCTCGTTCGACCGCTACCGGGTAGCACGACAGCGCCAGGCCGGTGGCCGCGATGCTGGCCGGCCAGCCCTCGGCGGTCTTGTCGACGACGAGTCCGTTCGCCGGATTCGTCTCGTGCAGGAAGTAGTCGAAGGCGCGCTGCTGCACCCGTTGCAGCCGGCGTTCCTCCGCAGACGGTACGTCGCCCATTGCGGACGATCGTACCGCGCGAGCGCTTCAGCGCAGTCCGAAGTAGATGTTGGCCGTGAGGAAACCCTGCTTGCTGCCGCAGTCGAAGCGCTTGCCGCCGAAACGATAGCCGTGCAGCCCCGGAGACTCGATCTGCCGGGCAAGCGCGTCGGTGAGCTGGATCTCGCCGCCGCTGCCCGGCGGCAGGTCGACCAGCGTCTTCAGGATCGACGGGTGCAGGATGTAGCGGCCGACCACCGCATAGGTGGAGGGCGCTTCTTCCACAGAGGGCTTCTCGACGATCGACGTGATGCGCATGCGCGGACCCTGCTCGTCGGCTGGCGAGACGATGCCGTACTTGTCGACGTCCTTTCGGGGCACCTGCTCGATGGCGACCACGCTGCCGCCGGTGGAGGCGGCCAACGGCAGCATCTGGCTGAGCACGCCTTCCGGGTGGCCGTCGATCAGGTCGTCGGGCAGCAGCACGGCGAAATGCTCGTCCTCGCCGATCATCGGCGCCGCGCACAGTACCGCGTGGCCCAGGCCGAGCGGCGCGGGCTGGCGCACGAAAAGCACCTTCACGTGCGGCGGAACGATGTCGCGCACCGCCTCCAGCGCTTCGTGCTTGCCCTTGGCTTCCAGCTCGGCTTCCAGCTCCGGAGCGCGATCGAAGTAGTCCTCCACGGCGCGCTTCGAACGCCCCGTGACGAAGATCAGCGTGTCGCAGCCGGCCTCGATCGCCTCGTCGACCGCATACTGGATGATCGGCCGATCGACGATCGGCAGCATCTCCTTCGGAATCGACTTCGTGGCGGGCAGGAAACGGGTGCCCAGTCCGGCCACCGGAAACACGGCCTTTCGCAGTTGCATGGTGTTCGTATTCGAGGCGGGAGGAACCGGGGATGGTACAGCGCCTGCCGTGAAACACCGGCGATAGAATGGCCGCGCGATGGAACCCTGGATCTCGGTCAGCACCACCCGGGATGCCGCGCGTGTGGACGGCCGCGACGGCCCGGCACGCTTCGAGCCCGCCCGGCTCGAGGGCTTCGCGGGCGGTGCGCGGCTGGGCCTGTGGTGGATGCCGGCCGATCGCGAGCCGCGCGGAACCGTTCTCTGCGTGCAGCCGCTGGGCGACGAGCAGCCCTGCGCGCGACGGGTGATCGCCGCGCAGGCCTGGCGGCTCGCCGCCCGCGGATGGGCGGTGCTCGTGCCCGACCTCTACGGTTGCGGAGATTCGGCCGGCGATCCGGCCGAAATCACGCTCGACGCCTGGCGCAACGACCTGCTGCGCTGCGCGATGCTCGTGCGCCAGCGCGCGCAGGGGCCGAACGTGCTCTGGGGCGTGCGCGCCGGCGCACTGCTCGGCGTCGACATCGCGGTCGCGCTCGACCAGTTGCTCGACGCGCATTTGTACTGGCAGGCGCCGGAGAGCGGCCGCGGCGCCGCCGATGCGCTCGCCGCATCGCCGGGCTTTCCCGCGCGCCTGCTCGAATCGCTCGGCGAGTTGCGAATGCAGGCGCCGCCCACCGCCGAGCGCGGTGCTCCGCCCGCGGTGGCCTTCGTCGAGATCAACGAGGCGCCCGCCTCGCTGGGCGACGTCTCCGCGCCCACGCGCGCGCTCACCGAGTCGTGGCTCGATGCCGGCTACCTGGCCGGCGCGCGCGCGGCACGCGTTCCTCCGTTCTGGGACGAGGCTCAGTTCGCGCGACCGCTTCCCGCTGCGCTCTTCGACACGACCGAGGATTTCCTCGAGTCGTTGCACTGAACGACGCGTGAGCAGCGCGCCGACCGCATGACGATTCTCGAACAGCCTCGCATCATCGGCGGCGTGACCGGGTCGCTGGTCGGCGTGGCTACGGCCGTCGTTCGCACGGCCGACGTCGCGGTACTCATCGCGCCGGTTCCCGCGCATCCGCGCACGGGCGAGCACCGGCTGCACGTGCGGCTGGCACGCGAACTGACGCGCGTCGGCGTGCCTTCGCTGCGCTTCGATCCGGCCGACGGCGGCGACAGCGCACCGAGCGCTGCGCAGGCGACGCGCTACGACGGCGACCTCGTCGCCGCGGCAACCGATCTGCTCGCGCTGCATCCCGATGCGCAACTCGTGCTGGTCGGCTTCGGCGATGCGGCGCTGCCGATCGCTCGATCGCTGCCCGCGGTGCGCACGGCCGCGCTGCCGGTGAACGCGCTGTGCTTCGTCGATCCGCGGCTGGCGACGGTGCGGCCGATCGAAGCGCGCGGCCTGTGGCGGCGGATCATCGGACGCGCGTCGCCGACGATGGAAGCGCTGCGCGACGACTCGCCTTCGCTGCACGACGACGAGCGGACCTGGCTCGGGCTGCCCGACAGGCTGCGCGGCGCATCGCTGCACGTGGCCACCGGTCACGATCTGCATGCACGCGAGCTGATGCGCACGCTGCTCGCCGAAGACAGGGATTGGCGGCGCGCCCTGCACAATGGGGAGCGGTTTCGGAGCGTCGACGGTGCCGATGCGGGCTATGCGCAGGCCAGGCACTGGCGCACGCTCGTCGAGTGGATCGTGCAGCAGATCACGCATCGCAGGCGCCGGGCACGCTGAAGCTGCGCTCGCCGCCCAGATTCAGCCAACTTGGGGCGCGTGTGCGGCTGCCATCGGCATCGGCGCCGACGGTGACGCGCGTTGCCTTCGATACGCCGGCGGGGTCGTCGGGCGCCGCGGTCGCAGGATCGGCACCGGTTC
>ERZ778017.2254-NODE-2254-length-16034-cov-5.391326_pt1 | contig 16034 bp, 7 predicted proteins | sample MGYA00375747_ERZ778017 | MGnify/ENA primary metagenome ERZ778017 (study PRJEB29350, sample SAMN05509838) | bioreactor metagenome | biome: bioreactor; material: wastewater | place: South Africa: University of Cape Town | collected 2014-03-17 ...
AAGGACCACACCATTGTGCATAAAAATCGATAACGGTGACTTTATCACCATTGTCGACAAATTTACGGAAATTGTCAAGATTAGTCAACTCCACCACTTTACCTTGGGGAGCACCAGAGTAAAATCTCGTCATTCTAGCGGTACGGCCAACGCCACCAATAGCTCTAAAACCAGTACGTAACATTTTCTGTCGTCAAAATTATTTCCTAAATCCACTTCACAATCGAGAATCACTCTTTTTGTCAAGAAAAGGTCACTATTCTAAACTCCATTTATCACGAACTTGATTTATTTGTAATTACGTCATCCGGAACTCACCAGGGTAAGGTTCCGACTAGGTCGGTGGCACTACCGGAAATTATTGTTATATCACGTGATCCATTTTTCACTCATCTCCATCTCATCTCATCAAGAAAATTATCATTTGCAACAGCGACAGTGTAGAGGTTTTAGAACAATATAATGGGTAAAGGAGTCAAGAGAGCTTCTGCAAGCGATAGCAAGGCTGCAAAGAAGTCCAAGGTTGTTAAGTCCTTACCAACTCCAGCAAGTGAATCTGAATCTGAATCTAGTGGTGAAGATATTGTTGATTCTTCTCAAGAAGAAGATAATGACGTTGAAAGTGGCTCGGAGGACGAATTAGACCAATTAGACGATTCTGAAGAAGATGAATTGGACATGGACTCTGACGCGAAAGAAGATGATGACGACAATGACGAGGCCCAAGATGACGAAGTCCAAGATGACGATGAAGTAAAGAATGTTGATCCAAATAAGAAGTCGTCAAAGGAACAACACGCCGAGCAAAAGGACTTATTAGCAAAGCGTAAGTTGCAAAGAAAATCAGGTGTTGAAGTACAAAAGATCAAGAGTTTGTGGGAAAAATTGAGGGTTTCTAAACCAGCACCAACTAAACAAATCAGAGATAAGTTGTGTGATGAAATTTGGGCATTATCTCAAGATGTTTTGCTTGATTTGGTGATGAAGCACGATGCCTCCAGAGTTGTTCAAACCTTGGTTAAATACTCATCTAAGGAAAGAAGAAATGCTATTGTCAATGCTTTAAAGGGAAGCTACTACCAATTAGCTACTTCATCCTATGGTAAATACTTATTGGTCAAATTATTACATTATGGTTCAAAGGAATCTAGAGAAGTCATTATTGATGAATTACATGGTAAATTGAGAAAGTTGATGAGACACAGAGAAGGTGCGTACGTTGTGGAAGATTTATATGTGTTGTATTCTACTGCTGCTCAAAAGCACCAAATGATCAGAGAATTCTGGGGTTCCGAATATGCTGTTTTTAAGGACTCTGGTAAAGGAAAAACCGTTTTGGATATCGTTAACGAATCGTCCGAAAAGAGACAATTGATCATGGCCAACTTGTTTGGTACCATCAATGCTTCTGTTGAAAAAGGTTCTACTGGGTTCCAAATTTTACATGCAGCCATGAGAGAGTATGTATCTATTTTAGTGGGTGATATTGAAAAGAATGACAAGCAAATCAGAGAGTTTATTGAGTTGTTACAAGAACAATTTGCTGAGTTGGTTCACACCCAAGAAGGGTTAGAAGTTGCTGCTACCTTGATTGCATTAGCTAATGCCAAAGAAAGAAAATTAATCATCAGATCATTGAAACCTCATGCTACAAAATTGATCAGTAATGAATACGGTAACATTGTCTTAATCACTTTATTCATGACAGTTGATGATACTGTTTTATTACACAAATCATTTTCTCAAGAACTTTTCACCGAAGAGGCTATTCCAGAAATTATCAAGGACAAATTCTCCAGAAGACCATTGCTTTATTTATTGAACGGTTTAGACGGAAAGTATTTCACACCCTTAGTGAAAAAGGATTTGCAAAGATATGAAGAACTCGCATATAAAAAGACTTCTAAAAAACCTCAAGAGCAAAGAAGACAAGAATTAGTATCCAAAGCATTACCATTGATCTATAACGGTATTTTATCTACTACATCAGCTACTGAACCTGAAAAATCATTCCCATCCATCTTGTCTGTTAACATCGCATCTCAGTTTATTAGTGAATTGATCTTGACCAAGACCGACGTTAAAGAGGTGAATGAAGAATTGAGACCGCAACTTGTCGATGAAATATTTAACGTGATTGTTAAATCAGATATTTTGGAAGATTTCCATGTCATCAATAAGGCTCCATTTGCATCCAGAGCTCTTAAGGCTTTGGTTCAAGGTAATGAGTTCAAATGGAACAATGAAACTAAGAAATTGGAAGCTACCAAGGAGGATAAAATCCCAGGCGTTGGTAGTGAATTGGCAATAAAGATTGCTGAAGAAATCATTCCATCAAATAAGTTATTGGATTGGGCAAATGGTCAAGGTTCTTTCGTCATTGTTTCCGTTTTTGAAGTTTTGAAATTATCAAAGGCTCCAATTTTCAAGATCTTATCCAAAGAATTAAAAAAGATCAAATCTGATTTGGATAAAGAGAACAAAGGTACTCAATTACTTTTTGATTTCTGTTAATTCATCGTGTCATTCCATACCTTGTACATTAGTATTTAAGTATATATCTTCAATATAGCTTCAAAGATCCATAGCTTCTTCAAAGTCGTCATACTCGTCTTCAAACTGACCATCGTCATAATCATCTTCTTCAAAGTATTCATCGTCATCCTCTTCTTCGTCATCTTCATCGTACTCGGAGTTCCCTGAGTCTTGAAGCGAACTTACGATATCAATCCTGTTTTCATTGTCACTATTTTCTCCCTCGTCATTATCCTCATCGTCTTCGTCCTCATCCTCGTCCTCATCTTCTTGATAAATTATGATCGCATCCTTGTCAACAATATCGTTTGCCTCGTCTCCTTCCTCAAATACACCATATTCCTGGAAATATTTCAACTTTTCAAAGCATCTTAGACAATTCACAGAATTCCCTGATACGTCCATATAATTGAACCTGGACGCTAGACAAACGTAGCAGTATATATGACCACAATTGGTAACGTATGGATTGGTTATAGAACCCGATGCTTCGAATACTTTCTGTCCCGCAGCAGCAGCCCGTTTGTTATTATCATGACATATAGCACATTGTGAAACTGGTAAGTTTGCGTACTCAGAGATTTTCTTGCTTTCCTTCGAAGCTCTTGTAGTATTGAGCATTCTTCTAGCAGCAGATCTCCATTTGTTTAACTGTAAAACTGGCAAGATAAAAACCAAGAATTCTGTCATGACATTCCATACCAACTGTCTATTTTGGAACTCATAATTGACATTGGAACCGTTAAATTTCAACAAGTCTTGCAGCAATGGTGTCAATGAGATGTTCAATAAACGGTAAATCAAACTTGCATGCCTTCCATCAACCAAAAACAATATGAAATTGACCAAGTTTAATACTTTGATGGTATTGTCAAAGTAGGTAAGAAGTTTAATACGGTACTTCAATACAATTTTCTTCAATTTACCTAATAAGTTATCCAGCAAACTATCAAGTGAATCGTCTTCGATGGTATAAAGATACGACTGGGTCTTTTTGTATAAATATTCCAAGATAATTAACGAAAACAAAACTGATTTCTTGTTGAATCCAATTCTTTTGCCAGATGCACTATCACTGAGCTTCAAATTCTGTAGAGACAAACCATATGAAGCACTTTGCCGGCCAACTGTGAGGTTGAATATTACTAATTTTAAGATTAAATCATACAATTCTGGGTGATGGTTGTAGCTAAACTTGCTGGTAGAATGAAGTCGAAAAATGGACGAAACTTTTTCTTTCAAAAGTTCTGTTAATTCACTGTCCAATATATGCCCATCCAACTGCGCCACCCGTGGTGCTGGATACGAGATTATCATTGTTGCAAAACAGACAAGTTATGGGTGCTTTATCAGAGTGTGTGTTTTTCCTCCAGATTTTAATGTGGAGGAGAAAATAATTACCGAGGTAAAGTTGGAATCACACCACCGTCGTTCTACAACGTCATCGCGCTAATTCTACGACCATTTCACAGGATTGGTACCACGAAATTGTTCCCCACAAACGGTTCTGCAAAAATCAGTATGTCGTAGTGACTCCTGCCATGAGCTTATTTAACTATACACCAAGATAGCTAGTTATATGTAGTTGATGGTTATAAATCTCGACTACTTCTATGGATTATATATCTTGAGATCTCTGTCTCATTCTTAGGCTTGCACTATTGATCTAATTTCTTGTATCAACTCTTCGATTAACACTGAATTTTTGGCATCCAACTCTTGTAACCGCTCAATCACTTGGTAAGAAACATCGGTAAATAATGACGTCGCCTTACCTTCAATAAGCAAAATCTTCAAAAGCCTCAACAAACTTAACTGTATCACTGGGTTTCTATTATATACTGCCAACTTTTGGAAGATATTCTGAAGAATGGTTTCTTTAAACATTAACCTGACAATATCGCGGTTCATATTGAAGAGCTTCAAATAATTATCCAATGTAGATTCCATGTTGGATACTGTGGACAATAAAAGACCTGTCAGAATACAGTTGATTGCCCGGGTTGATTTCAAATCAACGCTACTTTCATCTTGTTGAATCCAAACTATTATTGAATCCATCGCATTAGATTGCCAGTATGGGTCTAGTAACAAGTTGAAGTATAAAGTCAAAATATCATGCTGTTTTAATACTTGACGTACATTGTCATCACAATAAACCAATTCGCAAAGTATTGGAAGTACAAATTGCCGAAATGGAAGATTGGTCATAGCAAGTGATTTCAAATAGGGAACTGCTCCTAATTCAACAAGCTCGTGTTCTCGATGATGATTCAAATAACAACAATTGTACAACATCGGACAGACAATGCTCATGACTTCTTTATAGTGGCTACTAGATGGATTATAATTTTCAAGCAATTCTATCAAGAACTCAAGAATGTCAGCCTGATGAAGTAAGTTCAATGTTTCAGATATCATCGAGATTGATCTGAAATATTTCAAGACAATTGATTGGTGATTAAATTCAAGATTTTTATATGTTCTGATGAGTAATTTAAATAGCTCTGCATTGGCGATATTGATTCTTACTCTAGCTTCAGATTGAGTGAAGAATTTGATGATGTCAAGAATTTGGTTCACGGAACATTTAACCGTTTCAGTACTCAAAGATTTAGGGAGTTTGAAATTTGGATTTGTCAACTTGTTTAATAAAACAATGAACCAAAAAACCACTCCATGTCGTGATAAGATTCTACAAAGGTCGGACTTGAATCTTGTTAAATCTCGAGTCAAGATACCATGGATACATTCAACTGCAGTCAAAGGAAAACTCGAAGCTGTATCAAAATCCTCTTCAACAAATTTTGAAACTATTTTTAATCCTCCACTAGATACTAGCATTGAAAGCGCCTTTTCTGATTTACCAAAATGACGAATAAATTTAACCACTTCTAGACGAACTTGAATGTTATAAGATGGATGCCTGAAATGAGTAATGCTTGGGATTCCGCCTAGTAAGCAGTAAGTTTCGAATTCGTTAGCGCTATGTTCGAAGATCTCATTTAAGATTGCTAAGGTTTGGTACCACAACTTTGTTGATTTTGGTAAGGCTGGCCCTTCATCTAATAACTCCATTAGTGACAAAAGCCCATGTTCTCGAATAAGTGTGAGATGCAGAGTAGGATATTTTCTAACCAAATGGAGCATTCTTCCGGTGATTTTGATTAATGAGTCTAAAACATGGTCGTTTCCAGAACGACACATGTCTACCTTGTTTGTAAATTTAGTAATCAAATACTCCATTTTGGTTTGAATTTCCAACTCTTTTGTGTCGAAACTTTCAATATCAATTTCCAAGAATGGATCTTCTTCTTCAACTTCATTTGTTTCAGTAGTTGCTTGAAGAGCATTACGATTGATTTCGAGACCAGAAAATGAACGGAAAATGGAACTCTCTTCACTGTTTTCTTCGCAAAATTTGTTCAAAAGATCGGCTTTAGAAAGTTTGGATACCAGAGCATTATTCAGCAAGGAATCTTTTGCTTTGAAAAGAGAAACATCTGCAGATTTCAATTTTGAAACGTCTGCAAAATCATCATTCCAGTTTTCCTCATATGCTTCCGAATAGCTAGTTATTGGCTTAATATCATGATTCGGTAAATTTAGATTTGCGGAGGATAGTTTATTCATTGTGTGAGCTCCACCAAACCATTTATGTTTGAGAAGTATTTTAGCACTGCTTCGAAGCCCTGGCTGTTTTTGAAAACATTCCAAAAGAAAATCCTTTGCTAGAGGGGATATATTCTTCGGTAATGGTGGATGATCATCAGTTCCTATAGCATGTAATGTTGCCATAGGATTCAAATCATGATAAGGTGGATTTGTCGTAAAAAGTTCAATGATAGTAGCACCGAGAGACCAAATATCCGATGCTGTACAAAGACCTTCACCTCCAAGTACTGTTTCTGGTGCCATCCAATTGGGTGTTCCAACCACAGTTTGATGTTGAGAAGTTACTCGTGCCGAGACTCCAAAATCAGTTAATTTGATTTCTCCATCTCCATCGATCAACACGTTGGCAGCTTTAACATCACGGTGTACCACACCTTGTTCATGTAAATAGTTCAACCCTTTTAAAATCAGCTTTACATATTTTATAATCTGTTCTTCTGGTAATCCATGTTTTAGTCGTTTGTATAATTGTCGTAACGAGCCACCAGAACAATATTCCAAAAACACATTTAATGAGGTGGAAGTCTTAACAAACCCATGATACTTGACTATATTTGGATGTTTCAAAATTTTCAACAAGTCAATTTCACCCATCAACTCCATTACATTCTGGTCAGGTTCAAGTATTATTTGCTTAATTGCAATAACTTTATTTGTAGTCAAATTTACCCCACGATATACATTGGCAAATGCTCCTTTGCCAACTAGAGTTGAAAACTTAAAATTTTCTAGAGCATTGTTCAGTCTTATATCTGGTTTCTTCTCGAATCTTTGTGCTGGTGTTAATGACACCTTAACTGAAGACAGTCTATTATGCTTTTGTGGAGTTTGGAGCTGGCTGGCTTTAGGAAACCGAGATTCTACACCACTATTACGAATTTTTGATGGCTGAAAAATATTTTCTGAAGCTCTGCTTGAGCTCAGTTGTTTTAATTGTGGGGATATGTTCTCGTCGTTCTCCGAAAATGATATTTTGTCTTCAGGAATGGGAGCCATCAAATCTTGTGTAGTCGGTAGCTGAATTGGCTGATTATTTACAAGATGTGGAGGAACATTCGATTCTAACGGGGTGATGTACGAGTTTCTTTCTTCTGTTGACATCATGAGTTTTTGTTTCGAGGATCTATGCCTGTGTTTCAACATCTTCTTGTGGTCGTTTTCTGAGACTGCTGGATGCTTCAAATCTGGGGTTAATTGAAGTGCATTTTCGGTGCTGTGCGATTGCATCCGATGTATATCTGTTTCTAAACTGGATTTTGATGATGCTTGGCTCGAGGCATGACTTGTGCTGGAAAGTGGCAGTGAATTTCGATGATGAGGGCTGGTAAGTGGTCTTGGTTTAGGGTTAAAAACTTCAATATTTTCCGATTTTATCGAACTAAAGAAAGGTGAATTGATTCCTTTTTCTGGAGAATGTGATCTTTCAACTACAACTGACGAGCCACTGGATGAAAACTTTGAAAACGAAAAATGGTCAGATTTATCGAACTGGAAATCGTTGGTGTAAACAGACCCAGAATCGAGATCTTGATACTTTAATAACGTCGCTTGTTTCAGTGGCGCCTCTCCATTCATACTATATTCTTCCATGGCAGTGGCAGTACATTATATATGTCTAGTTGAAGGAATGAAAAGAAACACAATTGGTATTATTCTTTATCTGCAACAGATTCGCGCTCAGATTTATAGCTAAATGAGAAAATCACGAACATGTCATTTTATATCAAAACATGTAAAAGTAAACTTTTCGCCCAATCAGTAAAGAAACCGAAACTCAACCAAAAAGTATTGATTGATATAATCTGTATGTTGTTTACTTTGCTGTTATATGGCAATGCTACTGGTAAGACATGTATGGTTTAGATGCACCAGAGGTTTGGTGCTGTGCTCAATATAGACAGTATTGGAGATGTATGAGTAGTTAGTTACTTGTTGTGTAATCAGTACTTGCGATTGGTGATCTACCTGGTTAATAAGTGTGGTTTTACGTGTGTTGTGATATTTGTAGACCCTGAGTCTAAAGGTTAAAGAAAATAGTTAGCCTGGTTCGCCTAATTTGGAATATGTCATTAAATGAGCTTTTCAAATCAAATCAGTCATTATTAAACATATACATCTTGTTGGGCAATTATATCAGTAATCCCTGCTAAGATTCACAATGTACTGCTGTCCTTTCAGTTTCTCAGAGCTCCAAAAAACAATCTACTGCTCGAACCCTTTCGCTCATTCCGGGATCCATGAACATCCCGCATACAATATTTGGATCTGTTAACTATTTGTTCCTCTACAGACTTCCCTTGTGGCTGCAAAAGGAATCTCTCGACTTACTAAATAGAGAAGCGAGATTCGGGATATGCACCAAAATGCTTCATTCTGCAGGTGGAAAAAAATACATGCAAGTTACTACTACAATTTAAAATTCAAAGGTTTTTGATAGCATTGATCTGCCACATCATTCCTCAGAGTGGCAAATAGTACACAACATATTTCTTAAACAACTTGAAGGTTACGACATTGTCGACCGCTTTATATTTTATCCTGCTTACTCATCTTGCTTCTCGTCTATTTCAATTTGTTCTTTGTTCCAACTTAAAAGATTCACATCTCCAGTCTTTCTTGGCCTGATAAAGTTGATCAATAACAAAAACAACCCTAACACAAAACAAAGACCACCTCCGGCCATCCAACTGACTCCTAAAAATATGTTCTTACCTCCCATGACTGATCTTTGCGAAATATAAATGAACTTTTCTCCTCTGAATGGTAACACTGGCCAGTGCAATCCAATCTTGGTTTCATAGATTCCTGGCTCTAATGCATCATCATCATTTCTTAATGCTAATTTCACAAAATCTGGTAACGCAGATGTTCTCATCCAGTTTTGGAACAGGTACCATGTCGAGATATCAGGCATGTTTGTTTCATTGTACCCATTTGGGAACATTTTATACCAATTTGGTGGCGGCACAACTTCGGTATAGTTGTAATTAGTTTTCTTGAACCGGTTCTTGTCTGTTGACCATGCGATTCCTTGCTCAGTCAAATTGTAGTTCGACGTGGTACCATTGACGCCCATAAGTGTAGTATCGAAAGTGTCATTAAATAACGAGTTGGCAATAAGCCCACATGGATAGTACTTCACTCCATCATCATTTGCAGATAAAGGCTCGCAATTTTGCCCTACGGTATTTTTAATGTCATCTAAAGAAGCACGTTTCCCGTTCAATTGGTCCTCTGAAAACGATTTGACATATCGACGATGGTTGGCATGGAACCGTTTCAATCTGTAGAAGAAATAAATTGGGGGTTTCAATCTTGTAGGAACAGCAAATTGGATTCTGCAGACTAATCTTTCATCTTCAAAAGGCTGTGATTCATCTGTATCTAACTTCCATTGTGGGTTGGACCACTCTGAGCTATTAGAGTTAAAATTAAACGTATAGTTACTAGGTATTTCCGACCAGTAATCGTGGGATGCCAATACTTGACATTGAGTGTAATCAATCATAATGTCCTGAACTCGGTGTGAAGCATACCACATTGCTGCTCCCAACGGAACAAACACAATAGCTATGGAAATCAATAATGGAATCACCGTTTTCGCAGTGAAAACAGGGTTGTAGGCTTTTAATCTCTGCTGAGTAAACGCATTATTGGGAGGTCTCTTGGATTTCTCCTTTGGACGTGCCAAACTTTCGTCTTCTGACGATTCTGAATCAGAATCAAAACCGTCGTGGTTTTCTGGCACGTCTTGTGCCTGGGTGTTAGGGCCGGCTCGAATGCCATCGGGATGAACATCGCCCTGAACGTTGTCAGTACCTGCCACTGCAGACATATTACTTTCTCGGATGGTACTCAGAAATGTGTAATTGTCCTGAAGGTTATGCTTGTCTGTTCAAACACGCCGTGTACTCGTTTCACACTCTGTGGTTCCCTTGTTTAGCTGATTCTGGTCTAAAATTATCCGTTACCACCGGACGTAAACCAGGATCACGTGCATTTGCACGTGCGTTATCTTTCCTAATTAGTCGTGGCTTAAGCCCACGCTTTATTTATAGCACGAAGGGATGTCCTATGGGGCTCAGACAGAAGACGAATTGCCCTATTAGACCGTGTACTACGGTCCATTGTGTTGGGATGAATACTGGAGTGCACATCTAGACAAACGTGCTTCACGTCAACTTTATAGTACTTCTGGGTAGTTGCAGCCACTATGTACAGAAGCTAAACCACGGCCACATTTGCTGTAACAAGACCGCATCTCCAAACACAAACATGATTCTCGCAGTAGCATGTGGAACATTACTACTTCTGTTCCTTATCCTTGATATGCTTGAAACAGAACATGAAGCTAGCACCGTTGGTTTGTCTATAAATAGTGATCAGTAATTATTCCGGTTTTGTTGTGTCTCTGTGCAGCCACCACCACATCGCCTGTCTGGACTCGCACGAAACGTCACTGTCATCGCGCGGCAGATGCAATGGCAATTTTTTATTCACGTGCGCGTCAACGTGACGTGTGTCCCGCAGAGGATGAAGATTTTTCACTATTACCAGAACAAGTCGGAAATGAAAATTTGATCTTGATACCAATCGGTGAAAGAAAACAGCAAAGATGTCGTCTCAAGAAAATGATGTTGAAAAGAATGTTGAGATTTGGAAAATCAAAAAATTGATCAAATCTTTGGAAGCTGCTCGTGGTAATGGTACCTCGATGATCTCATTGATTATTCCACCAAAGGGTCAAATTTCCTTGCAACAAAAGATGTTGACTGAAGAATACGGTACTGCCTCCAATATTAAGTCGCGTGTCAACAGATTGTCTGTTTTGTCTGCCATTACTTCTACTCAGCAAAAGTTGAAATTGTACAATTCTGTTCCTAAAAACGGGTTGGTTATTTACTGTGGTGAAGTCCTCACTGATGAAGGTAAAGAAAAGAAGTTGAATATTGATTTTGAACCATTCAAGCCTATCAACACCTCGTTATATCTTTGTGATAACAAATTCCACGTTGAAGCCTTATCGGAATTATTGGAAAATGATGACAGATTTGGTTTCATTGTTATGGATGGTAATGGTGCCTTGTTTGGTGCTGTTTGTGGTAACACAAGAGAAGTTTTGCACAAGTTCACCGTTGATTTACCAAAGAAGCATGGTAGAGGTGGTCAATCGGCCGTTCGTTTCTCCCGTTTAAGAGAAGAAAAGAGACACAATTATGTTAGAAAAGTAGGTGAAGTTGCAGTGCAAAATTTTATTACAAACGATAAAGTTAACGTCAAAGGGTTAATTTTGGCTGGTTCTGCCGATTTCAAGACCGAATTGTCCAAATCCGATTTATTCGATGGTAGATTACAGGCAAAAGTTATCAAGATTGTTGATGTTTCTTATGGTGGTGAAAATGGTTTCAACCAAGCTATTGAATTATCTGCTGAAACTTTAGCCAACGTCAAATTCGTCCAAGAAAAGAAATTATTGAACCAATATTTCGATGAAATCTCTCAAGACACTGGTAAATTCTGTTACGGTATTGAAGACACTCTTAAAGCTCTTGATTTAGGTGCTTGTGAAATCGTTATTGTCTACGAAAACTTGAACATCATAAGATACACTATGAAGGATGTTGAAGGTGAAGAAGTCATTGCTCACGCTAACCCAGAATTACCTGGTAAAGACTGGCAATTAGACAAAAAGACTGGTACTGAAATGGAAATTGTCAAGGAAGAACCATTCTTGGAATGGTTAGCAGAAAACTATAAGCTGTTTGGTGCTACCTTAGAATTTGTTACTGATAGATCTTCCGAAGGGGCTCAATTCTGTCAAGGTTTCGGTGGTATTGGTGCTATGTTGAGATACAAGGTCAATTTCGAACAATTGGCTGATGAATCTGACGATGACGAATACTACACTGATGATGATGACTCCTTCCTTTAGTTAGAAAGTTTCCCTGCATTAATTTTTGAACTTTCTGCTAAATTATATAATTTCTTCTTGGTATATATTATTAGTTGGTTTTTTAATAAAATTGTCTTTTAAAAATTGACTTAAATAAAACTATATGGTTATTCTATTTAAGAATTCATGTAAATGCTTTATTAGTTGTATGTCTATAATCACAATTCAGCACTTTTCCGTTTGGCTTCTTTTGCCTTCTTCTTTTGATCTTTCTTCTCCTTCTTAGCTTTTGCAAGGTTCTGAAGTTTCTGAATCTTATTTGAACCTGGTTTATTTACTTTAGCTGACTTTCCTCCTTTAAGATCTTGCAAAGCATTAACCTTCTGATGCCCCAATACAGCATCATGATGTGCTCCTGATATCATCTGGTGGGCGAGATTGTCAACACCACTTGTAATATATGATCTTCTAGTACTCTTTCTTATTTGAGTTGCAAGAAGTTCTTTCAATTCAAATCGTAATGCCTGTTGTTCTTCTTTTGAAAGCATTTTCTTTTCCTTTCTAAGCCTTTGCTTCTTCAACATGTCATCTTCGAAGTCTTCAACGTCCGAAAGTTCATCAATTCCAAGATCCATAGCGGCTTGTGTAACCCATGATTCTTCCTTTTTGGTAGATGTATTTGAAACTGCTGCATCTGCCAATTTGGCTGCTATAGCTGCTCTTCTCTTTATTTTCGATAAGATTTCCATCTCAATAGGCAACAACTTCACGTCGGTATGCATACTTCCTCCAGATGCCTTGCTATTGGCAACAACCTTTCTTAATTTCCTTAAAGGTCCCGAAGCCTCTTGTGGTGAGCAGAACATGACAGAAACACCTTCGTTTCCAGCTCTAGCAGTTCTACCTGATCTATGAATATATACATCCGCAGATCTTGGTAAATGATAATGTGCAACATGATCGATGCTTGGAATATCCAATCCTCTGGCAGCAACATCGGTTGCAATTAATACACTAGTTTCATTATTTTCACCAGCTTGTCTAAACTTCTCCAATGCTCGCAATCTTTGTCTTTGAATCATGGATGAATGGATAGAAAACGCTGGGATTTTCAAGTTGTTCAAAAATGGAACTAGTCTCTTGACAGAATCAATAGCATTTGCAAAGACCAAAGTAGTACCAGGATACATAAGAAGGAAATAGTACAAGTAAAGGTCCCTTTCCGTAGCACCACATTCCACCAATGCTTCAGTGACATTTCCAGCGACGATTTCTTTTGGATTAGCATCGATTAATAATGGCTTGGAGCTCTTGAACTTCAATTTGCTATTTAATAAATTTATGACTTCCTCATCATTCATCAAGGTGTTTCCAGAAACCTTATTTTTAGTATTATTCTTGTCCAATTTACTGAACAAATCTTTAGAAAATGTAGCACTAAAAACCAAAGTTTGCCATTTCCAGCTTAATTCCTTGGACTTTGGTCGGTTCTTTCCCAACAAGCTAATGATTTTTTCAAATTCTTCGAAATGACCATCTTGTAACAATCTATCAGCCTCATCCAACACTATTATTTCGGTACTGGAAATTCTTTCTACCAAAGCTGGATCTTTTTGAAGCAATTCCAAACACCGACCTGGAGTTGCAACCAAGACAGCTGGTCCATGCGCTAATAAACGTTCTTGTTTTTGAATAGACAAACCTCCAGTTATACTAACAATACCATGTTGTGATAATGGAGAGTATCGAGCTATACTAGTTAAATGGTCTACCACTTGGTGTGCCAATTCTCTTGTAGGGCAGAAAATAATACCTGTTGGTGGTTTTATCGAATCTGAGTTTGATTTGTTCATATTAGCAAGGTAACGTTCCAAGATTGGAATACCGTAAGCCAAAGTTTTACCGGAACCAGTAGTGGCTTTTCCGATAATGTCTTTACCTTCGATTGCCAATGAGATTGTTCTTTTCTGAATTTCTGTTGGAGAATTGAATCCTAACGATTTCAATCCATTTAAAGTGTAAGGACTTAATGACACAACCTCTTCCCATTCAGGCAATTTTACGTTGACTGGTAATGGTAATTCAATTTTCTTTGAAGCTGGTTTCGAGTCTGAAGTAATATTAGATTTAGATTTAGACTCTTCTTCTTCGGTGTGTTCTGATGATTTGCTTTCAGCCTTGGACTGTTTCTTTGATTTGGGTGCCTTTTGCGATTTTGGTTCTGTTTCAGCCAATTCACTTCCTTCTGATGATTCAGCATCTTCACCATCATCGAACCCAGTGAATTCGTCGGACTCACCGTCCATATCGACGTCTGATTCTGGTTGGTCTGCCTCTACATTTTCTTCGTCAGTCTCGGGTTTAATCAACGACTCATCCTTCACAGTAAATTGGGCTTTTCCATCAACAATTTTGACATCAACACCATCGAGTTCTTCCAATCCGTAGAACCCTTCGTAATCGTCCAAGTTATCTGGAATATCTACTGGTTTCCAGAGTAAGTTATCCACCTTGACCACCTTAGATTCTTTGGCATTTTTTTGCTTTAACGTAAGAGCTTTTCTGGGCTTATTCTTGACGACCTTCTTGGGTTGAGATTTCTTTGATTTCGATGCCATTTTCCAACGTCGTCTAACCCTCTCGATTATATTTGTAGAAATTCTATATAGTGCGATGCTCATCGCGACACTTGACTGGAGTGTACACAATTCAGATCTATCTTACCACCAGAGTTTACTACCGTCAAATGGCACTAAAAAACACCAAGCTGGGACTCTTGCGTGGTGCAAAATCGATCACTGGTACTAGAAGTGCTCCTAAGAGCTTGAAACCCCAGCAATCACGACAAATTATTCGAAGATTTCACGTTCTACAAAAAAATAAATCATCCATTATCGCACGATTAAATACATTGATAGTCGATCATGATATCAATACCACCAATTACAAGGAAGTGTTTAGCAATCTACCGTCTTATAATTCCCAATATAATGACAGCTACTTGAGATATTCTCAAGAATTGAAAAAATCGGACAAAGATGTGTATCGTGTTGACGAGCTCGACGACGACCAATTGGTGGACAAATTGGCCAGAATTGACGCAGAAATTGTATTGCGAGGTGGGATAGAAACTTATCAGTCAGCATCAACACAAGGTCAGGATTCAAACCGTGGAGGTGATTCGTCCAAAAGACTCATGGAGTGGTTGAAAGATGAGAGATATGCTAAACTTCATAATACTAATGCCCTAGAAATCGGGTGTCTCAGCGCAAAGAACATGATATCCACGTCGAAAATGTTTAGCAATGTAGTACGAATTGACTTGAACTCCCAGAGTCCATTAATTTTGCAACAGGATTTCATGAAACGGCCATTACCAAAAAACGATAACGAGAAGTTTAACGTAATATCCTGTTCCTTGGTGATAAACTTTGTCCCGTCACCAAAGGAACGAGGTGACATGTTGATACGAATGACGAAGTTCTTGAAAAAACCCACGTCTCAGTGTCCGAGTTGTTTGTTCTTTGTGCTACCGTTACCATGTGTTGCCAATTCGAGGTACTTTGATAGGCACCTTTTGGATGAAATCATGAAAAGTTTAGGGTTCAGAGAAACCTTCTATTACGAAGCGAAAAAGGTTGCATACTGGCTCTACGACTGGGATGGTATTGTAAACATAAAGCCGTTCCCTAAAAGAGAGATACATTCTGGTGCCACTAGAAACAACTTCTGCATTGCTATTAGTAAATGAATAGGCAGAGGGTCTTGCTAAATCGACAATGCGGAATATACAATGGTTCTTGCCAATAGACAAAGCACAACAGATAACGGTTTTTGCCAAATAGACAGTACAGAACAGATAAGGGTCTTGCCAAATAGACAGTACAGAACAGATAAGGGTCTTGCCAAATAGACTACAGAATAGATAATG
>ERZ778017.2261-NODE-2261-length-15998-cov-38.343975_pt1 | contig 15998 bp, 15 predicted proteins | sample MGYA00375747_ERZ778017 | MGnify/ENA primary metagenome ERZ778017 (study PRJEB29350, sample SAMN05509838) | bioreactor metagenome | biome: bioreactor; material: wastewater | place: South Africa: University of Cape Town | collected 2014-03-17 ...
GCTATCCCGCGCTGATCCGGCGGATCGTCGATGCGGGGCACGAGCTTGCGAGCCATGGTTATGACCACAAGCGCGTGTTCCAGATGACGGCGGGCGAATTCGCCGCCGACCTTGAAAAGACACGCGCCATCTTGGAAAATCTGGGCGGCCAGCCCGTGCGCGGCTATCGCGCACCCAGCTTTTCGGTCGATGCGCGTACGCCCTGGGCGCATGCCGTCCTTGCCGAACAGGGCTATGCCTATTCGAGCAGCGTCGCGCCGGTGGTGCACGATCACTATGGCTGGGCGCAAAGCCCGCGCCACGCTTGGCAGCCGCTTCCCGACAGCGCGCTGATCGAATGGCCGGTGACGACCGCACGCGTCGCGGGCCGGACGCTTGCCGCGGGCGGGGGCGGTTTCATGCGACTGCTTCCTTATGGTTTCACGCGCTGGGCGATCGAGCGGATGAATCGCGAAGGGCATCCCGCGATTCTGTATTTCCACCCGTGGGAGATCGATCCCGGTCAGCCGCGCGTCGCCGATGCGCCGCTACGGTCGAAGGTCCGGCATTATACTGGCCTCTCGGCGATGGCGGGTAAGTTGAAGAAGCTGCTCGACGATTTCGAATGGACGCGCGCCGATGCACTGCTCGCGGCGCAGCGGCATCGCGCCCGGCCGTGGCGCACCGCGGCGTGAACGCGCCGGTCAAAACGATGAGCGACGCCTTTGCCGGTGCGCCGCTTGCGGACGCAGCGGCGTGGGACGCCTATGTCGCCGCGCACCCCGATGCGACGCCCTTTCATACGCGCGCCTGGTGCGAAGCGATCACCAAGGCGACGGGTCACCGCTGCCATCTCGTCACGGCGCGCGATGCGCGCGGCGCGCTGACCGGCCTCGTCCCGTTGCACCACGTCCGCTCGCCGCTGTTCGGACAGGCGCTGGTCGGCAGCGGCTTTGCTGTCGACGGCGGACTGCTGGCGGACGATGCAGCGGTTGCCGCCACACTGGCCAAGGGCGCCGCCGACCTGGCCCGCGCGCTCGGCGTTCCGTCGGTCGAACTGCGCGGCGGCCCGCTGCCCGCAGGCGAGGGCTGGCGCTGCGAAGGCGACGTCTACGCCGGCTTCACGCGCGACCTTGCCGCAGATGACGAGGCCGAATTGCTGACTATCCCGCGCAAGCAGCGCGCCGAGGTGCGCAAGGCGCTGGCGGGCGATCTGTCGGTGACCACGGGGCGCGATGCCGCCGAGCGGCGCGATCATTACCGCATCTACGCGACGAGCGTTCGCAACCTCGGCACGCCGGTCTTTCCGAAGGCGCTGTTCGATGCGGTGCTCGACGCCTTTGGCGAGGATGCCGACATATTGACCGTGCGCGCCAACGGCCGACCGGTGGCGAGCGTACTCAGCCTCTATTGGCGCGGCACGGTGATGCCCTATTGGGGCGGCGGGACGGCAGAAGCGCGCGGGCTGCGCGCCAACGAGCTGATGTATTTCGCGCTGATGGGGCATGCCCGCGCGCGCGGCTGCACCCGTTTCGATTTCGGCCGTTCGAAGCTTGGCACCGGTCCCTTCGCCTACAAGAAGAATTGGGGGTTCGAACCCCGCCCGCTGACTTATGCGCGCTGGCTCGCGCCGGGCGAGGCGCCGCGCGACACCAACCCGAACAGCGCCAAATACCGGTTGCAGGTCGATCTGTGGAAGAAGCTGCCGCTGTGGGCGGCCAACCGCATTGGGCCGATGATCGCCCGCGGATTGGGTTGACCCGCGCGATGGCCGAAATCCTGTTCCTGGTCCACCGCGCGCCCTGGCCGCCCGACCGCGGCGACCGGATAAGAAGCTGGCACATGTTCGAGGCGCTGCGCAAGCTGGCCCCCGTCCATGTCGCCGCGCTCGCCGACAATGCGGGCGAGGCGGAGACGGCGCGGACGAAAATGGCGTCGCTTTGTAAAAGCCTGTGCATCGACGCGCGCCGCGCTTCGCGGCCCATCGCGCTCGCGCAGGCGGTGCTGCGCGGCGAGCCGGTGTCGAACCGGCTGTTTCGCAGCGGTGTGATCGCCTCCTACGTCGATGCCTTGCTGGCGACCGGGCGCATTACCCATATCGTCGCCTTCTCGGGCCAGATGGCGCAATATCTTCCCGCCCGCTTCGACGGGCCGGTCATCATGGATTTCGTCGACGTCGATTCGGCCAAATTCGCGACCTATGCCGAACAGGACAGGCGCCAGCCGATGAACTGGGTTCACCGGCGCGAAGCGGCAAAGCTCGGCGCCTATGAAGCGAAAGTCGCACGTTCGGTCGATACCAGCCTGTTCGTCAGCGAGGCGGAGGCGGCGCTGTTCCGGACGCGCAGCGGCCTTGGCGGCGACATCGCCGTCGCGGTCGAAAATGGCATCGACACCGACCGTTTCGACCCGGCGCAGGATTTCGCGGCGGTGGATGAAGGCGATGGACCGCTGGCGGTGTTCACCGGACAGATGGACTATCGCCCCAATATTGACGCGGTGAGCTGGTTTGCGGCGGCGGTGCTGCCGCTGCTGCGCCAGCGCGAACCGCGCGCACGCTTTGCGATCGTCGGCCGCGCGCCGACCGAAGAGGTGCGGCTGCTCGCCCGGCTGCCCGGCGTTGCCGTCACCGGCGAAGTCCCCGACGTGCGCCCGTGGCTCGCCGCCGCCGATGTCGTCGTTGCGCCGCTGCTGCTCGCGCGGGGGGTGCAGAACAAGCTGCTCGAAGCGATGGCGATGGCGCGGCCGGTCGTCGCGAGCGCCGCCGCCGCGACCGGGATCGACGCGGTCGACGGCGACCATCTGCTCGTCGCCGATGGGGCCGCGGCCATGGCGGACGCAATCGCGCGCCTGTTCGCCGATCCGGGACGGGCCGCGCAGATGGGTGCCAGCGCGCGTGACCGAATGATCGCGCGCTATGGGTGGGACGCGCGGCTGGAACCACTCGGCGACTTGCTGGGGCTTCCCGAATGACCGCCCGGCCGATCGCGGCGCTGCACGGCTGGTCGCCGTGGCAGCGGCATCTGGCTGCGCTCGGCGCGCTCGCGGCGGCGATCCTGCTGCTGTTCGCGCGCGATGCCGCCGACATGGCAGGCATCTGGTGGCACAGTTCGACATTCACCCATTGCCTGTTGATGGTGCCGATGATCGGCTGGCTGGTGCAGCAGCGCTGGCCGCAGCTTCGCACGCTGGCGCCGGTCTGGTGGTGGCCGGGCGCCGTCTGGCTGGCGGGCGGCGGCTTCGTCTGGTTGGTGGGCGAGGCGGCGGGCGTCGGCCTGTTCCGGCAGTTGGGGCTTGTCCTGATGTTGCAGGGTGCGGTCGGTGCGGTGCTCGGCGAAAACCTCGTGCGCGCGCTTCTCTTCCCGCTTGGCTATGCGCTGCTGCTCGTTCCTTTCGGCGAGGAATTGGTGCCGCTGCTCCAGACGCTGACGGCGCGGATCAGCGTCGTACTGCTTCATCTCTCGGGGCTCGACGCGGCGATCGAGGGCGTGTTCATCACCACGCGCGCCGGCTTCTTCGAGGTGGCGGAGGCCTGTTCGGGGGTCAATTTCCTGATCGCGATGCTCGCCTATTCGGTGTTCGCTGCGAATCTCTGTTTCAAAAGCTGGACGCGTCGGATCGTCTTCGTTGCAGCGGCGCTCGCGACGACCGTCGCCGCCAATGCGCTGCGCGCCTATGGTACGATGGTCGCTGCCGAAATCTGGGGGATCGAGGCCGCGGGGGGCATCGACCATGTCTTCTATGGCTGGATATTCTTCGGGATCGTGATCCTGATCGTGATGCTGGTCGCGCGGCGCTGGTTCGACCGGCCCGCGAACGACGTGGCGGTCGACATCACCGGGCTGAATGCGCCGCCGCGCTTTGTCGGTCCGGCGCCGGCGGTATTGGCGCTCGCCTTCGCGCTGCCGCTCGCCTTTTCGGGGTGGGCCGCGCTGATTGGGGGCCGCGCAGCGCCGCTGCCCGCGACGATGGCGGTGGCGCCGCCGCCGGGCTGGCACGACGCGGCGAGCGAGGGCGCCGCGTGGCATCCGCGCTTCGACGGTGCCGACCGCCGGTTGGTGCGGCATTTCGTCGATGCCGCGGGGCGCCGTGTCACGGTCGCGATCGGAGGCTATGAACGGCAGGCCGAAGGCCGCGAGGTCGTCGGTTTCGGTCAGGGCGCGATCGACCCCGACAGCAAATGGGCGTGGAGCGCGGCGCTGCCCGCGGTCGACGGCGCCAAGACCGAGCAGCTGCTTCATCCCGGCCCGGTGCTGCGCGACGCTGCGACCTGGTATGTCGTCGACGGCCGCGCGACGGGCAGCGCGCGCGCCGCGAAACTGGCCGAACTCAAGGCGCGGCTGCTCGGCGGGGATCCGCGCGCGCTGGCGCTGATTCTGACGGCCGAGGAGCGCGCGGGCGGCCGCGATGCGATCGCCGATTTCCTTTCCGCGTCGGGCGGAGCGCAGGCGATGGCTGACCGCGCGCTGAAACTGCGCTAGGGCTGCTTCCCATATGTGTGGGATCGCGGGCATTTATCATCTGGAGACGGCCAAGCCCGTCGATCCCGCGCGGCTGCGCGCGATGCTGCATCCCATGAGCCATCGCGGTCCCGACGGATCGGGCGAATGGACCGCACCGGGCGTCGGGCTGGGGCATCTGCGGCTGTCGATCATCGATATCGAAGGCAGCCCGCAGCCGATGGCGAGCGACGACGAGGCGGTGACGATCAGCTTCAACGGCGAAATCTATAATTTTCGGCAGTTGCGCGCCGAACTCGAAGACCGTGGCCACCGCTTTCGCACCAGCGGCGATACCGAGGTGATTCTGGCGGCGTGGCGGCAGTGGGGTCCGGATTGCCTGTCGCGGCTCAATGGCATGTTCGCCTTTGCGATCCACGACCATCAGCGGGGCTGCCTGTTCCTTGCGCGCGACCGGTTGGGCGTGAAGCCGCTGCATTTCGCGCGGCTGTCGGACGGATCGATCGCCTTTGCGTCCGAACTCAAGGGCCTGCTGCGGCATCCGCTGCTGCGGCGCGAGGCCAATCTGTCGGCGGTCGAGGACTTTCTGGCGCTGGGCTATGTGCCCGACGACAATTGCATCATGGCGGGCGTCAGCAAATTGGGCGCGGGCCATTATCTGCTGCTCGAACGCGGCAAGCAGTTTCCGGCCCCGACCTGCTGGTGGTCGCCCGATTTTTCGAACCGCATCCGCGCCAGCGAAGGCGAGGCGGCCGAGCATCTTGTCCATTTGATGCGGGCCGCGGTCACCGACCGGATGGTCGCCGACGTGCCGCTCGGCGCCTTTCTGTCGGGCGGCGTCGATTCGAGCGCGGTGGTGGCGCTAATGGCCGAGGCGAGCGCGAAGGCGGTCAAGACCTGCACCATCGGTTTCGATCAGGCGGCGCTCGACGAAACGGCCTATGCGGCGACGATCGCGGACCGCTTCGCCACTGACCACCGCACCCGCACCGTCGCGGCCGCCGATTTCGCGCTGGTCGACCGTATCGCCGACATGTTCGACGAACCCTTCGCCGACGCGAGCGCGCTGCCGACCTATCGCGTCTGCGAACTGGCGCGCGAAGAGGTGACGGTCGCGCTGTCGGGCGACGGCGCCGATGAGGCGTTTGCGGGCTATCGCCGGCTGGTCTTCCATCATCAGGAGGAACGGCTGCGGTCGCTGATCCCCGCCGTGTTGCGGCGCAATATTCTGGGGCCGCTTGCGCGCGTCTGGCCGCAGATGGACTGGGCGCCGCGCCCGCTACGCGCCCGTGCGACACTAGCCAGCCTGTCGAAGAGCGGCGCCGAAGGCTATGCCGAAGCGGTCGGCGTCACCGGCCCCGACCAGCGCGCGCGCCTGTTCAACGATGCGGCGATCCGCGCGCTCGGCGATCATGTCGCGGAAACGCGCTATTGGCAGGCGATGGCCGAGGCGCCGGCGCGCGAACGGCTCGACCGCGCGCAATATGCCGATCTCAAGATCTGGCTGCCTGGCGACATTTTGACCAAGACCGACCGGATGAGCATGGCGGTCAGCCTCGAGGCTCGCGAGCCGCTGCTCGATTACCGGCTCGTCGAATTCGCCGCCTCGCTCCCCGCCGCGATGCGGGTGAAGGGCGGGACGGGGAAAGCGATCCTGAAACAGGCGATGGAGCGCTATCTGCCGCACGACATTTTGTACCGGCCCAAGATGGGGTTCGTGACGCCGGTGTCGCACTGGTTCCGCGGCGCGCTGACCGAACAGGCGCGCGCGCTTGCCCATTCGGGAACACTTGCGCGGACGGGATGGTTCGACATGGCGGAGATCGAACGCGTTGTCGCCGCGCACCAGTCGGGCCGCCGCGATCATGGGCGGCTGATCTGGCAATTTTTCATGCTGGAAAAGTCGCTGACGAAGCTTTTTGGTATCTAGTTTCTCGGCAGGCGCGCGTGGTGCGAAGCCGCTGAATCGCCACCGCTTCTTAACAACTCGCTGCTAGGCTCGCCGCCGATGACGGTGCATCCCGCCTTTCCGACCCATGCCGCCGAAGCCGCGCCGCTGACCGTTCGCGTCGTCGATCCGCTCGCGCTGTCGGACGATCTTGCCGCGGCATGGGACGGCCTGGCCGCGGCGGCGAGCGAGCCCAATCCCTTCGTCGAACGCTGGTGCCTGCAATCGGCGCTGCACCTGCTCGATCCCGAGCGGCAGGCGCGGCTGGTGATGGTGATGACGGGCAGCGACGGGCCGCTGATCGGGGTGATGCCGCTGGCGCCCGCCGCGCGCTACGGCCCGTTGCCGCTCCGCCATGTTGTCGGCTGGGCGCATCCCAATCATTTTCACGGCGCCCCGCTGGTGCGCGCGGGCTGCGAGACGCTTTTCTGGTCGATCCTGCTGGGCTGGTGCGATGCTGCGCCGTGGGCGCAAACGCTGGTTCAGGTGCCGAGATTGACTGAAGACGGCCCGCTGCATCGCGCGCTGGCCGAAGTCGTGCGCGGTCGCGGCGACAAGGCCGAAGCCGTCCACCGCGAGGAGCGCGCGCTGCTCGAAAGCGACCTGTCGCCGGCCGCCTATTGGGAAGCCGCCATGCGCGGCAAGAAGCGCAAGGAATTGCGGCGCCAGGCCAACCGCCTTGCCGAATTGGGGCCGCTGACATTTCGCCAGTGGCGCAGCGGCGACGCGCTCGACGGCTGGATCGATGCCTTCCTCGATCTCGAAGCGCGCGGCTGGAAGGGGCGCGCCGGATCGGCGCTTGCGAGCCAGAGCGAAACCGAGGCCTGGTTCCGCGCGATCCTTGCCGCAGCGGCCGAGGCGGGCCGGCTCGACATGCGTGCGCTCGATCTTGGCGAGCGGCCGATCGCGCTGCTGATCAATTTCGTGACGCCACCAGGCGCCTTTTCCTTCAAGACCGCCTTCGATGAGGAATATGCCCGCTTCTCGCCCGGGGTGCTGCTTCAGCAGGCGAATCTCGACATCCTCGCCGACGCGCGCGTCGCATGGGTCGACAGCTGCGCGGCGCCCGATCATCCGATGATCGACAGCGTCTGGCGCGAACGGCGCCGGCTGGTGTGGATCAACGCGCCCCTGTCGGGCGCCTCGGACCGCTGGCGCTTTCGCGCGCTGGCGCGTGCCGAGAAAATCTGGCGCCGCCTGAAGCGCGCCGCCCCCAAACCGCCGATCGAACAGGATCCGTCATGACCGCGCAATCCGCCGAACAAGTTCGTGTCTTTCCGCCCGAAACGCTGGAGCGCATGGCCGCGCTCTATCCGGCGCAGGCGGGGCTGCTGCACCACCACCTGCCCGACCATCCCTTGCTCTCGCTCGATGCGCTGGCCGCGCTCGCCGACACTTTGCCGGGGTCGCAGGTCGAATATAATCCGGGCGATCTGCCTGTCGGTATCCGGCCCGAGGATGTGCCATCGAACGGGCTGTCGATTGCCGAAACGATCCGCACCATCGATAGCAACCGCAGCTGGGCGGTGCTCAAGAATATCGAAACGGTCGATGCCTATCGGGCGCTGTTGATGGACCTGCTCGGCGAGCTGGAACCCATTGTTTCGCCGCGCACCGGCGCGATGCTGACACCGCAGGGGTTCGTCTTCGTCTCGTCGCCGGGATCGATCACGCCATATCACTTCGATCCCGAGCACAACATCCTGCTCCAGCTTCGCGGCAGCAAGGTGATGCACGTCTGGCCTGCGGGCGACGAACGCTTTGCCCACCGGATCGAGCACGAACGCTACCACACCGGCGGTCACCGCAACCTGCCGTGGGATGATGGCTTTGAAGGCGCCGAACAGGCGGTCCCGCTCGCGCCGGGCGATGCGGTGCTGATGCCGGTGATGGCGCCGCATTATGTCCGCAACGGCGACGCGCCCTCGATCTCGCTCTCGATCACCTGGCGCAGCGAATGGAGCTACCGCGAATCCGAAGCGCATGCCGCCAATGCCGCGCTGCGCCGGATGGGGCTGAACCCCGCAATGCCGCCACGCTGGCCGAGCTATGCCTGGGCAAAGACCGTCGGCTGGCGCGTCGCGCGCAAACTGCATATCGTGCAGTAATCGCGGGTTGCCTCCTCGCCTGCGTCACCTATGATTGCCCGTGATGACAAGGGGTTGGGGCACGATGCATAAATTGTGGTGCTTGGCGATTGCGGTGGCGGCCGCGGTTCCCGCGCAGGCGCAGGGCGACAAGGCTCCGGATGCGGCTAGGCCGCCACTGATAGCCACGGCTGATCTTGCCCAGCTCCCTGATTTTTGGGACGTCAAACTGTCCCCCGACGGTCAGCGAATTCTTTATCGCGGACGCGTTGCGGGGCGTAATGTCATTGCATATCGAAACGTGTCCGAAACCAAAAAGTCCTATTTCGGTATCCCGGAAAAATCCGATGTGAACTGGATACGTTGGGCCGGCAACGACCAGATATTGATAAGCGTCGGGATCACCGTGCAATTGTATCTTGGCGAAGAGAGGGCAAGCTACCTTGTCCTCCACGATCTCCGTACCGGGACCACGAGCACTATCCAGCGCAGGGGACAGGGCTTCGAAGGCGACGACGTTCTTTACGTTGATCCCGCCGGCAAATATCTGCTGCTGTCGATCCAGAAGTCGGCTTACGACTATCCCTCGGTGTTCCGGGTCACGCTTCCTGATGGAAAATTCAGTGAAATCGTAAGGCCGCGCGATCCGGTATGGGAATGGTATGCCGACGACGCGGGGATTGTTCGCATTGGTATAGGCTGGGCGAACGGCAAGCTGCGTTTCTATTATCGGCGCGCAGAAAGCGACAGTTTCGAACTCGTGGCCGCGGTACGCCCAGACGATGATGATGCCATATTCGACATAGCGCGCGTGGTTGCAGGTTCCGACGATGGCTATGTGTTGAGTGACGAGAAGACGGGTCGGCAGGCGCTCTACAGGTTTAACTATCGCACGCGAGAGCTTGGCGAGCTGGTCTATGGCGACGAACGCTATGATATCGACGATTATTGGCTGAATACGGCCGGTACGGCGCTGGAAGGGCTCTCTTACACCGACGATCGCGACAGGGTCGTCTGGTTCGACGCCGAAACGAAAAAGACGCAACTGCGTATCGACAAGGCTATTCCTGACCAACAGGCGTGGGTGAGATCGCGCAGCCGGGATGGCGCACGTATGCTCGTGTTCGGTACCGCGCCAAACGATCCCGGACTCTATTATCTGTTCGATCGCACGACGAACGAAATGGCCATTTTGGGTGAGAGGCAAAAGGCACTTTCGCCGGCCCTGCTCGCGTCTGCCAAGGCTGTGACCTATACCGCGCGTGACGGCACCGTTATTCCCGCCTATCTGACGTTGCCAATCGGTCGCGAGGCAAAGGGGCTGCCGCTGATCATCTATCCGCATGGGGGCCCATATGGGGTTCGCGACAAGCTCGAATATGATGCCCAAACGCAATTTTTGGCCAATCGCGGTTATGCGGTGCTCCAGCCCAATTACAGGGGATCGAGCGGTTACGGCACGGCCTTCACCGATGCGGGACGCGGGCAGATCGGCGCCAAGATGCAGGATGATCTGGACGACGGCATGGATTGGCTGGTCAAAGATGGGATCGTGGACAAACGGCGCGTCTGCGTCGTCGGCGCTTCCTATGGCGGCTATGCTGCACTGTGGGCCGCGATCCGCAATCCCGAGCGTTATCGCTGTGCCGCCAGTTTTGCGGGGGTCACCGATTGGGCGGCGATGTTGAAATACGACCGGCGCTTCTTCACCAAATCGGGACGCGCAAGTTGGGAGGCGCGGGTGACGGGGGATGCGTCGCTTGATCTTGATGAAGTGTCGCCAGTCATGCAGGCGGCGCGGCTTACCCGCCCGGTCCTGATCGCGCATGGCGATGCCGACAGCGTCGTACCGATCAGCCAGACGAAGAAGTTTCTCGCGGCACTCAAGGCCGCGGGCAACAGCAATTTTGAATATGTCGTTTATAAGGACGAAGGACATGGCTTTGCAGAACCGGCCAACCAGAAGGACTGGTTCGACCGGCTCGACGCCTTCCTGACCAAGCATAATCCGGCGGAATGACAGATGGCTTTCAATTGCGCGCATTTGGAGCTATGGGCGCGCATCCTTAAATTTCGAGCCCATAGAGGATAGATGGCGAAAGAAGAACTTCTCGAAATGCGCGGCCAGGTGGTCGAACTTCTGCCCAATGCGATGTTCCGCGTCCGGCTGGAAAACGACCATGAAATTCTGGGCCATACGGCCGGCAAGATGCGCAAGAACCGCATCCGCGTTCTGGTGGGCGACGAAGTGCTCGTCGAACTCACCCCCTATGACCTGACCAAGGGTCGGATCACCTATCGCTTCAAGTGAGCGGGGCGGCGATCTTGCCCGCACCGTCGCTCGTGCTCGCATCGACGTCGCCGCGTCGGCGCGAGCTGCTGGCGCGCATCGGTCTCGAGCCGGCGCGCATTGCGGCTCCCGACATCGATGAAACCCCGCTGAAGGGCGAACTGCCGCGCGCCTATGTCGCGCGCCTCGCCGAGAGCAAGGCCCGCGCCGTCGACCGCTCGGCGGACGAGGTGGTGCTGGCGGGCGACACGACCGTCGCGGTCGGGCGCCGCATTCTCGAAAAGCCAGCCGACGAGGCCGATCTGCGCCGGATGCTCGGTCTGTTGTCGGGACGGCGCCATCATGTCTATTCGGGGGTTTGCGTTGTCGCGGCGGATGGCCGCCCGCGCGTTCGCGTCGCCGATACCGTCGTCGCCTTCAAACGGCTGACGCCCGCCGAGATCGACTGGTATGTCGCGAGCGGCGAGGGGATGGGCAAGGCCGGCGGCTACGCCATCCAGGGCAAGGCCGAGATGTTTGTGCGCTTCCTTTCGGGCAGCCATTCCAACGTCGTCGGACTGCCAATATTCGAGACGCGCGCGCTGCTGACGAGTGCCGGAGTGCCACTTGGCTGAGTGGCTATACGAAGCCGGCATCGGCGAGGCGCGGGCCGCGCTGATCGAAGACGGTCATATTATCGAGGCGCGGATCGAACGCGAGGGCGAGCGGCCGCGTGTCGGTGCTATTGTCGCCGGGCGGTTGATCGAACCGGGGGTGGTGCGTCTCGACCTGCCGGGCGATCCCGTCGCAACCGTGGCGGCGAAGGGCGTTCCGCTCGGCACGCGGCTGGCGGTCGAGATCATACGCATGGCGCTGCGCGAGCGCGGTCGCGACAAGCCCGCGCGCGGCCGGCTTAGCGACGCCGCGCCGGATGACGGACCCGACCTGCGCGCGCGCATCGCGGCAAGCGGCCTGCCGGTAACCGACCTGGCCCCGACCGGTCCCGACCGGCTGCCCGACCGGCTGGAGGAAGCGGGCTGGTCCGATCTGATCGATCATGTCCGCACCGGCCATTGGCCTTTCGCCGGCGGCGCGCTGTGGGTCGATGCCACGCCCGCGATGCTGCTCATCGACATCGACGGCGATGGCGATCCGCTGGCGCTGGCACAAGCCGGCGCCGCCGCTGCGGCGCATGTGGTGCGCTGCTGCGACATCGGCGGCTCGATCGGCATCGATTTTCCCTCGCTGCCGGGCCGGGCCGAGCGACAGGCGGTCGATGGCTGGGTCGATGCGCATTTCCCGCAGCCGTTCGAGCGCACCGCGACCAACGGGTTCGGCTTTCTGCAGATCATCCGGCGCCGCGAGCGCCCGTCGCTGATCGAACAGGTCCGCTTCGACCCCGTGGCGACCGACGCCGCGCTGCTGTTGCGCCAGGCCGAGCGCGCGGTTGGTGCCGGACCGCTGCAACTCACGGCGCGACCGGCCGTTGCCCAATGGATCGGCGCGCACCCGCACTGGATCTCGATGCTCGAACGGCGCGCCGGGCGCGCGGTCGCGATCGCCGCCGATGCGCAAGTGAAAGGAACGGGCCATGCCCAGTAATGCTGCCGCCAGATCGCGCCGCTGCCCCTTGTGCGGCAAGCCGCGCGACGAGACCTACAAGCCCTTTTGCAGCCGCGGTTGCCGCGACCGCGACCTCAATCGCTGGTTCGACGAAGGCTATCGCGTACCGGTCGATCAGGCGCCCGACGGGGGCCTCGACGGCGACCGTTTCGAGGATGAATGACAGGACAAAATTTGCGCAACAAAGGCTCTGGACAGGATCGAAACCCCTGCCTATAGCCGCCGCTCCCGAACAGGCCGCACGGCCTTGTGGAGCCCGTGCCCGGGTAGCTCAGTTGGTAGAGCATGCGACTGAAAATCGCAGTGTCGGTGGTTCGATCCCGCCCCCGGGCACCACGGTCCCTTGGCGACCGTTCCGGAACATCTTGAAACCGGGATAATATTCCTGCGATGGCTCGCGTGGCTCGTCGGCGCGGCGTGGCGCGCCATGCCGCTCGGTTCCGATCCGAAAATTCCCGGCCGGCCTTCTGTGGGCGCGTGCATGGCGCGATCTCTCAGGCCGGCGCGTGGGGGTGCCATGCGGCAATCGCTTGCCAAGGCTCTGGCGCGCGGCTAAAGGCCGCCCATTCGGACAGATGCGCCGTTTTCCTTCCGCCTTTCGCCGACATGCTCGGGGAGGGTGGGCGGACTATTGCCTGAAGCCGTGCTTGACGCGGCGGGGGCGGCAACCCATCTGGCCGTGAACTGAGACGCATGAAGGACGGGACGATCGATATGGCGAGGCCCAAAATTGGCGAATTCGTCAACCAGGTAAAGGCGGAAGCCGGCAAGATCGTGTGGCCGACGGGCCGCGAGACGATGCAGACGACGATCATGGTTCTGATCATGACGATCCTGCTGTCGCTGTTCTTCTTCGGCGTCGACACGGTATTCAAGCTGATCGTCGGCTGGCTGACGTCGCTCGCGGGCTGATCCGCGCTTCACACCCAATTTCAGGACAGGACACGCACAGATGGCGCGCTGGTACATCATTCACGCCTATTCGGGTTTCGAGAACAAGGTTCGCGATTCGGTCGTCACCGAAGCCGAGCGCCTTGGCCTCAGCGATTTCGTCGAGGCGGTCGAAGTGCCCGTCGAAACGGTGACCGAGGTCAAGCGCGGCAAGAAGGTTCAGTCCGAACGCAAATTCTTCCCCGGCTATGTGCTCGCCAAGCTGACGATGACCGACGATGTCTATCACCTCGTCAAGAATACGCCGAAGGTTACGGGCTTCCTGGGGTCGTCGGGCAAGCCCCAGCCGATCAGCGAAGCCGAAGCCGCGCGCATCCTGAACAGCAAGGAAGAAGCCGCCGCGCGCCCGAAGACCGAGATTCGTGTCGATTACGAAATCGGCGATCAGGTCAAGGTGCTCGAAGGCCCGTTCGCGAGCTTCAACGGCGTCGTCGAGGAACTCGATTTCGACAAGGCGCGCGTCAAGGTCAGCGTATCGATCTTCGGCCGTGCGACGCCGGTCGAGCTCGATTTCGAGCAGGTCGAACGGATGAAGTGATGGCCGTCGGCCGTCGTTTTTCGCAATATGGGATAATCGCATGAGTCTGAGTCAGGACGAGATTCAGGCTCGCGTTGCACGCGCCCGCGAAATCAACGCGGGTGTTTCGGCCGAGAAGGTCGTCGCGGCGGTCGCGCGGCTGTTCGATCTCGACCCCGTGCCCGGCGTCGAGGATGAATTTACCTATCCCGCCCTAGCGACCACCGCGCGCGACCGGATTTTCGGCGGGCAGGTCATCGCGCAGGCGATGTTCGCGGCTTCGCGCACGGTTGAGACCGGAAAGCAGGTGCATTCGCTCCACGCCTATTTCCTGCGCGGCGGCGACGAAACCAAGCCGCTGCATTTCCGCATCCACCGCGATTTCGACGGGCGCAGCTTTTCGAACCGTCGTGTCGTCGTGCGCCAGGACGGCAAGGTGATCTTCAACCTGACCGCATCGTTCCAGATTCCGGCGAAAGGGCTGTCGCATCAGGTGCCGATGCCCGACCTGCTGCCGCCCGAGCAGTGCTGGGACTTCACCGATTTCATCGCTGCCGATCCCAATATTTCGGACCGCCACCTTGCCCATATGGCGCGGCGGCGGCCGTTCGAGGTGCGCAGCTATCGCCCCCCGGCTTCGGCCAAGGCGACGCAGCATTATCAATGGTTCCGCGTCGCCGCGCCGATCGGCGACGATCCGCTGCTTCATCGCGGTTTCCTCGCTTTCGCGTCCGACATGGGACTTTTGTCGTCGGCGATGCTGCCGCACGGCGTCAACTTCTGGACGCCCGGTCTGGTGTCGACCAGCCTCGATCATGCGATGTGGTTCCACGACGATATTCGTGTCGACGACTGGTTCGTGTTCGTGATGGACAGCCCGTGGACCGGCGGCGATCGCGGGCTGTGCCGCGGGTCGATCTATCGCCAGGACGGCACGCTGATCGCAACCGTGGTGCAGGAAGGCCTGGTGCGCTATCGCCCGGATGCCGTGCGATAGCGATTGCGCGCGCCGCAGAAGGGGGCTGCTTTTCGAATGGGAACGGACGGCACGGCCATCGGGCGACTGAAGCAGCTTGACGGGGTGCGTGGGCTTGCCGCCTGCGCCGTCGCCTTCGGATATCATTCCAAGATATTGTTCGAACGCGCTGTTTTCGAAGACGGCTGGGGCGGTCCGGTAGCAGCGTGGCTGCGTGACAATGGCTGGACTGCAGTCGACCTGTTCTTCCTGCTATCGGGTTTCGTGTTCGCGCATGTGTATCGTTTCGGCGAATCGCTGCGGTCGACGCGCGCTCTTGCCGATTTCACCGTGGCACGCATCGCGCGCCTATACCCGCTTCACCTGTTCATGCTCGTCTGCTGCGCTGCAACCTTCTGGTGGATGCCGTATAACAACGTCGGTACCTTCATTGCGCATCTGTTCATGCTGCAGGTGTTTACGGAGCCGGTCGCGCGCACCTTCGATGGTCCATCCTGGTCGATCTCGGTCGAGGTTTTTTGCTATATTCTTTTCGCGGCGGCGGCTTTCGCCGGGCGACGGGCGGTCCTTACGGTCGCCTGCACCGCGATTCTGGCGAGCGGTATAGTGCTTCTTTTCGACGGGCACGCTGGCCAGCCGCTCACCTCCGCCAACAGCATCGCGCGTGGCGGCTTCGGCTTTTTCATCGGTGTGCTGCTGTGGCGCTACCGCGGCCGGTTTGCGCGCGTTCCGGCGCTGGTGCTCGTGGCGATCGCCGTGGCGGGACTCCTGATCCCGACCGGCACAGCCAATCCGGTGCTGCCGCTCACCGCGCTGACCTGGCCGGCGGCGTTAATCCTGGCGCTGCGGACGCGCTTCATGGGTACAGCGCCGCTCGTGTGGCTCGGCGATCGCAGCTATTCAATCTATCTCGTCAATATTCCCGTCGCGGACGTGCTGTTGCGCGTCGCCGGCAAGTTCCGTGATTGGGACTATGGCCTGCTTTCGGCGCATATCCTCTTCGTCGCGATCGTCATGCTGCTGTCCGAATTCACCTATCGCTACATCGAACGTCCTGGCCAGCGGATGATCCGCGATCGCTGGAAGAGTCGGCGCGGCCAGCAGGCGGCGGCCGCCGCCTGACCACGCCGCGGGGCGCGTCTTTCCTTGCATTTGGGGCGAAAGCCCGCTAACGGCCGCGCTTCGCGA